>Ga0210062_1000002_pt1 | contig 68451 bp, 60 predicted proteins | sample Muzzi_CordA_D2_FD_185528 | JGI IMG/M metagenome (GOLD analysis project Ga0210062, IMG submission 185528) | Wetland microbial communities from San Francisco Bay, California, USA, that impact long-term carbon sequestration - Muzzi_CordA_D2 (SPAdes) | ecosystem: Environmental > Aquatic > Marine >...
CTGCGCACTGTCGGGCGGTATTTTCCGCCAAGCCTATAATGTGGTCGGTGGCGTCGATAAAGTCATTCCGGTGGATGTCTACGTGCCGGGCTGCCCGGCAAAACCCGAGGCCATTATCGACGGTGTGGTTCTCGGCCTGCAAAAGTTCAGTCAAAAGAGAGAAGAGGAGAAAAGCCGTGCAGGAAGAAGTGATCTCCGTCAGTTCTGATGTTTTGGTGGGAGAAGTTGCCACAGCAAAGGTCCAAGGCTTTCGGTTTGTGACCATGTCCTGTGTCGAGTTGGATGGCAACAGCGTCGATATACTCTACCATTTCGATAAGGATCTCGCGTTGAAACATATACGGTTGACCGCTTTAAAGGACCGCGCCGTTGCGAGTATTTCACCGGTGTATTTTGCCGCTTTCCTGGTAGAAAACGAAATACAGGATCTCTTTGGCATCCGCTTCAAAGGGCTGGTATTTGACTACGAGCGCACCCTGTATTTAGACGAAGAAGTGAAAGTCACACCTTTTTGCAAGTATACCGTGGAAAAGTCCAATCGATAAGAACCCGTTGTGCGACCGGGCGCCGCAGGGTCATAAGTAAAGATCGGGGCTTAGAGGAAACGGCTTTGGTTTCACCCCAGAGGACCGGGTTTTCAATGTTAGAATACATTGGAGGAAGTTGAATGCAGAAAACCATCATCCCGTTCGGACCGCAGCATCCGGTTCTACCCGAACCGCTGCATCTGAAACTTACGGTGGAAGATGAGGTCATTACCGAAGTTATCCCTGCCTTGGGATTTATCCACCGGGGCCTGGAAATGCTTGCGAATATCCGTGACTTTCACCAGATCATTCAGGTGGTTGAACGTGTCTGCGGCATCTGTTCGATGATCCACGCCATGTGCTACTGTCAGGGCATAGAAGAAATGATGGGTATTGAAGTACCGCTGCGAGCGAAGTTTCTGCGCATCATTTGGTCCGAACTGAACCGCATCCAAAGTCATCTTTTATGGCTGGGACTCTTTGCCGATAGTTTCGGCTTCGAGAGCCTATTTATGCAATTTTGGAAAATCCGTGAAAAAATTCTGGACATCAACGAAGCCACCACGGGAAACCGGGTTATCGTTTCGGTGAGCGTTATCGGCGGCGTGCGCAGGGACTTGAACAGTGAACAGATGCGATGGATTCTTGAAGGCCTTTCTTGGGTTGAAGATGAAATCGGTCGGCTGGAAACCACTTTGTTGTCGGACTATACGGTTAAAAAACGAACTGTCGGCAAGGGGGTTTTACCAAAGGAAAAGGCCTATGAATTGGGCGCTGTCGGACCGACCGCACGTGCCAGCGGGATTGCTCAGGACATGCGCCTGCTGGGATATTCCGCGCTCAACCAGTTTGACTTCGAGCCGGTGGTGGAAACCGACGGCGACTGCTATGCCCGCAGCCGTATTCGCTTTCGCGAAGTCCTCCAGAGTGTCAACCTCATCCGGCAGGCGAAATCCATTATACCCCAGGGAGAAACCCGAATCAAAGTCCAGGGAAGACCGGAAGGAGAAACTTTCTCACGAGTCGAACAACCCAGGGGCGAACTGTTTTATTATATCAAGGCGAACGGCACCAAAACTTTAGACCGGTTGCGGATCAGAACGCCGACCTTTGCCAACATCCCGGCCCTAATTACCATGTTGCCCGGTATGTGGCTGTCCGATGTGCCGGTGATTGTTTTGTCCATCGATCCGTGTATTAGCTGCACCGAGCGCTAACCCGAATACTTCATAGGGGAAATGCTTCAGCCCTCGATGCCCTGCATAATAGGCAAATCAGACGCGCGAAATAGCCCGGATAAATGGAGGAATCATTCCGTGTTTAAAATGACGCCGAATGTGCTTAAAAATTTGTTTTCCCAAAAAGCCACGCGGCGATATCCCCGGGTGGTGAGATCGCCATTTGAAAGTGCGCGGGGAGCGCTGATCAACGATATCGGGCAATGTACATTCTGCAGCATTTGCGCCCTTAAATGCCCATCGCAATGCATCACGGTGGATAAAAAAGCCGCTATCTGGCGATACGATCCGTTCGCCTGTGTCTTTTGCGGTATTTGTGTGGATGCCTGTACCGGAAAATGTCTCCATCAGAAGCGCGAGTGCCGCAATCCCGTTGGCGAGCGCGAAACGGTTTTGTTACAAGGCGAGCTCAAGCAAAAAAATGAAAAAAAACCGTAAGGGGTTGAATAAATGGTTTATAAGTCGCCAGCTAAAATTGTTAAATCCGTAAATCAAGCCGGATTGGTCAAGGCACGGATGGGTTTAGCTAAAACGATTTTGATGGGGTTTTTGGCGGGCGCCTTCATCGCCTTCGGAGGTTTTTTGGCCATCATGGTGGGAGGCGGTGTGCCGGGCATTCAAGCCAGTAATCCGGGCCTGCAGAAGTTTATCTTCGGTGCCGCCTTCCCTGTTGGACTGATGCTGGTGGTTATCGCGGGTTCAGAGCTTTTTACAGGCAACACGGCGGTAAGCGTGCCCGGTGTTCTTTCAAAAAGAATCACTTGGTTGGGGTGGCTCAAAAATCTATTTCTTTCGTATACGGGAAATTTATTCGGATCGCTATTCGTGGCTTACTTTCTTGCCTACCACACACAGCTACTGGACAGTGCGCCGTGGCTAAATTTCGCCATCGGTATTTCAGCGGCGAAGGTTTCTCAAAGTTTTGGGGTGTTATTCCTAAGAGGGATTGGATGCAACTGGCTGGTATGCCTCGCCATCTGGCTGGCAGTGGCTTCAGAAGACATTACCGGGAAAATTTTGGGCATCTGGTTTCCCATTATGGCGTTTGTTGCCCTGGGATTCGAGCATTCCATCGCCAACATGTTCTTCATACCGCTAGGCATTTTTTATGGTGCTCAGGTTAGCTGGTATCAATTTTTTGTGGTCAATCTCATTCCGGTTACCCTGGGCAATATTGTCGGCGGAAGTTTTTTTGTCGGCGCGATATACTGGTTTGTATATGAATATAAAATTCCGGAAGAATCCCCTGAAAGAATTTTAGTATTAGAAACCGAGGTCAAGGGTCAAAAGACTCCGAACTCGAACCCCAACAAACCATAACAGATCTCGGACTAACCGATAAACCGGTGTCTACAAAAGGAGGGTGAAAGATGACGGTAAATACGAATCGATTAATTTATGTACCGGGTACATATGCCAAAAAAAGGCCGGATAATGCACAATTAGCCGATAAATATATTAAGGATTGGGTAAAAAAGCAGCTTAAAGCAAAACCGACAAAATTTGAGACGGTTAAAATTCCGCCTGCTGTTTGCTTCTCGCGTAAGATTGGGTCCGGCGCCTTGGAGATCGCAGATATTTTGGCTGAAAAACTTCAATATCGGGTAGCAGACCGGGAGCTTTTAAATTACATGGCAAAGGAGGCAGAATTAAGCCAAGACACCCTGGCATTCTTTGCTGAACGCTATCCAGGTAAAATGTCGGAATTAGCCTCCAGGCTCTTCGTTGAGAGATCTTTTATCATGAGCGATTATATGCAAAATTTTGTTAGTGCGGTGTTTACCTTCGCCGATATGGGATCGACCATATTTGTGGGGCGAGGTATTCACCTTTTTCTACCGCGAGACCGAATACTGGCAGTGCGAATTATTTGTTCTAATCATACCCGGTTAAGCCGCCTGGTCAAAATTCTAGATTTGGCAGAAAAAGATGTTCAAAAAATATTGAACCAAGTCGATCGGGAACAGGATGAATTTTTTAAGAAGGCATTCGGTAAAAAAGAGGCTTCACTATGCGAATTTGATATTGCCATTAACCGCGACTTTATTACCAGTCCGGAGGGGGTGGCTGAAATTGTGGCCCAGGTTTTCAAGGAAAAGTTTCCTGTTTGAAGCAATTGATCGGGTGATTGACAACCCCCTGTTAGATGCTTTTGACCAGCGGAGATAACTAGTGAAAGAAAAAATTCGTTCAAAAATAAGTGGGGTTTCAAAGCTAAAAAGGGATGAGATTAAAAAAACAAGCGAGCGAGGATTCGAATGGTGGGGACCATCTCCTGAAGAGGCTAGAAGCATGATGGTTAACAAATCCAAGGCTCTAAAAGATAAGCGGACGAGCCTAAGGGCGGCTGTCAAAAAATACATTAGAGACGGTATTACCATCGGTATCGGAGGTTTTGTGAATACCCGGGTCCCTGTTGCGATTGTTCATGAAATAATCCGCATGGGGGCGCAGGATATTTCCCTTTGCTTCCAATCCAACTCGATCTGTGCCGAATTATTGGCCGGAGCTATGCTGCTGTATCCCGATCACTTGTCCATCAAGCGCGTTGAGTTGGCCTGGTGGGGCTATGAAGTGATCGGTATCGCGCCGCTTTTGCGGCAATTAGCATCCACCGGCATGATTGAACTCGATGATTATACCAACTACGGAATGTCGGCCCGATTCAAAGCCGCTGCCATGGGCCTTGAGTTTCTTCCCGTAAGGGACCATGGTGGCTCTGATATGGAACAGGTTAACCGTGGGAAAATGATGGCAAGTCCGTTCACCGGCAAGAACACCTATTTGGTTCCGGCCTGTTATCCGCACGTTGGAATCCTGCACGTTACCGCAGCGGACAAGTATGGCAATTGCCGAATATTCGGCCCCCACTGCACCTGCCCTGAAATTGCCATGGCGGCAACCTATAGCATTGTAACTGCGGAACAAATGATATCGAATGGTTGCATCAGGAACTTTCCGAATTTGACCGAAATTCCATATACGGCAGTTGATGCAATCATTGAACAACCATTTGGTGCCTATCCCGGTATTTGTTACGGGTATTATTGGTTCGATATGGCGCATATCCAGATGTTCCGACGCGCAGCTGACGAGTTGCGCAAGTCCGACAACCCCAATCCGTTAAAGAAGTATTATGAAGAATACATCTTCGACTGTGAAACGGTTGACGATTTTTTGAACAAGATGCCGCCCGAAACGTTTGGGAAGATCAAACAACTGGACGGCAATCAGCCTGTCATCCTCAACTAACCATCAGCGGCCAAAAGGGAAGGACCCCCGCATGCTATGTGGGGATTCAATATATTGAGAGCCCAGCGAAAGGGTACAGATGTGTATGCTATGGTGGAATATTCACCGGTTGAAATGATCGCCTATACGGGTTCGAAAGTTTTAGAAGATAATAAAATTGTATTTGTCGGAACGGGCCTGCCAATGATTGCCGCCATGCACGCCCGACTCACCCATGCTCCTGCGCTGGGTATGATATTTGAAGCGGGAGCACTTTCTCCCCTACTCGATATCGGTATGCCGTTATCTGTCGGCGATACGAGAGCCTGCCAGAAGGCATGTTATTTGAAAGGATTGTGTGCCGTCTTTGAATTAACCCAGAGAGGACATGCGGATTACGCCTTCATTGGGGGTGCTCAAATCGATATGTATGGCAATGTAAACTCTACTTTTGAAGGCGGGAACTACTCTCAACCCCGAACCAGATTTCCCGGCAGCGGCGGTGCGGGTGCCATGGCCGCAAACTGTGATAAGACCATCATCATTATGGTCCTGGAAAAAAGAAGATTTGTCGCTAAATTGGATTTTCTGACCAGCATCGGATTTGGTGACGGTTCACCGGACTATCGAGAAAAAGCTGGTGTATTGGGCTCCGGTCCTTATCGCGTCATCACCCATGAAGCACTTTTCGGTTTCGATGAAAAAAATAGAAGAATGACGCTGCTTGAAGTCGCACCGGGCAAAAGGCCTGAACAGATACAGGAAAAAGTGAGCTTCGCTTTGCAAGTTTCTGCGGATTTAAGGGAAATGAAAGCGCCCAGCGAAGAAGACTTAAGGTTGCTTAGAGAAGCATGTGACCCGGAAGGATATTTTCTTGCTAGAAAAGTCAAATAATTCGGGTAAAATCCGCTTTAAACTGACTCATAACCAGCGCGGGTCGGTTCGGTATGTTAAATAGCAGACGTTAAGTTCAGGTTGGCCATGAAGCTTAAAAAATACTCAAAATCTTTTTTTATCATTTTATGTCTTTTCCTCGTATTGGCCATTGGCGTTTTTCGATATCTTAGCGGGCCGGAGCTGGCCTTATCGCTTTTCTATCTGTTCCCGATCGCTTTGGCGACCTGGCATGTGGGACGATGGGCTGGAATATCGATGTCTATTGCGAGCACCATGTCGTGGCTGGCGGCCGATTTGCTGATGCTGAGTTCATTTTCCAATGCGTTGATTCCCTATTTGAACGAAACGTTCCGGCTGATTGTATTTTTAATCATTGCCCATACTATTTTTCGATTAAGAACGGCCTTGGAGAAGCACAGAGAGCTTGCCGGAACCGATCCGCTGACCTCGGTCGCAAATCGGCGCGCGTTCTATGATTTGGCGAATAGGGAGTTAAACAAAGCGCGCAGATACCAAACTCCAATTTCTGTTTTATACATGGACATCGACAATTTTAAGCAAATCAATGATCATTTCGGACATCATATCGGCGATACGCTTTTACGTGCAGTCGCTAAAGCGATCAAGAAAAATATTCGCGCAATTGACATTGTTGCCCGACTTGGTGGAGATGAATTTGGTATTCTCCTTGCTGGGACCGGAGCTGAATCAGCGGCCTTGGTCGCACGGAAACTTAAAAAAAAGCTGATAGAGTTTATACAGAATAATGGTTGGTCTGTCACGTTAAGCGTCGGTGCGGTGACATTTGAAATCCTTCCCGACAGCGTCGATGAAATGATAAATACAGCTGATTCCCAAATGTATAATGCAAAAAAGAATGGTAAAAACAGAATCCATTATAAAATAATCGATGAAAACGAAGATGTTTACCGGACCGCGAAGTCTGCTTCTTTGTGAGCCCTTGCCCCATATCCCCTGGGATTCTTAGGCAAGACCTCTGATTCCATCCTTTGCGCTTTGGGTAGTTTCTTCCTGAATCCTGCATATGAGAGCCTCCGATTTATCCGCCTTGGAGGACTTGTGCAAAATCCAGGTTCTAAATGCCACCGTTTTTATTTGAAACATAGGCAGTCGCACTGAAGATATCGGCCAATAACATTCTAACAACGGTCTTTGCAGCCTTCTCAACCTCAGGCGTAAGGCCCCAGCCGGCCTCGAAGCATTTTCCCTCGATTCCATAAATGATGAGGAAGCGGGGAAGCCGATTCAAAATCCTAGCAAGCTCAACTGCCGCTGCAGTGCCAAAATTGTGGGTCGACGAATTGAAAAATACTTTTGGTATGGACGTAATTTGGGCGTTGAATCGATAGATATGACCCGGGGATGCGACGGATTTTACGGCGTCCACCAGAAATACCGTATCCGAACCATTCCAGGAATCCATCAAGGATGCAGCTTCGCCGCTGTTAAACGCTATCCGGGTTTGCGGCAGGTTTTCCGCCTTCAGTTTGCGCGCAATAAAAATACCTACCCCGTCGTCGTTGCGGCCTTGATTGCCAACGCCGATAATAACGACCTCTCGCTTGAGAGCTGTCGAGGGGAATTCCGGCCTACCTGCTGTTTTTTTCATCGCTGCGTTTACATCCCACTAATCGCGCTCAATCTTCAATTCGAGAAAATGGCATGAACATGAGATACAGGGATCGTAGTTTCTGACAGCCTGCTCGCACATCCAGGTCAGCTTATCGTCGGGGAGATGCCCGTTTTTCCGAACCAATTGAAGAAGATCTTTTTCGATAACTTTCTGGTTTTGGGAGGTCGGCGGAACGATGCCGGCAGCCGAGATCGTACCGTTGTCATCCAGAATGTATCGGTGCCAGCAGATTCCGCGCGGCGCCTCGGTACACCCATAGGAAGCGGCCGCACGAGGTTTTAGGTCAATTGCTGGTTTTTCAGGCACCTCATAATCATTGATGATATTTATGGATTCTTCACAGGCATGCAGGGTTTCAATGCTTCTGGCAATGATGCTTTTAAACGGATTTCGGCAGCCGGGTTCCATCCCGACTTCCCGGGCAGCCTCCCGGGCGACCGGAGACAATTTATCGAAGTTGAGGTTAAACCTTGCCAGAGGACCCACGGCATAGGCTCCGCGTTCCTTAATCGAGGCTTGCAGAGACGTTGAGTGCGCGACATGTTCTTCCTGTATATAGCCCTCAAATTTATTAATGGTTATATTTAGCCCCTTATTGGAGATCAGATTCCCCTCGAGGATGGCATATTCTTGGGGGTGGGAAAGCGCAACAAACTCATAGTCCTGTTCAAAGTCAGGGAAGGAAAGTGTTGACGTCCAGCGCACGGTCTCATAAGCTGCTTCGCGGACCCTTTTGATTCGCTCAATAAGCGAACAAAGATCCTGTTTTGCGGGCACTTTGTAAAAACCGCCCACTTTAAGATTTACCGGGTGCACTTCACGGCCGCCGACCAGGGCAACGATCTCGTTGCCGAGCTTTTTAATCTCAAGCCCCCGCTGGACAATATCCGGATAGTCTCCGGCAAGCTGGATGGCATCCTGGTATCCCAGAAAATCCGGCGCATGCAGCATATAAATATGCAATGCATGGCTCTCTATCCATTCACCGAAGTAAACAAGCCGGCGCAGGCTTCTAAGCTGCCCATCCACTTTAACGCCAAGGCCGGATTCCATGGCTTGACTGGAACTCATCATATAGGCAACCGGACATATCCCACAGATGCGGGCGGTGATATCGGGCGCCTCCGTATAGCTTCGACCTCGCAGAAGGGCTTCAAAAAACCGCGGAGGCTCAAAAATTTTGAATTTAACATCAGCCGCCTCACCATCCCTGAACTTTATCAGCAAGCCCCCTCCACCCTCTACCCGGGACAGATAGTCCACCTTGATAGTCTTTTTAGACTTCATAAGCTTCACTCTCCTTGCGAAAGGGTTCAGCATACATGTTGAATCCCCGGAATGCCCGCATGATATCGCCCTGATTGACCTCCAATCTGTCGCGCCACCAATGGCTTAAAGCACGTGTGTTGGGAGTCTCTTTGGGGCCGAAACAGGCATAACAGCCGCGATGATAGGACGGGCAAAGTCCACCGCACCCGGCTTGAGTTACCGGCCCCAGGCATGGTGTACCCCGGGCAACTGTCACGCAGACGTTTCCCTTTCGTTTACACTCAATACAGAGGCTATAAGACGGAATAACAGGATTTCGTCCATTGAGCATGGCGCAGATTAATTCAATTAATTGATATTTGTTGATCGGGCATCCGCGCAGCTCGTATTCAACGCGAATATGGTCGGATATCGGTGTTGATTTACTGAGCGCATTAATATATTCAGGTGTTGCATAAACGATACGAATAAATTCCTTCACATCCTTAAAGTTTCGCAGTGCCTGAATACCGCCCGCGGTGGCACAAGCTCCGATGGTAACAATGGTTTTGGATACCCGTCGCACCCGATGAACCCGTTTCTCATCATGGGGGGTGGTGATGGAGCCTTCAACAAGGGAAATATCGTAAGGGCCTTTGTTAACTTGCCGGAAACCTTCCGGGAAATAAGCGAACTCCACTTCCCGTGATAAGGCAAGCAGCTCATTTTCGCAATTCAACAGACTCAGTTGGCAGCCGTCACAGGAAGCGAATTTCCATACGGCGATCTTTGGTTTTCGTTTTGGTTGCATGTTACATCTCCCGTTTCCAAAACAGATGTTTGAACTCCTTGAACAAGAACACCGGCCCGTCCCTGCAGACGAATTTCGGCCCTACCTGGCAGTGCCCGCAAAAACCGCAGCCGCATTTCATATTCCGTTCCATGGAAATGTACATCCGATCATCCGATACTCCTTCCTTGGATAACTCCTTAATGGTGTAATACATCATCATTTCGGGGCCGCACAACAGGGCTAACGTATTAGCGGGGTCAATGCGGGCTTTCGGGATTAATGTAGTGACGACCCCGACATCGCCGCGCCATCTCTCACGTGCGCTGTCCACAGTGACGAAAATTTCCAGATCAAACCTGCCGCGCCATTTCTCGATTTGGCTCCTGTATATCAGGTCGACGGGCGTCCGCTCGCCATAGAGTAAAGTGACTCTGCCATATTTTTCGCGCTGCGACAGGATATAATAGAGTACCGGTCTCAGCGGAGCCACGCCGATACCGCCGGCAGCCAACAAAATATCATACCCGGTAAATTTTTCGATTGGCCAGTGATTACCGAATGGGCCCCTGATACCGATCCAATCTTCTTTTGTGAGAGCCATCATCCTACTGGTAACGGCTCCATAGGCCCGTACCGTATGGACGATTTTACTCCCATCATCAGGATCTCCGCTAATGGAAATCGGTACTTCGCCAACACCGTACAGATAAAGCATATTGAATTGGCCGGCATTGAAACTGAATTCAGTATTCCCGGCGGGCGGCACAAGCTCAAGGGTGAAGGTGTCGTGGGTCTCTTTTGTGAACCGCTGAACAAGATGTGGAATGGTCATTGACACATCTTTGGTCGTCGCTTTCATAACCCGTTTCCTTTCAAGCATGTTTGCCATAAATATCCAATAGCTGGAGAGATGTTGCTTTGAGGCGATCCACCACAACGTTTGAAAATCTTTTCAGGAGTTCATAGCCCAGACGGTGGTCTGCTTCGGCCTTTTCTCTTAATACCTTACCATCAAGGGCAATGGCGCTTGTCTTTTTGAGCGCTCTGGCATCGAACCTTCTGAGGTATGGCGGAAATAGCCACGACCAACCCAGGACCTCGCCGGAACCGACGGTTTTTATGATCAGAGAGCCGCGCTCGGCCGAAAATATTTCAATGGCGACTTTTCCATCCAAGATGAGAAGAAACTGGTCAGCCATATCGCCTTCATGATAAATCACCTGCCCCGCCGTATAACTAACATTTGTCGCGCATGAAGCAATTGTCTTGAGTAAGTTTGAAGCCAGGCCCTCAAAAAAGGGGTGTTCTGCCAAAATTTTTTCAGTCTTTTTCATGAGGAGACTCCTTAATTAAACCTTTTACCGAATTATGATTCCCCCGATTGGCGCTGTCGGTTTCAGCCAGGATCGTCTTGGCCGCCTCGGTAATGTCAATACCGACCGGACACCATGTGATGCATCGACCGCAACCCACACAGCCGAAAGTACCGAACTGATCCAATCCCGTTGAAAGTTTATGCGTGAGCCACTGCCGATACTGAGACTTTGCAGAGGATCGGAGGACGCCACCGTGGATGTAGGAGAATTCCTGCGTGAAACATGAGTCCCACTTCCGCCTGCGTTCTGCGTGTTCACCGTCGATAGAATTTGAATCTTCGACGTTATAGCAAAAGCAAGTCGGACAGACCATCGTGCAGTTACCGCATGTCAAACACCCTTCGGCCACTTTGTCCCAGTGATGATGCTCAAAGTTTTCATAAAAAATCGACTTAAGATCCGATGTATCCAAAGACCGTCCCATATGGGCGGCAGCGTCTTCGAGAACACCCCTGGCGAGATTTATCTCCTCTTCTTCAGCTTTGCGATAGGTGATTTCACTTAAGATTTTTATCCCGTTTATACTTCCTACTTGCGCAATGAAGTAGTGTTTCCGCAGGCCTTGAACTTCAGTTAAAGCGATATCGAAGCCGAATTTCGCTTTTGGACCTGTATTCATAGAAGCGCAAAAACATGTTCCTCCCGGCCGGGTGCAATTGACCGCAACGATAAAAACCTTTTTTCGCCCCGACTTGTAAATAGGATCATAAAAATCCGCTGTCTCGAAAACCTTGTCGAATAGGGCTATGGCATTTAGCTCACAGGCCCTAACGCCGAGAAATGCATATTTAGGGGCGTTGTGCCTTTCGCTGATGATCTCGAAGCCGTTATTAGTACTTTTGGCCCGCCAGAGCAAAAGATCAGAGGGATGAAGATACTTTTTCCAGGAGTGTGGTCCTAAAGTATACCCGAAAAGATCTGGCGCACCGCTTTTCTCCAGATGATAGGTCCCCGCATCTTGTGTGTCCTTCCACCCAACAGGTAGATCATATATCGAGTCCAGCTCGTCCAGAACAATTGCACTGTCACGAATCCTGGGGCCGACGGTCTGATATCCATATTTTTTAAGGATGGCCAAAAGTTGTTGGAAACCTTCCGGTTCAAGAACAGCCTCATCGTTAACCTTTAAAGGATATTTGACCATGAGTATGATTCCTCCGACAGCTGGAAGAAAGTGAAAATGACTTGATTCTTTTTCAGCATGAAAGGCTATCAGGGCAATTCTGATTCTCTCGCATTTGTTTGGCCAGAGCTTAAACCTGTAATCAGCAATTTACATACCAATCCATTAAATAAATTACCTTTGCTTAATTTCTTATTCTGTTCCAATACCTATCCTATTAATATTCTGATAGAATTTACCGGCTCGAAGAATAGTCTATGCAAAATATATTGCAAGTTTCATCAAATTTATATCGAAGTTTTGCGAAACAGGGTTTTGAAATTTTTCTAAAGACGAAGATTCAAGTGCCAATTCATTTAAAAATGATCCCCACTGCGTTGATATAAAAAAATACGGTTATCCAGATAGACCAAGTTAAAGGAATAATGCCTATTTTGTCCCCCTCCACCCGCCGCCACGTAGGCAAGAGCGTTGCAGACAGGTCGATCCCTCGGACTCGACTGAGCTCGCCACAGGCCGGCAGGAAAGGGAAGTTAATTTGCGCCTTAGTTAGGTTTTGCAGATAACCCGGTAGAATAGAAAAATTTCAAAAAAAGATATCTAAATTCTTCCATTTTATCTTTTAGAATTAAAATATTGGAGAACGAAGAAAACGGTAATTAACTGAAATGAAATGTTTTCCAATCTAACTCGCTTTTGGCATACATTATGCTAATTGAGAATGTGTATGTCAGGTTCCGTATAGTTCCGCTATCAGAGGAGAGCAAAAACGCCAACTTCAGAAAAAATGCCCAAGCCTTGACGGGATTGAGGTGGAAGTCAGCTCTTATTGCAATGCCGGCTGTATTTATTGTCAGCAAACCGCCTATAAACAAAACTGGCGGAAGAGATACCTTTCGAGGGCGGCATTCACCCGATAAGTGCAGGCTTGGAAAATAATATGGTTTCCCATCATAAATTGGAAAGAATAGATCACCATGAAACATGCAATAAAAAAGATTGTTATTCCCCTAAATGGTTCTGAAGCTGGATTGGGTACATTGGATTATTTAGATTCCCTTTACGGCCCAAAACATAACCTGGAGGTTATTTTATTACATATATTGCCCGCACTGCCGTCGGTACTGATTGATGACACAACTAAAACGGTAGATGAAGATTTTAAAATTAAAGTGCGGGCGGTTGATAGAAAGAATATTCAGCTGGCAGATCGCAGATTAACAGAAGCCAAAAGAGTCCTCTGTGCTAAAGGCTTTGACGAGATGCGAATCACTACTTATTACAAAAAAATGGAGACCGAGCCAAGCTATGGTATCTGTCAATGGGCGAAAACCGTGAAAGCCGATGTCATTCTTCTGACCCGTCGGGGACGCCCCGATTCCAATTCTTATTATTCCGGCAGCATTGCAAATGGCCTGGTTGCGTCATGTTTGGATTGTCCGGTGGTGATTGCAGAAGGTGGTATTCGCTCAAAAAAAACTTTGGTTTTTTTTGATAGTGCTGAAAATGGAATGAGAGCAGCTAAACATGCATGTTATATGTTAGACGGCACCGGATGCCAGATAACTCTGTTTCACCCGATTTGGCATTTAAGGCGCTTTGTCCCTTCGGAAGTGCAGGAAGAGGTTTTCGGCCTTGAGGAGGTCTGGAGAGAAAAAGCTTTGCGCTACATGGAGCCCAACATCGAAAAAGCTAAAAAAACCTTCCTGCAGGCGGGTTTTGCCGAGAAACAGATTACCGTTAAGGTCGTCGACGGCAGTGAGAATGCAGCTAATCAAAGGCCTCAGGAAGGGTAAAATGGATAGATATGACCGACGCAATTCTCCCCGACAAAAAAAAGAGGCCACAATCCAAGTTGTGCTGCTTTTGCAAGATTCTAAAAGCCGCTTGGGTAGAAAACATATAATCCCGGGTAAACTGTGTAACCAAAGCGATGAAGGCCTCTATATTGAAATTGATTGCGCCCGCATGCCCGGGTCGAACGTCAGGATCAGGATGGCCTCCCCGGAAGGATATCATCCTGAGAAAGCTTATTATATTCTCGATGGACGGGTTATAAGGTGTGAAAAAGTCAATGACGTAACCTCCCGTTTTGGGCTGGGGATCCAAATACTGCGCAAGGTCATCGAGACCCATATTCTGACTTCCCGCTTTAAATAAACCCGCATGAGATCAGTAAAATGATACCACTGGTGTATGTCGCCGATTTTTAATAGCGACTCCTTTCTTCTGAAATGTTCGTATCCTTTTTCGAATAATTACGAAATAAAATTAGAAATATTTCTAAAATTAGATGTTTGAAAAATTAAAATCTAGCTGGATATGTTCTATTATATTGAATTTACATTAGGAATTTAAAATTTAACGAATTGGCATGCCTTGTGCTTTTGACTAGAAAAAAGACAACAATTCTGTCGCTTACTCAAAGTTAAGAGGAGGATTAACCATGTTAGTAGCCAACTGGATGAGTAAAAATATTATCACCGTTGATGAAAACGATTCGATGCAGGATGCCATGAAGCTTTTAAAAGCGCATGACATCCGCATGCTGCCGGTTATGAAGAAAAAAAAGCTGGTTGGAATCGTGACGGACCGTGATCTGAAGCGGGCATCCGCATCCGATGCCACCACCCTGGAAATCCATGAACTGCTCTATCTCCTGACGCGGATCAAGGTAAAGAACATTATGACCAAAAAGGTAATTACGGTGCCGCCTGATTTTACGGTGGAGGAAACCGCCCTGGTGTTTCAAAAAAATAAAATATCCGGTGCGCCGGTTGTTGATTCCACGGGTAATTTGGTCGGTACCATAACTCAAACTGATTTATTCAGGGTCCTCATTTCGCTGACCGGGGTGGCCAAGGGCGGAATTCAGTTCGGCCTGAAGATTGAAGACCGGCCGGGATCCATCAAGGAAGTCGCCGATATTTTCCGCATGTATGGTGGGCGTATGGTCAGCATCCTGTCTTCCTATGACCAAGTACCGGAAGGTTATCGCAAGGTATACATCCGCATGCGCTGCATCGAACGTTCCAATCTTCAAAAGCTGATTGAAAAACTCGAATCAAAAGCTAGGTTGCTCTATATGGTGGATCATACCGAAAACAACCGAAAAATATTTGCGGGGAAGATTAGTTAGCCGCCGCGCGCAAAAGGAGCTGAACAATGCCAAAGCAGAAAAAGAAGAAAATTCTAGTGCCGGTGGACGGTTCAGATCGGGCCTTGAAGACGGTCCGATATGTTGCTCGAGCTGAACCTTTTCGCAATATGGACATCGTTTTATTCCATGTCTTCAGCTGCGTACCGGAAGGATACTGGGACCTGGAAAAAGATCCCCGAAGTACTTCAACCGTCAGGCAGGTCAGGTCATGGGAAATTGAACAAAGGAAGAGAATCAAACAATATATGGAGCAGGCCGGCCAGTTCCTGTTGAAGGCCGGTGTCGCCCCTGAATCTTTAACCATTAAAATCCAAGATAGAAAAAAGGGAATCGCCAGAGACATTATTCGCGAGGCCCGCAACGGTTATGACGCAGTTGTGACCCGGCGACGTGGAATGACAGGTCTAAGGCGCATTGTCCTTGGAAGTGTAGCTACCAAATTGGTAGAGAAACTTAACTTTATACCCTTAATATTGGCTGGGAAGCGGAAGCCGAATCATAAAATTCTGTTGGCCTATGACGGATCAGAGAATGCCGCGCGTGCCGCAAAGTTTGTCGGTTCTTTCTTGGGTGGGCTATATTATGAGGTGGTTTTGTTTCACGTAATCCGGAGCAACGGAGAACCCGGACCGGAACACAGGCATATATTTTCTTCCAAAGAGTTTGGCAAAGTCGCCGGCAAAGAGATGGCTTCATCTTTGCAGGCCGCTCAAACCGAATTGATTCATGCGGGTTTTAAAGCCAATACGGTTTCCACCCAAATGGTTACAGGAGCAATATCTCGTGCCGGAGCTATTGCCGACAAGGCTAAACAAGAAGATTTCGGAACCATTGTCATGGGAAGGAGAGGTCACTCTCGCGTCCGCGATTTTTTCATTGGTCGGGTAACCAACAAAGTCATCCATATTGCTCGAGATCGGACGGTTTGGGTGATAAGGTAAACATGTTGCCGGGAATGGGCATAGGATAGTGAGCAGAGGGCGGAGAGCATGACGCATAGCGCAAAATAAAAGAGCCAATTGGCGATAGGATATCATCATGTTGGTAAAGAACTGGATGAGCAAACCGGCCATCACGGTTAAGGCCGATGCCATGCTGGTGGAGGCGATTAATTTATTTGAAAAGCATGAAATCCACATGTTACCGGCTATGGAAAATACTCGGCTGGTTGGAATCGTCACGGATCAGGACCTGAAAAGAGTTAGTGTCCCTGATTATACATCTTCAACCTCTCCGAATGGGCCGGATAACCGTTTACAAATGACAATACGCGAAATTATGACCATGAATCCGGTTACGATTTACGATAATCAAACGATCGAAGACACAGCACAATTGCTATTGGTCCATAAGATCTTAGGTCTGCCGGTTATAAACCTATTCGGAGAAGTGATTGGTATGATTACCAAAAGTGACATTTTCCGCTTTATGGTGACTGCTATCGGTATGAGTAAGGATGGCATTCAGTTTGCCATGGAGTTGGTTGACCGGTCGGAATGTATCAAAGAAGTCACCGACATGATGAGGGATTACGGGGCACGGGTAGGTACCATTTTTGCGACCCATGAAAGGGCGAAGAGAGGATACCGGCAAGCTTACTTCCGCATATACGACATAGATCGACCCAGTCTGGCGCGACTTATAGAAGTACTGAGAAAAAAAGTTAATATGCTTTACGTCATAAACTATCGAGAAAAAATGAGTGAGATTTTCTAGAGCAAGAGCTTACTACCAACTAGGAGGAGTTGCGATGATAGAATTTAAAAATATATTATACCCGCTTGACCTTTCAGATTCGTCTGCCAAAATTGTTCCGTATGTGCAGTCAGTGGCCCAAAAGTTTGAATCAAAAATTCACCTTTTTTTTGCGGCCAGGGTTTTTGACTACTTCACAAGCATCTATGTGCCCCATCCCTCAATTAACCAGTTTGAAAAAGAGATTATTGATGGGGCCGAAAAGCGATTGTATGAGTTCGTGGATGAATATTTCAGCGAATTTCCAGGCACCAAAACTGCGGTTGTAGCCGGAGATGCCGCCGAAAAAATTATTGAGTACATCGGAGATCAACATATTGATTTGGTTATCATGGGCACTCATGGTCGCAAGGGTATGGATAAAATAATATTTGGTTCGGTAGCGGAGCGGGTGCTTAAAACCTCACCGGTGCCGGTGATGGTGGTCAATCCACACATGACTGGTTGAGAATGATTCGCCACAGACACACCCAGACTCACACGGACAATTTGTTTAAGGAAAAAGGACCCCTGTGTATTACTGTTTGGGTAGGCAGTTAATTTAAAAAAAAAAGGACTTCCGGGCCATGAGTGTCGAAAATTTGGACAAAATTTTTCAACCAAAATCAATTGCCGTTGTCGGCGCCAGCGAAAGAAAAGGAAGTGTCGGGGCTGCCCTAATGCGCAACCTTTTAGAACGGGGCTTTCCAGGTGAAATTCACCCGATTAATCCCAATCATAAAAAAATAGGGGAACTTGCGGCTTGTCCTTCGATCAGGGATCTTGAGGCCCCGGTGGATCTGGTGGTCATTGCCACACCCATTACATCAGCCCCGCAAATCATCAAGGATTGTGCCGCTGTCGGTGTCGGCGGTGCCGTCATCATTTCAGCAGGCGGAAAAGAAATCGGGGAACAAGGCAAAAACCTGGAGGCGGCCATCCAAAAAGAAGCCGGACATTCAGGTTTGCGAATTATTGGTCCGAATTGTGTGGGAATAATGTCCGGTCGATCCAAACTAAATGCCAGTTTTGCAAACCAAATGCCGCTGGACGGCAAAATGGCATTTATCTCCCAAAGCGGTGCAATTTGTACGGCCATTCTGGATCTCTCCATTAAGGAAAATATCGGGTTCAGCTATTTTGTTAGCCTGGGCGATATGCTGGATGTCGATTTCGGGGATATGATCGATTACTTAGGGGGAGAATCGGAAGTCAGCAGTATTGTCATGTATGTGGAAAGCCTGACAAATTTCAGAAAATTCATGAGTGCTGCCCGGGCTGTATCTCGCGTGAAGCCGCTTATCGTTCTGAAGGCCGGGCGAACCCGGGCGGGCGCCCTGGCCGCTGCTTCGCATACGGGTGCGATGGCCGGCGAGGATTCGGTTTATGATGCGGCATTTCAGCGTGCCGGCATACTTCGAGTCCGGACTTTTGAGGAATTATTTGATTGCGCAGCGCTTCTGGCAAAGCAACCTAAACCTGCAGGGCCGGGGTTGGCAATAATCACCAACGCCGGCGGTCCTGCAATAATGGCGGCCGACGCTCTGGCGGATTTTGGCCATGAACCGGTCTCCCTAAACGCTGAAACCCTCCAAAAATTAGATGAGATTCTTCCGCCATACTGGAGTAAGCGCAATCCAATCGATATGCTGGGGGAGGCCAAACCGGAACTTTACTGCCAGGTTGTTGAAATCTGCTCGAACGCCAGGGAAGTCAATGGGCTTTTAATCATATCCGCGCCCCAGGCATTGTCTGATACGGCTGAAGTGGCAGCCGCCCTTGTGGAACTTATCCGGGAAAAACCGATTCCGATCATTACCTCCTGGGTCGGCGGGGGCGACATGTACAAAGGGCGAGACATTTTTAATCAAGCCGGAATCCCCACATTTGACACCCCGGAACGTGCTGTGCGCGCATTCATGGATATATATCGCTTTACCAAAAATATTGAAATGCTTCAGCAGATACCCTCCAGAATTTCAAAGCGTCTGGAATTTGACCGCCAAAAAGCGAAAGCGCTAATCCAGACAGGGCTCTCAACGGATAACGGACTGCTCACCGAAGCGGAATCAAAGGCATTGCTGTCCGCTTACGGCATTCCGGTGGATCCCATAGATACAGCGAATTCAAAAGCGGAAGCAATTCAAAAAGCAGCAAAATTAGGATTTCCGGTTGTCATGAAAATCCATTCCCGGGACATCACCCATAAATCGGATGCCGGGTGTGTCTTGCTGGATCTGGAAAATAGCGCTGATGTCGCGGAGGCTTTTGAGACGATATTTGCCAATGCGCATGGCTACAACCCGCAAGCCAGGATCGAAGGGGTAACGATTCAGCCGATGCGCCCGCGCCCGGAGTATGAACTTATTTTAGGAATAAAAAAGGATCGCGATTTTGGGCCCGTTATCCTATTCGGTATGGGGGGGATCTTCACGGAAGTGTTTAAAGATCATGCGATTGCCTTTCCACCGCTCAACCGCCTGCTTGCCAGAAGACTGATGGAGCAAACTCGGGTGTATCGACTGCTGCAAGGTTATCGGAACACACCGCCTGCCAATCTGGAAGCGCTTGAAGAAATTCTGATTCGCCTGGCTCAGCTGGCTACCGATTTTTCACAAATCCAGGAACTTGACATCAACCCCCTGCACGTGACGCCCAAAGGGATTTGCGCGGTCGATGCCAGAGTTATAGTCAAGCCTTCGGCAACACCGGCACCCCACCATCTGGTTATCAGCCCGTATCCGGATCAATATGAAGAACATACCCGAACGAGTATGGGGATTGATATATTTGTCCGACCGATTCGGCCTGAAGACGCACCCCTTCTGATTGAGCTGTTTGAATCCCTGTCTCCTCGAAGTGTGTATCGCCGGTTTTTCACACCCATGAAACGCCTCCCCCACAGCATGCTCGCCCGGTTTACCCAAATTGACTACGATCGTCATATTGCACTGGTGGCGCTGCCGGAATCAGAAACAAAAGAGACGATGCTTGGTGTGGCGCGGGTCATCATCGGCCGAAGTCTTAAGGAGGCTGAATTCTCAATAGTTGTGAGTGATCCATGGCAGGGAAAAGGAATCGGAGCCGCCTTGCTGCAACGGTGCTTATCGATCGCAAAAGAGCGCGGTATCGAAACCGTAATGGGGACCGTTCTGGCCGAAAATACACAAATGTTGGCTCTCGGAAAAAAAATGGGTTTTAAAATCAAAAAAGTGTCAGGTGCCGGTGAGTATGAGTTGAGCATAGATTTTAAAATAAATTGATTGTCTGTAACGGATTTTTTTGCCGCCGCTTAAAAAGGTGGCGTGAATCTAATATTTCATCATCCCGAAGTTGTTTCAGCGGCGCTCAATCTCTGGTTTAGATAGGTGTAAATATCAATCATTTTAAGGTTTATATCCGTGCTGCTCCGGGCGCAGGCAAAATGGATCTGGCACTTGGGACAGACCGTGACTAAGGTTTGCGCCCCGGTTTGGATGGCTTCCTGCATCCGTTCGGTTTGAATGGCTTTTGAATAGCTGGAGCACTCCATCCAGGCACTGGTCCCGCAACAAAGCGAATTTTCACGGTTGCGCTCCATTTCTACCAGCTGTATTTCCGGCAGCATTCCTATCAGCTGTCGGGGTGCTTCGTAGATTCCCGCCAGACGACCCAGCCGGCACGGATCATGGTAGGTGACCGATTCGGCCGAAGATTCCTGAAAGGTTAAGCCGGTTTTGGGCAGTTCACGCGCCAGAAACTCCGTCATATGCAGCACTTCAAAAGGCAGCTCTCCAATATACTCCGGGTAATAATTTTTGAAGGTGACATAGCCCTCCGGGCAACTGAAAAGCACGGTTTTGGCGCCGGAGGCTTTTATCACCTCAAGATTCCATCGGGCCAGCTTGCGGAAAGTGGTGCGGTCGCCGCACCACAACGCATCATGGCCGCAACAGCGTTCATGATTGCTGATGACCGGTTCGATTCCCATTTTATTGAGCAATGTGAGCAAGCTGCGGGCAGTTTCCAGTGGAGACAAGTTCAGATAGCGAAAAGTCACATCAAAAAAAGGCAGACAGCCCACAAAATAAAAATACTGCCCGCTGTCGCGGAATGACCCGGCCTCTTGAGCCCAGCCGGTCCGCTGCTGCTTTAAATCATGGGTTTGCAAACCGGCGATGGCCTGCAGGATCCCGTGATGACTTTCCTGGGGAAAATTTCCCGCCTCACGGGCCTGCTGCCGATGAGAACTGATGAATTCAGGGAAATCAATTCCCGCCGGACAGCGGCCGCTGCAACTGGCGCAACTCAAGCAGGCCCAGATTTCGCGACTTTGGACTAGCCCTCCGTCCGGATCCAACACAGCCCGCTTGATGATCTGGCGTGGTGAAAACGTGGACAGTTCGCGACTGATGGGGCAGCTTCCCGTGCACAGGCCGCATTCCATGCAGTAGTCGATCTGTTTTTGGGTCAGAAGCTTTGTCTGTTTCATAGAACCCCTTTACTATTGAATATTGAAGATTGTAGATTGAATATTGAAGGAAGACTGTCGATTTTAATTGTTTCCATAAAATGGAAAAGCCAGTTTTATGACAGATAGAATTCAATAAATATTCATTTTTTAATCTTCAATTTTCAATGTTTATCCCTCCCAGCTCCTTGAGTAGTTGAACAAACAAACGAACTTCTTCGGCAAAGGCCGCTCCCTCCGATGCGGAAATCCACTTCAACCGCAGGCGGCGCTCATCCATACCCAGCAGCCTGAGCAGTTCCCGGGTCTCTTCAATGACCTTTTCGCATCTTACATTACCTTCCAGGTAATGGCAGTCGCCGATGTGTCAGCCGGAGACCAGGATGCCGTCCGCCCCTTTCAGGAAAGCCTTGAGCAGGAAACCGTGATTCACCCTGCCGGTACACATGATTCGGACCAGACGGACATTGGTTGGATATTGCATGCGGGACACCCCGGCCAGGTCCGCCCCGGCATAAGCGCACCAGTTGCAAACAAAAGCTAAAATTTTTGGTTCTTCGGTTGAAGACATGGGACCCTATTAATTGAAGATTGATGATTGATAATTTAATGTATCTACTCTATTGAATACTGAATATTTATGAACTCGTAAAAAGTCAATTTTCCCCTCCCCTGGCGGGAGGGGATTAAGGGGAGGGGGATATAATAAGCTGAAACATCTTCTTATTCACCCTCACCCCAACCCTCTCCCATCAAGGGAGAGGAAGATTTTTGACTTTTTACGAGACTGTTAATATTGAATATTTATGATCACAAAAAATTAAAATGATAGAATTCCTCAAATCTTCAATCTTCAGTATTCAATCATCTAGCATTCCTTCAATCTGCTCATCCTTAAAATGGGACAAAGAGGCGGCGCCGGTTGGGCAAGCCACATTGCACACGCCGCATCCCCGGCACAGGGCTTCGATCACCATTGCCTGTTTATGTCCCGGTGTTGTTTCTTTGACGCTGATGGCTTCAAAAATACAGGCCTTTTCGCATTCGCCGCATGCCCGACAAAGGCTGGCATCCACCCGATTGATCATACCTTCGGCGACAATTTCTTTTTTAGACAGCACCATGACGGCCCGGGAGACCGCGCCGCGGGCTTGAGCAATACTTTCACCCGCAAATTTGGGACCCTGGGCCAGACCGCAGAGATAAACGCCCGGCGTGGCAAAATCAAGGGGTCTGAGTTTGGGATGGGCTTCCATAAAAAAACCATCTTCATCCAGGGCCAGGCGCATGACATCAGCCAGCTGCCTGCTTTCCACATGGGGACGGATGGCGGCACTCAAAATCAGCAGGTCTGCCTGCAGGAGAACCGGCGCCTGCAGCTGGGCATCAAAAACTGAAACGGCCAGGGTGTCACCGTTAGCCACGACCTGTGGCTTGTTCTCCCTTTCAAAGCGGTAAAACCGCACACCCTGCTGACGCGCTTTTAAATAATAGGCTTCTTTTAAGCCAAAGGTGCGAATGTCCCGATACAGCACCGAGATTTGGGCCGCCGGATTGATGTCTTTTAATTTCAAACTGTTTTTGACGGCCGCCGTGCAGCAAACCCGACTGCAATAAGGATTTTCCGGCTCGCGGGAGCCGATGCATTGGATCATGACCAGGCGCTTTATTTGGTTGGCCCGGTCAGGCTCTGATACCAGCAGGGTTTCAAATTCATGCTGGGTCATCACTGCAGGGTGCTGACCATATAGATATTCCGTGGGTTGATATTCCTGTCCTCCGGTCGCCGCCACCACAACGCCGTGGGATATGCTCCGGGAATCACCTTTAATCGAAATGGTAGAACTAAAATTGCCGCAACTTCCGGTTGTCGAAGTTACCTGTGCTTCTGTATGAACGGTGATCAAAGGCTGGTCTTCAACTTTTTGAATAAGCTCCCGAACATACCGCTCCGGGTTGGCACCGTCTTCCGTATAATATAGGGTGCGGGCATTGCCGCCCAGCACGGCGCTTTGCTCCACCAGGGTGGCTTCAAATCCCTGTTCTGCAAAAGCAAGGGCCGCCGCAAGGCCGGCGAGCCCCCCCCCGATTACCAGCGCGCTTTGTACAACTTCATAGGAGGTATCATGGAGCGGTTCCAGAAGGCGGGCCCGGGAAACCGACATGCGCACCAGGTTTTTTGCTTTTTCCGTGGCCGCCCGGGGTTGGCCCTGATGAACCCAGGCATCCTGTTCGCGAATATTGGCCAGCTCAAAAAGATACGGGTTGAGACCGGCATCGCGCAGGGTATTTCGGAAAAGCGGTTCATGGGTGCGAGGCGTGCAGGATGCCACCACCACCCGATTGAGGTTGTGGGCATGGATGACGTCCTTAATTTCCTGCAGCTGATCCGTGGAGCAGGCAAACATGCAATCGGTCGTATAGGCCACATTGGGCAGCGTGCGCACATAATCGGCCACCGCTTCAACATCGACGGTGCCGGCGATGTTGATCCCGCAATGGCAGACAAAAACGCCGATGCGAGGTTCTTCTCTGCTGACATCGCGTTCGTCGGGGATAGCGGGTGCGGCAACCAGCGATCCCCTGGCATCGGCCAGCAGCGCAGTGGCCCTTTCTGCCGCACTGCTGCCCTGCTGGACGGAGTCCGGGATATCCTTGGGACCCTGGGCAACACCACAAACATAGACTCCCGGTCGGGAGGTGGCTACCAGATCCAGCGGGTCGGTGGCGCAGAAGCCGTGCGTCGTTAACTGCAGGCCCATGCGTTGCGCCAATTGCACAAAAGACGGATTCGGACAAAGACCGACGGAAAGAACGACCAGGTCAAAGGTTTCCTCCTGCATTTGATGATCGGAAGCGGCATAGCGAATACCTAAAGTATCATCCTCCGGGTTTGGAATCACCCTGGAGATCATGGATCTGACATAACGGACGTCATTTTCAGATATGGATCTTTCATAAAAACGATCAAAGCCCTTGCCGTGGGCCCGGATATCAATATGAAAAATCGTCGTATCGATATCGGCAGAATGCTCCCTGGTGATCATCGCCTGCTTGGTGGCGGACATGCAGCACACGGCCGAACAATATTCCTGACCGATATGGCTGTCCCGGGAGCCGACACACTGAATCCAGGCGATGCGGCGGGGGGATTTGCCGTCGGAAATACGCTGGATATGTCCCTGAAAGGGACCGGCTGCCGAGAGGATTCGTTCGTATTCCAGACTGGTGATAACATTAGGCCAGCGTCCGTAGCCGTATTCTCCTTTCAAGCCGGCGTCAAATGCCTTGAACCCGCCCGCCAGGATCACCGCACCGGTTTCGATGCTCACCATCTCCTCCTGCTGGGCGTGGGTCGTGGCCGTGACCGCTTCGGCTTTGCAGGCCGCCACACATTGCATGCACTCACAACATCCCCCGCAGTCAAGGCAACGGGCTGCTTCTTGCCGGGCGGAGTTTTCATCCGGCACCAGATTCACCTCTTCAAATCCGGCAAGTCTTGTATCCACCGGCAGGGTCGGGGGCTTCAGGCGTTGTGTGGCCGGCTCATCCTGCGCAACCGCGGTCCAGTTTTGGCCCGCGGGAGATTTCGCCTGTCGTTCCGCAGGCAGCTCTTTTCCCTGCAGGTATTCGGCCATATATCGGGCCGCTTTTTTGCCGGCCGCAACCGCTTCAATCACCGTGGCAGGCCCCGTGACGACATCGCCGCCGGCAAAGATTCCCGGCCTGTTGGTCTGGAGTGTCTCGGCATTGACTGTCAGAAGATTCCACCTTGACAGCGCCAGACCATGATCACTGCCCAGAAGATCGAAATCCGGCGCCTGTCCGACGGCTGCAATAACATGATCCGTTTCAATGAGAAATTCAGAACCTTCAATGGGAATCGGCCTCGGTCGGCCCGTGCTATCGGCCTCTGCCAGGCGGGTTTGTATGCAGCGGATGCCGCAAATTCGTCCATTTTGACCGTTGATCCTTACCGGCGCCGCTAGAAAATGGATCTTGATTCCTTCCTTTTCGGCCTCCTGAACTTCTTCCGGTTCAGCGGGCATTTCTGCCCGTGAGCGGCGGTAAATGATGTGGGCGTCACTTGCGCCGAGTCGTAGCGCCACACGGGCACTATCCAGGGCGGAATGCCCCCCGCCGATAACCACAACCCGGCCGGCCAGTTTTTTAAGTTTACCTGAATGCACTTCTCGCAAAAAAGAGATGGCGTCGGAAACACCCGGGTCAATCTCCTCCCCGGGTATCTTCAGCTTCAAACTTTTCCAGGCTCCGATGGCCAGAAAAATGGCACCGACGCCTTGTTTTTGAAGGTCTTCTGCGGTGAGGTCCCTGCCAATGGCAGCATTGGTAAGTATCTTGATACCGTAACGATTTAGATTTTTGATCTCTGCATCTAATACGGCCCGGGGTAGACGATGTTCGGGAATGCCATAGCGCAGCATTCCACCGGCTTCGGGCATGGACTCATAGACCGACACCCGATACCCGTCGAGGGCCAGAAAATACGCCGCGCTGAGGCCGGCCGGGCCGGACCCGATGACGGCTACCTTTTCATCCCGCGGTGTGATATGCGGCACCGGAATCTCACTAAGTTTGATCCGATCGGCGGCGACTCGTTTCAGGTCTCTGATGGAAACGGGCTCGTCCACTGCAAGCCGGCGGCAATTTTTCTCACAATCCCGTGTACAAACCCGGCCCAGCACACCGGGAAACGGCAGGTCCTGCATGATAATTTCAACGGCTTGCCGGTAGCGGCCCGTCTTGACCATCGCCACGTAAGCCTGAACATTCAAATTCGCCGGACAGGTTGTGCGGCAAGGTGCCGTATCATATTTTTCGATGGTGTAAGTATTCGGAACCGCCTGGGGGTAAGATATGTAGGTTGCCTTACGATTTACCAGGTGCAGGTCATGTTCGGCTGGCCGCAACACCGGACAGACTTCGGTGCAATCTCCACAGGCAGTACATTTGGCAGCATCAATGTAGCGGGCTTTCTTTTTGAGCGTTAATTGAAAGCGGCCCGGTTCCCCTGTCAAATCGAGGACATCGGTATAAGTCAGAATCTCAATATTGGCATGGTTGGCCAATTCCGCCAGTTTCGGGCCCAACATGCAAGAAGAGCAATCGTTGGTGGGGAAGGTCTTGTCAAGCTGGGTCATGACACCGCCCACATTCGGTCTTTCTTCCACCAGATATACTTTGAAGCCGGAATTGGCGATATCCAGGGCGGTTTGAATCCCTGCAATTCCGCTGCCGATAACGGTGATCGATCCGATCTTTTCGGCAGGTGTAGATATTTTGGGATTACTCATAACTTGTCCAGAGCTTGAGCGTCTGCAAAAGAGAAAAGGGATCTGTAATATGACGGGAGAGCCATTCCTTTGATCCCCTGACTTTGCAGGCAAGCCCGATCAGCTCGGTGAAATAAAAAACCGGCAACGAAAACCGTCGGCCCCAATCCGCTTCGATTTTCTGCTGATACATATCCAGATTGGCCTGACACATCTGGCAGGAAACCACAATGGCCTGAGCGCCGACGCGTTGGGCCATATCATAGAGTTTGCCCACCAGTTGAGAGACGATATCCAGGCGCGAAAGCACCTGGCTCGCGCCACAACAGTCGGTTTTGAAGGGCCAGGGGACGGGCGTTGCGCCAAGATTTCCGACGATGCGATCCAGTGCTTGAGGATCCTCAAAATCTTTAGCGCCGGTGATGTCAGGCGGCCGGCTGGCCATGCAGCCGTAATAGCAGACGGCCTTTAACCCATTGAGTGGTTGGGCTACCCGTTTTGCTGTGGCAGTCAGCATTTTTTCGGTGGCAAAAAAGTTGGCAAGATCCCAGATTTGCGGCAAAGATGTTTCCAATTTAATTGCGTATCGCTGCGGGTCGTTTCCCCGCAGCGTCCTGGCGGCTGTTTTTAATCGATTAAAACACATGGGGCAGGGAACGAGCAGGTCCGCGTGGGGCAGTTCGGCAGCCAGATTCAGGGTGCGTCCCGCCAATTCAATACTCGCCCGGTGGTCGATGCTGTGGGCAGCCGTTGCGCCGCAGCAATTCCAGTCGGGAATTTCTTCCAGGCCAATGCCCAGGGCCGAGCAGACGCCGCCTATGGATTCGGCATAATCCCTTGCCGATCCCTGAAGCGAACAGCCCGGGTAATAGGTTACTTGCAGTGGGTGGTTTCCCATTCCTAGTTGTGAGTCCTTTGGTAGCGGCCAGTCTAATCGATAAAAGAACTAATAAACATCGAACATTGATGAACTCGTATAAAGTCAAATTTCCCCTCCCCTGGCGGGAGGGGATTAAGGGGAGGGGGATATAACAGGCTGAAATGTCTTCTTATTCTCCCTCACCCCAGCCCTCTCCCATCAAGGGAGAGGGAGATTTTTAACTTTTTACGAGACTGTCAACATTGAACGTCCAACGTCGAATGCGGTATTCTGTCAATTTAAAAAAAAGCATGATAAAGCGAATCTCTCCGTATAACTTTTCTGCCTCTGTCGGAATCAGTTGTCTTAAGATCAGGTCTATAGCGTAATTTATCTTATAATCGACTAAGCGTAGCGCTATCAATATTGGGCGTTTGATGTTGGACGTTCGATGTTCAACGTTCAATGTATTCGCTGTTTCGGCTTCACCTTTTATTTCGACGTGTAAGTATTTCGCGCACCTCTTTTTTGCCTTTGATTGATTTGGGCATGAGGGGCAATCGGCCTTTGGAAAGCATCCGGCGGCCCAGATTTAGATCATAGCGCCATGTTCCGGAGTTCCACCTATCCAGCACCTCCCCGCTTTTGAGCAAATATGCTGGCAGAAGTGTCGTCTCGTAAAGACGTCCCCGTTTTTTGATATTGTCCAGAAATGTTTCATGCAATGCTAAAATGCCGGGTTGGGGGCAAGGCACGCCCTCGCTCAGAGCCATTTCTTTGAGACAGTCCATCAGTTCGGCAATTTTTACATCATTCGGACAACGCGTGGTGCACGTCTCACAGGCCGCGCAAACCCAAATCGTTCGACAGGCCAAAACCGTTTCCCGTTGGCCCAGTATTACCATGCGAATCACCTCGTCCGGATAAAGATCCATGGCAAAGGTAACCGGGCAGCCGTTGGTGCATTTGCGGCATTGAAAACATGCTGATGCCTGAAACGGCCCATCAGCTTCGATTTGTTCTAAGAGGCGGTAATCCGGGTCTAAAATTTTTGGGGACATGAAATTTGACTAATTTTCTCTACGCCTGTGAAAATTTGCCCTGGAACGAATTTCAATGTCACTTTGACAGGCATTGGAGGCAGTTATAGCGTATGGGACTATTAACATAAAAAAAGGCGATTCTGTCAAGGATAATTAATCCGCCCTGAAAAATGGCGCATACTGGCTTTGAACTGTTCCATGATGAATGAATAAGTTTGTTAGATCAAAAGTCCGCGGATTAATTATTTAATGCTGCGCATTATATTTTTCGTTGAGGCGCTATCGACGATTATATTACCTGAGTTTTGCACGAGGGAAGTTTTTACCTTGAGGAAAAGACGGAGCGAAGCGAACTCCATGAATCTTCAATCATCAGTCTTCAATTCCGGCGTGACCAGGCTTCATGTTTTTAATCCGCAATCCGAAATCTAAAATTCGCAATTGAAGGGGGTTATCTCCCATCTTTATCGGTTTCTATGCCCTCCGAGGTAACCAGAACATCCAATCCGGTTCTGCGCCAGGTGGCGCGCGCCTGATCCACCGTATCCACCAATGGTTCCTGACAATTGAAGGACGTATTGAGCAGCACGTTGCAACCCGTTTTCGCATGCCAGGCGGTCAGCAATTTTACAACGAACGGGTCGTCGCCCGGTTCCACGATCTGAGGACGGCTGGTTCCGTCGACATGGGTGACTGCCGGAACTGCTGCGGCATCGGTGGGGACAATGTAGGACATATACTTGCTGGGTACGCCCCAGTCCCCCAGCACCATGGGGGCAAACGGACGGTACCATTCACGGTGTTTGACATGTTCGTTCAGGCGGTCTTTGCCATCCGGAAGGCGCGGGTCGATGAGGATGCTGCGATGACCCAGTGCCCGCGGTCCGGATTCCGCCCGGCCGTAGCACAAACCGACACTTTGACCCGTAGCAAGAAAATCAATAATCTGCGGAATCGTCGCTTCATCAAGCCGGCCGGCATCGGTCCCGAGATAGGGGGTTAGCGCTTTCGGATTGCGAGGTCGATCTAAAACGTGGTGCCAGACGAACAGTGCCTGGCCCAGGCTCAGCCCGCCGTCATGGGGCTGGGCTGGTACCCAGGTATCTTCAAACAAGCCACTCTGGTGGATGGCCGTGTTGGCAATGCAGTTCATGGAGCAGCCGCCGGTCATGATCAGCCGCGCGTCCGCGTGCGGTCGCCAGGCCTTCATTCTTGCGGCGGCTTCCAGGTAGAATTCCGTGGTTACTTTTTGCAGGGACGTGCAGACATCCTGGGCAAATGATTCATCCGGTTCAAGCTTTAGGCCGTTTTGCTGCCTGAATTTGAAACTCGGAAACGCCGAAAACGGGTGGTACAGCATAAGTTCCCGCAGGACTTCGACAATTTCATCCTTAGCCGTGCCGTAACTGGCAAGGCCCATGAGTTTGCCGGCGCCTTCCAGGCGCTTCATGCCGAAATTGTATTCACCGATCGATGCCCAGACCGAGCCGATGTTCAACTGCAGCTTTTTGTGCTCGTGCCCCCAGCCGTATTCGATTTCATGGATTTTGTTGCCGCTGCCGTAAGCCAGGGCACACATACGTAAGTCGCCGCCGCCGTCGGCGGTCAATATGCCGGCTGCCTCAAAAGGCGATGTAAAAAGTGCTCCGGCAATATGGGCCAGATGGTGATCAACCGCATAACCGTCGTACCAGCGGCCGAACAGTTTAATCCGGTTGCGGCTGTAGCGGCCATCGACCGGACCGTTCCAACCATCAAGCATGTAATCGGGATGATCGCGATAGGTTTTGCCGTCCAGCTGCCAGCTAAAAAACTTTCCATCAAGAGTGGGCCGGGTCCAGGGATTGATCGCGATGATATCGATGGTTTCAGGGTCCCACCCGTTGTCCGCCAGGATGCCTTCCAGGTCCATCACGCCCTGATCGTGCTTGGTGCGCGTCAGGCGTTCTTTTTCGAGCACGACCACCGGCTCGCCGTCTTCGAGCAGGGTGCAGTTGGCGTCATGTCCGTAATACATTGATAATATTCTCATTTAACCTCCAGTTGCGACATCGATTCCATCCCGGGCAAGACCGGTCAATCGAACAATTCGCCAATATAGGGGTTTGCGATTCGACTGTCAACAAGGGGAGAGGAATTGCAGGGTAAGTTCAAAATAAAATCTTAATCATTATTTTCAAAGGGTGTTCAAAAAATAAGAAATCTCAAATCTCAGGCACCAAATTACAAATAAATCTCAAATTTCAATATTCAATGACCAAAACTTTAATCATAATCGTATCTCATCGCTTTGAAATACTGGGTCTGCAGGCGAGGTTGCCATTGGGCACAGCCTTATAAGGATGATTTGTTTAGAATTTTGAAATTTGGTCATTGGGATTTATTTGAGATTTGTTTTTTGGTGCTTGGAATTTCCAATTTTTCGTTGGCTATAAAAGTTATATAAATTCAAATAATTACGTATACCAATGACAGCGCCTCGTGATGGGTTGAATATTCAATCGACAATGTTCAATTTTTTTTGCTATAAAATATAAAAATCTAAAAAATTGAGGTATACCATGGCACGATCCGACGTCCATCCGGTTCACCGGTTTGAACCCTGGCAGGTATGGCCGGGGTCTTTTGACAATCCACCGGTGGACGGCAATTTTCCGGTGCCCCCTGAGACCGGTTTGAAAATCACCCCTTCAACACGGATTGCCTCGCTGGGGTCCTGTTTTGCCAGGGAGATCAAACGGCGGCTGCTTCAACGGGACTATAACTACCTGACCGAAGAAACGCACCACCCGGCGGCGATCCACGCCAGCGCGGCCTGGGAAAGAGTCTACAATACGTTTTGCATGCGCCAGATTTTCGAATACACGTTTGAGGACTGGCAGCCTGACCGGCGCTGGTGGATTGCACCCCGATCCCAAAAAGTCCAGGATCCTTATCGCCGCGTTATTTTATATGACAGCCTTCAAGCGGCCGAGAAGGATTTTGAGCAGCATCGACAGCATTCCAGAAACGCCCTGCAAGGGGCTGAGGTGTTGATCCTGACGCTCGGGCTGACCGAAATCTGGCAGGACCGGGTCGACGGCTCGGTGATCAGCCTGCCGGCGGGTCCCTATGTCAACGAGGGCGGGAATATGGATCGCTATGAGTTTAAGGTCAGCCGTTACGGGGAAAATCTTGCAAATCTGGAGCGCATCCAGGCCATCATGGCGCGGCATAATCCCGCCTGCAAGCTGCTGGTTACGATCTCACCGGTTAACCTGTGGGCGACTTTTCGCCAGGATCTGGATGTTATCAGCGCTAGTTGCAACTCCAAGTCCACCCTGCGCGCGGCGGCCGACGAATTTGTCTCCTGCCATGAAAATGTATTTTATTTTCCGGCATTTGAGATGGCCACCATATACCAGCCGCTCAGCGGGCTGACCCATTTTGCCGACGGTCGTGAAAACTACCACGTCAACAAGCCCACCGTTAAATTTATCATGCGGCATTTTTTTAAATTTTACTCCTAAAAAGCGTGATTGGGTGCGTTTACGGGTATTTACCCAACTCAACCTGGGTCAGAAAATGGGCGGCAGAGGTCTTAGGGCGCGCTTTTTAATATTATATTTTCAGCTTGTTAATTGCGATTATGTTGCCTTCTTAAACTGTGAGCTGAGTTGAGATAGAAACAAAAAAAGAAAAATATGCGCAGCATCTACTAATTAATCCACAGACACTTAAGTTTTCGAAATTATTCCGTTTTAACAGACAATCTATATTAATGAGCTAAAATTTAAAATGAACTAAAATGAGCTAAAATTATGGTATTCTATCGATATTCTAAAAAAAGACAGCGCGTAGCGTCTCCTTAATTTTAGTCATTTTAGGCAATTTAGTTCACTTTAGGCATTCGTTTATTACACTATATCAGACTGTAATGATAAGGGGCTGAAGTAAAAATTAATGTGACAAAGTAGAGCTAATTATTTTGACGATGACCAGGGTCAGATCGTCTTCCGGAGGCAGGTCTTTTCTGAAATCATTGACAGCTTCCAGGATGGCGTCCATGATCCGGCCGGCAGGCTCGGCTGCGTTTTGGCGGATAATATCGTAAAAGCGTTGGCGTCCGAACATTTCGCCTTTCGGATTTTGGGTTTCAAAAATGCCGTCCGTGGCGATGGCAAGGATTTGTCCGGCAGTGATGTCCCGATGGTTGACCGTGTACTTGAAGCTTTCGGTAATCCCCAATGGCAGACTGCCGCCGCCGGCTAACTCATCAAAGGAATTGGCTTCCGGAGTATAGATAATCGCGGGTTCATGGCCGGCGTTGAGCCAGAAGATCCGGCTGTTTTTGCGGTTAACGTCAGCCATAAAAAGGGTCATGAACCGGCCGCTGTCCTGAACATCCTGTGCCAGCTGCCGGTTTACATCGCAGATAACCCGGTCGAGGCCGCCGGCTTGATTATATCGTTGTCGAATCTGGGCCCGGACCGTCGCCATCAGCAATGCCGACGGGATTCCGTGCTCTGAAACATCCCCGACCACCACACCGACTTTTCCCTCAGCAGCTTCACCGGCCGTCAAGTAATCATAATAATCGCCGCCGGTTTCATCGCAGTAAATACTGGTGCCCGCAATATCCAGACCAGCGACCCGAGGCGTGTCCCGGGGCAAAAGATTTTGCTGGACTTCCATGGCCAGGGAAAGGGATTGCCGTACCCGCCGATGCTCTTTTTCCAGGGCTGCCATTGCCTGCTCGCGCGCCTGCACGAAATATTTGAGCAGAAAAAAGGCGATGGCCGAAACTCCGCCGATGTTCAACACAAATGAGATGATAATGACAACCGTCGGCAGCAAAGGTTGCGGATCGGGTTCCGTGCTGAGGATGCCGGAAATGATCATCAGCAGCAAATAGGCCACAAACCAGGGTATGGCCCTGGTGGTTCCGGCAAACATGAGGGCACCGATGGGCGCCAGAATGGACCAGATGACCACCGCACCGGAGGCGGCAAAGCCGCCCAGGCTCCATTGCAGCAATACCGGCAGGATTAATATCAGTGCCAGTTGGCCGCGGCAGAAGAACTTGTAGCCCTTGGATCGAAAGAAGTAAACCAGGCTGAGCGTTGAAATCACAGAATACCCGAGTGGAAAACTTCCGGCCAGCGGGCGGCCAAGAGCTAAATAGGCAATACTCCAGAATATTCCTAAAGCTGTGTATATGACGGCTAAAAGTATCAGAACGGCTTTGCGCAACCGCTGCTCATCCGTATCGGATGCAAGTCTGGCATAATCGGCCAGGCGAAAAATCCATGAATCAAACCTGCTTCTGAAACTTTCCACGCTGTTATTGAACTCCATTGTATCTGTTTTTGGATGCCCGGTTTTTACATTTGTCGATATCATGAAATGTGCATTCCTTATATAGTAATTTTTGCAAGGGATGTGGAGAATTTCCTTTTTATCTTCAAAGCCGTTGTGGAGCCGGGATGGAGTGAAAAGTTACACGGTGACCGTGTGAATCTTCGGTAATTCAACATGAAATTAATCTATAAGTATCATTTTTTCCTTGACAAATTTATATATTTGTGAATATTTTCACAAAAAATAGATTTCTGAATTAATATCCAATGTGTGTCTTAAGGGATTATGAACGAAACCCATCAAAAACCGCTGGTCGCCGCCGTTCTCAAGTTGCTCCGGCCCCTTGCCAGGATACTGCTTAGAAACGGTGTTTCCTTTAGCACGTTTTCAGATCTGGCCAAATGGATCTATGTTGATGTTGCGACCCGGGAATTCGGCATCGAGGGCCGCAAGCAATCAACCTCGCGGGTGTCTGTGATAACCGGGCTGTCACGCCGGGAGGTCATGCGGGTGCGAAAACTGCCCAGGCCGGACGTCACAGCCAGTACCGAGCGGCACAACCGGGCCGCCCGCGTGATTGCTGCCTGGCGTCGGGAAAGCGACTTTCTGGATGCCGAAGGCAATCCGGCCTTGCTGCCGATGGAAGGCCGGGGAGCGACTTTCAGCGAGCTGGTCAAACGGTTTAGCGGCAATGTGCCGCCCCGAGCAATTCTCGATGAACTGATTCACGTTGGCGCGGTCGAGCGCCGAAAAGACGGCAAAATTGCTCTAATAACCCGGGCCTATATCCCCAGGAACATTGACGCCCACAAACTCAACATCCTGGGGACGGATGTCCAGCATCTCGTTTCGACCATAGACCATAATTTAAAATCTGAAACTACCGAACCGCTCTTTCAGCGGAAAGTCTCATATGACAACCTGCCTGATGATGTGTTACCCGCGTTTCATAAACTTTTCACCAAAAGGGCGCAGACCATGCTGGAGAGTGCGGACCGCTGGTTGGCTCAGCGTGATCGAGATGTCAATCCCACAGTTAAAGGCCGTGGCAGCAATCGCGCCGGGTTCGGTATATTTTTTTTCGAAGAATCCAATTCGGAGAAGGAGAGTTGAGATGAAGTCCTTGTATTCAAAGGGCCTGATACTGGTATCACTATTTTGTCTGGTGCTGATTTCCTGCAGTGGTGGCGGGGGAATGAGTGCCGGCGGTGGTATCGACGGCACCGGCATTATGAGCGCCGGGGTTGTCACCGCCTTCGGCAGCGTCGTTGTCAACGGCACCGAGTTCGACACGAGCAACGCCGCAATTTTCATTAACGGAGAGGAAATCGGCGTCGGCGATGACGCTGTTCTGGAAAATCTTGATATCGGGATGGTGGTTACGGTCGAGGGACGGACCAGCAAAGACGGTACCCGTTTCACGGCAGAGCGGGTTGTTTACAGCGACAATGTGGTCGGTCCCGTGGAAAGCATCAGTAACATCGACGCCACGACGAAAGAGGTCGTCGTGCTGGGCCAGACTGTGATTGTCAACGTTATCACCAAATTTAAAGAAACCACGCTTGACACCTTAGCGCCGGGGGATGTGATCGAAGTCAGTGGCTATTTAGATGATAATCGAGCCATCAGGGCGACTTTCCTCGAAAAGAAAGGGGATATTACATCCATTTTGGAATATGAGGTTACCGGTTTCGTGGAGAACCTGGATGCCAATCTTAAAACATTTATGATCAATGGTCTTAAGGTAGACTATGCCTCGATTGCGAACAATCTGTCGCCAGGCATACCGGCTGACGATCTGTTTGTTGAGGTTGAGGGCCAACTTGCCGCCGGCGGCGAGATGCGCGCAGCGAAAATACAGCTTGGGGATCAGTTTGACGGCGACGATGGGAATGAATTCGAAATCATGGGTTACGTCACTGAAATTATATCCGATACGGATATCATCGAGTTTAAGGTCGGCAATCAAGTCGTGCAGGTTGATCCGGACATCGTCGATTTTGTAGACGGCACCCCGGGTGATATCATGCCGGGCGTCAAACTCGAAGCTGAGGGCAGCCTGGAAGACGGTATCCTGATGGCCTGGGAAGTGGAGTTCTGGAAACCGGATCAGATCGAAGTGGAGGGATTGCTCACCAGTATCGTTTCAGCCACGGAGTTCTTCATTGGGATTCAAAAGGTGCCCTCGAATACGGTGTCCGGATTGGTTTGCACCTTTTGGGATTCAAAAGGTGCAAACCAATCCGGACACCGTATTCGAGGGCGGGAGTCGAAACGATCTCAAGTTGGGTGTCAGGCTTGAGGTTAAAGGCGTCCCGGTAGACCTGAATCATAGTGTACTGATGGCCGACAAGGTTTCCTTTGAGACGGATTAACTTCAAATTTCAAAAAAAGAAAAAAGGCTTGGATTATGAAAAATTAGATTAGAGAAAAGATGTGAATTTGTCGGCAAACGGATAAAAAAAGCCAGGCACAAGACTTTGGCGGGTCAGGGTGCCTGGCTCGGAACAACCTGAGGGCCTTGCGGCACGCTCAAGCGATTTAATAATACCAACGCATCCGCGGTGTGTCAATGGCTCTCCAAAATCATTTGGAGGGCTTTTTTATTTGATCAATCGAAAATCTCACTCAGTGATGAAAACCACAAAAGTGGCAGTAAATCAGAAAGAAACATACATGATGGTCAGTAATAAAACGACTTGGAGCGGCAGTATCACTATCTGGCCCTGCTGGAGCAGGAAAAAATTATTGATCATTGAAAGGAGGTGAGCAAAGCGCAAAGTAATCATTTAATAAGTATCTAATAAACTGTCTGGAGCTTAGTTCTATGAAGTTAATTGGATTAAATAACTAAATTCAGGAGGAAAAGACCAATGAGACAACCAAAAAATATAGGTATATTGTTCGTTTTTATGACGGCAGTGGCCGCTCTGCTGATTGCTGCCCCGAATCTTTGGGCCAGCGGCAGTCACCACCACCAATCTCGGGTCGAGAAATTTGAGGTAGCGGATATATTCTTCGAGCTCAACAATACGGATGGAGACCTGGGCATTCACAGCAAGGTCGATGGTGGGCCCTGGACGACCATCTGGCTCCAGGACTCGACCGGTCGCCAATTGATGGAAGTCACTGCCAAGGGGCGCCTGAGGAGGCAAGCGGTTACCGAACTCTTTCTCGAAAGTGCGGAACCAACTTTTGAGGACCTTCCGCCGGAAGATTTTTTTAACCGGTTCCCGGAAGGAACCTACAAGATCTATGGCATTTCCGAGGACGGCAACCTGCTTGTCGGCAGATCAAGGGTCACTCACGTCATGCCGGCCCCGCCTCAACCTGAAGTTAACGACCTGCCGATGGCGTCACAGTGTGACGATGAAATGCCGGGCTACGACGCAACGGTAGTGAGTACACCTGTCACAATCGCATGGCCCGCGGTTACCATGTCACACCCTGACCCGAACGGAGGCGGTGCCGGTGTGCAACCTCCAGTTGAAGTTGAGATAGTCAACTACGAGGTCGTCGTCGAGGTGGAAACGGAAGATGGGTTCGAAGCCATATTCAGCACAATTGTCCCGCCCGGCGTGACAGAAGTCGCGATTCCCGAGGTATTCACTGATTTGGGTGATACGTTTAAATATGAAGTCCTGGCAAGAGAGGAAAGTTTTAACCAGACAGCTACCGAAAGCTGCTTCGAAATAGTTGGAGACGGCGATGACGACGACGATGATGATGAGTAGAACAATGATGTAGCCAGCGCAGAACGGTGGAATCCATTCGCGTCTGACTATCTATTACCTGGTAGATGCGAATGGAATTCCACCTCTTTTACTACCGGTCGCGCCTGACACAGTTTCTATACACGAAGAAAATGCTAAAAAAGATAACTGTCTTCGCAACATACCTGTTTCTTGTCATCCTGTACCTGTTAGCCAATTCGACTCCTTTAACCGGTGCTGAGCTTGCCAATATCGTTATTAGAAATTCTGCCAGCAAACTTTTGATCGACATCAAGTTAAAAGGCGTTTTCACCGGGGAAATGAAGGAGGCCCTATCGAAAGGGATACCGATTGATATCGCATTTTCAGTCGCTTTATATGAAGTCCATGATTTCTGGTTTGATAATAAGATGATCAGCCAAACTGCCAATCATCAAATCCGAATTGATATCCAATCAAATTCATTATTGGCGAGAATAAGTTCAAAATCCAGATAATATTCCATGCCTTACAGTTCTGTCCTTTATCATTGCCACTTAATCTGATATGAACATTTCCGGTGGAACCATTACCGAATGGTGAAAATGATCAATTTGAACCTTAAAGCCTAAAATCTCCTATTCATGAATGAAACTGACCGCTTTTACTTGCGCAACCGGAAATGGATCATCCTGTTGCTTGTGCTGATGAGCTACCCGCTTTTTTTTCACAAGCTCGGCGAGCGTGATCTTTGGTCACCCGACGAAGACGAATACGTGCAGGTGAATCGCGAGATGGTGCTTGACGGCCACTGGCTGTACCCGACGGCCAACGGTCAACCCTACAGCATTAAACCGCCCCTTTTCAACTGGCTGGGTAGTTCTTTCGCCAAAATAAACGGTGAAGTTACCGAGTACACCAGCCGCCTGCCTTCGGCGATGGCGGCTGCGGCCGGACTTCTAGTGCTTTACTTTTTAGGGCGGAGATTGTTCGGCGATCGCGCCGGGTTTTTATCCGCCTTGATTATCGGCACGACCCCCCTTTACATCGAATTCGGCCGCTGGATTCAGATCAATATGATCTCCACGGTTCTGCTGATGGCAACCCTCGCACTATTCTACCGGGGTTATGACGACGAGCGGAAACGGGCGCCGGCCTATTTGCTGATGTACGTTCCCATCGGTCTGGGTACGCTCAACATGGGACTGGTAAACGTCGTCATGCCGGTGATTGTCATCGGCCTGTATCTGATTGCCGTGCAGGATATCAGGCATATCTTAAAGCTGAAGATCGGCTGGGGTATCCTGATTTATCTGGCCATTGTTGCCCCCTGGTACGTTGCCGTCAGCCTCAAGGGAGGATATGCTCAAAACCTGATAATCGTAACCAACTTCACCCGGTATTTCGCAAAGTTTGCCCACGCCCGTCCTTTTTATTACTACCTGACCACCACACCGCCTTACTTTCTACCCTGGGTTATCTTTCTGCCCGGGGCATTCTATCTGTGCTTTTCGCAGCAGACCAAAATGGAACGCCGGCAGTTGCTTTTTCCGTTTCTTTGGGTGGTTGGATTGTTCGTATTCTTTTCGATCTCGCGGACGAAGCGCAGCGAATACCTTTTGCCTGTTTTTCCGGCAATGGCGCTGCTTGTGGGGTACGCGATTGACCGCAGCCTGCGGCGGTGGGGCGAATCCTCGTTCTGGCGGCGTTTGATTTCGTGGCCGATATTCATCGTGATCGGGCTCCTGGTGACGGGCGGCATCGGCGGCGCCGTATACGGCGCAATTCTCTCAAAGGAGTGGCTGTTCATTATTCTGCCGATTTCCATATTCTTTATCTGCGGTGCGCTTCAAGCTTATTATCTTTTTGGTCGCGGCAAACACATGCTGTCCGTTGTAACGATAGTCCTGATCCTGGTAGGGTCGGTGGCCTACGGTGTCGGGCCGGTCGTCTCCAAGAAAAACGAAAACAAATCGGCCAAGCCGTTTTGTCTCATGGTCCGGCGCTACCTGGCTCCCGGAGAGAACCTGAAGATGTATGACTTTGTCAGGCCGATTTATGGGGTTTATACTGAACGGTTTATGGACGTGACACGCAGTACCAAAGAACTGAAGCAGTGGCTCAATTCGAAGCAACCCGTCTACGTTGTCACCTATGAGGATTCCTACAATGAGATCAAGGACAATTTCCCGCTGCCGATCTACATCGTCCTGCGCGAGTGGATCGACCACCGCTACGTCCTTCTCATCTCTAACCGACCTGCACCTGCTGCGCCGCCTCAGGGCGGATATTAAATTGCCGCCAAGGCACCAAGACACAAAGTGAAAACTATAGTGATGATACACTTTTGTGTCTTGGTGCCTTGGTGGCGAAATGCATTGCCATAACCTACAAAAAAGTTATAATTAAGGCACTTAAGGCGTTCATTGCGTTTAAACAAATTGTTGCTATTATTTTAGGTGAATTTGGAATCCGTCAATACCTTATGAAGCTGAATACCATTACCAATCGTTATATCGTCAGGGAAATGCTGGCGCCTTTCAGCATTAACATGTTGGTGTTTACCTTCCTGTTCCTGATGACTGAAATGGTCGATATAACCGACTGGATCATCAACTATAACCTAGACTTATTGGCCGTCCTGAAACTTATTTTGTTCACACTACCCTGGTTTTTAATGTTTATTATTCCCATGTCGGTTATGATGGCCGTGCTGCTGACCTTTTTGCGGATGTCCAATGACAATGAAGTTATAGCTATAAAGTCATGCGGTTTAAGCGTTTACAGGTTGCTGCCACCGGTTTTGACATTTTCCTTGTTCGGATGCTTTTTAACGGCGTTTATTACATTGTATGGCGTGCCGCAATCCAAAACAGCCCTTGATGAAATGGCCATGCGCCTGGCGTCGTCCCATGCTGATATCGGTTTGAAGGAGAGAACTTTCAACGATGCCTTTGAAGGCGTCATGCTATATGTCACCAAAATCGACACCCAGAATAAAAAGTTGATTGATATATTTATCGAGGACAAGCGGCAGCCGGATATTGTCAGCACGGTGGTCGCCCCGGAGGGTCGATTATTTAGTGATCCGGAAGCATTCACCTTTCACCTGCTGTTGTCCAATGGAACCATCCATCAGACCAACCTGAAAGCGCGGTCGGCCACTTCAATCGAGTTTTCCACTTACAAGCTGAGCCTTGATTTCAAAAAAGAGATGGATAAGTTTGAGAATAGAGAGAAACACCGCGAGGCGATGAGTATCAAAGAACTGCGCCAATATATGGAAGACAGTGAGAGTAAAGATAAGGATTATTATAAAGCGAAAATAGTCCTGCACCGACGATTTTCAATTCCGGTTGCCTGCCTGACGATGGGGCTGATTGCGTTTCCTTTGGGCATTCAATCGAAAAACGCCAAACGTTCCTTCGGGCTGGTTTTGTGTCTTTTCTTCTTTTTGCTGTATTACCTGTTATTAACGGTCGGCTATGGTTTTGGGGAGGATGGAATTTACCCACCGGAGATTGGAATGTGGGTGCCAAATTTGGTCATGGGAAGCATCGGAATATTTTTGCTGATTCAAACGGGACGCGAACGTTCGTTAAAGATAATGACCCTTGTCCGTCGGGTTTGGCAGTTTTCTGCAAGGATTTTTCCTTTCAAGCGTTCGCCTTAATCGAACCATTTATGCCCATCATTCAATTCACTAAAATCAATTGTTCAGGAGGACTTTAGTCAGATGATGTATAAGCCTTTGAGCCCATTTTTAGAAAGAATTTGGAAAAATTTCATTTCTCTCATTCGTCCAATCGACTATCGCACCTTAGTTGCATGTTTTGTGATATCAATTGCACTATGGCCGTTGATCTTGTTCGGTTTTATCCGCCCCACCAAGCCAGTGGTGGAAATTGCATCGGTCGTGATCATGGGGCTGTTTCTCTTTGGAATAGTTGTGCGCTTTGCAGTGACGCATGATTTATTTTTGCTCTGGGCTGTCGGACTTATAGCCATCGGGTTGTGCCGCGAAATCCATTTCACCGGTTCCGATGAGATCCTGTTGATCGGCTGGCCGATCCTGGCGGGGATTGCTATATGGCGCTATGACCTTTTTAAAAGCTATCTGATGAATCCGGTCCTGATAAATTTACTGGCAGGCGGGTTTCTTTTTTACTGTTCTTCCCAAACCGTCGGTCAGAGGTGGTGGAAGGGTCTGCCGGGCGAAGAAGTGGTTTTCGTTCGTCTTGAGGAGACGATTGAATTTTTGGGCCATTGTATGGTCGGCATTGCATTGCTTTTTTGCAAAGAGGTGCGGCAACCGGATAACCCAACAAGCGCCGTAAAATAGAATAGCACGTACCAACAATATATTTATCTTTCCCGGCCCGGTTATAAACCGGACTATGGGGAGCGATCATCGAGGTCATCCCATCATGGTTAAAACGAGCGGGCTGTCCGAACCACAATCTGAAGCTTTGGATACACGACAAGTGAATGGCTGGATTCGTTTTATTAGCCAGACCCAAAAAGACGTCAAACTGTGGCTATTTTTCATGGCCTTTTTCCTGCTGTTCAGATGCGCTTTTCTGTTACTTTTCCGGCATCAAATCAATGCTTCCAGCACTTACCGCGATGTTGTGGCCGCCCTGTTTAACGGCCTGCGCTTTGACAGCGTCATTACAACGTATTTAATATTGACCCCCTTCCTTTTCAGTATCATTGCCGGGTTCGCCAATACGTCCCACCTGGCAAATAAAGTCCGCAAAATAATTGGCATGATCGGCGTGATTTTGTCGACCGTCGTTTGCGTCGCGAACTTCGGTTATTTCAAGGAATTCGGCGACCAATTCGATCATTTCATTTTCGGTCTGATTTATGACGACTTCGGGGCTACCCTCATCACGATATGGAAAGAGTATCATGTCATTCCAAATGTTATCGGAATGGGGTTGATTGTCGTCGCGGCTTCCAAAATTATGCGCCGACTGATTCGGAATCCTTTTTTATCACCACAATCGATTAACCGCCTGACGCCGACCCGTGGGCGTAAAATTATAGTGGTGACGATCATCAGCGCCCTTTTTGCGCTGGGAATTCGTGGCTCCCTGGGAAGGCGTCCGGTACAGCCACGGGATGTCGCCATCACCAAAGACGAATTCCTCAACAAAACGGTATTGAATCCATTCATGGCCTTAAATTATGCCGTCACGCGACATCTGAAACTCTCGGAAGTAAAGGGTTTCAAGGTATTTTTGCCGGACGGAGACGTCAGAAAGGCCGCCCAAACTTTTTTTGCAACCCGGCAGGCCTATGACGATCTCGATCGGTATATGCTGCGATACGCCAAAGGGGCAAACCCCAACCTACCGCGCCATATTTTCCTCATCGTGGGGGAGGGATACAGTGCCTGGCCGCTGATGAAGAAATATGAGGCCCTGGGGCTGGCCGAGAGCGGGAAACAGCTATCGCAAAACGGGCTCAGCATTGAGAAGTTTGTGCCGGCTTCAGGCGGTACGATGTCATCACTGGGTGTGATCGTGACCGGCCTTGCCAATGCCGGCGTCAAAACGAATTATCAAAAAAGCGCGCGCACAACCTATCCCACCAGCATTGCCAGAATTTTCAGCAGGCTCGGTTATCGAACCCGTTTTTTTTACGGCGGTTATCTAAGCTGGCAGAGGGTCGGGGATTTTTGTCGCGCCCAGGGCTTTGACGAAATTTACGGCGGCGGCAACATCGGATCCTGGCCATCTTCCAACGAATGGGGCGTGGATGACGAGTATCTGTTCGAATTTGTGTTAAAGACCACCGACGATGACCGACCCAGTTTAAATATCATCCTGACCACGACCAATCATCCGCCTTATGATATTGACGTGCGCGCCCAGGGTTTTAAACTTCGCGAAATTCCCGATGAACTTAAGGCGGCATTGGCGGCCGATATTGATTTTAACCAACTCGGGCATTATTGGTATGCGGATCGGAGTATCGGAAATTTTGCCCTGCGGGTCGAGGAAAAATTGAAACGGCCGCTGGTGGTGATTACCGGAGACCATGCCTGGCGGAGAGGAAGAGATATCATCAAACGCCCCGATCTTTATGAAAAGACGGCTGTGCCGCTCATTTTCTATGGCCGGGATGTCCTTGACGGTATTTCGTTACCACCGCAAACCACCGGAAGCCATATCGATATCGATACCACGCTCATTGAGCTTGCCGCACCCCGCGGATTTCAGTACCATGCGCTCGGGAAAAATCTTCTGGACCCGGACCAGCGCCGCCTGGGGATCGGAGGAAACGTCATCATCGGGCCCGACTTCATTTTCGATCTGGAGGGATCCCGCCAGGTTTATGCGCTTCCCGGTCGTAAACTGCCGCAGGATCGACCGGATGTGAAGCAGATGGTAGGATTGTACAATGATCTGCACGGCATGGCCTGGTGGCGAATTATGCGGGGTTCCAAACTTTAGACCCAATGCCATACGAAAGGCAGCGGGAAGCCTAAAAAATTTCACTGTCGCCGTCTGATGGAGCGCGACATCTTTAAAATGGTTACAGCCTGATTGGACAAAGAATCTGCCTGAGATAACCGATGGTTAACCGTTATACACAAACGCTTTATGCCCTTTTACTGAGTCTAAGTGTCTTGATGTCAACTCGAGTTTGGCTCTATTTCCGCCATCGAATTGACTTTGCCGATTTAAGCGTCGGGGAGCTTTTTTTAGCGCTTTTCACCGGTCTTCGTATCGACATCATGATTGTTTTTACCTGGGCCGGCGCGATTTTATTTTTCCTCCTCTGGCCGGCCAGGTTTACCTTTAACCGTTACTTTCGGAAATTGCTGGGGCTTTTATGGGCGGTTGTGATCGTGGGGATTACAATTGCCAATATCGGCGATATTCTATATTACGACTTTGTCCACCGCCATGTCGCCCAGGAATTGTCCGTTATCGGCAACGACATAAACATCCTGGTTCAAATGGCGTTGCACTATTACCTGCCGGAGTTAATCGTCTCTATTATTTTTTCGGCGATTATTATCTATCTTTTTTATAAGCTGTTTAACCCCCCAATCAACCAGCGAAAAATCAAACTCAAAGAGTATTTGGTGCCACCGCTTTTGATCATCGTGCTTTTTTTAGGAATCCGCGGGAATTTAGCGGGTAAATCCTTCGCCATTTCAGATGCTTTCGTCGTCAATAAAATAAGCTTTGGAAATCTGGCCCTAAATGGCTTCTTCTGTCTTTACCGCAGCGGCGGGTTTTCCCCGGTAAATCATGACCTCTTACCGCTCGAAGCCGCTGTTGCGGAAGTTAAAAAAACCTTGACCAGCCCCAATATCAGCTTTTCAGAAGATCAAATGTATCCCTTAATGCGCTCATACGCCAGGTCTGAAAAGAAACCCTACAATGTTGTCATTATCATGTTTGAAAGCCTGAGTGCAGGCTATGTCGACAGTTTTTCCGGCAACGACTACGGGGTAACGCCAAACATCGATAATTACGCCAACAACGGCCTAAAATTCACAAATTTTTATGCTAACGGGCAGCGCTCGCTGGCCGGGATCACGGCCCTGATGACGGGGGTCACTCAACCGCATGGCCTGCCGCCTCTTGGTGAAGGCCTGGAATTATCCAGGCTGAGCTATTTAGGTCACTTAGCCAGGCAAAACGGCTACGATACCCTGGCAATCCAGAGTTCAAACAGGGGCTCATTCAAAGTGGATGCGATTATGAACCTGGCAGGATTTAAACAATATTATGGCGCTGAAGATATCCCCGATACCGGAGAGGAAGTCGGCGCACCGAATTTTGGAATTTATGATGGTGATATGCTCCGATTCCTGCACCAGAAAATTAATACTCTCAAAGTGCCTTTCATCTCTTTTGCCTTTACCGCAACAACACACGCCCCTTTTTTTTCACCCGGCAAACAGTGGGAAAAATACCCACAGGACCCGGCCGCACGCAACGGCTACTTAAATACGGTCTTCTATGTGGATACCATGTTAGGTGAGTTCATGCAGGCGGCTTCGAAAGAGCCGTGGTTTGATCAGACGATATTTATTTTTTTTGCTGATCATGTCCTGGGGATCGATGCCAGAAAAGAAAAGATGAATGATGAGAAGGTTAAAAAGTTCAGCCCCTTAGATGATTTTCATATACCCCTAATTATGTATGCACCCAAACTATTGCCGGCCACTGAGATGGTCGAAGTCGGTTCACAGGCGGATATTTTTCCGACGATCATCCATTTATTAGGCTGGCGCAATCAATTCAGCAGTCTGTCACAATCACTGCTTGATGAAGCGGTGCAGCAGCGATTTGCCTTTTTAGGCGTCGGCTCTATTATTGGAATTATAACAAAAAATGGCATGCTGAAATATAATTTCAACAAGGTGGTTTATAAACAGGGAAGCAACAAAGCGCTAAAAGAGATGGAATATTTGCTAAAAGCCTTCGACACTGCCCAGGCCGGCTTAATTGAAAATAATCGCTGGGTAGAGTGAGGGAAAACCGACTATAGCCGGCAGCTCCCATCCATTAAAAACGTACGAGCCTATCTTCACGTATTCTTCATAAATTCCGTGTATCATAACTACAATCTTTAATTTATAAATTTGAGCTTGATTGAACGCTTTTAATGATGATCGTCTTATACATTCCGTAAATGAACTCGATAACCGGAGAAAAAGATATATGATGCATACCTGGCGCATAAATGTTAAATCAGGTTCGGGCAATCACTTTCGAAGCCTGGCCATTTTGTTCCCGGCGGCTGAGCCTCTAATGAATTTAACAAATCTGATCTATTTAAAAATCCGATTGAAATTAGAAAACTGGCGCCGGTATTATTTGATTTGGGAGGACATTTTTATGGGCTGGTTTGCCGGAAGAGAAATTTCGAAATTCAAAAAAGCACAATGGATTGGTATCATTCTGACCGCCGTTCTTTTCCTGCCGGCGAGCTATTTCATCTACATAGAGGAACAGGGCAATTTCCACGCGATAACCCCGGGCGAAGCCTACCGCTCAGCCCAAATGGATGGCGATGAGCTCAAGCATTATATTCGCAGATACAATATTAAAAGCATCATCAACTTGAGGGGTAAAAGAACCGGCAGCAGCTGGTATCAGGAAGAGCTGATCGTCAGTAAACAGTTTAACTGTCGGCATTATGATCTGTCGATTCCGGCTGATAAAAGCCCATCTGTGGAGCAATTGAAAATGCTGCGTCATCTCTTTGAAAACGCTCCGCGCCCGCTTTTGCTTCACTGTAAAGCCGGAGCGGACCGCGCCGGACTGGCGGCCGCCTTATGGAAAGTTGTTGTGGACAGGGAGCCCAAAGCACTGGCCCGCAAACAGCTGTCCCTGCGTTTCGGGCATTTTCAGATCGGTCCGACTTCTGCGCTGGATGACTTTTTTAATATATGGCAGCCACAATAAAGTTACTTTCCATACGATTCGCTGATTAGAATTTACCCAAATATAAAAAATTATGCGCAGCAGAGGGTAATTAAGACGCCGGCGCATCGGTCTGCCTATCATTTAAGATTCCAAATGACCATCGCAATACTAAATATCCTATTTTTCAGGGCGGATTAATTATGAAATTGCTTATCGTCGATGATGAACCGGAACTGTTGGATCAACTCGTGAAAATGCTTTCGGGTCAGCGCTACGATGTCGATACCGCCGCCGACGGTGAAGGCGCCCTGGATAAACTGTTCGAAAATCCTTACGATTTGGTGCTGCTGGACATTATGCTGCCAAAGGTCGACGGCCTGACGGTGCTTAAAGAAATACGCTCGGCCGGCATCCGGACTCCCGTCCTCATGTTGACCGCGAAGGGCGCTGTCGAAGACAAGGTCAAGGGGCTGGATCACGGGGCGGATGATTATTTGGCTAAACCCTTTGCGATGGCGGAATTGATGGCCAGAATCCGTACGCTTTTAAGGCGCAGCGGTGAGCAGCTGCATGCCGTGTTGACCATCCACGATATCTCCCTGGACACCAAAACCCGTGAAGTCCGCAGACAGGACCGGATCATAGAACTGACCCCCAAAGAATTTTCAATTTTGGAATTTCTCTTATATAACAAAAATCGGGCGGTTTCCCGATTCACACTGGCCGAGCATGTCTGGGGCGATGCCTTCGATCCGTTTACCATGTCCAATTTCATCGACGTCCACTTGAAAAATCTGCGACATAAAATCGGCGATAGCGCCGGCCCTAATATCATCCGCACCCTCCGCGGCATCGGATTTATCATCGAGGATGACAAAAGTTGAAAATCCGGCAAAAAATTGCCCTGTGGATTACCGGGGCCGGCGTTTTAGTAAGCCTCGTTTTCTCGACCATCGTATTTTTAGCGATGATGGATCAGCCCTACCGCTTAATTGACGATGAGTTGAAAACCGCCTCACACGTTGCGATGCGCTTGGCACTTCCGGCAGGTGAACAGCCTGAAGTTATCAAAAACGACAACCCACCGTTTAATTCCAAGCAGTATTGGATCAAGATCTTCAACGACCGTAAGACGGTTGTGTACCAATCGGAATTGACCCGCTATGTCGATCTTCCGCTGTATGATAAGCACAGCGGATATACGGTCAAACGCACCATTCCCAAGGAGCGTTTGAAGTTGCATCAGGACGAAAACAATGAAGTGACCTTTCGGGTTAGAAGATTTCGAGTGCCGGTTCAGGGCGGCACCTATGTCGTTCAGATCGGCAAGCCGATCGAAAAGCTGGATGAAGAAATCCTCGAGATAATAAAAGGTATTGCTTTGGGCCTGATAACGGCCATGCTGCTGCTCGTTTTTCTGAGCTACCTGATTGCCGGCAGGGTGCTCAAACCGATCGGGGTGATAGACCGGTTGGCGCGGGAGATCAATGACCAAAACCTGAGCGTGCGCATTCCCCTCGGCCAAAACAAAGATGAGCTCTATCGCCTTGCGAAGTCTCTCAATCGAATGTTTGATCGCTTGGAGAATTCTTTTGAAACCCAAAAAGAGTTTATCGCCAGTGCTTCCCATGAATTGAAAAGCCCCCTGGCCCTGTTGCAGCTGTCAATGGAGGACCTCATCCAAAAGCCGGATTTACCGGAGCGTCTCCGGCAGCAATTAACCCGGCAAACGGACATTGTGCGCCGCATGAGCCGGTTGGTAAAAAACCTGCTGGATTTATCCGCCCTGGAGTTAAAAGAATGCTTCGATCTGAAGGAGATTGACCTGGCCGAAATGTTAAAATCGGTGCTCAGCGATTATGAAGTGGTATTTAACGCCAAAAAAATCGACGTCCGGGAGCAAATTCCGTCTAAGCTAATAGTCAAGGGGGATCGGGAACATCTGCAACGGGTCTTTATCAACCTGATTGACAATGCCATCAAATATAATCATGAAGGCGGGAAGATAGAATTTAAGGTGTCGGCCAAGAACAGGGGGGTGCAAATCTCCTTGTTCAATACGGGCACGGGTATTCCGGCGGCGGATCTTGATCGCGTCTTTGAACAATTTTATCGGGTTGAAAAATCACGATCGGCCGAATACGGCGGATCGGGTCTGGGACTATCTATCGTTAAGCGGATAATTGAACTTCACGGAGGCCGGATAGACATAGAAAGCGAACCCTCTGCCGGGACACGCGTGAATATTTTTATTCCGAAAACATCCAGCTATCCGAACCGGCCAACTTGACGCCGACACCGGTAAACCACACGCGAAAATTATCATCGCCGGCCCGATGATTTAATGAAAGCACCAGGGGACCCGCCTGTCGATAATTTTCCCAGGTGGTAACCCGGGTGGTTTCTTCTGAACCGCCGCGACGATAGACCCACTGCATCAGCCGGTAATTTTCATCGAGATAAATTTCGTAAACATCTCCGGGAGTAGGTCCGCCGGATGCCGGAAAGGTAGTGACGACGCATCTGGCATTGCCGCCTCCCAGGGGCAACTTTCGGCGGCCGATATCTTCTAATTTGGCATCGGTATCCCAGACGATGTGAAATGGAAACAACAGCCAGTAGTTGTCGTTGACAAACCAGGCGTCAACTTTTTTTAGCGCTGAGGAGGCGGTTTTGTCTATCTCATGACGATAGTAGCTGACCGCTTCCTGATAATTCGTCCCCTTAAAAGTCACCCGGTCAAGTTTCGGCTGCCAGATCCAGAACCGGCTGGTCTGATTGTCTCCAACCTTTACGTTATACATGTACTGTATCTGTTCAACCTGGGGAAAATAGTCAATACCGCAAGCATTGCCAATGCTCTGGCGCAAGGTCATCTGCCGGGTTTCTATGTCATGCCCGGCACAGGCGACGATGCCGGTCATCAGAAGCAGCCATAGAAAGTATTTGACATACAATTTCATTACGGATCCCCCCGGAATCTGATTGAATGGATTGTTGAACAGCAATAACACCCCTTAACCCATTCCTCAAGCATAGAATTATCAGAAGCGGCCATAAGAAACAACAAATAGCAATTAACTATTTTTTCACAAATGTACCGTTTCGCAAATCTTCCAGAGCCTGCTGAATTTCTTCCCGGGTGTTCATGACAAAGGGACCGTAACGGGCAATCGGTTCGTTTAAAGGCTTGCCGGAGACGAGCAGAAATCGAACATGCTGGTCGGTCGCCTGGATCGCCACATGATCTCCATCGCCAAATTCCACCAACCGCGGATGGCCTATCGCAGTTCCTTCGTCACCGCTGCCAAACCGACCCTGCCCTTCAAACACATAGGCGAACGCCGTGTGACCCCTTTGAACCGGATGTTTGAATTCACAATTCTGCGGGACGCTAATATCCAGGTAAATTGGATCGGCCTCGATTTCAGTTACCGGCCCACGCACGTCATCCACCTGACCGGCAATTACCAGAATTTTTACTCCATCAGTGCGGCTGACCTGGGGAATCTGATCGGCAAATATATTCTGATAGCGGGGGTTACCCATTTTAAGTCTGGCCGGCAGGTTTACCCACAGCTGAAAACCAATCATTTCATCCTGGCAGGGCTGAGGCATTTCTTCGTGCATGATCCCGCTGCCGGAGGTCATCCACTGCACATCGCCTGACGTAATACTGCCGGCATTGCCGATACTGTCCTTATGATTCACCACGCCCTGAATCATATAGGTCACTGTTTCGATTCCCCGGTGCGGATGCATGGGAAAGCCCCTGATGTAATCGGCCGGATCTTTGGACCCGAAATGATCAAAAAGCAAAAAAGGGTCAAGATTGTCCAGGGTGGGGGTGGCGATACTGCGTTTGAGTCTGACGCCGGCACCTTCCATGACGGGTTGGGGTTCGACAACATTAATAACTTCTCGTGGTCGATTGTTCATGACGTTTACCTTTGACCTTAAATTTTACATATGAATTCGCGAGCAATGAGTCATTACAAATTCCAAATAACAAACAGATGACAATGACCGAAATCCGAAATCTCAAACTTGTTTTGGTCATTGAGTATTGGTATTTGAGATTTATTTGTGATTTGGTGCTTGGCGTCTGGAAATTTTTGTGTTGCTATTTTCCAAGCCGGCAAGGATAGTCCCAAAATACATTGTGTTTATTAAAAATTTATTTGGCCAACTTCGATGCTATTTCCGCTACATGCTTGCCCTGAAACCGCGCGCCCGCCAGCTCGTTTTCACTCGGCAGACGCGAGCCGTCACCGGCTGCAATCGTGGAAGCGCCGTAGGGGGAACATCCGCTAATCTCATCGACGCCCATTTGTCCCTGGAACGCATACGGCAGGCCGACAATCACAAAACCCTGATGCAACAGGGTGATATGAAAACTGAGAATCGTGGATTCCTGGCCGCCGTGCTGGGTTGCGGAGCTTGCAAAGACACTGCCCACCTTGCCCACGAGTGAACCATTGGCCCAGAGCTGTCCGGTGGCATCTAAAAACTGGCGCATCTGGCCGCACATGTTGCCGAAACGGGTGGGGGTGCCGAAAATTACTGCATCGGCGGCAGCCAACTCATCGACGCTGCACACCGGTATATGGGAAAATGCTTTTTGGGCATCGACCGCACCCATTTGTTCAAGTACCCCGTCCGGTAAAGTTTCGGGAACGCGCCGCAGTTCAACTTCCGCGCCGGCAACCTGTTTGGCGCCTTCCACCACGGCTTCGGCCATTTGATAAATGTGTCCATAGGTTGAATAGAAAACAACTAATACTTTCATGTTTAAGTCCTCCGTTTATCAATTGAATATTTTCGTTTGAATATTGAATATTTATTTAAGGCACGCCACGGCGGATCGATTCAAAAAAAGACAGAGCAAAGCGACATCCACAAATATTCAATTTACAATCTTCAATTTGGTTTAGTTATACCCATACCTACTTTTTTGCACAAATCACCCAAAATTTTCTGGTCCGTTGCATTGAGAACACTCAATTCACTGGTGATCAGGGCAGCATGGGGTGGAAAAATTCGTCGAATGAGTTTTTGCCCCGCTTCCGTCAGATGAACGATAAACATGCGTCGATCCGAGGCGTCGCGTTCGCGCCGGACAAGCCGGCGTTTTTCCAGGTTGTCAATCACCATGGTGATATTGCCGCTGCTACGCAATATTTTCCGGCCGAGATCCTTTTGGGAGAGGGGACCCAGATGGTAAATCGCTTCCAACACACCGAATTGGCTGACGGTCAATCCCACGGATGATAAGTGTTTGTGCACCCGGGAGGTAATTGATTCGGCAGCACGCATCAGCTTGACATAAGTGCTTAAGGCCCTGATCTCTTTGTTATTACCCCGGAACCCTTTTTGCATTTTTGCCTCAATGCCAATTAGTTTAATGTTAAGCTAATGCAGGCGACCGGTCCGGTCAAGGGGTATTCGTGCAACGAGGTGCCGGGCTTTTGGAATGCCGGCGTATTGACGTGTTGCAGGAGGTCATTCAAAGCAAGGCGAAAAGTCCCGCTTTTGACAGTCAGACGCCCTAATTTTCATGCAGGATTCAGGTTTGAGGCCACTTCCAGGCAGGGTTCGCCCTCACACTGATTGACCTCGATGGTTACATGCACAATCTCATCAAAATCCAGCAACAATTTTTTATAGTATTCGGGGGATTTCGGGTAATGGGTAACCAGGGAAATGATGGCAGACAGATGGTGAGATCCCACGCGCCAGATGTGAATATCCGCTACCCGGGTATCCGAATCGGCTTCCAGTTTGGCTCGAATTTCGTCAACCGCTTCCCGGTTGACATCGCGATCGAGCAATATCTTGCCGGTGTCGATGAGCAGCCCATAGGACCATTTGGTAATCACCAGGGCACCGACAATCCCCATGATCGGATCCATCCAGATCCAGCCGAATATTTTTCCGGTCACCAGGGCGATGATCGCCAACAGGGATGTCAGCGCGTCGGCCAGCACATGCAGATAAGCGGCCCTCAGGTTATGATCCTGCTTTGAATGGTCGTGTTCGTGATGGGGATGGCCGTGTTTGCCCTGCAGCAGCCAGGCACTGATTATATTGACGATCAGGCCCAGCACGGCGACGGCAATGGCCTCATTAAACCGGATCGGCGACGGATCAAGCAATCTTATAACAGACTCCACGCCCATCAGCAACGCGATGACCGCCAGTATTATCGCACTGGCAAAGCCTCCCAGCACCCCGACCTTGCCGGTGCCGAAGCTGTAATTGGGATCATCTGATTTACGGCGGGCATAATAATAAGCAAAAGCGGTGATTCCCAGTGCAACCGCGTGGGTCCCCATGTGCCAACCATCTGCCAGCAGGGCCATGGAACCGAAAAGGTAGCCCGCGCTGATTTCGATTATCATCATCGAAAGCGTCAGCAGAATGACCCGCCGGGTATTGCGCTCACCCTGTCCATCATCAATTACATAGCGATGACTGTGCTGCCATTGATGGAGATTATAAATATGCATGCTGTTGAAATTTTCTACTGCCATAGGATATTGGTGAAACCGTATCCAGCGGTTTCAACATCATCAACATAAGTACCGAAAACATAAATTTCAAATCTGAAAAGTAATTTACAGAAGGTTGACAAAATACCACGTTGTCGTATTATTGAGATAATATTACCTGAATTTTGCTCGCAAAAAACATCCGTTAATTTTGGGATCAAGTTGCCACAATTGACCGGGTGCGCTGATTGGTGCGCTAAATTTCAGGTATTTATATTCCCCAAATGAAAATTGACCAACTTGTCTACCTAACCGAGGAACTGATTTCTAAATCTTTAGCCTAACTATTTGAGAGGTCGGGGTGTTTTTTTTTGAGTCATGCCCGCGCAGGCGGGCATCCAGTCTACACGCTGCCGACCGTTCTGGATTCCTGCCTTCGCAGGAACGACGGCCTTTTTCGGAATTAACTTCAAGACTGCTCACTAACTTGCCTGAGCAGTGGATTTAAACCATTTGAACATAACCAATTCGAAGGAGAATACCCAATGACAAAAAATCACTTCAAATTGTTTTACATCGTAGCCATAGCGGCAATTTTAATTCTTTCTATTGCACCCGTGCAGGCCTTCGAGCTGCAATGGTTCGGGCAATCCGCTTTTAAGATTACCACCCCGGGCGGCAAGGTTATTTTAATTGACCCTTTCATTACCAATAATCCCAAGACGCCGGCGGAGCTCAAAGACCTGAGCAAATTAGGAAAAATTGACCTGATTCTGGTAACACACGGCCACGGCGATCATGTCGGCGATACCGCTCAAGTATCAGAAATGAACGCTGCAAAAGTGGCCATGAACGCCGACATGGGGCATACTTTTGCTTTATTGGGATGGGTGCCTTACGACCGGTTGATCCGCTTTAACAAAAGCGGGCCGATAATGCCTTTAGGTGACGGTATCCGGATTACTATGGTACACGCAGAACATAGTTCGGATGTGGTCCATACCGACCCTGCAACCAATAAGAAAACCGTATACACGGGCGGTGAGCCATGCGGCTACATCATTGAGCTGGAAAATGGCTTTAAAATATATCACGCCGGCGACACCGGGGTCTTTGGTGACATGAAATTCATTGGTGAATACTACAAGCCGGACCTGGCGCTGCTGCCGATCGGCGGGCATTTCACGATGGATCCAGCCCATGCAGCATACGCGGTCCGCAATTTGTTAAAGACCAGTCAGGTGATACCCATGCATTACGGCACCTTTCCGCCACTAAAGGGGACGCCCCAGGAATTAAAGCAACAACTTACGGGTTCCGGCACCGAGGTTATCATAATGGAACCCGGCGAAAAAAGGAATATTTAAAGAACTGCAAGTACCGCTACCCCGGGGCAGGCCGCGGGGTAGCCAGCCTTAAAACATACTAAAAAAACTGTGGTTTGCTGTCCGGATTTTTATCTATCGGTATTTGGGGGTGCATTTGCCGGCAGGAGATTTCCTCTTGACAATTGCAGCGCCAATTTTTTATTTTAGGTCTCCGCCTCAGACGGATCCGGGGTGGGGTGCAACAAAAAAACATTCGCCAATGGAAGGAGACCGTATGAAAAGAATCACCAGAATCACGATCTTAGTTTTAATCGCCGTATTTGTGTTTAGTGCCGCCTATGCCCAGTTTGCAAAACCTGAAAACGCCATCAGGTACCGCAAAGCGGTCATGACTTTGATGGCGCAGCACTTCAGCCGCATGGGGGCTGTGCTCCAGGGTAAGGCGGAATATGATAAAGATGAATTTTCCGCCAATGCCGACCTGGTCGCCAAGCTGGCAACGCTTCCGTGGGATGCGATTATGGAACCGGGCACCGATAAAGGGGATACGACCATGACTTCGGCGGTGTTTGATAAACCGGCCCAATTAAATAAAATCGCCGAATCACTGGAAGCCGATACCGCAATGCTGGCCAGTACGGCCAAAAGCGGTGACCTTAATGCAATAAAGGCCCAATTTGGCAAGGTTGCCCAAAACTGTGGTGCCTGCCATAAGCAATTCCGCAAATAAATCTGATCGGTTTTCCGCCTGGGCGGAAAACCGACCAGAATTATGTTTAGTAAATTATGGTGTAAAAGACTGCGACGACCACCGCCACCAGAAGCAGCGCTAATGCCGGGTTGCCCCAGGAAGAATCATGGGGCTGATGCCAGTGCTTATTGCCGGTGATCATTGGTTTTATCAAGTTATCGCGCTTTGCGATCAGATAGAATACGACCGCCCCGATATGAATTACAACCAGCAGCAGTAATATATTCTGATTCAGGCGGTGAATGCCGGTCAACCAGTTGCTGGTCTGCTTGCTGACCAGATCGAATAATGGTCCCTCGGTCAGGATATCGTCATTGGCAAATAAACCGGTGCCGGCCTGGACCAGAAGTGAAAGCAGCATGGCCAGGATCGACCATCCGCCAAGTGGATTGTGACCGATATGGCGCTTTGAATCAGCGCGCAACAGGGAAGACGCATAGCGGATTACCGCTGCCGGACCTTTGACGAAGGTGCCAAACCGCGATTGCTGTCCGCCGATAAATCCCCAAACCAGACGAAATCCAACCAGGACGAGAATCGCAAAGCCGCTCCACTCGTGATATCTCATGGCCGTCAGGCCGATTTTGCCGGTAATGAAGGAAAAAATAACCAACCCAACGAGCAACCAATGAAACAGCCGGGTGGGGATATCCCACACCCGAATTGAATACATCTTTTCCTCACGATTTTCCCCGGCCGACCGGTAATCTGACTTTTTGTCTTTCATTATCACAAGTCCCCTTTCATTAGAAATACGACATTATCATAAAAATTCAGGGGGGAGCAAATAGTCTCTTATTGCTGAGAAAGATTTATGCTTTATGTTTGAGGGTATGTTACACGCAAAGTTTATAGAAGGAGATGAAATCATGGATCTGAAAAAAATATTTATTTTTACTATCCTGGCCCTTTTGCTCACGAATTCAGCAATGGCTCAGGGCAAGTCACGCTTACATAAAATTCTAGCATCCGGTGAACTGCGGGTGGGAACCACCGGAGACTGGAACCCGATGACGCTCCGGGACCCGGCCAGCAACAGTTACAGGGGGTTTGATATTGATGTGATGAACGAACTGGCCCAGGACTTGGGCGTTAAGCTTAATTTTGTGCCGACTGAATGGAAAACGTTGATCAACGGGATTATGGCCGATAAATATGACATCAGCACGAGTGCATCGGTTACCCCCCAGCGAATCCGGACGGTGGGCTTTACCAAATCCTATTATCAGGTCAGCACCGTTCCGCTGACACTTAAAAAGAACCTGGGGCAATTCAGCGATTGGGAGGACATCAACAAACCTTCGGTCACCGTGGCCGTGACCCTGGGAACCTCGCAAGAGCAGCAGGTCAAAACATTCTTCCCCAATGCCCGGATACGCCGTATCGAGGCTCCCGCCCGTGATTTCCAAGAGGTACTGGCCGGCCGGGCGCAGATATCGGTGACCAGCAATCTTGAAGCTTCCTTATTGATCCAGGCCCATTCACAGCTTGCCGTTGTCCCGGTTTCAGAACCCCGGACCCCTGCCGATCTGGCGTTTATTGTGGCCCAGGGTGATCAGGTCTGGCTGAACTATCTCAATCACTGGATAACCATCAAGCAGAATCGCGGTTTTTTTGAGCAACTGAAAGCCAAGTGGATGCCCAATAATTAATCCACTGAAGGCCATTCATGGAGATACTTCGTTTATGAGTAAAAATCAGCGGAACCTATGCCTGACGGCGCTTGTTTTAGTTCCATTATTGGTCGGTGCTTGCAAGGGAGTCGAGTACAACTGGGGTTGGTACGAAATACTGCCTTCAACGCAGAAGGGGTCGGCCAATCTGAAGTTTCTTGTCAGCGGGGCCTGGCTGACCGTAATCATATCTTCAGTCTCGATTTTCTTCTCGGTTATTCTGGGGTTGTTTATCTCTTTGCCGGGTTTGTCCGCCAAAAATTACGTCCGAGGATTGAATCGACTGTATGTCGAAACTTTTCGTTCAATTCCGGTCCTGGTCCTGATCCTGTGGGTTTACTATGGGCTGCCGGTGGTGCTGGGTATATCTTTGAATCCATTTGTGGCCGGGATCGTCTCATTGGCACTGAGCGACAGTGCCTTTGAGGCCGAAATTTTCCGGGCCGGTATCCAATCCATCGAACGTGGACAAACCGAAGCCGCTGACGCTCTGGGATTCAGTTACGCCCAAAAGATGTGGCACGTTATTTTGCCCCAGGCCATCCGCCGGATACTGCCACCGCTTGGCAACCAGTTTGTCTACATGTTGAAAATGTCTTCTCTGCTCTCAATCATCGGGCTGCAGGAATTGACCCGCAAGGCCAATGAACTGACGGTCACTGTCTATCGGCCGCTGGAGATCTATACCGTGCTGGTTCTGGAGTATTTGATTCTTATCCTGATTGTTTCCTGGATGGTGCGCCGACTGGAAGTCCGGATGGGCGCTAATGTTCAGGCAGCACATCGTTAATTTCTCGATTTCATCCATTTCAGATATGAAGTGTGTCCGTTTAGTTTGGATAATTTGAATTTGCGGTCCAATTCTTTGCACCGCATCCAAAGCATGCCATACTGACCATCTTCGTCGTATTTGAGCATGATGTCGCTGGGGCCGTCTGACCATAAATACCGCTCGCCGGCGAAATCCGGTCGGGTGCCGTTGCCGAATTGATCAACGACATTCTGGCGCAACGCTTTGTAATTGGACAGCCCCTGGGTCCAGACCGTAACCGTGTAGAGTTCATCGCGCCAGAAGGCATAAACCACTGATTTCAAATTTATTTCCCCGAGTTTCAGGGTATCGTCCGGTCGAACATATTCGACGACATCATTCAAACCTGATTCGTTCTGTATTTTCTCCAATCCGCTGATATTGGTCACCCTGGCGCCCCACCGCAGACCACCAAAGCCGTCCGTTCGCAGCACCAGAGTATTGGCCGGTTCTGGAGCCGTAGAAGGGGTGTCGGCGGTTAGATTTATCGAATCCGGCTGGATATCTTCGGCAGGCTGCGGATCGGATATTTTCTTAGCGACCCTATCATGATTCTCCAAGGCATTTGATTTTCCCGGATCTCCGGAGTCGCATTCGATGCGGGTCACTTTGCTTTGCGGAATACTGGCTTGCATATCACTTAAAATAAAACACACCTGATCATCTTCCTGCCAGGCCTTTTCAACCGTTATTGTTTTGCCGTTTTTTAGAAATAACGTATCGGCCAATGCTGTCAGCGGGAAAAAGTGCAGGCAAACATATACTATCGCGATGGTGCAAATTTTATAATTCATTTATAGTAAACCAAAGCAGTTATCGATCTACATGGAAACGATAATTTCCACGCGTCGATTTTTTTGACGTCCCGCTTCGGTATCATTGGAAGCCAGTGGACGATATTCACCAAAGCCCATGGTGGATAATCTTTTCGGATCAATGGAAGTTGACTTTAGCAGGTATTCCGCCACCGATCCGGCGCGCGCCATGGACAATCCCAGATTTGATTTAAATTGACCGCCGCTTAAAGGCACATTATCCGTGTGGCCGGCAATGATGATCTCGCCCTTTGTTTTACTCAAAACCGCTCCAATTTTAAGCAGCAGTGGTACGAATTCCTTTCTCAGTTCGGCTCGCCCGGTGCCAAAGGTGGCCTCCCCCATCATGCGGATGGTCACTTCGTCTTCCTCTACCTGGATATCAATAGCACCCTTAAATTCCTGAAATTCTTCTTCAAGTTCGTTTAAAATCGGATCAATAAGATCCTGGATCTTGACCAAAATGATTGCCTGGTCAAATTCTCTGGAGATCATTTTTTGACCCTTGGGCGATTCGAAGACCGGCTTTTTTTTCTGAATTCCGAACGCATTTTTCATTGATCCTGAAACGATTCGGTACTTATTGCGGTCCATTTCGGAAAACGACAGCAAGAGTACGAAAAAGCAGAGCAGCAGGCTCATCAAATCCCCGAAGGTGACGATCCACATCGGTGCACCTTCTTCTACTTCTTCAGTGACGACCGATCCATCGTCGACCATTATGCGGCACCTCCGCTTTTTGATTTTGGCACGATTTTCAAACGATCTTTGGGCGAGAGATGAATTTTAAGCGTTTCGGTGAAGACCATGCCGGATAAACCGCGAGCAATGCCAAGGGCGGCATCAAGGATCAGATTTTTAGTTTCCAGTTCCTCTTGACTTCTCAGGGCCAATTTATCTGCCAGGGGCAGGCACACCAGGTTGGCAATCAGGGCCCCGTAGAGGGTGGTCAATAGGGCCACCGCCATGGCCGGGCCGATGTCCTGGGGGTTTGCCATATTTGCCAGCATCTGAACCAGACCAATGAGGGTGCCGATCATACCGAAAGCGGGAGCTGATGATCCCATGCCTTTGAAAACCTTTTGACCGGTCGAGTGTCGCTGGATTGTTAAATTGATGTCTTTTTTCAGCAATTCTTTGATTTGCTCTTCATCAAATCCATCCGCCAAAAACTGAAATGCTTTGGCGGCAAACTCGTCATCCGGCTTTTCATTTTCCAGCGCCATCAATCCCCTTTCCTTGGCGACTTTGGCAATGGAAACCATTTTTTCCATGATTTCATCCGGCGGGTCTATTTTCACCATAAAGGCCTTCATGGCGACACTGAAGGAATTGATAACATCCCCCATTGAAAACTTGATAAAACAGGTGGCGATAGTTCCCCCGACGACAATCAGCAATCCTGGAATATTGATGAAAACCAGCACATTGCCGCCGGTAACGATTGCAACAACTATCAAAATCGAACCGCCGATAAGCCCTATGATCGTCGCGATGTCCATATTATAAGCTCTTGTCCATAAATTCAGCAGTCATCAATTTTTATGAAATTGAATGTCACTTGTGAAACTGCACGCCGATTTATCTGAAATTATATAAATTATTCAAGGAGGGGGTATTGAATCTTCAGCTCCATTTTTTTACCGCTTCGCAGACTAATTTGTTAACCTTTTGATCGGCAATTCGTACAAAAACTTGAATAAAAAATCGACAATAGCTGGAATGGATGATAAGGATGCGTTGCCTTTATTCCGAAGGGAATTGCAGGATTTTTAAATATCTATGTATTCATAAGTAATTATTACGTTTCTTAATTGACACATGCGGCCATTTATTACTATTATGCTGATAAAAAACGGGGTCGCCGCCGTGGGGTCCGGATGTTCAGGGTCCCATGATTGGGGAATCAAATCTAATCTGAACCCATCTATCAGAATTGGGAGTTGATGATGAAAATCTTGTTATATGCAACACTTAGCTTGCTTATGGTCTGCCAGTCGGCCACTGCACAAAACCAACCGTCTGCCGAACAAGTGTTAAAAGAGAATCTTGCCGCGGTATTTGCGGTTTTACAAAAGCAGGATCTGAGTCAAGAGGCCAAGAACAATCAAATAATCGATATTGTCAATCCGATGTTTGATTTTTCCCTGATGGCAAAGCTGACTTTGGGGAAAAAATACTGGCCCGGTCTGACCCCGGAGCAAAAAGAAAGTTTTACGCGGCTTTTTATCAAACGCTTAAGGACTTCGTATCTCGATCGACTGACCCTGTACACCGATGAAAAAGTTATTTATGAACCATCCATGGAGGTCCAAAATAAAATTCATATCCCCACGTATCTGGTATCCAAAGACAGGAAAATTTCCATGCTATACAAACTTTACAGTTCAGAATCCAACTGGAAAATATATGATTTAGAGATCCAGGGCGTCAGCATCATTCGAAGCTACCGGTCTCAATTTCACGAGATCTTAGAATCGCACACATTTGATGATCTTCTGACCAAATTAGAACAACCGGTTAAAGATTAGTTGCGGATTTTAAGATCAAATCTGAACGTGTCCACCTCAACCATGGACGAATCTTCGGAAATTGGACGGGACCCGGGACCACGGTTGAATTCACCCGGCCGCAATGTTTTAACCAGATAATATGAGTCCACTGCCACCCCTGCTGATAAGTATCTACGATAAACTCATTCTCGAGCGGCCGCGACGCATCTTGCTCTGCCTTCTGATCGTGATTGCTTTTCTGGGTTTTAAAGCAAAAGATTTTAAGCTGGATGCATCAACGCAAACGCTGATTCTCGAAACAGATCAAGATTTGCGCTACTCGCAGCTGATTAAATCCCGCTATGGGGGATATGACTATTTGTTGCTGACCTACTCCCCGCAAGACGATTTATTCTCGGATCATTCCCTGGCAACCCTCAGGCGGCTGCGCGATGAATTAAAACAGCTGGCAAGCGTATCGGAGGTTATTTCCATCCTGGATGTGCCCCTGCTGGAAAGTCCGCCAGTGCCGGTCAAGCAACTGGTCACCAGTATCCAGACGCTCGATTCGCCCACGGTAGACCGCAAGCTGGCCAGAATCGAGTTCGCCGACAGTCCGCTTTATCGGAACCTGCTGGTCAGTGAAGATCTTAAAACAACAGCCCTTCAAATTAAGTTCCACCCCGACAAGGTCTATCAGGATTTATTGGCCCGACGCGATCAATTGCGGGAAAAACGACTGAACGGTCAACTCGCGGCGGCCGAGAATGCTGAATTAAAAGAGGTCAACGCCCAGCTTCAGAACCGCCAGGATGCGGTAAAGCAAATCCGCCACCGGGATATCGCTGCAATCCGTGCCATCATGGACCGTTATCGTGGAAATGCCGAGCTTTTTCTGGGTGGCATCAGCATGATCACCGACGATCTGATCAGCTTTATCAAGAAAGATCTCATGATATTCGGTCTCGGGGTGCTGCTTTTCTTAATTGCAACGCTGGGCATTATCTTTAAGAGCAAGCGCTGGGTGATACTGCCGATGCTTTGCTGTGCTTCTGCCGCAATTGCCATGATGGGGCTGCTGGGGATGTTCGGCTGGCGGGTTACGGTGATTTCATCAAACTTCATTTCTCTGCAGCTTATCGTTACGATGGCCATTACAATTCATCTCATCGTACGCTACCGGTATCTTGCGGTTCATCATCCCGAGGCCGGACAACGTCAGCTGATCCTCGATACCGTGCGACAGATGATGACACCCTGTCTATTTGCAGCCCTGACCACAATTGCCGGTTTTGGCTCGCTGCTATTCTGCAATATTCTGCCTGTCAGGACCTTTGGATGGATGATGATTGCCGGTATTTCGGTGTCGTTGATTCTGACCTTTATAATCTTTCCGGCCGGGCTGATGCTGACGAAGAAAAAAGCGATCAGGCCCGTTCAAAAATCGCGCTATCAATTGACCTCCCTGTTAGCCGAATTAACCGAAACCCACGGCAAGTCCATCCTGGTAATCGGGATGATTATTGCTATTATCAGTGTCGTCGGCATCTCCAGGCTGACCGTTGAAAACAGTTTTATCGACTACTTTAAGGATACAACCGAGATCTACCGGGGCATGAAAATCATAGATCAAAAGCTCGGCGGCACCACACCCCTGGATGTAATTGTTGAAATTGATGAACCCGCAACAGCGACCACTGAAAAGACACCCGGCAGTCAAGCGAAAAGTGATGATGAGTTTGACAAGTTCGATGAGTTTGATGAGTTCGACAAGTTCGAAGAAGATGAAAATGACGATAAATACTGGTTTACTGCCGAAAAGATGAACCTGGTTTTAAAAATTCACGACTACCTTGAAAGCCTGCCGGAAACCGGAAAAGTTTTGTCTCTGGCAACCATGCTCAAAGTCGCCGCTAAGCTGAATAACGGCCGGCCGCTGGATAACTTTCAACTGGCCCTGCTATACAGCCAATTGCCTGATAAATTTCGTGACATGGTGTTAAACCCCTATGTATCGGTTGAACATAATCAACTTCGTTACGCCATCCGGGTCAAAGACTCTGAAAAATCCCTCAAGCGCAATGCCCTGTTAAAAAAGATCCGCCGGGATCTGGTCACGAAACTGGGTTTGAAAGCTGATCATATTCATCTGACGGGATTGCTGGTGCTTTATAACAACATGCTGCAGAGTCTGTTTAAGTCCCAAATACTGACGCTGGGAATTGTCGTCCTGGCGCTGGTGGGGATGTTCTGGATTCTTTTTAAATCGCTGAAAGTCGCCTTGATTGCGATCGTACCCAACTTGCTGGCGGTTGGCGCGGTCCTGGGTTTTATGGGCTGGCTGAGCATTCCCTTGGACATGATGACCATCACCATTGCGGCCATCAGCATGGGAATCGCGGTTGATAATACGATTCACTATATCTACCGGTTCAAAAAAGAATTCGAGATCAAGGGGGAATATATTAAAACCCTTCATCATTGTCATGCAAGCATCGGAAATGCCATGTATTATACGTCGATTACGATCATCATTGGTTTTTCAATTCTGGTTCTGTCCAATTTTTTGCCCAGCATATATTTCGGTCTCCTGACCGGGCTGGCCATGTTAATAGCCCTGTTTGCAGCCCTGACACTACTGCCGCAGTTATTAATCGTATTCCGGCCCTTCGTTCCGGAAGTTGAAAAAAATTAATAATTTTGTGTAACCTTTTAGATGGTGCCGGTTCTAAAACAGCAAAAATCATGAAATATCGGCACTGCAAAAGTCAGCCGTGCCGGAAAAACAGGAGGTTACAATGAATATCGATCGTATCGTTTTTGCGGTTGCCGGCAGCTTTATTCTGTTAAGCGTAATTTTATCCCAAATTCACAGTCCGTACTGGATTTATTTTGCAGCTTTCGTTGGTGCAAATCTTCTGCAATCTTCGATTTCCGGGTTTTGCCCGATGGCGGTGATTCTCAAAAAAATCGGCGTGCAGTCGGGGCATGCCTTTAGATAAGCGTCTTTTTCATTATCGGTTTCTCAGCCGTTTCTGCTCCCCTTAAAATATGGGACGGTATTGTTTATCGTCCCATATTCCTTTACAAAAATTCCAAATTCAGCTACCTTTTTTCTTTTTTCTGTCATCTGTCATCCGACGTCTTACCCGTTAAGGAGCTTTAGCGATGCGATATCTGCCCGCCCACGACCCCGAGGTTGCCGAAATCGTGCGGCTTGAGGAAGCACGAATTGAAGATACGCTGGACCTGATCGCGGCTGAAAATCATGCGCCCAGGTCCATCTTTGAAGCCCAAGGATCGATTTTTAGCACCAAAGCGGCCGAGGGATATCCGGGCAATCGCTTTCATGCCGGCTGCCGCCATGCCGATGAACTGGAGCGTCTGGCTATTGAAAGAGCCCGGCGTCTTTTTGGAGCGGAGCATGCCAATCTCCAGCCCCACAGCGGGGTGTCGGCCAACCTCGCCGTTTATTTCGCGGTGCTCGAGGTCGGCGACAGAATCCTGTCCATGAAATTATCCCACGGGGGGCATCTTTCCCATGGGGATCCTTCGTCGATCACCAGCAAGTGTTTTAAATTTCGGCATTATGGCCTGGATCTCAAAACTGAACGCATCGATTATGACGAAGTCAGCGCCCGGGCCCGGGAGTTTAAGCCCAAAATGATCGTAGCCGGTGCCAGCTCTTATCCCAGGTTGATTGATTATGAGAAAATGGCGCAGATTGCCTCAAGTATCTCCGCCTATCTGCTGGTGGATATGGCCCACATTGCCGGTTTGGTGGCCGCCGGAGTGATTCCCGGTCCGGTTCCCCACGCGGATTTTGTGACCTTTACGACTTACAAAACCCTTCAAGGGGGCCGGGGGGGAGTTATCTTATGCCGGCACGAACATGCCCAAAAAATCAGCCGCAGTATCTTTCCGGGCGCCCAGGGGACCCCGTCCCTCAACCTGCTGGCGGCCAAGGCTGTGTGTTTCAAGCTGGCGATGGCGCCTGAATTTAAAACGCTGCAAAAAAAGACCCTGGGCAATGCAGCCGCTTTTGCAGCCGGGTTCGAGCAGAAAGGTTATCGCATTGTCTGCGGCGGAACCGACAACCATCTAATCCTGGTTGATTTAAGATCAAAGAATTTAACCGGCGACGTCGCGGAAAAATCCCTGGAGGCGGTGGGCATTATCGTCAACCGCAATGTCATACCGGGTGACCCGCAGAGACCGGATATCACCAACGGTATCAGGGTGGGCAGCCCGGGGATTACCTCAAGGGGCATGGGTCAAGCCGAAGTGATGCAGATCGTGGATTTGATGGATACCGCGATGGCAAATAGAGAAAACCGAGGCATTTTGGAATCAGTTTCGCAAGCGGTCGCCGATTTGTGCCGGAAGTTTCCGGTGTATAAATAAAAGAAAAAATTAAGAAAAAAAACTTGCAATCCGATCAGTGAAACCGTATTATTATGTGTAAATATAAAATATAATTTTAAATATACATGTATAATCGAATCCAAAAACTGAGCTTGAGTGAGCAAGAAACTTGTTTTCTTTGGGGCCCGCGCCAGACGGGAAAAAGCACGCTTCTAAAAACTCTTTTCCCGAATTCAATCCGTTTTGATCTCCTGCTGTCTGATGAATATCTGCGACTTTTGCGCCGACCCAGCATAATACGCGAACAATGTCTGGCTGCGGGTTTGGATGCCGGATCCCAAAAAACACCAATAATAATTGATGAGATTCAGAAGATTCCCGCCCTTCTCGATGAAGTCCATTGGCTGATAGAAAATAGGGGACTGCGATTTATCTTGTGCGGTTCAAGTGCGCGAAAATTAAAGCGAGGACATGCAAACTTGCTAGGCGGGCGGGCCGTCCGCTACGAACTTTATCCTTTAGTCTATTCGGAATTATCTGATTTTTCATTATTAAAGGCACTTAATTCGGGATTACTACCCCGCCATTATGATGCTGCGAAACCTGCGAGGCTGATCCAATCCTACGTTGGTGATTACCTTAAAGAAGAGATTGTGGCAGAGGCTTTGACCAGAAATATTCCCGCTTTCAGTCGATTTCTTGAAATAGCGGCGCTGTCGAATGGAGAAGTACTTAATTTCACTAATATTGCCCGTGAATGCGGAGTTAGTGGCCCGACGGTTAAGGAATATTTCCAGATCTTAGAAGATACACTCATTGGGCGGCAGTTACCCGCCTATCGGAAACGTAAAAAGCGGCGGCTTATCACCAGTCCCAAATTTTTCTTTTTTGATCTGGCGCCTGTGATTCACTTGAGCCGCAGGGGTGTAATCCAACCTGGCTCCGAGCTATTCGGGCGTGCTTTCGAACATTTTATATGGATGGAAATCATAGCACATTCCAGTTATTCGGAATTATTTTATCCGGTTTTCTATTGGAGGACCTCATCCGGAATTGAAGTTGATTTTATCCTTGGAGATCATGAAATTGCTATCGAAGTTAAATCAACAACGTTAGCCAACGATTCCCATTTAAAAGGATTACGTCGATTCAAGGAAGAATATTCAACGCGGCGGCGCATATTGGTATCGCTGGATTCAAATCCCCGCCAGACGATAGATCAAATTGAAATACTGCCCTGGAACATTTTTCTGGATCAGCTTTGGGAAGGAAACGTTTTATCAAACTGAGGAAAATTACAATGACCCACTTCATTGAACTCAGTCACAAAATCAAAGACGGTATGCTGACGTATACCGGTCTTCCGGGCCCCGTTATCAGGGACTACTTAAGCCGGGAGGCCTCGCGCGAACATTATGCCCCGGGAACAACCTTTCAAATCGGTAAAATAGATATGGTTTTAAGTTTTTTGCCGTCCCGGCTCCGATTAAAGGGATGGGGTCTTTTCCGGTGCGGGCATTTGCGATCATAGAATAAACTTGAAAAACTATGCGTCTTAGCGTATTTGCGTGAGAGAAAACTATGGAAAAAGAACACATTTACGAACAAACCTACAAAGATTATCTATCACGAATCGCTGCAATAGACTTAAAATTCACGGCAGACAAGCTTGATTTGAAGCTGCACAATGAAGCGGTCATTATCCCCTTTTTTGGCAAATCATACAGGGTCTCGAGTGAGGGTATCGCAGATCCCTCCGGCAAGCAGCCTCATCTTTCCATCAGTGTCATATTGTGTAAATATCTACTGATGTGCCCGATGATTGAACCGTTGGGGGGCCGCTGGATGTCCTTTAAAGATTTTAAAGACGCCGCTCCTCTGGCACAGGCATTTTTCAATTCCGTTACCCTGCCGATTGCCGAATCGTTTTCCCAAAGACTGGCAGCCCTCGAGAACGCGGCTAAAAAAATCGGCGGATACCCGCCGGCCGAGGACTTTCCTTATGATCTCAGCATCCAGGTTGATGCCCTGCCAAAAGTCCCACTGCTGCTGCTGTTCAACGACCAGGACGAGGAGTTTCCCGCCCAATGCTCGGTGCTGTTTGAAAAACGAGCTGAAAAATTTCTGGATATGGAATGCCTGGCGATGGTTGGGATGCTGTTTGGCCAATATTTGAAAAATTGGGTATGAAAAGCGGAAATGGGTCGAATCTCGGTTTTTGCTTGAAAGATATTGCAATATCGTATATTTCATTTTTAAAAAGAGTGGGTCCATCTTAGAGGTTCCCTCGAATCCGACTGGGAAGGTTGCCTAAATTGAGGAGACAGAGAAGAGCGAAGATACAGGGATGAGAAGATCTTCCGGGGGAATCGGTAAAGGGAGCAGGCGACTGCTCGCCACCGGGTGTTGCAGACGGATCATTTTCTCTCGGTTCATTTATTTCGGGTATGGAATATCTTCGGCTTTAAAGGTGCTCGGCGTCGGCTTAATGAACCTCAGGGACCCACTTTTTTTGATCTAATTTCGCAGAGCCAGAATAACTTCGGATGGAAATAATAATTGTTGATGGTATTCTCTGGCTAATATGTCAAATCCATTTTGCTGTAATTTATCCGACAGTCCGACCCCCCGGCATCCGCCAAACAGTTTCGGTAATATTCGGTAT
>Ga0210062_1000003_pt1 | contig 67393 bp, 54 predicted proteins | sample Muzzi_CordA_D2_FD_185528 | JGI IMG/M metagenome (GOLD analysis project Ga0210062, IMG submission 185528) | Wetland microbial communities from San Francisco Bay, California, USA, that impact long-term carbon sequestration - Muzzi_CordA_D2 (SPAdes) | ecosystem: Environmental > Aquatic > Marine >...
GCCATTATCAAACCTCCTGGTTTAAGTCGTTGGGTTTAAACAAATTTAATCATGCCCGTTACCTTGTCAAGAATACCGGATGCTTTCCAGCCTTCCAGCTTCCTTGCCTCCCGGCCGCTGATGCACTCTTCAAAATTGTGTCTTCTTTCAACTCTTTACAAACAAAGCTTTCGGTGTTATTTTCGTCTCATTCTGACCGGGAGGTGTGGTTTACATAATACCTGGATTATTAGGCAACACTCATCTCACCAGGTCAATTGCGCTAATTTAGTCTCAAACTTTACTGAGGGTTATTTTCGTGCAAAATTCAGGTAATAATAAACTTAGGAGCCGAAAATGGAGTACATCAAAATACGATTTTTAGATGATTTCGGTCAGATTGGTTCCAAATTCGAAAAGACCATCGAAAATATGTTTCGATCGATGAGCCCGGCCTTCACATTGGCCGAGCGCTCCTGGAAACCCCCGATGGACATGAATGAGACTCCCGAAGAGGTGATCATCGTGGCTGAGATTCCGGGCGTCGACAAAGATGATCTGGAGGTTGAGATCAGCTCCAAGGCAGTAAGGATACAGGGGAATCGTATTGCGAGGCACTGCTCAAGTGATGCGACTTATCGACTCGCTGAAATTCAGTACGGCAGGTTTGAGCGAGTCCTTTTTCTGCCGGCGCCCATTGATCCGGAGGTGGTTTCCGCCGCCTATCAAAACGGGTTGCTTGAGATTCGATTGGCAAAACAACCGCCCGAAAAACCTCATAAAATACCGATTCAGGATGGATAGGGGTGATGAATTCGGAATGCGGATTTCGTTGCCGCCTTCAGCACGTTTGCCGCGGTGGTATAAGGATGCAAGCGTGCGGGTTCCGGAATTAAACATAAGGGCATTCTTCAATTATTTTACCCTTTCGCCATTGAAAACGAGGGGATTTAATCTCGGATAATCTTCCGGCAAGATTATCTGAATATCGAAGCAAGGTGGGGGAGGAAAATATGGCTGATCAACGGTCACCCATGGAATTTGACGCAGAAACCATACCCGAGGTTCTTCCAATTTTACCGCTGTATGATGCAGCACTATTTCCTAAAATGGTTTTGCCGCTGGTAGTGATGCAGGGCGAATCGGTTAAACTGGTGGATGAGGCGATGGCCAAAGATCGTATCATCGGTTTGATCGTATCTAAAAAGCCCGAGGGAAAAAATTCGCCTGATAAAGAGGATCTCGCTGCGGTGGGCACCAGCGCCTTAATTCTTAAAATGGCCAAATCCCAGGATAATCGAACCCAGCTTCTGGTGCAGGGTTTGAGCCGATTTAAGATCAATTCCTTCGAAGACGGCAAACCCTATCTCGTGGCCCGGGTCGAATTAATCAAAGATATCGAAAAAAACGATAACGAAACCGAAGCCCTGGTGTCAAACATTATCAGTCAGTTTGAAAGGATTGTCGAACTGTCGCCGGGACTGCCGCCTGAGATAGCTCAGATGGCCAAAACCATCCAGGAGCCAGGTACGTTGGCGGATATGGTTGCTTCTACCATTAATTCAAATCCCGAAGAAAAACAAAAAGTCCTCGAATTTGTGGACGTTAAAAAACGATTGAAAGAAGTCACCCGCCTGGTAAATCATCAGCTCGATATCCTGGAGCTTGGCGATAAAATTCAAAGCCAGGTCAAAGGGGACATGGATAAGAGCCAGCGCGAGTATTACCTGCGTCAGCAATTGAAGGCCATCAAAGAAGAGCTCGGCGAAAAAGATGAAGCCAGTGTTGAGATCGACGAATACCGCGCCAAAATCGAAGAAAAGAATCTGCCGGATGAAGCGCGCAAGGAAGCTGAAAGGGAACTGGACCGCCTGTCCCGCATGCACCCGTCGTCGGCTGAATACACAGTCGCATCGACCTATCTGGACTGGATTACATCACTGCCCTGGCACGACAGCACCCAGGATAATCTGGACATCAAAAAGGCCAGGAAAATATTGGATGATGATCATTTCGGCCTGGAAAAACCCAAACGGCGCATTATTGAATACCTGGCGGTGCGCAAGTTAAAACCGGAATCGAAAGGGCCTATATTATGCTTTGCCGGGCCTCCCGGAACCGGGAAGACCTCGCTGGGACTATCCATTGCCCGGGCGTTGGGCCGCAAGTTTCACCGTATTTCCCTGGGCGGTGTGCGTGATGAGGCCGAAATCAGGGGCCATCGGCGCACCTATGTCGGAGCCCTTCCAGGCCGTATCATTCAGGGCCTGCGGCGGGCGGAGTCCAATAACCCGGTGTTCATGCTGGATGAAATCGACAAGGTCGGCAGTGATTTTCGTGGTGACCCTTCTTCAGCCCTGCTGGAAGTACTGGATCCCGAGCAAAATTTTTCTTTCGGTGATCATTACCTGGATGTACCGTTCGATCTTTCCAAAGTGATGTTCATCACCACGGCCAACATCCTGGACACCATTCCGCCGGCCCTGCGTGACCGCATGGAAGTTTTGATGCTGCACGGATATACACTGGATGAAAAGATAAAAATTGCCAATCGTTTTCTAATCCCCCGCCAGCGGGATGAACATGGTCTTAACGCCAAGCAAATTAAATTCTCCAGCGGAGCCGTAAAGCAGATTGTCATGGGGTACACCCGTGAAGCCGGGTTGCGGAACCTGGAGCGGGAAATTGCCAATGTTTGCCGCGGGGTGGCCAGTAAAATTGCCGAGGGCGAGGTGAAATCCGCGACGATCAACGTCGAGGACATTCATGGCTACCTCGGACCGATTCGGATCACATCCGAAACCAAGGCCAGGATCACAACCCCCGGTGTTGCCACAGGGCTGGCCTGGACGCCGACCGGAGGTGAGCTGCTTTTTATTGAAGCCACCGCCATGAAGGGTAAAAAAGGCCTGACCCTGACCGGACAGCTGGGTGACGTCATGAAAGAGTCGGCCACGGCCGCCTTGAGTTTTGCGCGGGCCAATGCACCGGCCCTGGGAATTGACGAGGATTTTTTTGATAACCACGATCTTCACATTCATGTGCCTGCCGGCGCTATTCCAAAAGACGGACCTTCGGCCGGTGTAACCATGTTGACCGCTTTGACATCTCTGCTGACCGACACCCGCATTCGCAATGATCTGGCCATGACCGGTGAGATTACCTTAAGAGGCCAGGTATTGCCGGTCGGCGGCATCAAAGAAAAGGTCCTGGCCGCCCACCGGGCGGGAATAAAAACAATCATATTGCCGGAATGGAACCGCAAAGATCTGGAAGATATCCCGAAAAAGGTTGAAAAGGATATAAAATTTCATTTCGTAGATAAAATGCTGGATGTAATCGCTATTGCGCTGGAAAACAAAAAACCACATGCCGCAAAGCGACGTAAAAAGAAGTAAACTCGGGACTGAGATATTTAAACAGAAAGTTGCTTATTGGAAGTCATGAAAATTACAAGCACCAAACAACAAATCTCAAATAAATTCCAATAAACCAAATACAAAATCTCAAACATATGCTCCGCGAGTATTTTTTGAGATGGCATCAACACCTGCGAACAGGGGGCTATTGAAGGATAAACTTAGAATACGGAGAATGTTTTGGTCATTGGATATTGTAATTTGGGAATTATTTGTAATTTGGTGCTTGGGATTTGATATTTTAATTGAAGCTTTTGGGTGTTAGAAATTTGCACCGATAGGATATATACCGCATTTCCACTTCATCTTCGTATCATTTCAGAATCAGGGTCGCATCGTTATTATTAATCGTTGCATATTTATATTTTGTTATCGGTTGTGCCTCAACCTATGAGCCGCCTCCCAAGAGACCACCCGGACACCCCAAGCCCTATAAGGTGTTCGGCAAATGGTATCAGCCGTTGCCGGATTCAAACGGCTTTCGCCAGCGCGGGATCGCTTCCTGGTACGGCAAGGATTTTCACGGCAAGAAAACTTCCAACGGAGAGAACTACGACATGTATGCCATGACCGCGGCCCACAAAACTCTGCCGCTGGGCACTTACGTGCGGGTCCATAACCTTGAAAACAACCGCCGGGTGGAAGTGCGGGTCAATGATCGGGGACCTTTTGTGCGGGGCAGAATCATTGATCTGTCATACACGGCAGCCAATCAAATCGGAATCGTCGATTCCGGCACGGCCAGAGTCGAGGTGATTGCCCTGGCTACGCCGGCCACCACCGATGGCGGAGCGCCTCGCAGCTATGAACCGGTTGATTTGTATGCGGGCAATTTTACCTTTCAGGTCGGTGCCTTTGTGAATCGCGAAAATGCAGAGCGGCTCACCGCTAAATTGAATGAAAAATATAATAATGCGCACATTACGGTTTACGACCGGGGTGATCAAATTTTTTATCGAGTTCGGGTCGGCAAATTTTCAACCCTGCAGCAGGCTGAGGCGCAGGAATCGATTTTGATAAGAGACGGCTATATCGATTTGTTTATCGTTGCTGAATAGATAGACGGATTGCGGGTATATAAAAGCATAGCGCATAGGGCATGGAGCATAGGGCCAAGCGTAATTATTAGGTTTCGGGTTTTGGGTTGAGGATTGCGTGTTGCGCGGTGCGAGGCTGGGCGGAATGACTAATGTCGATTGTCGAATCCTCCAGGCGGATCCACCGCGGCGGATCGAACGAAGGAAATCTATCGATTAGAGGACAAAAAGACCGCATGGGGTTTTTAAAGAAAGTCGTTTTTCTGGACCGTGATGGAACCATCAACCGGGATTCGGCGGATTATATCAAAAGCCGGGCCGAATTTGATTTTTTGCCCGGCAGTGTCGAAGCGATCAGGATTTTGACGGCTAATGGCTTTACATCCATCGTCATTACCAATCAATCTGCACTTGCCCGCAAATTTATCTCCTCCGCTGAACTGGATGCGATGCATGCCATGATGTGCCGGACGGTTGCCTCCGGCGGCGGTAAAATATCGGATATCTTTTGTTGCCCGCACATGCCGGATGAAGGCTGTGAATGTCGCAAACCGGCTCCCGGATTGATCCATCAGGCCCGCCAAAAATACAACATCGAGATTGCAGATTCCATCATGGTGGGCGACAGTGCCAAGGATATTGCATGCGGTCGCAATGCCGGCTGCGGCAAGACCGTGCTGGTAAAATCCGGCCTGGACCCGGATGTTGCCAAGAAATTAAATAAAAAACAGATTTCGGCGGATTTTGTGGCCGGAAACCTGCTTAAGGCAGCGGAATGGATTATAACTTCTATAACTTTAGTCATTTTAGTCATTTTTCAATTTTAGTCATTCCGTTCTTTAATCTATAAAGGCCGATACCTTAATTGCAATAATGACTACCACTAGAAAAAACAGCTCCTCCTTGCTGACTCTCGAGGGTCATCTTGAGCGGATCACCTATTTTAACGAGGCGACCCATTATACGATTGCCCGCCTGAAACCGTCCAATTTGGACACCGGTATCACCGTGGTCGGTTACCTGGCAGGTGTGAGTCCCGGGGAAACGATCAAAGTTAAAGGGGCCTGGGAGACTCATCGTAAATATGGTCAGCAGTTTAAAATTCAATCTTTTGACGTGACACTGCCTGCGGCAGTTGATGGTATCCGAAAATACCTGGCTTCCGGCATTATTAAAGGTATCGGACCTTCAATGGCTGCAAGGATGGTCGGTATATTCGGGGCGGATACTCTGGAAATCATCGAAAAAAATCCCGGGCGGTTGCTTGAAGTTGACGGCATCGGCGAAACCAAGGCCGCCATGATCCAAAACGCCTGGCAGGAACATCACACCCTCAGAACGTTAATGCAGTTTTTGCAGGAAATGGGCGTTGAAACATCCCATTGCGCTAAAATATACAAAGCCTACGGTCCGGATGCGGTGGACCTTATCCGGGAGGATCCTTACGTTCTGGCCGGGGATATTCCGGGTGCCGGGTTTTTAATTGCCGATACCATCGCCCGCAAGCTGGGTGTGCAACTGGAAGATCCCGAACGGGTGCGGGCCTGTATCATGCATATCTTATTGCAAAACGCCGATGATGGACACACGTTCGCCGAGCAGGAAAACCTAGTTGCGCGGTGTGAGAATCAATTTCAAATCAGTTGCCGGGCCGTTGAAAATGCCATCGACCAAATGGCCGTCGCCAAAGCCATTGTTGTTGAACCCATTGAAAACGACCGATCCACCAACGCCATTTTTATGAGGGCGTTGTACCTGGCAGAGACCGGCCTGGCAACCCGGCTCAAAGCCATGCAATCCGTTCCGGTGAAGTTTGCTGAAATGGATCCGAACCGGATCGCAGCCGAAGTACATAATAAACTGGCCATCAATCTGTCTTCGGAACAGCTGGAAGTTTTGGAGCAGATCTTCTCCCACCGGATTGCCGTTATCACCGGCGGCCCCGGAACCGGTAAAACCACCCTTTTACGTTCCATCAGCACCATATTTGAAATCCTGGGTAAGCGCGTATTGCTGGCCGCCCCTACCGGCCGGGCAGCCCGGCGCCTGTCGGAGGTAACCCGCCGCAAGGCCGGGACCATCCACCGTCTTTTAGGGTATAATTTCACGGATGGCGGTTTTATCAGAGATCGGAACAACCCCCTTGAGACCGACGCTGTGATAATCGACGAAGCCTCCATGGTAGACACCGTCCTGATGTATCATCTGATTGACGCAGTCCCGCTGTCGGCCTTCCTGGTTATGGTGGGTGATGTCGCCCAGCTTCCGGCGATCGGCCCCGGCAATGTCCTTTCCGATATGATCGACTCGGCGCGCATACCGGTTTTCTCATTGAATAAAATATTCCGGCAGGATAAAGAAAGCGCCATTGTCATCAATGCCCATAAAGTGCGTCAGGGTGATTTTCAGGTCGGGGCCCAACGGGACATCTTGGACGAGAACGGTGATTTTTATTTCGTTGAGGAACAGGATCCGGATCGGGTAGCCCAAAGAATCGTTCAATTGTGCAGCCGGGAGTTACCATCCAAATTCGATTTCGATCCGATCCTTGATATTCAGGTATTGACCCCGATGCACAAAGGCGCGGTGGGCACGATAAATCTTAACTACATACTGCAAAAGAATTTAAACCGGCAGCCGGTCGTAATTGAGGCCCTGGGAAATGCTTACAAGGCCGGTGACAAGGTCATGCATTTGAAAAACAATTACCAGAAGGAAGTCTACAACGGAGATATCGGAGTCGTACGCGGATTTGACCAGCAAAAAACAGAGCTTGCGGTCGAGTATTACGGCAGGATCGTGCACTATGACACCAGCGAATTAGATCAGATTACCATCGCTTATGCGATTTCGGTACACAAATCCCAGGGTTCCGAGTACCCGGCGGTCATTGTTCCGCTGGTTACCCAGCATTATGTTTTGTTGCAGCGAAATTTATTGTATACTGCCATGACAAGGGGCAAAAAACTGGTGATTTTGATCGGCACCCCAAAAGCGTTGCATATTGCCTTAAAAAATGACAAACCGCAAATGCGTCTGACCTCGCTGGCCGGGCGACTGGGCTAGCTTTATCATTACAGCAGGGTTTTCGGGAGATTAGCCTGGTCTATGGGACTTTCTGCGAAAAAGAGAGCAAAGCGCATAGAGCATGGCGCAAAGGGTATCGGCGCAACATACTTCAGTGCTCACAATAAAGTTTGAAAACTTGAATTTGCTACCCTAATTGCAAATTGACAGTTTATTCAAAAGACTAAAAACCCATCTCATTTTGTTTGCGATCATTTAGGGTGCTATTTTCCAGGGCGAATTAATTAGTGGGAAAGATATAATGGAATCAAAACCTACATATGATGAACTGAAAAAAAGAATCGTAGAACTGGAAATCGAAGCTGCAAATTGCAGATTTGCCGAAGATTCACTCAAGAAAAGCAATGAAATCGTTACCAGTATTTTATCGGCCTGTCCGATCGGAATCGGTCTGGTTGAAAATCGAATTATCAAGCGGATTAATGAGGCGATGAAAAAGATGTTTCGATTTGATACTGAGGCGGATTATCTGGGGAAAAGTGCCCGAATCGTTTACGCGTCGGATGAAGACTTCAAAAAAATCGGCGATTTTATTTTCAACCAGTTCAAAGTCGGCAAAGAAGCCGTAATGGATACAACCTTTAAACGCAAAGACGGAACGACGTTTTTTGGTCATTTAAAAGTTAACACGTTATATCCGCCTGATCCTATGCAAAGAGCCACTTTCACCATATCGGATATCTCATGGCGCAAGCAGGCTGAGCGGGAGTTGCTGCAAAAAGAAAAATTGCATGCCGTGGTCGAAATGGCCGGTGCGGTTTGCCATGAAATGAATCAACCCATGCAGGTGGCGCTGGTGCAGCTTGCAGAATGCCTGGTGATGGAGGATTTTGGTAGAGAACCGGTTAAGCAAAAGGCCGAAAATATCAGACAACAGCTCAATGCGTTGCGGGAATTGTCACGCAAACTTATGCATATTACCAGATACGAAACAAGGGACTACGTGAAAGGCGAAAAGATCATTGACATTGATAAATCATCTGGTGCTACGAATCCGTATCCGGCGGAACCGGCATCGGAATCTTAAAGAAATCTATGCCTTCTTCCTTGAGGGTCTTTTCTTCGTCTTTGGTGCTTACGCCCCGGATATTGCGCGGTTCAGAAGCACCGTAGTGAATTTTTAAGGCTTCTTTTGCGAAGTCACAGCCAACGTCGTCGAAATTTTTTTCGACAAATTCAATGGCCTCCCGGTTGACTCTTTGCAGCGCGTCTTCTTCGGCTGAAAGTTGCCGGGGCTTTGACGGTTGGGAAGATTTAATGGCAAAGGTGGACGGAACTATGTCCACGGAAGTATCATTGCAAAGCGGACAGGTGATCAGCCCCCTTTTTTTTTGGTCAAGGTAGGCTTTGCGATCCTCAAACCAGCCTTCAAAAGCATGGCCATTGACACATTGTAAATCGTAGGCGATCATACGGGAAAATCCATATTGTAGATTCGGCGGTTAACGATTATTTTTCAAATTAGAATAAATTTATATAAATAGATAAAAACTTGCCCCAGATTATCATAAGTGACAACATTTTTAAAGACATTGTTGGCATAATTTGCTATTTTTACGGAATATTGTAAAATACAAATATGGTTTAACTTAATTCAGGGAGTGTGCCGTTTATGAAAATTCAGCTTAAGCGAATGGTATTGGTTGGAATTTGTCTGACGTTTTTCTCAGCTGTCGGGTATGCTGAAAGCATGTATGTTACCGACGTAATAAAGTTAACCCTTCGCAGCGGTCCAAGCACGGAATATAAAATTTTGGAAGTCGTTGAATCCGGACAGAAACTGGAAATTTTAGAAGCCGGTGAAGATTGGTCCCTGGTGAGACTGGAGAACGGCAAAGAGGGGTACGTTCTGACACGCTATTTAATGCCCGAACCCACCAACCGTGTCCTCCTGGAACAATTACAGGTCAAGCATAAGGCGTTGACGCAGCAGGCAACTACCCTGCTTGAAGAAAACACCAAGCTCAAAGAAGAAAATAAGGAGCTGAAATCAACGCTAGGCAGCACCGAAAATTCGTTTAAAAAACTGAACGTTGAGTACAAAGACTTGAAAGCCGGTTCGGCCGAATTTTTATCCCTCAAAACAAAATTCAAACAAGTCAGTGAGCAACTTGCCGAACAGACCAAAAAAGCAGATACGTTGGAAAAGGATTTAAGCAAAGTCGAGCTCAATCAATATATCAAATGGTTTTTAGCCGGATCCGGCGTGTTGCTGCTGGGTTTTATCGTCGGATTTTCCGCCAAACGGCAGCGGCGGCGCCCCTCGTTGCTTTGATACTTTTTTTGAAATACCGAAATTACGCTACAGTCCCGACGATAAAGGGTTAACCACCAGCGTACAAAGCCACGGAAAATCAATAAAAATCCAATATAAATTTTGTGTCTTCCTGCCTCAACGAAGCGATGGACAATGCCCAGCGTACATCGTGCTAAGCTCAGGAGCACAGAGTCTGCAACAGATTTCGTAATTGACTTATCATATAGCGTCATTATTTTATCTCATTAATATTAATCCATAAAAAAAGGGGACAACTTTAAAATTAGGTAACCATGCTGGAATCACAGATACTATTTCAACAAATAGTGGTTTTAACCGTCCTCCTTGTGCTCTCCGGCTTTTTCTCCTCAGCCGAAACTGCTCTATTTTCCATCAGCAAAGCGAAAGCGATCCACCTCGCAAAAGAAAAGGGATACTCAAATTCACTCATCAAAAAAATGAAAGACGACCCTCATCGTCTGCTTGCCACCATCCTCATCGGCAACAATATCGTTAATGTCGGCGCTTCAGCACTGGCCACCGCCATCACGCTCAACCTGATGCCCAACAATGCCGTGGGCACTGCCACCGGTATTATGACCCTGCTCATTCTGATCTTCGGCGAAATATTTCCCAAATCGATTGCCACCCGAAATAATGTCCTGATTGCGCAGGTGGTTATCATTCCATTATATTGGCTGTCGGTTATGTTTACCCCCATAATTTTCATGCTGAATTTCATTCCCAGACTCACCGGTAAGATGCAAAGAAAGCCACATGTCACTGAGGAAGAGTTAATGACGTTCGTTGAAGTGGTTAAAGAAGAAGGCGGCATCGAAGCAGAAGAAAAAGAACTGATTGAGAATATTTTCGAATTCGATGACACCAATGCATCGGAAATCATGACACCCCGGGCGGATATGTATGTTATCGATGTCGATGAGGAATTAAATCTGAAAGATGTGATCCGCTCCGGGTTTACCCGTTTTCCTGTCATTGAAGAGGGTATTGATCATGTCGTCGGGATTTTAAATATTAAAGATTTATTTTTACACCAGGTGACATCAACCGAGGCCGTCGATGTTCGTAAAATTATGAGCGAACCCTACTTTGTGCCGGAAAATAAAAAATTGGACAATTTGCTTCAGCAATTTAAAAAACGAAAGCAACATATGGCCATCATCGTAGATGAACATGGCGGCGTTTCCGGACTGATCACCCTGGAGGATGCCCTTGAAGAAATCGTCGGTGAAATTATTGACGAGACCGACAGATTCGAACCCCACATTGTCAAGTTGAAAAAAGACGAGTGGCGGGTGCTGGGCAAATCTGAAATCGATGAGGTCAATGAAAAGCTGCAGATGAAGATCCCCGATACAAAAGAATACGACACCTTTTCCGGCTACATTCTCGATCAAATCGGCAGGATTCCCCGGGAAAAAGAAAAAATTACTCTGGGAGATTATTTGGTGACAGTTAATGAAATGGATGGAACACGGATCAAGGAATATATCGTCACCAAGCAAGCAGATATGCATCAGCAAGTCTGATCAATATTCCAATCATAAAAAAAGGCAGAACGAGATCGCTCTGCCTTTTTTTACCAATCCCCTAAAAAGCTATTTGTCGGTCTGCAGGCTGTCAAACTGTACGCCAAATCCGTCCGATCCAACCCATACGATTTTGCTGTTTGATCGAATAGGGATTTCAAAATTCGGAAAGAAAAAGCTCTGGCAGATGACCTGGTTTACCGGAAACAGATGTCGGCTTGCAATATAGGCACCGCAAGGGCTGATATCCCGCATAATGCCTTTGTAATTGTGGTTGTCGACCATGTAGTCGGTGATGATAGAACATTTCTCCCGGGGATGTTTTCTCTGGTCTCTATCTTCCCAGCTGTTTAGCAGCCGTGAAAGTGTTCGTTGTTCGTCAATGGTCAGATTATCGACGACTTTGGATAACTGCTGATTTTCAATTCGAGTATCCGGATTATCTTCGGAAGGTGCCATAAGAAGAACCTCCTGAGTGAGATTATTCTGGGCTGAATCAATACATGCAGGCAGATAATATCTGATGATTGGGGGTAAGATTGTGCAGGCGGCATGCATGCCCAATTTATTTTCAAACCGTAAAAATAAGCACTTATTAAAGGGCGTCAAGCCAAGCAGCCGCTCTTCACAGAATCAGATTCGGCATACCGCGAAGATAAACGGGGATTAATTGCTCCCTTTGCAGACCGGGCAATACTTTCTGGGTGTTCCCCGGCCGATCCAGTGAAAGTTCATTTTGTGCTTTTGCCCGCACTTAGGGCAGATGCACTCGACCTTAATTTTGTCGTTGTATTTTATTTCATCAAAATCACCGGCGTCCATGTTCTCATTGGTGTTTAACATTTCTTTTTGAGCGTTTATATTTGTAATGGTTGCAGGCATTTTATACATCTCCGAATTATTGTTACAGGGATTATCCAATCAGGTTGCCGGGGTTGACGTTGACACCGGAAACCAGGTCTTCCGGGCCGGGATTCCCTACTAGACACCGATCAATTTTTCAATCTCCTCCTGTTTGGTTTTGCATTTGATACATCGTCTTGCCACAGGTCTGGCATTTAAGCGTGCAATTGATATATCATGGCCGCAATCCTCACAAATACCATAGAGGCCGTCTTCGATGTCTTCCAATGATTTCCTGATCTTTTTGATCAGAACGCTTTCTCGATCCCGCATTCGCAGCAGGTAACTGCGATTTATATCTGAAACGGCCCGATCCAATGGGTCCGCCAGGTTATCTTCCGCGTCTCTTAAACCGATAACAGTATTACCCGCCTGGCTTAAAAGGTCATCCAGCCATCGGGTAAGAAGTTCCTTGAAATAGTCTAAGTCTTTGTGCTCCATTTGACCTACGTTGCTAATTGCAATTCGGGTTAGTATTCGCTCCATAAATCTTCATCCATCCCATCGCTATCGCCATTTTCCTCATCAGGATCGAGCGTCGTTGCTAAATCAAATTCAGGTATTTCATATCTTTCAAAATTGTCAATCTCCGTATCAATGGCAAATTTTGAGAGATATAATCGGTCTTGCTCCAACATCGTTCATCCTCCTAAGTGTTCTATTTTTGCAAAAACCGCCTGATTCAGGCACCCCGAACTTAGCAATAGATATGCCACGATGGTAATCTACTGAAATTACAATACTTAATTATTATATGGCAAATGAATAGGAACGAACGATTCCGAAGTTCTGAAAGGGCCCTGCGAAAGTAAAGCCCAAATACCGAAGTAACCTACTATAATTATTTAAGATTAATAACCGGAAGCATTGGTTCCGGTTTTTTATTGGTTCGGAATTATCAGTTCTTCTTTTGCGACGGATTCTGGTTCAAATTCCGGTTTCCCGATGCCGTTAAAATGATACCCGTCGCTAATATAGCGCTTCGCCAGGATCCGGTTGTTCTCAAGTCAAAGTCCGAATCTTTTTTATATTATAACGCAATTAAAGAAAAAATTATCTTTCGCAAATTTATTATACAGTGTTGCGGGGATGACCATATTTTCTCTGGCCGTGGCCTGGATGCATCCAACCATTCCGGTTCATGACAAGATGCTCGCCGCCATTTTTGCCGGGATTGTATCAGGGGCCGGCGGCGGGGTCATTTTAAAGTCACTGGGTTCGGCTGGCGGGATGGACATACTTTCCATAATTCTACTGAAGCGTTTTTCAATCCGCCTGGGCACCAGCATATTAGTGCTAAACGGACTGATTCTGACATTTGCGGCCTATGTTTTTTCACTGCAGGATGCCCTCTACACCCTGATATTTCTCTTTGTATCGACCCAGGTCCTAAACGTGGTGGTTTACGGCCTCAGCCAGGCATTCGTCGTCGTCAGCGATACACTGGAAGTGATGGGAAACGGAATCGGAAATCAGCCGCACTGGTAATCCGGGCGATGGCGCTTTTTTCTACTATTGAAAACCTGCAGCTCAGGGCCAAGTCAGGGTTAATCCGGTGGCGGAACATAATTGCAAGCAATGGGGTATTGAAAAGATGCATCATCTATTCAAGGCGAATGGACTTCACATTAATAACTTTATAATTATTGCGGCATTTGATGGAACCGTTCACCACCACTTCCTGTCTTAATAGCTCTTTAAGATTCAAAAGTTTCTGATGGTTCTCAATGATATATTCTTCCTCATTGCGGGTTGCAATCGCCATTGAGATGACGTTGCCGTTGCTGTCCCAATCTGATGGAATCACAATGCCTTTTATGCTGTCCATAGCTTTTTCTCTCAAAATTTTAGCTGTTTAAAAACCTATTCTTTGCAATCCTGATGCCAAAATCCTAAAAGATGGAGATTGCTATGTTATTTAAGTTGGGATGAAATCAGTTTCGGAACCATTGGTTCCGACTTGATGTCGCGGGACAGACCCGGCCGGTTTTTATGCGTGAATATAAAGCCGACTGTGGGGATTTGGGAGACGACGGATTAGGAATTGCAGATTCCGATATTTTTAATACTCGGAATTTAGGATTCCGGAATTAAGCCTTAAACTCCTCTTTTCGAATGCCGTACCTGTTCATCAATTTATTCAACTGACGGGAACTTATGCCGGCATCACCGGCGGACTCATTTATCCTGCCTTTGTTGCGGGTCAGAACATCCTTGATATATTTCCTTTCAATTTCTTCAATACCACGCTGCCTGGCCTCCGCCAGGGTCATCTGTTCACTGGAAGGGATAAATACAGACGTGGTTTCAGGATCGAAAAGTTCACCGGGAAAACTTTCCGGTGTCAATACCGAGGAAGCCTCCAGGATATAGGCTCTTTCAATCAGATTCTCCAGTTCCCGGATATTACCCGGCCAATTGTATTTTTGAAAGATCTCTATTACCAGCGGATGCACACCGTGAATGGTTTTATGCGAGAATTGGTTCACTTTCTTCAAAAACGTTTCGACAAACAGCGGAATATCTTCCAGTCTTTCCCTCAGGGGGGGGATTTCAATTGGAAAAACATTGAGCCGGTAAAACAGATCTTTTCTGAACGTTCCTTCACTGCACATTTTTTTCAGGTTGGCATTGGTGGCAGCGATCACTCTGACATCGGTTCTCAGGGTCTCTTCACCGCCGACCCGTTGATAAGATCCATCCTGCAGAACCTGCAGCAGTTTAATTTGAGCTGCCGGAGTGATGGTGCCGATCTCATCTAAAAAAATGGTACCGCCGGTTGCAAACTCGAACTTGCCGAGTTTGCGGCGCACCGCTCCGGTGAAAGACCCTTTTTCATGTCCAAACAGTTCACTTTCCATCAACGTGTCCGGTATTGCGCCGCAATGGACGCTGATAAACTGGTCATCTTTGCGGTTGCTGTGCCGATGAATCAGTTTTGCCAGAACACTCTTGCCGGTTCCAGTTTCACCGATGAGCAGCACGGTACTTCTGGTGGGAGACACAGACCGGATTTGCTGATATACTTTTTTCATCCGACTGCTTTTGGTTCCTAAATGCTCAAATAAGTTGGCGCCGCCGAATTGACCCCGCAGGTAATCGAGCTCCTCCTGCAGGATGCGGGTTTTGTTGATATTTTCCGAAACCAGCTTCAATTCTTCGGCGTCAAGGGGGTAGGTGAGATAATCACTGGCTCCGGCCTTAACAGCCTGGACAGCATTTCGAATTTTTTCCTGGGGTGTCATAACAATGATATCCACGGAAGGATACAACTGCCAGAACGGCATCAGTGCTTCCTGGTAATTTTCATCGGCATCGTTATTATTGAGCGCCTTTAAATCAATGAAAATCAGATCATACCGCTTTTTTTGGAGAAGTTCCAAGGCCGAGGTCTTTGCCTCGATATTTTCCACCGTGTCATTTGATTTGAAGGCCGACTGGATTAGTTGATACGCGGGCGCTTCTTTGCTCACCACCAGAATTGATTTCATTCGAAAATCCTAGTCAAACATAATATACCCGTCCCCAAAACAACGGGAATATAATATTTATATCAGGAGATCGTCAAAACCACAATTGAAATGCTTTTTATTTTTCCGTTAAAATTGCGGAACCATGATTAGGAAAAAAATGCAGATGCGGTGGGGTGGTTTCGGATAGCCGGCTGCCTATAAATTAAGGGCTTGTCGGCCGCAATCGGCAGGCAAGCCCTTAGAAGTGGCTGGCACCGAAATTTATGAAGTGATTTTAAAATATAAAATTATTTGAATTAGTTCAAAAAACGTCTGCGGGATTAATTTTCATTGGACCCTTCACTGCTTTGCACGTTTTCGGAATTCTCCGAACTATCAGTTGCAGATTCGGTCTCCTGGGACTGATTGCCTTCCTGTTCGGGGGCGTCTGCTTGCTGTTCCGGCTCTAAAGCCGCAGCTCTATCCTCAGTCTCCTGCTCAGCGGGCGCTTCTTCTTTTGCGTCACTGTTTTCAGTTTCGCTTTGATTTTCTTCAGCAACCGGTTCGCCGGTTTCTTCCGGCGATCGCTCGTCGTTTTCCCTGCTCCTGCTTTCTTCAGCATCCTCGACTTCGGGCTGGGGGGCAGTTGCCTCATTGCCCTGCGCGACCTGCGGCACGGGCTCTTCGGCAGGCTTGATTGCAACGGAATAACCGGCCGCTTTGCCGGAGGACGTGCTTTCGTCGTAGATAATTATTTTGATTTTCCGGTCCGATCCGTAAATGACGGCACTGTTTAGTTGGTTAAAGATTCGTTTTAAAACCCGGTACAAGGGTTCTTCCGTGAAAGATGCCGTGATGGGATAATCTTCCCAGCTGGCATCGATGTTGAATTGACAGCCTGTGGCGTCCGAGATACTTTCCAGTACCTCACCTAATGGTCGATCAGTTACATTCAATGAGATGATTTCATCGGCCACCGAATTTTCGCTGACGGCCGTTGCGGGAATAAAAAACCAACAAAAAATAATCAGCCCAAAACACACCCATGCCACAACTAAATTCTGATCCAGGTATTCAATAAATCGTTTCATAATGCGGTCCTAGTTTCTTGGGTTTTTGCTGCTTCTCAGTGTGATTGGCATTACGCATGTTGTTTGACGGATTCGTAAATTAAATATGGTTTGCCCTTTTTTAAGATCACGTCCTTATCAATGACACACTCTTTGATATTTTCAAGGGAAGGGAGCTCGTACATGGTATCCAGCAGGCAGTCTTCTAATATGGCCCGCAGCCCCCGGGCACCGGACTTTCGCCCGAGAGCCTCCTTCGCCGTGGTCTTCAGCGCTTCTTCGGTAAACCGAAGTTGTACGCCCTCCATTTCAAAGAGTTTTTGCAGCTGCCTGGTGATGGCATTTTTGGGCTCCTGCAAAATCCGGATCAAGAATTCCTGATTGAGATCATGCAAGGCGGCCACCACCGGCAGGCGACCGATAAATTCGGGAATCATACCAAACTCAATCAGGTCCTGGGGCCGGACCATTTTTAATATTTCGCCGGCCTCCCGCCGGTCCTGCCGGACGATTTTAGCCCCGAACCCTATTACCTTGGCACCTATACGGTGCTGAATAATTCTGTCCAGCCCCGTGAAGGTTCCCCCGCAGATAAAAAGGATGTTGGCCGTGTTAACCTTGACGAGATCCTGCTGGGAATGTTTGTGCCCGCCCCTTACCGGCACGCTGGTGAGAGTTCCCTCGAGAATTTTAAGCAGCGCCTGCTGGACCCCTTCACCCGATACATCACGGGCTGTTGCAGAAAACCCGGGCCTTCTGGCGATCTTGTCGATTTCATCGATGTAGACGATTCCGCGCTGGGCACGTTCAAGGTCGTAGCCCGCATTTTGAAGCAGGTAGAGGATAACATTTTCAACGTCTTCGCCCACATAACCGGCCTGGGTAAGGGTGGTGGCATCGGCAATGGCAAACGGTACATCGAGGAAGCGGGCCAGGCTCTGGGCCAGCAGTGTTTTGCCGGTTCCGGTCGAACCGATGAGCAGAATGTTGCTCTTCTGAATTTCCACATCGTCGGTTTTAATAGAAGCGTCGAGTCGTTTGTAATGGTTGTAAACGGCTACCGAGAGGGTTTTTTTTGCATCCTCCTGCCCGATAACATGGGCATCCAGCCTGGCATTGATCTCCTTTGGTGTCAAAATCCGACTTGTCGCATAATTTTCGGTCTGCAGTTCCTCATGCAGAATATCAGCGCTCAACTGAACGCATTCATTACAGATATGCACTGCCGGTCCGGCAATTAACTTCCTGACATCGTTTTGATTTTTACCGCAAAACGAACAAATTAGATGATCATTTTTATCCAAAACCTTAATTCTCCCTTGCGACAGCCGGCTCGGTATTCCTATTGTCGGTTACGTCCGTATCCTGTCGGGCAGCCTGGGTTGCCCTTTCAAAAACTTCCGAACTGCGGACAGCGATATTGCGGTATATCCGCTATTATTTTAGACGGTTTTTCAGGCAAATGTAACTTATTATTGCGGTATGAACATGCAAAAAGAGTGCAAAATTTATTGAATTAGCGAATTTATTTTCTGAATTTTCCACCCAAATAGTCCTCAGCGAAAGTTGAGTTCAATTTTCCGTGATTGACTTGGAGCGATGACGTTTGCTTTAAAATGCCGGTTTTAATTTTTTCAAAGTTGACATGATGTGATCGGAATCAGCAGTTCCTGATTTGATCCAATTATGCAGTTATTTCGGAATTTGCCGTTCCGGTTCAGGATCAAGTGTCGCAGTGAATCGTCTGATTTGAGGGGCTGACAAACTTAGCACGATTTTTGCTTTCTTAGCCGATGGTATCTGTCGACCGGATGTAATGCGCTTCCGTTGCAACAAAGGAGAATTTATAAATGTTTACTAATAACGACACCGAAAAAGAAGTCACATTGATCGGTTTTGTTTACGAAATGGAGGACAAGGGGTGGGTCAAAGGAATTGCCATATCCACCGGAGATGAGGATTATGTGGTTGATCCGAACGAATGGATTGAGAAACTGGGAAAGGAAATTGAAAATGATGTGCGGGTCACCGGATTTGTCACCCGTGACCCCAATGGCAAAAACCGGATACACGTCACCGGTTTTGTGGTCCTGCATGATGATTACCAGAACAATTACAATCTGGATGATGAAGATTCCTACGCCGAAGACAACACTTACGGATAATATTTCATAGAGCGTTTGACCCAACCCGGAGCAACTGAGTTATTCGTGAAACGAACTTAAAAAATAAAGGCTAATCACGAAAACACGAAAATACGAAAGCACGAAATAAATATAAAATAAACCGTCCTTTTCGTGTTTTCCATCTTTCGTGCTTTCGTGATGAATATCTTTTTAGGCTCCCGACTCATGGGCACAGATTCCGGTTTACGATGAGTGAAACGAAAAGCAAGGCTTTCGGCACGTCTGTCCGATACAGCCCGCCAACCATGTTGCCGGCATCCAGGATTGCATACCTCCCGGCATCCCCGCTTTTTGTTGATGTCTGAAATTTCTCGCTGCCATTCCGCATGCAGAATCCGCAACTATCCCACCTATTGCATTAACCAATAGAAAACATTATATTAACTGCATTCGAATAAATCGGGAAATGCACTGAATGGTGCGAAAATCACCGAAATTCCGGTAAGGCATGGAAATTGGAGGCCAAAGCAGATGACACGGTTGATTAAAAAAAAATCGAAAAAAGCCGGTTTATCTCCAGGAAGTCTGATTCATATCGGCGAAAAGAAAACCGATGAGATAAAGATTGCGCTCATTAACTATGATCAGGAGCAGTTGCTGGAAAAAGCGCTGTCGACCATCGATGCGGTATTCCCTTACCGGGATTCCCCGCCGGTCAGCTGGATCAACGTGGACGGACTCCACGAGGTGAAAGTGGTTGAAAGAATGGGCGCGCATTTCGGGATCCATCCCCTGGTTCTCGAGGATGTCGTCAACACCGGCCAGCGCACGAAGGCGGAGGAATTTGAAAATTATATCTACATTGTTCTAAAAATGCTTATTTTTGATGAAACCGTCGATCACATCACAGCGGAACAGGTCAGTCTGATACTGGGGCCTCATTTTCTGATCTCATTTCAGGAAAAAGAAGGTGATGTTTTTGATCAAGTGCGCGAACGGATTCGCAAAGCCCGGGGTCGAATTCGTAAATTAGGCTGTGATTACCTGGCTTATGCCCTGATGGATGCCATCGTCGATCACTATTTCGTAATTCTGGAGCAGCTGGGTGATAAAATCGAGGCCCTCGAAGAGCAATTGCTGGAAAAGCCCGCTCCCCAGATACTCTCAGAAATTCATCGTCTTAAACGGGAGATTATTTTTTTTCGCAAACAGGTCTGGCCTTTGCGGGAAGTTATCAGCAGCCTTATAAAGGAACCGTCGGAACTTATCCAGGAAACCACCGACATCTTTCTGAGAGATGTATATGACCATACCATCCAGGTCATCGATACGATCGAGTCCTTTCGCGACGTGCTTTCCGGTTTATCCGACCTGTACTTGTCCACGATCAGCAACCGCATGAACGAAGTCATGAAGGTTTTAACCATCATGGCGACCATATTTATACCCTTGACCTTCATTGCCGGAATTTACGGCATGAACTTCGAATTCATGCCGGAGCTCAAGTGGCGCTGGGCATATCCCGGGCTCTGGTTGGTGCTGATCCTGATATTTGTTTCGATGATAGCCTGGTTCAAAAAAAAGGAGTGGCTATGAGCTTGCTGCCCCAAAACCCCATGCCGAATTTGACCCATCGACAGTCGAACCGATTACCGATGCGAGTAAAATAATATTATGAAATCACGCCGAAAATTGATAGTCGCCCTACTTGCCTTATTCATCATCCTGGCAGTTTGCGGGCCATCGACAGCTCAAAAAACCGATCTATCCCCTGACGGATCCGACAATAGCCAGATGGGAGCTGACACGCCCGTTGGCATGGGGCTGGATGATCTGAAAAAGATACGTGCGGCGGCTGAAAATGCCGGCGATCTGTCGGAAGATGTTAAAAAAAACGTTTTGAGCTATCTGGATCGCGCGATCATCTTCCGTGAAAGAGAAGCCCAGCTGCGAAAGGAAATCGAGGATATCAGACAACGGGTTAAGGCTGCCCCCGCGCGTATCGATGCGATTGAAACCGAGTTGGATGGCCCGCCGCCACCGCCGGAAGATGTTGTTGCCATCGCCGCCAACATGAATCCCGATCAACTCGAACAGCATCAGAGGAAAATTGAAGCGGAGTTGTCCGATGCGACGACCGGCTTGGACAGGCTGAATGAACAGTTAAACGGCCTCAAAGACTTTCCCGCCAAGGTGCAACAGGAAATTGCGGAAGCGAAAAAACGAATACTGGAAATCGCCGAAGATCTGCAGGCAGTGCCGGCGCCGGATGAGCCGCAGCCGGTGACGAAGGCCCGGCGGATTGCGTTGTTGGCCGAACAGTCCCGAATCGAAACGGAAATCGATTCACTTGAAAACCGACTGGCAAACAATGACGCCCTGACGGCCCTGATCACGGCTGAACGAGACCTGGCTGATCGAAAGGTGACCCGGCAGCAGGCCCTGGTGAAAAGCTGGCAGACCGAGGTGCAGCGGATTAGGGAATTGGAAGCCAAAAAAGAACGTGTGATCGCGGAACAGGCCAAAAATATGGCAGTGGATTTGCCGCCGGTCATTCAAAAGCAATTTGATGTCAATATCAATCTGGGAAAAATGCTTGAAAAGGTTACCGGCCAAGAAGCTAATCTCCTTGAAAACCTCGAGCGCAAACAGGCGCAAATAAAACAAATTGAGGAAGAATTCGCACTGGCCCGGGAACAGGTTAAATACCCCATGCAAACTGAGGCCATCGGTCTGGCATTGCGTGAACAGCGCCGGGCCCTGCCGAGTATTAAAATCTTCCGCCGGGATTCGAACCGGCGCCGGACTCAAATGGGTGAAATCCGCGGGATTCAGATTGACCTGGATCGTCAGCGACGGGATATCCTAGACCTGGACCAGGCCAAGGATCAAATCCTGCAGGCTGAATCAAAAATTCCGAATACCGATATGGAGCTGTTGCGAACTGAACTCCACCAGCTGCTGCTTGACCGCCGTGAATTATTGAAAAAATTGCAGGCCGGCTACCAACGAACTTTTAAAAGCATTCAAAGTCTCGAATTTGTTGACCAGCAAATCGCCCTCAAAGCCAAAGAGGAAGCTTTGTTTTTGGACGAGCATTTGCTCTGGATCAAAAGCGCCAAAAGTATCGGTCTGCAGGATCTGCAAAATCTGCCCGTAGCGTTGAAGTGGATTTTTAACCCACTTAACTGGTGGCAGGTGTTTAAAGACCTGTTAGGGCTGGTAATGCACAATCCGGTTTTGTGGATAGTGGGCTTGCTGGTTCCTTTGACTTTTATCTCCCTGCGAAGATGGACGCACCGGGACCTGTCACGGGTCGCCCGCAACATTTATTCCGTGAAAACAGACTCCTTCATTTTGACATTGCGGGCCCTGGTGCTTACGAGCAGGGTGGCATTCGGCTGGCCGCTTTTGATGATTTTTACGGGCTGGCAGCTGGTTCAATTGCAGACCGAACAGGATTTTACCCAGGCGGTGGGCAACGGCCTGATTTTTGCCGCCCAGACACTGGCCGGCGGGCTGTTAATGTATGAACTTTGCTGGAAGCAAGGCGTTGCCAAGGTGCATTTCAGGTGGCCGGAGAGCGTGAGGCTAACCATACGGCACAGCCTGTTGTGGTTTGTCCTTGTATTGGTGACAATGAGCTTTACGATTGTCGCCGTTCAAACCAAAAGCGACGCCGTTTTAACGGATTCGCTGGGGCGTCTGGCCCTGATTGCACTCATGGCGGGATTTACCTTTTGGGCCGCATACATGTTGCGCTTTTCCGGTGAAATTGTTTCGATGCTGATACGCCGCCGCCATCACGGCTGGCTGGTGCGTTTGAGGTTCATCTGGTACCCGCTGGCCATGGGCGTTCCGTTGATGCTGGCTGTTTTGGCCGGCATGGGATACTATTATTCAGCTTATGCCCTATTTCTGCGTTTGGGCGAAACGATTGCACTGATTCTCGGTCTGGTTATTATAAAGGACCTGGTGTTGCGCTGGCTTTTTATCACCCAGCGCCGTCTGACCTACGATGAAATCAAACGTAAAAAGGAAGCCGCAGCCGAAAAGCAGGAAAAAGCCGAGTCGACCGGACCGGTTGAAGGGGAAGCCGTTATTATCGAAGAACCGGAAATAAATCTGGATCAAATTTATGAGAAAAACCGCGTCCTGCTGCGAACGATAATTTTCTTTTCGATGCTGGTCGGGCTCTGGCTGATCTGGGCCAATGTGCTGCCGGCGCTCAACTTTTTAGAGAACGTTGAGCTCTGGAGCTACAGCAGCGAGGTGGACGGTGTTCGCAAGATGGTTCCGATTACCCTTGCCAATCTGATGGTCGCGGTAATGGTGGCCATCGTGACGGTTGTCGCCGCCAAAAACCTGCCCGGCTTGCTGGAAATTATTCTGCTCAATTGGTTTCCGATGGACGCCGGATCCCGGCACGCGTTTGCAACGATATTTAATTATGCCATCACGGCGCTGGGAATTGTGATCGCCTTTGCATCCATCGGTATTAATTGGTCCCGCATCCAGTGGTTGATTGCCGCCCTGGGGGTCGGCCTCGGCTTTGGACTGCAGGAGGTCGTTGCCAATTTTATCTGCGGCCTGATCGTGCTTTTTGAACGACCCTTTCGAATCGGTGATACCGTCACCATCGCCGACATCACCGGAACCGTCACCCGCATTCGAATCCGGGCCACCACCATCATAGATTGGGACCGCAAAGAGCTGATTGTGCCCAACAAAGAGTTTATCACCGGCCGGCTGATCAACTGGTCATTGTCCGATAATATTATCCGAATAAAAATTCCTATCGGTATCGCCTATGGATCCGATACCGCCCTGGCCGAAGAATTGTTGCTCAAGGCCGCTAGAGCCAACCAACTGGTTCTCGGCAGTCCGGAACCCCTGGCTGTATTTCTGGGCTTCGGCGACAACAGTCTCAATTTCGAATTGCGGGTTTTTGTCAACGGCATTAATGACTATATACCGATGCTGCACAAACTGAACCAGGCCATAGACCGCGAATTCCGCAAGGCCGGCGTCACCATTTCCTTCCCCCAACGCGACGTGCATCTTGATCAGATCGGACCATTGGAGGTCCGGGTAGTATCGGATCGTTAAAGCTTCTCCATTTCGACTTAAACGCTGGATAGTCCAAATTGAGCTTTCGTGTCGGTTAGATACTACGTTGACAAGTGCTGAGGTGCGCTTTGTGATTGAATTATTCTCGAAACATGTTATCTAAGGGACGAGATACATACTTTGCCGTGCGGAGATGATGATTGGTCAATAGAACGGATAAACTAACCGAAATTAAAGCGGACCAGAAGGAAAGCCTGCTCAGCATTATTCGCAGGCTTTATGAAAGATTTTTAAGAATCAGGGGGGAACCCCGGGAGGTCGCACTGGGATTTGCCCTGGGTATATTTGTCGGAATGACGCCAACCATCGGTGTTCAGACACCGATAGCTATCTTTCTGGCGGCCCTCTTTAAGTGGAGCAAACTGTCGTCCGCCATAGGTGTCTGGATTTCAAATCCGCTGACAGCCCCCATACTCTATGGCGTGACCTATATCACCGGTGCCAAAATTTTGAGCCTGGAACCTGTATTCGGCATGCCGTTAAGTCCCACCTGGAGCACGTTCAAGGTGATGCTGCAAAAAGCACCCCAGGCGTTTGGCGCCATGACGGTCGGCGGGGTCCTCCTCGGCATACCCCTGGCGATTGTCAGCTATTATCTGGCTTACGTCGCGGTGGAAAAATACCAGACGGATGTCAAGGAGAAACTCGTGCGGCAAAAAGCCAAGCTGTCAGATACCAAAGCGAAAGTAAAAAAGAAAATCGAAGAACGCAAAATACACAAATCCGAAGTCAAGAGCCTGAAGGCAGAGGATAAAGAACAGAAGACAGAAGACATACGACAGACGACAGAGGACAAAAGTCAGATGACAGAGGACAGACGACAGAATACAGAAGTCAGATGACAGAAGTCAGATGGCGGAGAATTGAAGGCGGAAGGGGGACCCGCCGTCGTCCGAAAGGACTGGACTATGGCGCGGTTAGCATGCGGAAGGTGGAAATATATTTGCATGGAGCACAGGGCAGGGAACAGACAACAGAAGACAGAAAACAGACGTCAGATGATGGATATTCGGTTTCAGGTGTCTGGAACAGAAAAATAGGATTCATAAGATAGAATGTACACTTTCGCTGGAGAAAACATATGCCCCATTTGAATGACAACGGTCAATTAAGAATCCAGAAACCGTTATCGAGCATCCAGAATCCAGCCTCCAGAATCCAGTCATAGCTCCTCCGGCGTAAAGGCAACCACGTCGTCGATCTTATCGGTATCGGCAAACAGCATCACCAGACGGTCGATGCCCAGGGCATTGCCGGCTGCATCGGGCATATCGTTCAGGGCTTCTAAAAATTTCTCCGGCATCGGGTACACCGGTTTATTCAAAGACCGGTGCAGACGCTGCTCTTTTTCGAAACGATCGCGTTGTTCAGCGGCATCGGTCAGCTCACTGAAACCGTTGCATAGTTCAACTCCAGCCATGTACAACTCGAAACGTTCGGCCAGCGAAAGATCCCGTGGTTTTAATCTTGCCAGTGCCCCATGAGGGGCAGGGTAGTCATATAAAAATACCGGGTTAGGAACGCCAAGGTAGGGCTCGATATCAAAAGCCAACACTTCGTCAAAGCTGTTTGTTGCCAGAGCCGCTTCCAATGATTGTGATCCATACTGCTCAAATGCTTCAGCCACCGCCAGACGGGGCCACGGTTTTGCAAGCCCTATCGGTCGATCTCGATAAATGAGCCTGTCTCCCCGGCCCAGGTGATGAGCAATAAAGCAGATGAGATCTTCGCATTCTTCCATTAAATCAAGATAACTATTCCCGGCATGATACCACTCCAGCATGGTTAGCTCGGGCAGGTGCCTGCGGCCCCGCTCCTGATGCCGGAAGCATTTGCAGATTTGGAATATTCGTGGAAAACCTGCGGCCAGCAGCTGTTTCATGCATAATTCCGGAGAGGTTTGCAGAAACCATTCACCGGATGCGACGGCATCAATATGCGCCTCGGGAGCCGGCGCTGGAATTCGAACGGGGGTTTCGACCTCAAGGTATTCCCGTTCAATAAAAAAACGGCGGACCGCCTGAATGATCCGGGCACGCAGGAGCAGGTTATGACGTATGTCAGATTGTCTATACGTTGCCATAAGATTTTCGGAGCAATATCTAAGAAAAATTAAAAATCACAAATTTCAAATAACAAATCCCTGGCCCAGACCGTATTAGGCCCTGCCGTACTTATTTCCTCAACCTGAGAGCAGGAAACAGATGTGGCAGTTTACCAACCAAGTAGCGCCAGGGCGGGCTCAAACAAATTCCAATGACCCAGATTGAATATGTTAGAAATGCTATCGATATAAATTAAAAAGACAGAGCGAAGCGATACAACAAATCTTCAATCTTCAATCTTCATTATTCAATTCCGGCTTGTCCGGGTTGGGTTTTACCTTGACGTTTCGCTGTCATTGTCCAATATTTCCCTGATTTTTTTTGAAATTTGCTCTATATTGAAAGGCTTTTGGATGAATCCGTTACAGCCGCGCTTCATGATTTGTGATGCCTGCCCATTGAGGCTGTAGCCGCTGGATAGCAATACCCGGATAGATGGATTCATTGCTCTCAGCTGGTCAAAGGTTTCACTGCCACCCATACCCGGCATAATCATATCTAAAATGATCAGTCCGATACCGTCTCGATGCGCCTCATATACCTTAAGCGCACTTTTACCGGATTCAGCCAGCAACACCCGGTATCCCAGTTTTTCCAGCATTCTTTTGCCGATATCGGCGATCATTTCCTCATCATCGACCAGCATAATGGTTTCCCGGCCTTTGTAAGTCTTGCCGTTGGTGGTGCTTTCATTGAAAACTTTTTTATGACTGATCGGCAAGTAAATTTTAAAAGTGGTACCGCGATTCAGTTCACTGTCAACATCGATAAAGCCATTATGGTTTTTGATGATGCCGTAAGCCGAAGCAAGGCCTAAGCCGGTTCCCCGCCCAACGTCCTTGGTGGTGAAAAACGGCTCGAAAATCCTCTCCCGGGTGGTTTTGTCCATGCCGATACCGGTGTCTGTCACCGAAATTCTGATATAATTTCCCGGATTAAGCGCATATGGTTTGTTTAAATCCTCCGCTTCTAGAACCAGGTTCTCGGTTTCGAGGAAGAGCTTACCGCCGGCCGGCATGGCCTGCCAGGCATTCACGAACAGATTCAGCAGGACCTGCTCTATTTGTCCGCGATCGACTTCAACCGGCCACAAATCCTCCTGAAATTTCTTGTGGATCGGAATCTCCTTTTTGGTGCGGCTGAACATTTCCGAGCTTTTTTCCAGCAGTTCGTTTATATCGGTCGGTTTAACTTCATACTTGCCGCCCCTGGCAAAGCCCAGTATCTGCCGGGTCAGCTCAGAGCCCCTTTTTACATAGTTTTCCATGTTCATCAGGAAATCATAATGGGGGTGTTTGGGGTCGATGTCCATGAGCATCAATGACAGGTTGCCCTGAAACCCCATTAACAGGTTGTTAAAATCATGGGCAATTCCTCCGGCCAGCGTACCGATGGCTTCCATTTTCTGCGCATGCAGCATCTGGTTGGCAAGCTGTTCTCGCTGTTTTTCCGCGATTAACTGATCGGTAACGTCCTGGACGATCCCTCTAAATCCTATGGTTTCTTGATCGGCATCCCGCATAAGCGAAGCCGACAGATATAAAATCTTTTTTGTGCCGTCTTTGGTGATGACTTCATAATTCAGCACCCTGGCAGATCGTCCCGTTTTATAGACCTTGGAAAATATGCGATTAATTTTTTTAGCCGTCAGCGGGCTGGTATATTCTCGATTATTCCTGCTCAGCAATTCATCAGCGGTATATCCAAGTATTTTGCACATGGCGTCGTTGAAAAAGGTATAATTACCCTTGAGATCCACTTCGAAATAGCCTTCTTCAATACTTTTTAAAATATTACGATATTTTTCCTCGCTTTCCCTGATGGCTTTCTCGGCTTTTTTGCGCTCGGTGATATTTTCCATTAAACCGAGCCAGTATTTGATGTCGCCGTTCTGATCCCGGACAGCCGTGGCCCGAACTATGATTCTGACACTCTGGCCATCTTTCCTTAAATAGCGCTTTTCGGTTCGATAAAAATTAATTTTTCCGTCCCTGACATTCCGGCTTAACAGAGCCGTTTCCGGCCGGTCTTCCGGATGGGTGATGTCAAGAAAGGTATGGTGCCGAATTTCACCATGATTATAACCGAGCATGTGACAAAAGCTGTCATTAACTTCCAGAAAATATCCTTTCGGGTCGGCCATGGCGATGCCGATGGGTGCAGCCTCGAATATGGTGCGGAAGCGTCTCTCGTTTTCTTTTAACTCCGCCAGATCCACTTTTTTACCGCTCGTGGGCAGAGGGACCGCCCGCTCAAATTCTCCGTGATCCCGCTGGCTCAATTCCGGCTCGGGCGCTGATTTTTCGATTGCCACCTGCAGCGGTTTCTGCGGAATTTGTTGCTGCTCAGCTTCCTTTGGCTTGTCACCCATTTTATCCATCCGATCCATTTGATACTGATTGCAATAATTTTTTGATGTTGTCGGTTCGGGTTTCACCGGTATTAGAGGTGTGTGCAAATCTCGCTCAGAGCCATCACGTGCATACCGTCAGACGATAATGCAGGCTTTGAACCTGCTTCCAGTGCCGATATGCCGGTTGCGCCCCACCCAATCTGCCTGTCTTAACGGTCAAATGGGTTATATCGGTATGTCATTGGACCAACTTTAGCTTAAAAAGATCGGTTCCAGGTTCAGCGTTCAAAGGTTACAACTGTTGACTCCCGTTCACCATATTGATCACGTTCCGGAACACCTAAACCAAAATTTGTTAATATTACAGATATGAATACCTAAATTTTGCACGTATTCTTACCAACAGTGCCAAAGCGTTTGCATCTGTAGGTTTTATGATGAGAAGTTTAGTGAAAAAAAATTCAGGCAATATTAGTAAGTTGGAGTTTTTCAACCCTGAACATTGAACCCCTGGCCCAGACCTGGATCAGATGCGAATGTTTTTAATCCAAAGGTCGAAGCGGCTTGATGTCACTCAATATTATTCAAAGCAGTCGCGCCAGGGCAGGCCTGAACCGCTCAACCTTTGACAATATAGCTGTCCTGCGGGCGGTCTTGCAGAAAAATCTGATCAAATTGCCCGGTGCCCGCCGAATCATACCACTTATAACCGATTTCCCGACATTTTTTGCAGGCATTGCGAGGAATGTGGACGGCTAAAATGTGAGCACCACGATCTGAGGATGAATCAATTCGCAATGCGCCGGCGCAATCGGGACAGATCTCGATTTGTTCTTTTTGAGACTCATGGATGCCATCGGTATCATAAAATATGTTGCGTGTCCGGTGCCGGGGATTCGTTTTTTCCATGAGTTGGTCTTTAATGCTGGACCGTTGCTGCCAGATGCTGAGCACGGCTTCGCCGATTTTTTCAATTGCATCGGTCACCTCCGGGGTCTGTCGAATACGATCCGGATCATAATTCGGCTCCTTAACCTTGCTATAATCGACTCCGGCCATGGCCAGAACGATTCCCACATTAACATACGGCAGGGCGCCCTCGATCGAATAACCCCCTTCTAAAACGGCTATGTCCGGGCTTAGTATTTCCGTCAGACGGGCGTATCCCTGGGCCGAAAAATTCATGTTCGTGATGGGATCCGTATAGTGATTGTCCTGACCGGCGGAGTTTATGATGATATCCGGTTGAAATTCTTCTAGAATCGGCATGACAATCTGGTTGATGGCATACAAAAAACCCGCTTCGGAGGTGTTGGGCGGCAAGGGGATATTCAGTGTCTTTCCGACTGCATTGATACCGCCCAGTTCACTCGGAAACCCCGAACCGGGGTACAGCGTTCGCCCGTCCTGGTGAATCGAAATAAATAGCGTGTCCGGGTCATGCCAGTAGATATCCTGGGTGCCGTCGCCGTGGTGGCAGTCAGTATCGACAATGGCAACCTTTCCGATGGCATAGGCCTGGCGCAGGTACTCGATCATGACCGCTTCGATGTTGATATTGCAGAAACCTCTGGCACCGTGCACGACGCGCATGGCATGATGTCCGGGTGGCCTGACAAGCGCAAAACCCCGGTCAATCCGGCCGTCAAGTACGGCCATGCCGATGGTTTTAGCGCCGCCGGCGCTGATCAAATGGGATTCGGTCGTCACGCGGCTTTCGTCCGGCACGCAGAAGTGGACGCGCCGGATATCTTTTAAAACCACCGGATCCGGTTTGAGTTCCGTGATGCCTTCGATATCAAAGAGCCCTTCTTCGAAGACCTGATCCTGGGTGTAAAGCAGCCGCTCCTCCCTCTCCGGATGGGTGGGGCTGATGGCCCAGTCATAGGCGGGGAAGAAAACGAGACCGGTTCGATGCTTGGCTTTCAGCATGGCAGATTCCTAAGCACGTTTTGATATATTTTTTACAAGCTGATCATACCCGTGGATTAACCCCGGCTTGACCTGGACTTTGATCCGGATGTTTTTTCCGATGGTATTAAAACCACGCACCATGTTAAACTGCAATGCTTCAAGAACTTCCATTTCTAAATGCTCGGCATTGGCCCCGCGGTCTATGGCTTTGGCTTTTAGCAGATCAAGGGCCTGGCTGATGGCAGCCTCCCTGTCAAATCCCTGATCAATCCGGCGACTGAAATTTTCTTCCGGCGCTTCGGCCGTTTGGCGCTGGGTATCGGCAAAAAGGGTGACTTCACAGGTGGTTCTTGCAAGAGCCGCCCCGATGGCGTTGGCCACTTGCCAGCGGGGCACCACCTTGATGCTGAAATCCGAGACACCTGCGAGGTATTTGGCTAAATACGGTGCCGGGCCGCCCAGTATCAGGATGGATGTCGGTTGCACGGTATAGCCTTCCAGCAGCTCGTGAATCGTATAAACCGGTTTGGAGTTGATCTGATAGACCAGCTGGCGGGCCGCCGCCAATATTTTTTTGCAGGCGATATCAAGAATTTCAGCCGCCAGAGATTTCACGGAAAAGCCCAATTGATCGGCCAGAGGCTTTAGGCCCTGAATTGATTTTTCCCGGCTGCCGCCCTGAATATCCTCCAGAACAAAAAGCGCATCCGTCGGTGTCGGTACCGGTCCACCATATGCCATGGCCGGTCCCCGCCTCGCGGGGCCGAGGCAGATTTCTCCATTGCTGACCCGGACCGCGCTGTCTCCGCCCAGGCCGATTGATAGGGTTTCAAGGGAACGGATCAATGTTTTGTGGGATGCCAGTTCTATTCCCAGCGGGTTCAAAACCGGGGCCCGGCCGATGAGAACCGCCATATCCGTAGTTGTCCCACCGATATCCATAACCAGGGTGTCTGCATCTTCCGTGCAGAAGGCGACTGCACCCATCACGCTGGCGGCCGGACCGGAAAGAATCGTCTGGGCCGGATAATCGATGGTCGACTCAAACTTCATGTTGCCGCCGTCGGCTTTAAGCAGACGCAGGGGCAGCTTTAATCCTTTAGTTTCCAGGGATTTTTGCACGACCTGATAGAATTCTTTGTGCAAGGGGTACACGGCGGCGTTTAAATGCGTGGTCGCGATGCGGCGGCCAAAGTTCAGATTGCCGGATATACGGTGGCCCATAAAAACTTTTCCAAAAGAAGGCTGCAGGATCGAATTGATGGCCAGCTCATGGGAAGGGTTGCGGATGGAAAATTTGCCGACGATACCGACCTGGCGGATACCGTCTTTTTGCATTTGATCAGCGGCGGCGTAGATTTCAGCAGGATTGATCGCTTCGATTTCCCGGCCCCGGTGGTCGATGGAGCCTGCAACCGTGAAATAATGGGGACCGGTGCGGTAGAATTCAGGATCGATGCCGGGGCCGCTGGAAACAATCATCCCCACCGGCGGCAGTTGATCTTGAACAATGGCGTTGGTGGCCAGGGTGGTGCTCAGCACAATCCGGTCAATGGCGGATGGATCGATGTCTTCGGTGATTGCATTCAAACCGGACAACACGGACTGAAACAGATCGGATGGATCGGTAGGGACTTTAATTTCTTGCCGGAGTCCATTCCGGTCAAGTAGAACCACGTCGGTGTGGGTGCCGCCAACATCTAAGCCTATGATCATCGGATAATCCCTAACCCGGGTAAGTGAGCTAAAATGATCTAAAATTATAAATTGTCTAAAATTATGACTAAGATTCAAGTAGCGAAGGTAAGCCTGATTGTCAACGGCGAATTCAACGGCAAGTTCCGATGACCTTGACATGCCGCATTTGTGGAGCAATATTCCTGCATATGAAACGCGGGATTTGGTCAATCGAAAGGAGCTCGCCATGTCACTGATCACGATCACCCAGAATCTGGGCAGCGGAGGAATGAAAATTGCCAGGCAGGTTGCCGCGGGACTCAATCTAGACCTGTATGATGACAACCGGCTTCAGGCCGAGGCGCTTAAATTAAATATTCGCTCCGATGAATTCAAAAGCCTGGATGAAAAGGCACCCGGGTTGTTTGACCGGATTTTAGGCAAAAAACCGGATGTATATCTGGATTTGATGGAAGCCGCAGTCTACCAGGCTTCCCGTCACGGTCAGGGCGTGATTATCGGCCACGGCAGTCAAATGCTGCTGCGGGATTTCGGCTGCGCGCTGCACGTGCGTGTTCATGCGTCCCGGGCTCGACGAATCAATAATTTGATCGATGAGCAAAACCTGAGCCGGGAGAGTGCTGAAAAACTGATTCGCAAAAGCGACAGTGAGCGCAACGGATTTTTTAATTTTGCTTTTCAGCGTGATTTGAATGATCCGTCGCTTTATGACTTGATTATCAACACGGAGAAAATCGGAGATGCTGCTGCTGCAAAATTCATTATTGATCTGTCAACCTCGGAAGAAATCAGCAGCTGCAGTTTAACCGCACTGGATGCCATGGAAAAGATGTCTCAGACCAAAAAGGTCGAGGCCGTTTTGCTGGAAAACGACATCAACCTGACCATGCTGTTTGTTGAGGCGCCGGAAAAGGGCACAGTGCGCATCAACGGTATGACGGCCACCCAGGATGAAAAGGACCGTATCTTCAAGGCCATCCAGGCAATGCCGGAAATTACCGATTTCCAGTCCAATATCCGGGTTGCAAGCGGCGGCTACTGAGGACACGGGGATCAAAAAATCAAATCTGCGAGCTGGGCATTCAAGGTATCTTCAAAGAAAATTCCAAACCAGTTGCACCAAAAGGTTCTATAATAAAATAAAATCCCAAATCTCAAGCACCAAATTACAAATAAATCTCAAATTGCAATATTCAATGACCAAAACATTCACAACAGTTGTATCGAATCGCAATCCCAGGTTTGCCGGTGATGATGCCACTGGACATGTAGACTGCTTATTGGTTTGGAATTTTCATTAAGCAGGTAATTTTTGTAATATCAACCAATTACTTGTTTAAATGATGGAGCCCTGGCGGAGGGGAGGATCTCACCCCAGAAACACCTCCTGGGTGACAACGTCGCCGGGATCCAGATGAATAAACTCGTCGGTGTCATAGGGACCGTCTACCAGTTTGTTGAAATACTCAAGGCTTTCGCCTTCAATTTCCACATATTCCATGTCGAAAAACCGGGCATTGTCCCGGGCGATCTTCTGCAGGGGTTCTAATTCTGCCACGCCGGTGTTGATTAATACCATATGGGTATAATGCTTGAGTTCCTCGCGTTTGATCCACTCGGCTGTTTCACGACCAAAACGCGGTTCATATTCCTCCCTGATGATGCTCAATGGATCTTTGCGCTCCGCAATCCAACCGGGGGTTAAATAATAGCTTCCGGGACGGGAATTGAAATCATCCAGATAAGCCCCGGGAGAGCCCAGAAAAAATGCAATACAGTCATGGCAGCGCGGTACAATAAGCCCCTGTTGCCGAGCTTTAACCCCCACAATTCCGTTGGAACACAGCCCATAACCCAGCACAATCCGGTCCGCCGCTGCGGCCGCCTGGTCGACTAATTCCTGAACCTGTCCGGCCATTTTCTGGGGTGTGCGATGAAGCCCCTGGTCAAGATAAAGGATCTGCACGTGTTCACGGTTTTGCCGAACCGCCTCAAACTCGGGTTCCATAACGCGGCAGGCCACTATGGTGACGCGATCATCTGCATTTTGTGAGCTATTTTCTGGCATATCAATTCTTGTTGTTTAGAAGTTCAGGGTTCATGGGTTCTGAGGTCCAAGGTTCAAGGTTCAGCGTTCAAAGGTTAAAGGCGAAAGGATCACGGTTTAAATTCCAAATTCCAAGCACCAAATAACAAATAAATCCCAAATCACAATAACCAATGACCGAAACCCGCCAACCCAAGAAACTCCGGCTGTCATGTTTCTCGTGCTTTAGAACTTTCGTGCGTTGGCGATAAAAGGATCGCATATTTAGCTGATGCGATGACTAAAACCGATGAGGTCCCGTTTGGAATTTTGATTTTTGATTCCGCTCCGCTCAGTATTTTCTAAAGATAGACGTAATATCTTCCTTCGACCTTCATAATTCGATATTCACTTATTTATAAACTCTATCAGGCAAAATTTAATTTTCCGATCAAACCGGCCGCTTCATCGCCGGCGGTTCGCCTGCGGAACACCTGAACCTTAATCCTTTCGCCTTTAACCTTAAACCTTTTACCTCATACCTCCATACCTTAAACCCTTTAACTCTGAACCTCTGAACCCTGAACCTTTTAACCCTGAACCCGGCAACGCCTATCCCAGCAGCTTTTTTGCCAGATCGACACTGGCCCCGGCATCAGCGGCATAGCCGTCGGCGCCGATTTGTCGGGCATAGGTTTCATTGACCGGCGCGCCGCCCACGATGACTTTGACCTTGTCGCGCAAGCCTTTTTCCGCCAGGGAATCGATGATTTTTTTCATCTCAGGCATGGTCGTGGTGAGCAGCGCCGATAATCCGAGGATGTCAGGCTTTAGCTCCGCCACCTTATTGACAAATTCTTCGGCTTTTATGTTAATTCCCAAATCGGTGACCTCAAATCCAACTCCCCGCAACATGGTAACGACCATGTTTTTACCGATATCGTGCAGGTCCCCGCGAACGGTTCCCAGGATCAGCTTGCCGCTGACTTCCCGTTTTTCTTGTGCCAGGTACGGTTCCAGAACCTTCAGCGCTTCGTTCATAGCGCGGGCCGAAAGCAGGACCTCGGGTATGAAGACATCTCCCGTCTTGAACCTGCCTCCGATCACCTCCATGGTGGCGAGCATGCCTCGATTTAAAATATCATTGGCATTAAAGCCGTTATCCAGCATTTCCTGCACGTGGCCGATAATGGCTTCGTGGTTTCCCTTCAGAACATCCTGCTGGATCACCTTAAAATCTTCGTCCGGACGAACGTCTGAAGCAACCCGTTCAGCAGCTTTATCCATTTGGGATGCCGAAACGGGTCTTAGCGCGCCGGCTGCCAGCGGGAGCCGGCCTTCCTTTGCGATCCGATCGCCCAGGCGCCGCAGGCGATCAAAAACGGCATTGGGCGGTGTTGTGTCGGCCACGCCCACGATAACGCGGCTTCCGGGTGCAACGGCTTTAAAGAAATGGTCCAGGTAGCTTTGAAAATCTTCTTCGGAGGCCGTTTCCGCTGAAAGCAGACTTTGGGGAATACCGCCGAATATCGTGATTTTATCGCACCACTGCCGATAATAATCCTCGATCTTGACACGCATCATGGGATAAGGACAGACGGCTTCGGCAATATGCATCCCCGAATCCCGGATGAGTTTCATGAGGCCGCGGTTTTCGCCGTCCGTATGGCAGATCATCAATTTGCCGCTGTCTTCCAGGGTGCGGGAAGCTTTTTGCAGCCAGGGCTGAATTTCCTTTTCAAAGTAGCGCGGGTAGGTAATCATATCATCGTAATTGGCGCCCCATAGCACGACTTCGGCCGGAGATTGGGCGACCACCTGAAGCAGCTGTTCATAGACCTGTTCGATGCCCTCGGCCAGGGCCTGCATTTCCTTCTGAAAATCATTATAATGGTAGAAAAAGTCGGTGGCTTCCAGCAGATCGCGCTGAATATGCTGGATGGGGGAGGGCGCAAAGGCACCCATCTGGACGGCGACGCCGTCGTCGCCCACTTGCGCCTGCCATCTGCGGTAGCGCTCATAGTCCGGTTTGATTTCAACATTTTCAAAAATGTATTTAAGAATCCGGTAGTCATCGACACTCTTGATGGCCCGCTCTTCCAGCCAGGTAATGGAAGCACCGGCCGCTTTCATCTCTTCGGTGATGATTTCCGTGACACTGACCATACCGATGGGCGTATGGTATTCGACCCGTTTGGTATCGCCTTGCTGCCGGACCCGGATATCCACATTCGGCGAAAAGTTGACCCAAAAGCCGTTTTCTTTCAGCGAATATAATCCCAGTCCGCGATGAAGGTTTTCTTCCGGGGTCTCGACTTTGAGCAATTCAGGAATAACTTTGTGCAAAGCCCAGCCTTCAGCCCGGGCGATTTCATCGGCCGTCCGTCCTTTGTGCTGCTGGGGAAGGGTACCGGACCAGGAATTCGCATTGTACCACAGATCAAACCGGGGCACATACGGCAGGGTATCCGGCATTTCTCCCCGGGCGGCCATCAGTATACGTTCTTTGTGAGTCATTATCACTGTCTCCTTATTTATTAAATCCGATCATCAGCTCCGGTAACCACAGGGCGATCTGCGGGAAAAGCATGATCACCGCGATGCCGATCAATTGCAGAATAATATAGGGTACAACTCCCGAAAACATGTCGGATACTTTTATTTCAGGCGGGACAATTCCTTTTAAATAAAAGATAGCCGGCGCCATGGGGGGGGTCAAATAACTGGTTTGAATCACGACCAGAAAAAGAATTGAAAACCAGATGGGATCAAATCCGATTTTAATGACAATCGGAACGAAAATGGGCACAAAAATCAGCAGAACACTGATCCAATCCAGCAGGAAACCGGCTATAAACGAGACGCCCAGAAACAGAAAAAGCATGGCCCAGGGCGAAAGATTGAGGGCCATTAATAGTTTCTCGGTTACCACGCCGCCCCCCATGCCCAGAAAAACCCCGGTGTACATGGTTCCGCCGGTTAATACCAGCATGATCATGGCACTGATCCGCAGGGTATTGATGCAGGCGGCTTTGAACGTTGCCACACTCATTTTGCCGTATATGGTGGTGAGAATTACCGCCCCGAAAGCGCCCAGGGCGGCGGCTTCCGTGGGCGCGGCCCAGCCTAAAAGGATGGTACCCATGACAGCAAATATTAAAAACAGCGGCGGCAGCAGGGCCGTTACGGTGAGTTTTAATTTGTCCTTCAGCGGCATGCCGAATTCTTCAGCCGGCAGCCCCGGGCCGTCTTGAGGGCGCAGCAGACAGCGCAACAGAATGTAGCTGATGTATAGTCCCGATAAAACCAGACCGGGAAAGACAGCTGCCATGAGAAGCCGGCCCACCGATAAACCGGCCGCCGGACCGTAAACCACGATCACCACACTGGGCGGGATAATGGTCCCCAGGGATCCGCCCGCGCAAATGGTGCCGCAAATCAGCCCCTTGTTGTATTTGCGCGCCAGCATCGGCGGGATGGCCAGCAAGCCGATCACCACCTCCGAAGCGCCGATGATACCGGTTGCTGCCGCAAAAATCGTACACATGATTACGGTGCCGATGGCCATGCCGCCGCGCAGCCTGCCTGTCCATTGGATCATGGATTCAAACAGGCGCGAAGCGATCCCGGAGGCTTCCAGCATAGAGCCCATGAAAACGAAAAGCGGAACCGCTGCCAGGACGTAATTGTTGGCGATATCCCATACCCGGCGAACGAGCATGGCTCCGACGGCATCACCAAATCCAAAAAAGCCGAAGATCAAAGACATTCCCATCAGGGAAAATGACACCGGAAACCCCATAAATATGGCCAGCAGGACCCCGGGAAACATTAACAGCACAAAATATTCAGAGCCGACCAACGCATCTATCATGTCTCTTCTCCTCGAACGAGGGTTATCACGCTTCTTATGAATTCAGCGACGCCTTGCAGGATTAACAGGCTGAACCCGACACAAATAACGCTCTTAAAAGGCCAAAGGATCGGCTGCCATGGGGTGAACTGGGATACCTCGTGAATCATGAAGGCATCTTTTGCCATGTCAAAACTGGCGATCACCAAAATAATCATCACCGGAAAAAAGATGACCAAATATCCGAGGGTGTCGATCAGGGCCCGGCCCCGCGGCGAAAACCGCATATAAAGCAGGTCAATCCGGATATGTCCTTTGACGCGCAGGGTGTAGGCGGCGCCCAGCAAAAAATGGGTGCCGTAAATCATATAGGTGATTTCATAAGACCAGATGGTGGGGCGATGGAAAACATAGCGGGCAAAAACTTCATAGATGAGGGCGAGGATCATGGGGACGGCAATCCAGCCGACAATACGCCCGGTGCGATCGCTGACCGCGTCAATAAATTTGGTGACCTTCTCCAGAACAGTCATAAGCCGTGCCTCGAATTGGTGGGTCGCTCCGTTGATTCGGGTTTGATTGTCAGGGTCGATAACGTAAGAAACCAGGTATCATAAGATTTGGAAAAACTGATAACCATCGGTACCACTTAAATGCAGTCTGAAAAAATGAGAATCCGGTCCTTAAATCCGGTCAGGGCGGCTTGCCGACCTGACCGGCTGATGGGCCATTAACGCTCGAAGTATCGGATCGAACCGACCTGTTGCCACTCCGCTTCGAATTTATTCTGGGAGTCGAAGACTTTTTTGAACCAGGGATTGTCCTGGGCGATTTTGGCGGCCCACTCCCGGCCCAGTTCATGGGCCCGTTTTTGTGTTTCCGGTGAGAGGAAAATAATCTCATTGCCGTTCTGGCGGAATTTTTCCAGGGCACCCATGTCCAGGCGGCCGATGCGGACCCAGGATTCGAAGGTGGTCAATTCGGCTGCCTGCTCGAGAACGGCCTTGAGCTCATCCGACAGGGCGTCGAATTTCTCTTTGTTGATGGTGAGCTCAAACGGGGCACTGGGCTGATGGGCGCCGGGGACAATCACATACTTGGCAATTTCATGAAAACCGCTGATCACGTTTTCACCCGGCGTGGCCCATTCGGTGGCATCGATCACTTTTCTTTCGAGGGCCTGATAGACTTCACCCCCCGGCAGTGAAACCACGGACGCGCCCAGTCCCGGCAGGATCTGGGCCCAGGCCCCGACGGTGCGCATCTTCAGGCCTTTGAAGTCATCCAGAGTCCGGATAGGCTTGTGGGAATGGGCGAATGCTTCCGGCGGGCGAATGCCGCATGGAAACGATACCACGCCGAATTTTTCTTCGCGATACTGGCGCCACAATTCCTTGCCGCCGCCGGTATACAGCCAGTGCAGCATGGGGACGGACTCCATGCCGCCGGCATAGCCGCCAAGAATAGCGGTTGTCGGACCGCGCCCGATATCGTAGCCGGGCCAGGTGTGGCCCAGTTCGGCTATGCCTTTGCGAACCGTGTCCGTGACCTCCAGCGCCGGTGCAATCGCTCCGCCCGGCAGAACCTGGATTTTTATCTGTCCGTTGGATAATTTTTCCACATATTGGGCATATAATTCCGCCATATCCGTGTAAAGCGGAATTCCCGCCGGCCAGGAAGTCGTCATTTTCCATCTGAGCACTTTGGCCGATGCCGGACCCGTGACGAACATCACCAGTGCCAGCGCGACAACCAACAATGAAACGAACCTGATGTGTTTTGACATTTTCGATTCTCCTTTCTTTGGGGGTAATATATGATAAATACCTTCACCTCCGGTCGCACCAGCGCGGCCGGGTTAAGCTGAAACCAAGACTTTGCAAGTCTGGGCGGCGCCGGGCGAATCGTACCCGTACCCGTCCGCTCCGATTTTTTCGGCAAATTCCTGGGTTACCGGTGCGCCTCCGACGACGATTTTGATGGAATCCCTGAGGCCGGCTTCCTGCAGTGCGCTGATGGTATTTTTCATTTCGACCATGGTTGTCGTCAGCAACGCGCTTAAGGCGACAATATCCGGCTTATTTTCCAGTACCGCTGCCACAAATTGTTCGGGACCCACCGAAACACCCAGATCCACCACCGCGAAGCCCTGGCCTTCCAACATCATCGCTACCAGGTTTTTACCGATATCATGCAGATCACCTTTAACCGTTCCGATAATGACCTTGCCCAGTTTCTTTTCTTCACTGCCGGCCAGCTGATCTTTGAAATGGTCAAGCGCCGCCGACATGGCATGGGCGGCCAACATCATTTCCGGGATGTAGATTTCACCGCTTTGGAATTTTTCACCGATCACCGTCATGGCCGGAATCAGGCCATCGCTGACGACATCGGTCGCACTCGTGCCGGCGTCAATATCTTTTTGGACCAGCTCGATCAGCTCCGCCGCTTGATTGCCCAGCAGCTCGGACACATAGGCCTCGATGTTCAATATGGTGGCAGCCCGGGCGACCGCCTGTTTGGGTTTGGTTTTAAATTTCCAGACCTTCCCCTTAACGCCCCCCTCCTCAAGTTGAATGGGGTATCGGCCGAATTCGAAGGTGGCATCGATCAGTGCCTTCATGTTGGCAAGCGGAACATAATCGGTGATGGAATTGGACGAGGCCACCATATACCCGCCGCCGGGCCCGACGGTCCGGATTCGCTCATAAACCTCGGCGCGTACATCTTCCGGCGTGCCCAGGGTCAGGGTTGAATCAAGATTGAGGTTGCCGATCAGACACAGTTTTTGACCCCATTTTCGCTTCACCGCATCAATGTCCATGCAATTGGGCTGAATCGGATTAAAGCCGTGAAAACCGCAGTCGATCAAATCGTCCATGGATTCGGTACAATCCCCGTCGCTGTGAAAAATAAACCCGATACCCTTGTCGCGACAGACAGCGCCTATTTTTTTATACCAGGGGAATAGATATTTTTTTAAGTACTTGGGATGAACCAGAAGGCCGGTATTGTGGGCGATATCGTCCGGATTGAGCACCGCGCCCAAACTCGAATGTTCACTGACCCGCAAAAATGTTTCGTATTGGACTTTGCCCACCTTGTCAAACATGGCCGCAATGAGTTCCGGATCATTTTCCAGGGCATTAAAAAAGGTTTCCGCGCCCATGAACATCCAGACCGTGGTGTAGATTTTACCGAGCAGCAAGACGGCCTTCATGCCGGCCGGCAGGGTCTTGTCAAGAACATCCCATTTGGAAAGATCAAAATCGTCCGCAGACGGCCACGGATATTTTTCAAACGCTTCCCAGCTGGTAATTACCCCGTCATGCTCAAGAGCCCACTCTCTTTCACGGGCCTCTTCGTATTCGGTATGAACTGCATCACCTTTAACGGTCATGCCTTCCGGAGCCCGGACCGGTTCCAATATTCCGGAGGAAGTCGTCATGTAATCATAGCCGGCTGAGTACCAGAAATTAATCTCATCCTGCAGACTGGCAATTTTTTTCCCCAAAAAGCTTTCCATCGGCAGCCGATCCACATGCCATTCTCCTAACGGCACGCGGTCGGGTTCTTCACAATTCAGTGTGGTCATAAACCTTTCAAAGTCCGGTTTGGGTTCCCTGGCCATTCTTCATTCCTCCTTCATTACGGTTGAATAATTACCGACAGCATGGCTGCTGTTGATGGAATTTATGACACAAAATCTGTGACAAATTGCATATAATTCGGTCACGGTTCCTTACGCTAATTTGCCTTCACGGAAAGCCGTGACGAACCCCATGCAGTAGTCGTCTTTGCCATTGACCGCCAGCGCTGCCAATAAGGCCGCAAAAAGTTGTTGGTCGGTGGGGTCCAAAATGGCCGAATCAAGGCCGTAGGTGATTGCCGCTATCAGAAACGATCGATTGATCAGTTTTCTGCAGGGCAGTCCGTGGGAAACATTTGTCAGGCCGCATGTCGTGTGAACTCCCGGAAAAGCATCCATGATGCGATTGATGGCTTGCAAAGTGGCTACCACTGCCTGTGTATTGGTGGAGATGGGATAGACCAGCGGATCGATGTATAGATCTGACAGTGGAATCCCGGCCGCAGTGACTTTTTCCACCAGCTGTTCGGCCATTTTTAATTTATCATCGGCAGATTCGGCCATGGCGTCCTCGGACTGGCATAATCCAATGACTTTGGTTTTGTGTTCAGCCACCAGGGGAATTATGCCCTCAAGACGGTCCGGTTCAAGCGTGATGGAGTTTATCATGGGAGGCTTCTTGACCAGGGGCAGCATGGCTTTGATTACTGCCGGATCCGGACTGTCAATACACAGCGGTTTATTGGTAACTTCCTGCACCGCTTCGATCACCCACTTCAGCTTGTCTGCCTCTTGACCGACAAAGGTCCCGGCGTTGACATCGATAAAGTCTGCTCCGGCCTGATCCTGGGCCTTGGCTTCATCCTGAATGAACGCCACATTCTTGGATGAGATGGCCTGGGCGATATACTTTCTTGATGCATTGATTCTTTCGGCGATAACAAGCATGATCTGACTCCTACAATGGCGCTGAAAAGTATCGGCTGCAGATATAGCGGTTGTCAAAAATAGGTTCGAGGGCTTGAGTTACAAACTGGCTTTGTAACAAATTAAAAATGACGGCAGACATTTTAGTTCCAGCAAAAACCGGGCCAGCAATTGTATTCGCCTGATTGGCGCAACCGGAATAAACGGCGACCCAATGGCTAACGGTCTTTTATTGCCGTTTCGGCTTTTAATGCCCTTGGTTTGAACCCGGTCTTGGCAATATAGCCTAATTGTGACTGCCCGGAATGGTGCACGATTTGGGTCAATCTGCACCTTTTGGCTCAGGATGAATCACCATACCCGTATTAGGACAAACCCATCTTTTTCAGGCGGCCCTGCAATACTCTTCTGGATATACCCAGATATTTTGCGGCCTGGGTTTGATTGCCCTTGCTTTTATGCAAAGCATTTCGAATGATTTCCCGGTTAAAGGCATCCAGATCGAAGCTGTCACTTGGCAACGCAAAGCGATCCTGTCCAAGGACCGGCTGCATGTCGTTTTCCACAATACTATTGGTGGTGAAATCATTGATGAATGCCAGATCCTGAGCTTTTATCTGATCATCGACATTGAGGATTGCCAGTCTTTGCATGGCATTTTTAAGCTGCCGCACATTTCCCGGCCAGGCCAAGCCGATTAACAGCTTTTCAGCCGAGGGTAAAAACCGTCCAAATCTTTTGCCGTGACGTCTGAAGGAACGACTGATAAAGCGGTGGGCCAGCGGCAGAATATCATCCTGCCGCTGGCGAAGCGGGGGAATTCTGATGTTTCCCGTATTGATGCGGTAATAGAGATCCAGGCGAAACTGTTTCGATTCCACTGCCTGATGCAGGTCTTTGTTGGTGGCACAGATTATCCGGATGTCCACCGGAATTTCCTTTATGCCGCCGAGTCGCTGCAATTTTTTGTCTTCCAGCACCCGCAGAAGTTTTACCTGCAGTGCCGGCGGCATTTCCCCGATTTCATCGAAAAAAATTGTTCCGCCAGATGCGGCCTCCAATTTGCCGATCCGGCCGGTTTTGGTTGCACCGGTGAATGCTCCCGGCTCGTGACCGAACAGTTCGGCCTCGAACAGTTCATGCGAAAAGGCCGCGCAGTTGACGGCAACGAAAGGCATAAGGGAGTTTTTCCGGTGAAAATGGTGGGTGTACCGGGCGATCAGTTCTTTACCGGTACCGCTTTCGCCCTCGATTAGAAGGGCAGCCGATCGATCGATACTGTATTTTTCCGCCTGACGAACGACCTGGCGCATTTCTTCGGAAAATACATACAAGCCATCCAATCCCAGCTCATTGAGATAGGCTTCGCGCAAGGCTTCTGCTTCACCTCGAAAAGCCTGTGTTTCAGAATCGACCCTGGCGTTAAATTCCTTCTTCAGGCGAAAATAGTTTTTTCGCAAGGCAGCATATTCCACCGACCGTTCAATGGTTATGGCCAATTCCTGGACGTTAATGGGTTTCTGGAGATAATCAAAGGCGCCAAATTTCAAGGCCTGAATGGCGTTGTCCATATCACCGTGGCCGGTAATCACGATCACGTCCGCCGGCGAGCGTTCAATGATCTTGATCCGACGCAGCAGCTCCAGGCCGTCCATCCCGGGCATCCGTAAATCAGTGATCACCAGCTGTAAATCTTTCAGGTGAAAATCCCTCAACCCGGATATGCCGTCTTCCGCACAGTATACCTTGTGCCCCAGCTTTTTGAGGAAATTGGAAAGACTTTTTCGGACATCCGGTTCATCGTCAACTACGAGAATGTTCAATGCGGGCCTCCCACGGCCGGTGCTTTCACAACAAATGTGGCGCCGCCGCTGTCATTATTGAGTACATCCAACTGTCCTTTGAATTCGGTAACGATAGACTGGCTGATGGTCAGCCCCAAACCGGTTCCCTGGCCGACATCTTTGGTCGTGAAGAACGGGTCGAATATCATACCGGTCATGCTGTCGGAAATCCCGCTAGCATTGTCGCCCACCTCAATATAGACAAAACCCTTTCGAGAGCTGGTTTTAATCCATAATTTTTTAATTTTGCGCGGGCAAAAATCAAGCGCCTGGCGGGCGTTTACGACCAGATTCATGATGACCTGCTCCAGGCGGTTTAATTCAGTCTTGATGGCCGGAAGATTGTTTTCAAGTATTTTTTGGACGCTGATGCTATGGGCTTCCAGCTGGCGGCCGATCATGGAAAATACATTATTCACCGCTTCATTAGCGTCGACTTCCATAAAGGCCTGATCGCGATCTTCCCTGGCAAAATTGCGGATGTTCTGGATGACCTCCGACATTCGAAGTACCTGGCGCGATATCATCTCCAGGCTGTCATATAACTCATCCCGATCCAGTTCCCAGCCTTTGTCCCTTCCGAACAGGAAACCGTCCGTGACCACCCGGATGGTATTCAGGGGTTGATTGAGTTCATGGGCGATTCCTGCGGCCATGATACCCAGAGATGTGAGGCGCCCCTCGTGGTAGAGCTTTAACTCATTGAGTCGTGCCCTGTGGGCCAGTTTCTTTTGCTCGGTGATATCATCCAGTACGAAACAGACGGTGAGTTTGTTTTCATAGTCCAGAACCTTGGCATAGCTGCTGTAGTCCCTTAGATCATCTCCCAGCCGGGCACGCAGATCAAGTCGCAATGGTTTTTTCTCCGCCCCATCAAACATCTTGTCGAGATGGAACCTTATCGCTTCGCGGTCCTCTTCATAAACCGTAAGTATCAGATCCTGCAGGGTGATCTCTTTTCCTGAAAATCCCAGCAGCTCTTCAAACCGCTCATTGTAGTAAAGTGCTTTTTCTCTGCGAAAGAGCGCAATGCCAAGACCGGCATAATCTGTAATGGTTCTGAACATGGACTCGGAGCTGTGGAGTTGACTTTCGATCTGCCTTTCCCGCGTGATATCGCGCACTATATGCAGCGATCCATAGGCAAACCCGTTAATATCGCGCATCCGCTTGGTACTGCCGGTCAGAAAGGCGCCGCCGCCGGTCAGAGCCGGTACGAAGATCAGGCTGTGAACGACGTCGCCTTCTTTGCGGAACTCAGGATAGGTGGCCTCCCATTTTGGATCCGGTTGCAAAATGAGATTGCAAATCAACGGGCGACGCATGTCATAGAAAGGCAGGGCATATTCGTAGTCAGCCTTGCCGATAATGCGTTCCGCCTGCCAGCCGGTCATTTTTTCGACGGCCGGATTCCAAACAGTGGCGATGCCATGGTGGTCGATCCCAATGGTCGCATTGGGCAAAAACTCGATCAGGTCATCCAGGCGTTTTGCCATGTTCAGGTTGCTGATCCACAATTCAAAAACATTGCAAACGGCAAGCAGGAAGTTTTCTTGATTGGAAGTGATCTGACCTTCCATGATCCCGCAAACGATAATAAAGCCGAATAAATTTTCTTTTAAAAAAATCGGCAACAGGCAGAGCCCGGAATCGTTGGAGCAGAGATGCGGATTGTTGACATCAAAATAGACTCTTTTATGGGCTTCGAGTTTTTGCCAGATTGAAGCGGGAATTGCCTCAAAACGCAGTGATTCAGGACGAAATGAATGGTTGGCAGACTTTGCCGGCCAGGATCCGAGAAAATCGATGCGAATGGTATTGGCGGCATCGAACCATTTTCGGAAGATACCGACAGCTTCGGCCGCGACCGTCGAACCGATAATTTCAAGAGCTTCATTCAGATTCTCACCGGATAACCCGGCGTCAATTAATAAGGAGGAAATTAGGCCTAAAGATTTTACCGGTGACAGCTGTTGACCCGAAAAATCGTTTTTGCAGAACATAAAGACACCTCCGGATTGGTTGACTCTATTATTGAATCGCGGCCGGATGGACAATTCGATCTGTTGCCGGTCGTCTTCGTCATCCCGGTTTTTGAGTTTAAGTATGCAGCGGCAGGTCGTATTTTTTCATTTTTTTGTACAGCAGCGTGCGATGGATGCCCAGCAGTTTTGCCGCTCTGGCCTTGTTGTTGTTCGTTTCTTGAAGGGCATAGCGAATGGCTTCCTTTTCGGTTCTGGCCTGCACATCTTTTAATGAGGATCGATGGTTCTCAACTTCTCTTTTGCGGCTGCGATGCAGGTAAAAGGGCAGATCCTGCAGGTGGATGGCGTCGCCTTCCAGGGCCGACATCGTTCTTTCCAGCACATTGGACAACTCACGCACATTGCCCGGCCATTCGTAATTTTTGAGCGCTTTTTCCGCCTCCCGGTCAAGGTTTATTTCCGGGATGGCCGCTTCCCGGGCCATCTGTCGGAGCAGGTAGGCGGCAAGGGGAATAATATCGGTTTTGCGTTCCCGCAGGGGCAGGATGTGGATTGGAATCACGTTGAGGCGATAGAAGAGATCTTTGCGGAATCGGCCATCGGCCAGCATTTTCTCAAGATTCCGGTTGGTGGCGGCGATGACTCGAAAATCCGATCGAATAATCCTGGTACCGCCGACCCGCTCAAATTCATTATTTTCGATGACCCGCAGTAATTTTGGCTGCATCTCCAGCGGCAGGTCTCCAATTTCATCCAAAAACACCGTGCCCTGGTGAGCCAGTTCAAACTTGCCCGGTTTGCCGCCGGATTTGGCCCCGGTAAAGGCTCCCGTTTCATACCCGAATAGCTCCGACTCCAGCAGATCGCGCGGAATCGCCGCACAGTTTATGCGAACAAACGGGTACAGTTTACGGGCGCTGGCATGATGCACGGCCTGGGCGAAAAGCTCTTTGCCGGTGCCGCTTTCACCCGAGATCAATACCGGATACTGATTGGAGGCTGCTCTGAGGGCTTCCTGCTTCAAGGATATTATGGATTCACTTTTTCCGATGATGCTGTCCAGGGTATAACGGGTCGATCTCAGGTTGATGAGCTCTTCTTCGTACAGCTTAACTTTCGACTCCAACACGGAAAGCTCCGCGGCGAGTTTTCTGACGTCCTTAACATCCTTAAACATGACCTGTCCGAATACCGCAATAACCCGGCCTTCCTTCCGGATCGGTATGCGCTGGACAACCATGTTTTGTCCTTTTATCCGGTGGGACTGGTTTATTTCGGGAATTCCGGTTTTCGCCACAATATGCATGCGGCTGTTTTCAACCGAATCGGTGCAATGCTTTCCGATTTGGGCCTGCGGGTCTACCCCGAGAAACTCGCCATAGGGTTTATTAAAATGAGTAATGCCGCCATTGATGTCCGTCACGATGGCACCATTGTGAATGCTGTCAAAAATAAGCCGGTACATTTCCAGCTGCTCTAATAGTTTCTCCTGGTTTAGATGTACATTTTTTTCCAGCATGGCTGTCCTCCCCCATATATCAGCCTTTGATTATGTAGATTATTTGATACACAAATCTCTTACACCTTTCGATCCAATATGTCGAGTCTCTTCTAATCATTTTTCTTTAAATTATAGATTATTGTGGTATATGTTTGCCGGAAGACAGATGCCAGATGACAAATGACAGATGAAAGATGACAGAGGACGGAAGACAGATAACAACGGGTGGTTTCAGGTTTCGGGTTTCAGGTGTCAGCCCAGCCGCTGGCCGCGAGCTTCCAGTCTGATCGAAAAAGAAACTTTATAATTTTGTATCGGTTGTTCGGGGAATGTGGGAGCGGTTTTTAACCGCGATAACCCGTTCAATCGTGGCTGGAAGCCACTCCCACCAACCATTAATTACAGCATAAATGACATTGAATTTTATATCGTTTCATATAAGCGGTGCTATTTAAATGATTTGAACTAAACTTAAGAAAACAGATATCTGAATTTTTTCAGCCACGATAACCGCGTGGAACCATTTCTGAGAGACTGAATTCAAACATTTAAGCCGTGATTTACGGGCAAAATTCAGATTGGAGGCTGAGAGATTATGAAAATTGAATCGATTGCGATTATCGGTACGGGGGTTATCGGATCGAGCTGGGCGGCATTTTATGCCGCCAAAGGTTATCCGGTGAAGATGTGGGATGTTGATGCGGACCTGTGTCAAAAAGGGCATCAGCAGGCCGTTGATACGATCAGGCTGCTCCAGGCCCAGGGGATATTATCCGTAGACGAGACCGATAGATCAATTTCAAGGATCGTAACGACCAATGGGCTGGAGCAAGCCGTTGAGAATGTCCAGCTGGTTCAAGAATCCGTTGCTGAGAATTACGAGGTCAAACAGCAGGTTTTCAAAGCACTGGATGCCTACACCGAGGCCAATGTAATTCTGGCAAGCAGCTCATCCGGGCTGCTGATGACCGAAATCCAGAAGGTAACGCGTCATCCCGGGCGCTGTCTGATTGCCCACCCTTTCAACCCGCCGCACCTGATACCCCTGGTGGAACTGGTTCCCGGTGATGATACGGATGAACAGACGATTTTGAATATGAAAATTTTCTATGAAAAATTGGGTAAAGTGCCGGTTGTGCTGAAAAAAGCAATACCCGGGCACATTGCCAACCGTCTGGCAATGGCCCTGTGGCGCGAAGCCGTTGATATCGTTGTCAACGGTATTGCCAGCGTTGAAGATGTTGACAAAGCCGTATCCGCCGGTCCGGGGCTGCGGTGGGCCGTCATGGGCCCGCACATGATCTACCATCTGGGCGGGGGCGCAGGCGGAATGGATCACTTTATCGATCACTTCGGCCCGGCGGTCAAAACCTGGTGGGAAAGTATGGCCACCTGGACCACCCTGCCGACGGAAACCAAAAGTGTGCTGATTGAGGGCTTAAAAAAAGAAATGGGCGACCGATCCTTAGCCGACGTTACCCGCCGGCGGGACGAAAAACTTATCAAGATGCTGAAGATTCTTTACTAGAACTAAGCATTAATAATAAGGATCATCACCAAAAAAGTTGGACTTAAAAGCAGTATCACACCCTGATTTGCGATAAAATCTTTGATAAATTAGCCGCAGAGCGGGATGCACGCAAGCGCGGCTATTAAATATAATTGAATCAAAACTCTTATCTATCTATTGGATCAGTCCTTTCAATTCGGAGGAAATGCCATGCTAAAACCCGGCCGAACATATGATGAGGTGTACGATTCCTTTCAGTGGGAGGTTCCTGAATTTTACAACATCGGGGTGGATATCTGCGATAAATGGGCCGGGCAAAGATATCGTCTGGCCCTGATCTACCAGGATGAAAACGGGCAGGTTGCCAGGTATACATTCTGGGATCTCAAACGACTGTCCAATCGTTTGGCCAATGGTTTTAAAGCAGCCGGCATCCGCCCGGGGGACCGGGTCGGCATCCTGTTGCCGCAATGCCCGGAAACCGCCATCAGCCACATAGCGGCCTACAAAATCGGCGCTATTGCGATTCCGCTATTTACCCTGTTCGGCACCGATGCCCTGGAGTATCGCCTGTCCAACAGCCAGGCCCGGGCCATTGTTACGGATGCCGCAAATTTGCCGAAGATCCGTGAAATTCGTCCCAACCTGCCGCATCTTCAAACGGTTTTGGTGACCGGCGGTGTCAAAGATGACCAGGTGCTGGATTTTTGGGATACGCTGGATAAGGGGTCGCCTGAATTTCAGCCAGTAAAAACAAAGGCGGATGATCCGGCCCTTATTATTTACACTTCCGGTACGACCGGTCCGCCCAAGGGGGCTTTGCATGCTCACCGCACGCTTTTGGGTCACCTGCCGGGGGTGGAGTTTCCCCATAATTTTTTTCCCAGAGATGAAGATATATTCTGGACACCGGCGGATTGGGCCTGGATCGGCGGGCTGATCGATGTGTTGTTTCCCAGCTGGCATCACGGTATACCGGTGCTGGCCCATCGGGCTAAAAAATTTGATCCCGAAGCGGCATTCAGAATTATCGCCGAGTACGGTATCCGCAATGCCTTTATGCCGCCCACCGCCCTGAAGCTGATGCGTCAGGTTAAAGATCCCCGAAGCCGCCACCGCTACCGCATGCGCAGCATTGGCAGCGGTGGTGAAACCCTGGGCGAAGAACTGCTGGACTGGGGACGCGAAGTCATGGGATTGACCATCAACGAATTTTACGGGCAAACCGAGTGCAACCTGATCGTGGGCTGCTGTGCCGATATCATGGAAATACGGCCCGGGTCCATGGGGCGTGCCATCCCCGGACATGTGGTTGACGTTATCGATGCCCGGGGCAATCCGGTAACAGACGGATCTGTCGGCGAAATCGCCGTCAAGCGTCCGGATCCGGTCATGTTTCTCGAATACTGGCAAAATCCAGCGGCCACCCGCAGCAAATTTATCGGGGACTGGCTGTTAACCGGGGATCTGGCAAAAAAAGACGCCGACGGTTATTTCTGGTTTAACGGTCGAACAGACGATGTCATCACCAGTGCCGGTTATCGCATCGGACCGGCAGAAATAGAAGACTGTCTCATGAAACACCCGGCCGTGGCCCTGGTGGCAGTGGTCGGCAGTCCGGACGAGGTGCGCACCGAAATCGTCAAGGCCTTCGTGGTACCCAAAACCGAGGTGACCCCGGGTCCGGATGTGGCTGAAGACATCAAAAAATTTGTCAAGACCCGGCTGGCCGCCCACGAATACCCCCGGGAAGTTGAATTCGTCAAGGAGCTGCCTATGACGGCCACCGGAAAGATTATGCGCCGGGAGTTAAAGAAGCTGGAGATGGAGCGCAAGACCCGGGCGAAATAGAAAAGCACGGCAGACGGCCGATGAAAATTGATCATCGCCGGGTTATGTCTTCCTCAAACCTTTCACAACCTGCCAGTATAAAGGCGGAAAGGGGTGAAATACGTTCACCTTGTCCCGGCCGACTGCGAGATAATCCGCAATCGGTATCGATGATGCCGTTTTTTTCAGGGCAACGGTGTCCGGGTTGGGCGAAAGTCCATAAAATTGTGCGCCATTCAGCGACATAAACGATTCCAGGTTGTCGAGGGCGCCTTCCCCTTCAAATACTTGAGCGATATAGGGAAGCGCTGTGGGTATGTTGAAAATGCCGGCTGCTCCGCCGGCTTTTTCTTTATCAGACTGCCGGTGGGGGGCTGAATCAGATCCAAAAAAGAAGCGCGGATCACCCGCAACGGCTGCCTTGCGGATGTCCAGACGATCTGCTTCCCGCTTGGCGATGGGCAGACAGTACATGTGGGGATTCAAGCCGCCCCTAAAGATCATGTTGCGATTGATCAGCAGATGATGGGGGGTAATCGTCGCCGCTAATCCCCTTTCGACCGATCGTACATAATCAATACCGGTTCTGCTGGTGACATGTTCAAAAACAATTTTCAATTCCGGAAAATCCTTGCGCAGCGGCACCAGTTCACGATCGATAAAAACGGATTCACGATCGAAAATGTCCACTGCGGGGTCACTGATTTCAGCATGGATCAACAGGGGAATTTTAAGTTCCTGCATGACCTCAAAAACGCGGTAAACTTTTTTAAGGTCCGTAACCCCTTGTTCCGAGTAGGTAGTTGCCCCCACCGGATACAGCTTGACCGCCGCTAACAGGCCATCGCTATTTGCGGCCTGGATTTCTGCCCGGGGCGTGTCATCGGTCAGATACAGCGTCATCAACGGTTGAAAACCGTGGCCGGACGGTAAGCAATCCAATATTCTCTGCCGGTAAGCCCTGGCATCTTTAGCGGTTTTTACCGGTGGTTTAAGATTGGGCATAATGATCGCGCGGCCGTAAAGTTCAGCTGTATACGGCAGCACGGCTCGCATCATATCTCCATCCCGCAGGTGAAGATGCCAGTCATCGGGACGTGTGATCGTTAATTCAGTCATCGTTTTCATCCCGCTTAATTACTCCACTCTGAAACGTAAACGATCCGGCAAGATTAATCCTATTTGGCCCAATAATTCAAACACGGGGGCCTCGGGTAAGATTGGCCCGCAGCTCCCGCTTCAAGATCTTGCCGGTGGGACCCTGGGGCAGGGACTTTACAAATCCTAAACAGCAATGAACTTCCTAGTACCCGACCATCCGATTAACCGGCTCACGGGCCAACCGATGTTTTTAGAGCCTACTTCCCGTCCGACAGTCGCACGATCAGAACGGGCTTTTTGCACCGTCGGATGACCCGCCTCGATACACTTCCCATCACCGCGCCGGAAAGGGCGCCATGCCCGTGAGCGCCCATGACCACCATATCATAATCGTTTTTGTCCAATTCCTGGATTATTTCTTCCACCGGATTGCCGATTTTCACAATGACTTCTTCCATCAGGAAAGGACATGCAAACAATTCGGCTTTCGTCTCTTCACAGAATTTCTCGAGGCGTGATCGGATTCTTTCAACTACCTCGGTTTTATTCCGATCCAGCATTTCGAGCCACTGCGATTCACCCAAGACGTTGGTCACTAAATTTTCTGAGGTGGGCATTGGGTTTTTGAGGACATGGAAAATGGTGATTGAAGCTTCATAACGATTGGCAATACTCGCCGCATAGCTAAAGGCATAGTTTGATGTATCGGACATGTCAGTGGTGTACAGTATTTTTTTGATCTCAGGAACCATTGTTGATTTTCCTTTTTTTTGGGCACTATCCAGTGACTGCAGGCTTTACCGGGGTGGCGAAACATGTTAAGGTTTGCGCCGGGGAATGGCTAAAGATTAAGATATTATAATACCGCATCGAAAGGGTATCAAGGGCTCATGACTGAAACCGGTGAAATCATCATAAGCGTTCTTATTCTCGGCGCAGCAATTCTATTCACCAGGCAATTCCATGCCTGGAAGATAAAACGGGCCTACCTGTCGATTATTGAGGATCTTAAAAGCCAGGGAGCTCTGACGCCCGATACAGCGATAAACCTCCCCTATTCCCAGCGGTCTCTTATAAAGTTCGGACTAAGAGATCACCGCCCCACGGCCCTCAAGGCCCTGGTTAACGAAAATATTGTCGGCATCACGGAAGACCGCCGATATTATATCCTCGATAGCCGGGTTTGAGGACAGAGGATTTTGGAGTCGGAAGTTAGCATGCGGAAGTCGGAGTACGAAAAGGGGAATGCAGAGCTTAGCGTCTCCTTAATTTTAGTCATTTTAGGCAATTTAGTTCATTTTAGGCATTCGTTTATTACTCTATATCAGACTGTTATGATAAGGGGCTGAAGTAAAAATAAATCTGACAAAGTAGAGCTATTATTAAAAAATAGAACATGGGTGTTCACATTTTTCGGCAACTGTCCTAATTAAAAACTTATTTCCCGCCATACAAACCATGATATCAAATAAGGAGGTCAAAATGGCAGAAGTATATGAAAAACTTCGTGAACGACTCGACATGTTTCCTCAGGGGTTTCCAAAAACCCAAAGCGGTGTTGAACTGGAGATATTAGAAAATCTATTTTCGAAAGAGGAAGCTAAGCAAATCCTTTTAAAGGCAGAAGAAGACGGTTTGGTTCATTGCTCATCAAATCACAAGGGTAACAAGATGTTTATCTGCAATTGTTGTGGCTGCCACTGTAAGGCCTTGGCTTTCATAACGAAGCACGATCAACCGGGCCTTATTGCACAATCTAACTACTATGCTGCGGTAGACCTAGATACTTGCGAAGGTTGCGAAACCTGTATTGACCGCTGTCAAGTTGGTGCAATAGAGATGAAAGATGAAGTGGCATCTATAGCATATGATGGGTGTATCGGATGCGGTTTATGTGTATCCACATGTCCAACAGGTTCTATTTCAATGATTCATAAAAAGCCTGATTCTTTGCCACATATTTTTGCTGATGATAATGAGCTTATCCAAGCAAGAGCAAAAGATACTGGTAAAACTTTTCCGTTCGAATGATCCTGTTGTTAGCACCGGAGGTCTGACATGACCTCCGGCCACTGTACTTTCAAAGGTAATTCAATTTGATCAAACTTCACTTTTTTAAATCACCCTTCGACCAATTAGAAATCCGGCCCTGTTCAGGATATATCATATTGCCGTAATCCGTCATCTGTCCTCTGCCATCTGTCTTCTGCCTTCTGCCTTCTGTCCCCTGTCATCTGTCTTCTGCCCTCTGCCATCTGTCTTCAGTTCACTTTCCTACCAGATTTTCATCGAATCCAGGAACAGCTGTTTCAGGTCCTCGGCGCTGGCCGGCCGCGGCGATATCTTGGTAACGCGGTGCTGGGGCAGGGTGGCGGCTACCATCTTATCTACGTCATCCGGCCCGAAACCCAATGCGCTCAGTCCGTTGGGCATCCCCACTTTCTGCATCAATTCGATAATCGCACCGGATAGAATTTCTCCGGCCTCCTCGGGCTTGGCGTTCGAAATGTCTTTGCCCATCAGTTGCGCCGCGTACAGATGTAAGGCCGGATTGGCTGAAGCGGTAAATCGGAATACCGCCGGCGCATTGAGCACCACCGCCATCCCATGGGGAACAAGCGGCTGCCCGGGCGGATAACCTTCCGGCACATAGTCGCGAACCATGCCGGATACCGGGTATGACATGCCGTGGGCCAGATGAACCCCGCCGTTGCCGAAACCGATACCGGCATAGGTGGCCGCCAGTAATACCTGACCGCGTGCTTCCACGTCCGAGGGATTTTCGACGACCTTCACGAGATTTTTAGCAATCATTTCAGCTGCGGCTGAGGCCCAGATATGGCTGATGGGATTGGAACCCTGGTAAGCGGGCCGCAGTTTGGGATGCTCCGGAGCCGGACGCTGGCTGAAGGGCAACGCCGTCAATGATTCCAGGGAATGGGTCAATTGATCCAACCCGGTGCAGGCCGTCACCATCCGGGGCATCGAGGCGGTGTTATTGGGATCGATAATACCTTTTTCCGGCCGCAGTGCACGATGGGCGATGCCGGTTTTGGCTTTCATCTCGACCAGGTCAAAAATGGCCACACCGGTGGTTTCACTGCCCGTCCCGGCCGTTGTGGGGACCGCCACCAGCGGCTTTAATTTTCCCGGAACCGGCACGCCCTTTCCGATGGGTGGATTCACATACGTCATAAAATCAGCCGGATAGGTTGAGTAAAGGTTGGCGGCTTTGGCGGTATCCATGCTGGAGCCGCCGCCGACCGCCACGAACCCGTCGAATTTTCCATCTTCGGCAAACTTAATCGCTTCTTTAAATGAAAGATCCGTCGGCTCCACATGCACCTGATCGAACAGGACGGCATCGATGCCATTTTGGCGCAATGCTTCAAGGGTGACCGCCACCGGCTCACTTTCAGCCAGGTTGGGGTCGGTTACCACCATAACCCGGCGGGCGCCCTGCTCCTCCATGTCCCAGCCAATTTCGCGGGTAACACCGGGACCATATTTGATACTGGATGTGTCCATTGAAAATGCTGATTCTTGTGTCATGATCTTAATCTCCCTTCTGTATTCGAATTTCAGTAGTTCAAAGGCGAATTCATATCTTTCTAATTGCCAGCTATGCGATAAGACTTCTGGCGATGGCAACGGCTTCTGCAGCATCTTTGCCAAAGGCGTCTGCTCCGATATTTTGAGCAAATTCGTGACTTAACGGGGCGCCGCCAACCATCACTTTTATCCGGTCGCGAATTCCCTGACTATTGAGCTCTTCGATCACCTTTTTCATCTCCGGCATGGTAGTCGTCAGCAGGGCCGACAGACCGAGAACGTCGGGCTGGATTTCGTTAATCTTTTGCAGAACCTTTTCTACGGTTGCGTCCACCCCCAGATCGATCACTTCGAATCCGGCGCCTTCCATCATCATTGCCACCAGGTTTTTGCCGATATCATGTAAATCGCCCTTGACCGTGCAGAGCAATATTTTGCCTTTTGATGGACTGCCGCTTTTCTGGAGCAGCGGTTTAACGATTTCAAGACCTTTTTTCATGGTCATGGCCGAAACCAGCATTTCCGGTACAAAAATATCACCTTTTGCAAAGCGGCCGCCCACCACATCCATGGCTGCAATCAGCGCGTCGTTAATTAGATCATTGGCGCTCAAACCCTGTCTGAGTGATTTTTGCACCAGCGCTTCAATGTCGTTATGTTTGCCGGCGACCACCGTTGCTTTCATTTCCGCGATCAGTTTTTCCATAAGAAGATGATCCGCATTATCCATAGGTAGCCGCCTCCGCAATCGCCTTCAAGTTTTCGAGCGGTGTCGCCAGGGGAATCGCGCATTCCGGACCGATAATGTTAACGCCCGCTTCAACAGCATATCGCACCTGGCGGTACACGTCATCCGGCGTCCCCTGGTACAAAACTTCCGGGTTGTTGACGTTTCCGACCAGCGACATTGATTGTCCCACTTTTTCCACAGCCATTTTGGCATCCACCTGCCACTCGAAATGATAGGCGTCCACCCCTGAGCGGGCAAACAGGTCGAGCCGGTCCGAGCAGTTGCCGCAAACATGTAAAATCAGGGGACCGTCGATTTGCGAGGTGATTTCCTGATGGATGGGCAAAAGAAGCTCCTCATAATGGTAGGGACCCACCAGGTTGCCGGTGGCATGATCCGCCATGACGACAATATCAGCGCCCGCCTGAAATTGGGCCCGGGCAAATGCGATGGTCACCGGCATCAACTGGCGGAGCATTTTTGTGATCTTTTGGGTCTCACCCATGCCGATATTGAGCAGAAAATTTTGGGTGCCGGCCATGTGATAGGAAAGGGTCCAGGGTCCCATGACCTTGCCGACAATGGCGACTTTGCCGCCGACATGCCGCCGCAGAATTGTCAGGGCATCCAGGACAACCTTAAGCGACGGCTTTTCTAAAAGATTATCCGGCACGATGACGTCCGAAAAATCTTCATGGGGAAAATTTTTGGCATCCGGCATGCGATCCCGGTCGCCCCAGTCTACCTCACACCCCAGCGCAGCCCCCTCCTGCTGCACACTGTATTCGGGCATAACCGTATCAAATCCCGCAATTTCGTGACCGGCCAGGGCCAGCTCGGCCATGGCATTGGGATCCAGGTGCGCCTGGGGAAACGATACGCCGGCTGCATCCATTAGTCCATGGCAGACGATGGAGGTGGGATTGCCCACCGGCGGGCGATCTCCTTTGCGGCCGTTGAACATGGCCGACATCACCAGGTTGTACGAGGAAGGTTTCATTGGTGCTTTTCCTATTCAAGCCCTGACTGATTCCGTATGCTGCGGGCCAGGGCTGAAATATCCTCATCGCCGTAGCCCTGGGCAATGAGTCCATTTTCAATTTGCGCAACCAGAGCGGTTGCCGGAAGTGTGACACCCAGTTCCCGGGCCACATCCAGCGCGATCTTAAGGTCTTTTTGATGCAGTCGGACACGAAAGCCGAGGGGATAGGTGTTGTCAACCACATTCATGGCCCTGTTTTGCAGCACCCAGGAATTCGCTGCACCGCCACTGATGGCTTGTATTACTTTATGCATGTCGAGTCCAGCCTTTATTCCCAGGGTCAGGCCTTCTGCGACGGTCAGATACGTTCCGGTAATGATAATCTGGTTGATGGCCTTGGTAAACTGACCGGCTCCAATCGCTCCCACGTGGGTCACCGTTTTTCCCATGGCCTCCAGTATGGGCAAAGCGGTTTCAAAATCAGCGGCGTCACCGCCGACCATTATGGCCAGCGTTCCATTTTGGGCGCCTTCCGATCCGCCGGAAACCGGAGCATCCAGCATTTTAATGCCTTTATCCCCAAGTTTTGCGGCCATACGACGGGTGGCCGTCGGGCTGATTGTGGACATGTCCACAACAACTGCCCCTGCTGAAGCCCCGTGTATTACCCCATCGTCTCCCAGAACAATTTCTTCAACATCCGGCGTATCGCTCACGCAGATGACAATAATTTCAGCTCCTGACGCCGCTTCCCGTGGCGTGGCCGCACTCCGGGCACCTGCTGCGGCGAGAATTTTTTCTTTTTCCCGGGTCCGGTTGTGCACGGTAAGTTCATGACCCGCTTTCAGGATATTGCTTGCCATCCCGGCACCCATGGTTCCAAGGCCGATAAATGTGACTTTCATTGCGATCCTCCCTTATTCCAACCGATTTCTATAAAAATATCTTTCCCGGATTCATCAACCCTTTGGGGTCGATCAAATCTTTGATGGCGCGCATCAACTGGTAGCTGTCACCGTGCTCCAGTTGCATGAACTTGCTTTTTCCAATGCCGATGCCGTGTTCACCCGTGCAGGTGCCGCCGAGTTGCACCGCTTTTTCGACAATTAATTGGTTTATTTTTTCGAGTGCGGACCATTCTTTTTTATCATCCGGATCACCCGCCATGACCACATGCAGGTTGCCGTCTCCGGCATGGCCGAAAACATAACCGACGGCCTGGTATTCATCCACAAGATTTTGAGAAAAAACGATCATTTGCGGATAAGTTGAAATGGGTACGGCAACATCGACAATCAAGGTTTCTTTTTTAGGGTGAGCGCGATGAATGGTTTCCCAGGCCTCATGCCGGGCGCGCCACAATTCCCGGCGATCCTTTTCCTCGATGCCGAATTTAAACCCGGTGGCACCGCAATCCCGGCACAGTTCCCGGGCCAGGTCGGCGGTTTCCTGCAGCATTTTTGGGCTGACCCCGTGAAACTCACAGAAAAGGGACGGCTCTTCCGGAAGGTTGAGGTGCTGCTCCCGGTTCATCAGATTGATCAGGACCGGCGGCAACAACTCGAGGGCGGCCGGTTCGAGCCCGGACCCGATTAAAACCGCCACGGCTTCCGAGGCGCTTGCGAGATCTTTAAAGGTAATGGTGATCGCCAGGTGGTGCGACGGAATACCGGTCAGTTTGAGGGTCGCCTCCGTGGCGACTCCCAGGGTCCCCTCCGAACCCACGAACAGTCGTGTCAGGTCATAGCCCGAAGACGATTTGTGAGCCTTGCAGCCGGTGTGGATCACCTGTCCGGATGGCAGAACGACGGTTAATTTCATCACATAATCTTTAGTGGCCCCGTATTTGATGGTTTGGACCCCGGAGGCATTGTTGGCGATCATTCCGCCGATGGTGGCGTCCGCCCCCGGATCCGGCGGGAAAAATAACCCGTGTTTTCCCGTCTGCCGGTTCAACTCCTTGCGCAATACACCGGGCTGGACGTCGGCCTGAAGATCCTGCGGGCGTACATCGAGAATCTTATTCATGCGGGTCATATCCATGACCAGCCCGCCTTTGGTCGGCACCGGATTGCCTTCGGTGCTGGTGCCGGCGCCCCAGGGCGTGACGGGTACATCATTTTGATAGGTCCAGGAGAGAATCCGGGCAACTTCGCCGGTGGTCACCGGCCATATAACTCCCGCCGGCAATGTTCCCCGGTGGGGTGAGATGTCATGCAAATGAAGCTCACGATTGGATTGACCGGTTGAAAATCGGTCGGAGTCGACCAGGGTGGATAATGCCCTTAATTGATCCTGGGTGAATTCTTTCATCGGTATTACTTTCAGGTTGAGTTAATTGAGCTCTTGGGTCAGAACGGCAGAAAATATGTATATTAATTAATTCCCCGCGGATCAAGAGCTAATTTGAACGTCCCGGGCAGGCTTTAAAGATTGCGATCAGCGTGATTGCCGGTAAATACGGGATTTTATCGTCTCAGTACCTATCTATTTAAATTACATCATGTTTGCGCATGATTTATGCCATAGCCAGATTGAATATGTTAGAAATGCTATCGATATAAATTGAAAAGACAGAGCGAAGCGATACAACAAATCTTCAATCTTCATTATTCAATTCCGGCTTGTCCGGGTTGGGTTATAGTTGTTGCCACTAAATGTGAGTCATGTATTATAGGATTTGCAAACCTAAAGCGATTCAGAGGTTGGCCAAACGTTTGAAGCAGCGGATATTCGTTGCCGCGCGGAAAATTCAAATTGAAGGGATCAAGGTGGTGAAAGATTTAATTTGTTACTGTTTCGAGTATTCGGTGGATGATATTAATCAGGACTATTTGAAAAACGGTAAATCAACGATAATGGAAAAAATCCAACAGGAAAAAAAGTTTGGTAATTGCCGGTGTGCAACTATGAACCCCAAGGGAAAATGATGCTTAGGCGACGTCCGCCGGGTGCTGGACCAGTTGCAAGGCAGAAGCTAGTTCGTGAGACGAGCTCAATTATCAATGGTCGAAAGGTTTTTTGAATGAAAACTGACGAACAGTCAACCCGAATAATCAACCTGGAAAACTCTCTGGAATCACTTAAAGAACGATTTAACACGGATCGTGGGAAAATCCGATTCTTAGCATTACTCTCCCCCACATGCCCCTTGTGACGTGACAAAGGTGCCCGTGCGGTACATGAGAATGTTTTTGCAAACTTTCCCGCGGCGGATATCAGCGCTTCAATAGTATGGATACCCATTCTGGCTGAAGACACTTACGATGCCGCGCTGCCATCCGTAACGTTTTTAAATGATAGCCGAATCCAGCACTTTTATGACCACCGGAAAGCGACCGGCAAATCCATTGCCGACAGCGTCGGGTGGGCCGGCAACATTGCCTGGGATATTTACCTTTTTTACCGGCCAGATGCAGAATGGCGGCAAACACCACCAAAACCGGCATACTGGATGCATCAATTAACCGATGGCTGGGCCACCCGGGACAAATATCGCACCGGTGACGATTTGAAAAATGAACTCTTTATTTCGATGCAGAAGTTGCAAAACCGCTGATTATTCAAATTTATGAGCGACTCAGGAATAGCAGGTCGAATTCGGTTGCTGACACCCCGTGTGAAACTTCACCTGGCTGGAACAGTGAAAAGATTAAACGTCGAACATCCAACTTCGAACGTCCAATACAGATGGCGCTGCACTTTATCTATTTTAGAACAAGTCAATCACGCTGAAGACGTGATCTAAGGTCCGCAGAATTTCGAAAAGTGGTTCCGTTCGCGCAGCTCATGTGGGCCTATAGTTCAGTATTTTTTTTAAAATTGACAGAATACTGTACTCGATGTTGGACCTTCGATGTTCAATGTTGATGAACTCGTAAAAAGTCAAATTTCCCCTCCCCTGGCGGGAGGGGATTAAGGGGAGGGGGATATAATAGGCTCAAATATCTTCTTATTCACCCTCACCCCGACCCTCTCCCATCAAGGGAGAGGGAGATTTCTGACTTTTTACGAAACCATCAATATTCGACATTCGCTTTTTGGTGTTTCCTTTTAGATCAAACCGGCCGCCCTCCCAAGGCGGGTAAACTTTTCAGGTCGGAGGTCCGCCTGCGGCGCAACACCTGAACCCTGCCGGTAAAAGCAATCACCAGCATCACCCATCCCTGCGACGTTTGGGCTGAAAGAAGTGGGTGGCGTTGCCGTGGAACAGATCGGCGGCTTCCATAATGGTTTCAGTCAGGGTCGGATGCGGATGGATCGAAAGGCCGACATCGGTTACGTTGGCGCCCATCTCAATCGCCAGAACACCCTCGGCGATCATCTCGCCGGCGCCGGACCCGACGATTCCCATACCCAGAATCCGTTCGCTTTGCGGATCAACCACCAGCTTGGTCAGACCGTCATTGCGGTCCAGGGTGGCCGCGCGCCCGGATGCGGCCCACGGAAATCTGATTACTTCGTGCGCGATGCCTTTTTGGCGTGCTTGATTTTCCGTCAGTCCGGCCCAGGCGATTTCAGGGTCGGTGAACACGACGGCCGGTATTGCCGCCGGTTGGTAGGCCACCTGGCGGCCGGCAATTACCTCGGCGGCAACGCGACCTTCATGGGATGCCTTGTGTGCCAGCATGGGTTCGCCGGCAACGTCACCGATGGCAAAGATATGTTTTTCAGCCGTGCGCCGCTGATCATCCACCTGGATGAAACCGCGGTCGTCGACCTGGATGCCGGTGGTATCCAGGCCCAGGCCGGCGGAGTTGGGACGGCGGCCGACCGCCAGGAGGGCCCTGTCGAACAGGCGCGCTTTCTGATCGACATCCGGGCCCGCCAGGGTTGCTTTAACACCGTTTTTCTGGACTTTTAACTCCTTGACGGTGGTTTGCAGCAGAATGGACTCCAGCCGCCCTTCCAGGCGTTTTTGCAGCAAACGGACCAAATCCGGATCAACTCCCGGCAGCAGACTTGACGTCATTTCCACGACCGTCACCTTGGAGCCGAGCGCGGCATATACGGTGCCCAGCTCCAGCCCGATATAGCCGCCGCCGATCACGAGAAATTTTTCGGGAATTTGCGCCAGATTAAGCGCGGCGGAGGCATCGAGCAGACGCTCGGAATCAAGATCAAAACCCGGGATGGCGGCCGGATCGGACCCGGTGGCGATGATGGCGTGCTCGAAGGTCAGCGGGCTTTTGCGGCCGTTTACTTCTTTGACGGTCAGCGTCCGGTTGTCCTTGAAGGCGGCGGTCGCCTGCAGGTAATTTATTTGGCGCTGCTTGACGAGTTGCCCCAATCCGCCCGTCAGTCGGGCGACCACGTCGTCCTTCCAACTTTGCAGCTTGCTGTGCTGGACCTTGAGTCCGCTGAATTGAAGACCCCAGGCTTTGGCTTCGCGCGCTTCATTGATTACTTTGGCGGCGTGCAGCAAGGCTTTCGACGGAATGCATCCGCGATAGAGACACACGCCGCCGGGGTTTTTTTCCGGATCGATCAAGGTCACTTCCAGACCCAGGTCGGCTGCCATAAACGCAGCTGCATATCCGCCGGGGCCTCCTCCGATCACCGCCAGTTGGGTTTTTTTGTCTGCCATTTGATTATCTCCACGACCATGCACACCGGTTGTTATGCTTTATTCAAGAACCATCGTAAACGGGTGCTCCAGGCTCTCGCAGACCCAGCGCAGAAAGCGCGCGGCATCCGCCCCGTCTATAATCCGGTGATCAAACGATAAGGCCAGAGGCAGCATCGTGCGCGGCTTGAATTCACCGTCGATATACTGCGGCGCAACGGATGCGCGGCTGACGCCGAGGATCGCCGCCTGGGGCCAGAAGACGATCGGCGTAAAAGCGACACCGCCGATGCCACCCTGATTGGATATGGTAAAGGTGCCGCCTTCCATCTCATCCGGTTTGAGCTTTTTGTTGCGGGCGCGGTCGGCCAGATCGGTGATCTCGGCGGCGATTTTGCTGATGCTCTTGCGGTCGGCGTCGCGGACCACCGGCACCAGCAGACCGCGCGGCGTGTCGGCTGCAATTCCGATATGAACGTACTTTTTGAAAATCAGTTGCTCGTTGGCCACATCGATGCTGGCGTTAAAGCTCGCATATCTTTTGAGCGCTGCGGCACAGACTTTCACCAGGACGGCCGTGACGGTCAGCTTACCCCCGTTGCGGGAAACCTGCTGCGCATTTTTTTTGATGAATTCCTGCAAACCGGTAATGTCCGCCTGGTCGAATTGGGTGACGTGGGGAACGGTGCGCCACGCGGTTGACATGTTGGCGGCCGTGATGCGGCGCACGGCCGCCAGATCGACCGTCTCGGTGTCTCCCCAGCGGCTGAAGTCAGGCAGCGTCGGCTCCCGGAACGCTCCCCCGGCGCCGTCTTGAGACCCGCGGTCCGGCCGTTGGCCTTTTTTGACGTGGGCTTTAATATCGGCTTCGGTAATACGGCCGCCGGGTCCGCCGGCTTCGACCTCGTGGATATCGACACCCAGTTCTCGCGCAAAACGGCGGATCGACGGTGAGGCCGACACCGGGCCGCGGGCGGCAACCCGGTCGCCGGTTTGCTTTTCAGTCTCTAAAGGCTTGGGTTCGGTGCGGGGTTTTTCTTTTTCTTTGACGGCTGCTTTTTCCTGTGTCCGGTCCTGCTCTTTTTCCTCCGCCGGACTCTCATCAGGGGGCGTTTCCGGCGGCGCTTCCGCCGCCGCTTCTTTTTCGTCATCTGCGGCGGGCTTGACGTCCTGATCACCTTCAGCGGATTCGCCGGCCTCGGTGTCCACCCTGGCAAGCACGTCACCCACCTGCATCTCGTCTCCTTCTTTGGCGAGCAGCTCCGTGATTTTGCCTTTAACTGTTGAGGGAATGTCCACGAGCGCCTTTTCGGTTTCAAATTCAACCAGGACGTCGTCCACCTCGATCATATCGCCGACTTTAACCAGCACGCGGACTATTTTTCCCGATTTGACATTCTCACTGATTTCCGGAATTCTGACTTCCTCTATCATGCCGGCTCCTTAGGTTTAGTAAACAAGGGGTTTGATTTTTCCGGGTTAATATCAAGCTGCTTGCGGGCCTTTTTCACGACGGACATCTTGATCCGCTTTTCGCGTGCCAAAGCGCCCAGGGCCGCATAGGCAATGTGCCGGGCATCGACCTCGAAGAAATCGCGCAGGCTGTCGCGTGTGTCGCTGCGTCCGTAGCCGTCGGTGCCGAGTAAAATCGACGGGCCGGGCAGCCATTTGGCCACCGTGGCCGGCAGGGCTTTGAGATAGTCGGAGGCGGCAATAAAAACCCCCTGCTCGTCGACCAGCTGTTGCTGAAGATATGTCAATTTCGGCTCCCGATCCGGATGCAGATAATTCCAGTGTTCAGTGTCGATCGCATCCCAGTAAAGGTTCTTGTAGCTGGTAACGCTCCAGACATCGGCGGCCACACCGTAATCGGTTTCAAGCAGTTGCTGGGCTTTGAGCGCCTCATTTAAAATGGTTCCGCTGCCGAATAAATGGGCCTTGATTTTGACCTTTTTGTTGTCCGAGGCCCGGAATTTATAAATTCCCTTCAGGATCCCTTCCTCGACATTTGGCGGCATGGCGGGCATTTTATAAAACTCGTTCATGATCGTCAAATAGTAGACGATGTTTTCGCCGTCCTCCAGCATGCGGCGCATCCCCTCGCGTACGATGACCGCCAGTTCATAGGCAAATGTCGGATCGTAGGCCAGCACTGAGGGATTGCCGTAGGCCAGCATGTGCGTGTGGCCGTCCTGGTGCTGCAGGCCCTCCCCGGCGAGGGTCGTTCGGCCGGCCGTTGCACCCAGCAAAAAGCCGCGCGCCTGGGCATCGCCGGAAGCCCAGATCAGATCGCCGATCCGTTGAAACCCGAACATCGAGTAGAAAAAGAAAAACGGCACCATATTAACGACAAAGGTCGAGTAGGCCGTGCCGGCCGCGATAAAGGAGGACATCGATCCGGCCTCGGTGATGCCTTCTTCCAGGATTTGGCCGTCCTTGGCCTCTTTGTAGTACAGCAGACTCTCCTTGTCGACCGGTTCGTAGTTCTGCCCGACGTGGGAGTAGATGCCGAATTTGCGAAACAAAGACTCCATCCCGAAGGTGCGGGCTTCATCGGGCACAATAGGGACAATGTAGCGGCCGATATGCTTATCACTTAAAAGCTTGCCCAGCAGGTGCACCATCGCCATCGTGGTGGCGACCTCCCGATCACCGGTGCCCTCCAAAAATTCAGTGTACAATTCCTGGCCCGGGGGGCGGAATACCGGCACCGATTCGAAGCGCGCGGGCAGCAGGCCGCCCAGTTCATTGCGCCGTTCCTGGAGGTATTTTATTTCCTCGCTGTCGGGCGCCGGCCGGTAAAAGGGCGTCTCGCTAATCGCCGAGTCGGGGATGGGAATGTCGAACCGACTGCGAAAATGTCGCAGCTCCTGCTCGTTGAGTGCTTTTTGCTGATGGGTCACGTTGCGGCCTTCACCGGCCTCGCCCAGGCCATAGCCCTTAACGGTCTTGGCCAGTATCACGGTCGGAGCCCCCTTGTGCTCGACGGCCGCCTTGTAGGCGGCATAAACCTTTTGCGGATCGTGACCGCCGCGCCGCAGTTTCTGCAGCTGCTCATCGCTATATGAGTGAACCATTTGCGCCAATTCAGGATATTTGCCGAAAAAATCCTTGCGAATGTAAGCACCCCCGGCCACCGAATACATCTGGTACTGGCCGTCCGGGACTTCTTCCATACGCTTGATCAGCAGGCCGTGCTCGTCCTGGGCCAGCAGCGGATCCCAATCGTGGCCCCAGATAACCTTGATGACGTTCCAACCGGCACCGCGAAAGGCTGCTTCCAGTTCCTGCATGATCTTGCCGTTGCCGCGCACCGGACCGTCGAGACGCTGCAGATTGCAGTTGATGACAAATATCAGGTTGTCGAGCCGCTCGCGGCTCGCCAGGGTGATAGCGCCGAGCGACTCCGGCTCATCCAGTTCGCCGTCGCCGAGAAATGCCCAGACTTTCTGATCAGCGGCTTTTACCAGGCCGCGATCTTCCAAATAGTGGTTGAAACGCGCCTGATAGATGGCCATGATGGGCGACAGCCCCATCGAAACCGTGGGAAATTGCCAGAATTGCGGCATGAGATAGGGGTGCGGGTAAGACGACAATCCTTCTTCTTTTTGTAGTTCGCGTCGAAAATTCTCCAAATGCTTCTCGGTGATACGGCCTTCCAGAAACGCCCGCGCATAGATACCGGGCGCGGCATGTCCCTGAAAATAGACAATGTCACCGAAGAAATCGGCAGTCTTGGCCCGGAAAAAATGATTGAAACCGACTTCGTAGAGGGTCGCACAGGAGGCGTAGGTGGAGATGTGTCCGCCGATTCCGGAGCTCTGGCGATTGGCCCTCACAACCATTGCCATCGCATTCCAGCGAATGATGCTTTTGATGCGGCGTTCGATTTCACGGTTGCCCGGAAATTCCGGCTGACTGTCAACGGAGATGGTGTTGATGTACGGCGTATTGGCCGTGTAATGGAATTGGACGCCTTGCTGCTGGGCGCGCGTCTGCAGGCGGCGCAAAAGCTGCCGCACGCGGTCCGGGCCCTGGTTCTGATACACATAGTCCAGTGACTCAAGCCATTCCCGGTTTTCGTACTCCACTTCTTTGTCTATTTCGCCCTGACGGGTGTCGTTTTGTGACATGCGCTTATTCTTTCAATGGTAATTATGGCGTCAACCCTTGTCAGGTGACGCAAGCCGGCTAATTGATGGATGGAAGGTGTCAATATTCTTCCCGGATAAAATTACCAATTAATTTATGAATCAGGGGTTTGATTGTCAACTGCTGCTGATCTATTACCTGAATTTGGCACGTATTTTTACAAAC
>Ga0210062_1000004_pt1 | contig 61630 bp, 56 predicted proteins | sample Muzzi_CordA_D2_FD_185528 | JGI IMG/M metagenome (GOLD analysis project Ga0210062, IMG submission 185528) | Wetland microbial communities from San Francisco Bay, California, USA, that impact long-term carbon sequestration - Muzzi_CordA_D2 (SPAdes) | ecosystem: Environmental > Aquatic > Marine >...
AAAAACAAAAAAGAAAGGAGAAATCTTATGAAAAGAATTCTAAGCATTGCAATCATCATCGCCCTAACGACCATCACCGGGATGAGGGTCGCCGGAGCCTACGATGGGAAAGCCGTGAAGGCCAAACTGGCATCGGAAGAAATCGAAGGCGATTTTATGACGGTCTGGGCCCGCAACTTTGCGGATCACATGAAAAAGTGGTCGGGCGGCAAGATTGATGTTGAGGTCTATCCCTACGGAACCCTGGGTGCCACCGGCGATATCAATGAACTGGCCCAGATGGGTGTGGTGGAGTTTGTTTTTTCCGATTATGCCTGGATCAGCTCTTTTGTTCCCCAGGCCCAGGTCCTGGCCCTGAACTACCTCTTCCCGACTGAAAAAGTCCCTGAAGTCCTGGACTGGATGATCAGAAACGGCGAATTTATGCCGTTGATGGAAAAGGCCTTTCGAAAGAACGGGCTGGTGCCGTTGTCGATCATGTTTGAAGGATGGCAATGGATGACCTCCAAGAAGCCGGTCAACTCTTTAGCGGACGTGAAAGGTCTTAAACTGCGGTTGATGTCTTCCAAGCTTCTGGTGGAAGATTACCAGGCCTTCGGGGCGGCGCCGACCCCCATGAACTATGGGGAAGTATACAGCGGACTTCAGATGGGCCTAATCGACGGCCAGGTCAACCCGCTTTTTGCGATCTACAGCATGAAGTTCTATGAAGTTCAGAACTACTGCACCCAGCTGAAAAGCGAGCCGTTTATCGGAATTCCCACCGTCAATCAGAAATTTTTTGACGGCCTGCCGGAGGAGGCTCAGCAGGAAATGCGCAGGTTTTGGATCGATGCCATCATCCCGGCCGGCAAATGGATTACGGAGCGCAATGCCGCCGATAAGGAAAAAATGATGAAGGCCAAACCCGAGTTGAAGTTCACGGTGCTCGATGACGCCACCATTGCCCAGTTCAAGGCCAAAGCCGAAACCATATATCCCATGTATACCAAAATCGGCGGGCCAGGATCCCAGGCAATGCTCGATGCGCTGCTCAATGACATCGAAAACGCAAAAAAAGCGCTCAACATTGACTAGTGTAGTGATTCAGAAATAACATCACATAAAAAATTATTCGCCCTACTTTAGAGAGCGACAGTGTTTCAAGGTTTCAGGTGTCGGTGTTCAGGTTTCAGCAGACGGCATTTCCGATGCCTGATCCGCCGGCAGCGGAACACCTGACACCTGGAACCCGAAACCGATTAAATGGGCTGTATAATTATTTAAGACACAATTGAAAAATTAATTGGGAAGCACTCTGCGATCAGTGCCTTCATCCGGTTAACACAGAGGCCGAACAATGAATGAAAAAAAAGACCAACCCCAAAAGTTGACCTACTTTCAGCAGATAAACCGGCGGCTCGGTTTGTTGGTCAACGCCGTTGAGGTGTCTATTTTGGTTTTTTGCACCGCATCTCTTGCGATCCTGCTGATCACCAATGTATTTGCCCGCACGTTTTTTCAAAGTATCTACTTTGCCGAAGAGATTTCCAAATTCCTGGTGATGCTGACTACTTTTACCGGGGTCAGCTACGGGGTCAGAAAAGCGCGGCATATTCGCATGGGTGCCTTTTTAGACGCCATGCCGCCAAAAATGGAAAAGACATTTCTGATCATTATCTCCTTTGTCAGTGCCGTCGTGATGGCAATCATGACTTGGTTTTCCTACAAATACCTGATGAACGCCATGCAAATGGGCCATATGACGCCGGCCCTGCGGGTACCGAAATGGACCTTTTACGTCATCATTCCGATCGGATTCGGTCTGGCGTGTATCCAGTACATCCGAACGATAATCAAGAATCTGACCGAGAAGGATCCCTGGCAGTCTCCGGATCAGGAAAGTGAATACGAAGATGAACAGATCGGGGGGGCAGCGCTATGACAATTTTCGGAATCAGCCTGGCTTCGATGCTATTGTTCGGGTTTCCCTTCATGGTAACCCTGTTGGGATCCCTGATATTGTATGTGTATATCTACATGCCCGACTTTGCGCCCAAACTCGTTATCACCATGGTGCAGCAGATAATTACCGGGGTGACGCCGCCGGCGCTGGTGTGTGTGCCGATGTTTATTCTTTCGGCCAGCATCATTACTTCCGGCAAATCCGCCGGGCGGCTGATACAGATGATCAAAACCTTCGTGGGCCACCTGCCGGGGGGGCTGCCCATCACGACCAATGCGAGCTGCACGCTTTTCGGCGCCGTGTCCGGGTCAACTCAGGCCACCGTAGCCGCCATCGGCGGCACCATGCGCCCGATGTTGTTGGAAGCCGGCTACAAAAGCTCGTTTACCCTGGGTCTGATTATTAATTCCAGTGATATCGCTTTTCTGATTCCGCCGAGTATCGGGTTTATCGTCTATGGGGTGGCCACCAGCACCTCCATCGGAATGCTGTTTCTGGCCGGCGTCTTTCCCGGCCTGCTGATCCTGGTGATGTTTTCGGTGTATTGCTATTTTTACTCCAAGGTAAAAAAGGTCGGCCTGCTGCCCAAGGCGAGCTGGGCCGAACGATGGGCGGCGGTCAAGGGCGGCCTGCCGGTGATGGGATTTCCGGTAATTATCGTCGGCGGCATCTATGCCGGCTACTTCAGTCCGACGGAAGCCGCTGCGGCCTCGGTGTTCTATGCGCTGCTTCTGGAAACCATCGTCTATCGGAGCCTGACCTTTAATAGAATTGTCGACTCCTTTTTGCAAACCGGGGTGATTACCGGTGTGGTCTTCATTCTGGTCGGCGCCGGCCAGGCATTTTCCTGGATGATCGGGTTTATGCAGATTCCTCAGCAGCTCCTGCCGCCGCTTTTTGGGACAGACCCGTCCATGTTGCGGGTGGTCATTATTGTTGTGGCCGTGTATTTTGTGGCCTGCATGTTTGTTGACCCGATTGTCGCCATATTTATCCTGAGCCCGATTTTTCAGCCCTATGTGGTCAGTGCGGGTGTCGATCCCATTTTGCTGGGAACGCTGGTCACGCTGCAGGCCGCCATCGGGTCGGCCACACCGCCGTTCGGCTGTGACATATTTACCGCCCAGCTGATATTCCGGCGGCCCTATCTGGAAGTCATCGGTCACGCGTTGCCGTTTCTTCTGATACTGATCCTGGCGACGATTATTCTGATCGCTGTGCCGGATATCGCATTGATTCTGCCGAAGCTCGCATTGGGCGGGTAAAACGCTTCAACGGCTAACCGCGCATCGTTGGCATTTCACATCGTGACCATTGTCCATCGTGCAAGGAGGTCAAAAATGAGACCGTTCCGGTGAACCTTGAACCTCTAAACCCAGACTTGATTGTTATGCAAAATTTCCAACCGATTCGATTAAAAGATATTTACCGTGCCCGCAAGCGCATTGCAGAGCTTGCCCAGCGGACCCCCCTGATTCATTCCAGCGCACTCAGCGAACGCTTGGGCAGTGCGGTTTATTTGAAACTCGAGAATTTGCAGCCCACCGGTTCGTTTAAAATTCGCGGTGCGGCCAATGCAATCCTGGCGCTGGGTCCGACCGAAAAATCCCGCGGGATAATTGCGTTTTCCACCGGCAACCATGGGCGGGCGGTGGCCTATGTTGCCGGCCGGCTGGGTATCCAGGCTGTGATCTGCCTGTCGCAACGCGTGCCGGCATATCGTGTGAACGCCATGCAAAAGCTGGGAGCGGAAGTCATCCAGCGCGGCAACAGCCAGGATGAGGCCTATGGTTACGCATTGGAAATTCAGGAAAAAAGAGGCTTGACGATGATCAGCCCCTTTGATGACCCGCTGGTGATTGCCGGCCAGGGGACGATCGCCTTGGAAATAATTGAAGATTTGCCGGATGTGACGACGGTCATCGTCCCGGTCTCCGGGGGTGGGCTGATCTCGGGCATCGCCCTGGCCCTCAAATCGATTAGCCCCGATGTCGCTGTCAATGGAGTTTCCATGGACTGCGCACCGGCCATGTACCACAGCCTCAAAGCCGGCAAACCTGTCGAGATCGAAGAAAAAGACTCCCTGGCCGATGCCCTGTTAGGCGGCATCGGCCTGGACAACCGCTACACCTTTGCGATGGTCCGAGATTGTGTTGACCGCATTCATTTGGTGTCGGAGGGTGAAATCGCCGAAGCCATGTTTTTCTGTCTGACTCAGCAAAGACTGGTCATCGAGGGGGCCGGGGCCGTCGGCGTATCGGCTGTTTTGACCGATAAAATCCAAGATCCGGGATCGGCGACGGTAATCGTATTGAGCGGCGGCAATGCGGATGTTGCCGCGCTGCTGCAGATCGCAAACCGCTTACCTATGCCTTAGTGGTCAAAAGAATTAATCGCTATCCGGCGAGTACCTTTATGAGCCAGCGGTGTAAAGGCAGCATATTTCGATAATGCGAATATGCATAATCAATAATTGCATCGGAAAAAAATGCATCCGGTACTTTTGCTTCAACCCGGGCCGTCAATCCGTTGTATAACAGAAATTCCGCATTCGAATGATCGGCCTGATAGCCGCGGGGAACCTTTTTGTAGTGTTTGCCGTTGACCAGATACCCTTGATCCGAAACTTTTTTGACCGCTTTTTTCAGCTCCTCTCCAAGTTTGTTATCCTTGAAATGTCAATCGAATAATTTTCTTGACAAAATTAATTGATAAGAATATTTGTCTGTAATTGCTAGGAAATTTAGAATGATTGATGAAATAAACTTAAAAATTCTGAAGATTTTACAGAAAAAAGCCCGCATTTCCAACGTCGAGGTGGCTCGTCAGGTGGGATTGGCCCCCTCGGCGGTTCTGGAAAGAATCCGAAAGCTTGAAAAGCAGGGAATCATAGAGGGATACGAAGTCCGGGTCAATCCGGAATTTTTCGACAGAGGTCTGGTTGCCTTTCTGACCGTAAAAACCAACGAAAATGCCAATGATGCCGAAATCGGCAAAAAGTTGGCCTTTCGCCCGAAAGTACAGGAAGTTCACTATGTGGCCGGTGATGATGCTTTTCTGGTCAAAGTCCGCGGGACAAGCCTTGAAGACCTCGACCGCTTGATTCGGGAAAAAATCAAATCCATCGATGGAATCAGCGCCATTAAAACTTCCGTTGTATTTTCAACTTATAAAGAGATGTCTCAATTACCCATTGATGAAACCGCCAAGAAAACATAACCAACCATATTTCTTTTTAATGATTTTTATGCTTATTAAGACGTTTCTCTAATTTTATTACGTATAATGGGGGCAAAAATGATTAGAATCAACGAAAATTTTCTCAAACTTCAAGCGTCTTATTTATTTGCTGAAATTAAAAATCGGACGGCGGCTTTTCAAAAAGCATATCCGGACCGGGAACTTATCAAATTGGGAATCGGTGACGTCACCCGGCCGCTTCCGCCGGCCTGCATTCAAGCTTTTCACCGGGCCGTGGACGAGATGTCGCATACGAAGACCTTTCGAGGATACGGTCCCGAGCAAGGCTATGAGTTTTTAAGAGATAAAATAGCTGAAAATGATTTCCGCGCCAGGGGTGCCGATATTGCCCCGGATGAAATATTTATCAGCGACGGTGCTAAATGTGACAATGGCAATATCCAGGAAATTTTTTCAGGGGATATCAAAGTGGCCATTCCGGACCCGGTTTATCCGGTTTATGTCGACACCAATGTCATGGCCGGCAGGACCGGATCATATCAGAACAGCCGCTATGAAGGTTTTGTTTATCTGGAAGGAAACCGTGAAAATGGCTTTATTCCAGCCCTGCCGGATCAAGCGGTGGATCTCATCTATCTGTGCTTCCCCAACAACCCCAGCGGTGCCACCATATCAAAATCCGGCCTGAAAGAATGGGTGGATTTTGCCAGGGAAAATAAAGCCATCATCCTATATGATGCCGCTTACGAGGCCTTTATCCGCAATGATGAACTCCCCAAATCGATATACGAGATCGAAGGGGCCCGGGAAGTTGCAATCGAGTTCCGCAGCTTTTCCAAAACAGCCGGATTTACCGGCATCCGCTGCGCCTTTACGGTGGTGCCAAAAACATGCTTCGCATATACCGTTGATGGGGCAAAACAGTCCCTGCATGCGCTCTGGTACCGCCGTCAATCGACCAAATTTAACGGTGTCTCCTATCCGGTGCAAAGAGCGGCTGAAGCCGCATACAGCCAGGACGGCAAGGCGCAAACAAAGGAATTGATTGATTATTACCTGAAAAATGCGGCCCTGATCCGCCGGGAGATGTCGACGCTTGGATTTGATTGTATTGGTGGCGAGAATTCTCCTTACATCTGGATTGACGGCAAATCCGACTCCTGGGAGTTTTTTGACCGGCTGCTCGATAAAGCCGGCGTGGTCTGCACACCGGGCGCCGGGTTCGGCAAATGCGGCGAAGGATATATCCGCATCAGCGCCTTTAATAACTACGAAAATGTGGAAAAAGCCATGGCCAGAATCAGGGAAACCCTGAGGGCGTAAGGAAGAGCGCATAGAGTATGGCGGAATTTGCTGAAATAAAAACGGGCGACAAGTTGATTCGTTTCGATCAAAATTGGAACGATGGAAGGTTGGAAAATTGGAATGATGGGTTTAAATGTATTCTATCGGTTATTTAAATAGCTTTATTCCGTTATAGTACCCAATATTCCATTTTTCCACAATTCCATTATTCCATATTGGAGGGCAGCTCTCGTAGTTAAAAAATCTCAATTAATTCATTGTGTTAAATAAATATCGGGACGTTTAATAATTCCGGCATACCGCTTTTCCTGTTGGTCCAGATAATGTTTCAATTCCTCCAACAGCAGGGTATGGTCGGGCCGCATTGCGGATATATTCGTCAGGTATTTACGCATCTCCGCTAAATATTCTTCGGCGTTTTTGACATACTCCGGTTTAGGACCTTCCAATTTCAGCCTGAAGCACATCTCATAGATGCCGTAATAGGCATCGTTGAAGCGCACCAGCTGTTCTGCCACCCCTTGGCCGTAAGTTTTCGTCAGGGCTTTCCACAGGGCCAGTTCCGGGTTATAGGCCGCCGTGTTCCATTGATAATCGGCAACCGTTGCATATTTGATTTTATAGACTTCACTGTCGGCAGCGCCGTTGGTGTACATCTGCCGGCCATCGTTGTATTTTTGAAATGCCTTTGGCCGGTACGTATCATAGGGTTCGAACAGGTTGCACATTCGCACCTTGTCGGGGTAGTGGGCCGGATATCCGCCGTAATTCTGTGCTTCCAGGTTTCTGGCATACAGGGTGTTGTCCCAGATCATGGGCCATCTTCCGATCAGGGTTTTATAACGGTAAAGATCCGCCATATCAATGGACAACGATCTTACCGTCGGACCGGTCCAGATGATGGCAACATCGGGTGGAATCTGAAAAGTCAAATCGTTGAAATAATTTTCGGCCTGGCCTTCACTGCGGTCAATATGTTCATTGGAATACCAGGGCGGACAAAACTCCAGCCGGGTTCCCGGATATTGGCTGTCAATCCATTGTTTCAAGTTATTGATGACATAAGCCTGGGCATTTTGAAGCGTGACAAATCGTTTTTTGTCTTCGACGGTATACAGCGAATAATTTTGCCGGTTTCTTCCGGTGTGGGGCACAGAGTCGTCTGCCAGAAGCATGATCGTTTCAGCCCCGGCGTTCAAGGCCAGTTCGTAGAGCTTCTTGAGCATTTCCAAGCTTGCCGGACTGCCGTGGGTCCAGGCATATCTTAATTGATCACTGAATTGGACGGCGGATGTCTCAAACCCAAGATGAGAATAGGGGTTAGCCATCATCGCCAGGGTCATCACGCCGCTTTCGCGGCACAACCGGCCGGCTTCCCGGATACCCCTGCGATACAGCTCATCTGCCTGATGCCATTTCTCACCCGACCGGTTGTAGCCAAGGTACACTTTGTTTAATTTATAAAGACTCAATCGTGCAATGGAATTGAGATCATCTTGCAGCTCTGCGGAATTTTTCCAGTTTTTAAACACATAAGAACGGCCCAGAAAATCCGGATAATCGGCAATCGTTGCATTGTGGTAAACGGCTTGATCCGCTTCAAATAGCTGAATGGCTGTTGCCGCGGCATAGTAGTTGGCCAGGGGTGTTTTTCCATATAAAAATACAATGTGCGTTTGGTCGATCCGGGCGGATTTTATGACATACCCCTGGGGTTCGTCTCCCACGGCGCTCAAGGATATGTCGGGATGCACCTTTTGATAAATTTGGTTCATGCCAATGCAAAAGACCAGCCTGGCATTTAAAATATCCTTCAGGGAATAATCCTTTTCCAAAATCCGAATCCGGCTGTGATTGAATTTCCCCGCCGGCATCACCCGGCCTAAAATCTCGTTGATTTTTTCCTGCAATATTTTAGCGGCCGTATAATCAGCCGCAACCGGCTTTTGCGGCAGAACAATCAGCGGCAGGCGGGACTCCGGCCACTTCGAATCGTAAAAGATGACATCACTGTTTTGCTGAAAACTTTTGGGGGTGGGGATGATGCTTTCAGCTAAGGTAAGCGGCCTGCCGAAATAAGGCTTTAGGCGCTCAAGCGCCGTGAAATTCCATTTGGAATACCGGTAAACAATATCGTCAACCCACATGGCGCCGGTACCTTTTAAGCCGAAAAACAAACGGACATAACGGGTGTCGGCCGGAATATCACCTTCGGAAAACGGATAATTATAGGTTCTGCCCCGGACCTCGGCCCAGGGAAAGTCATCAATCGTCCAGTAATTGGAAAATGAATAGCCCTTGTCCGAGTTATCCATCAGCGATTTGCTGACCGGGTTCAAAGCCCCCGGATCAATGGACTGCTTATCTTGATCGAAAAACAAGACCTTGATGACGACAGCATCATATAATTGAACGCCCAGACGGTATTTGTTGCTGGTGATATTTTGCAATTTTACATGATAGGAAAAATAATAATTGCCCGGAATCACCTGGATGTAATCACTGATCACCCCTTCAGCTTCATCCAGTTCATTGGCCCTTTTCCGGATAATCTTAACGGCATGCCTGCCTGACTTGACGTTTTGATGGGTATCGTCCGCGGTTTCGCGGTCGATCCAATCGACGTTGCGACCGACCATATCCCAGCCTTTGATCCGGCTGACATTTGCGGTGGTGTCTTGAAAGGTGGAACTTTCCTCAAATGAAGGATTGACAACCAGATTGCCCTTTGCAAATTGGCTTAGGCGCGCGCCATAGGAGATGCTCAATGGTTTTGAACCGATCCACGGGGCAGTGCGGGGTTGCTTTTGAACCGGACCGATCGTTGAACAGGCATTCAACATCATGAAGGAACACAGCAATAAATACCAGATGCATCTCATACTTCGTATTTTAACACAAGATGGTGTTTGCATCAAAAGATGAGTTGGGCTAGTGCAATCCCAACCGCTGCGCGGCCATGGTCGCGGCACCGATCATGCCGGTGTCATTGCCGAGCCGGGCCAGCAGCACCTGGGCATTGCGATAGAGCATCGGCCAGGTGAAGGCAGGAAGATGACAGCGTACCGCTTCCAGTAAAGGATTTCCGGCTTTTGAAATGCCGCCGCCGATGATGCAGGCATCCAGGTTTAGCAGGTTAATCATGATCCCGAAGGCCTGGGCGATGTATCGGGCAACCCGGTCGACCGTTGCGGCAGCTGCAGTGTCCCCCGCCGCTGCCCGGTCAAAAACTTGCCGGGCGGAGATTCCGATTGACGGCCGGTTGCTTTCAGAGCCGTAGATTTCGACGATACCGGATGCGCAGGCCAACTGCTCGAAGGTGCCGGGGATGCCGCTGTAGTTGACCGCCCCGGCCGGGTCCAGACAGATGGCACCGATTTCCGGCGGCAGACCGTTACGGCCGGTGACCACCCGGCGGTCGACCACCACACCACCGCCGATACCGGTGCCGACCGTAATCAGCACAAAATTGTTGAACCGGCGACCGGCCCCGAACCAAAGCTCCCCGATCGCCGCACAGGTGCCGTCATTGTCGATAAAGGCCGGCAACCGGAGATGGTCGCCAAGCGCGGCGGGAAGCGACTGGCCTTTTAGCGCCGGCACATTATGGGTGCCGTCAATCAAAACACCGCTGTCGGGCCGGGCGTAACCGGGAGCCGAGATGCCCACCGCCGTCAGCTTAACCTGGTGCGAAGTTTGCAGGGTCTGAACTGCATCACTGACGCTGTCAACGAGGTCTTTAAAAGATTTTTTGGGATCAAAGGCCAATTCTGATTTGGACATTACGGTTCCGTCCGTGGCGATCAAACCGATTTTGATCGCCGTGCCTCCGAAATCCAGGCCGGCCATGATCATTGGTCAACCCCGCTGGTCTTGATCTGCAATTTTTTTGAAAGATCCGGGTATCTCATTTTCTCCGGAACCCGCCCCTTTTGTTTTGCCAGGTGCCACGCCAGCAGTTGAAACGGCACGATCGCACCGATAAGATCCAGCTCGGGCAGTGGGTCGGTCCGCGGCCATGGCAACTGCAGATCGTGGATCGAGGATGGTCCGGCGGCAAGATTCAGGATGCGGCCCGCAACCCCCAGCTCGGACAGAACCCGGGCGCCGCTCAAAGCCATGTCGTACTGTCCCGGGGTTGCGGCAACAAAGATTGCCAGGCTGGCGGGACCCAGGCCGTGAAAACGTCCGTGAAACGCTTCTTCGGTATCAAAGGCCGCTGCGGCCACACCACTCATTTCCGAAATTTTCAAAGACCCTTCCAGTGCCGTGCCCAGGTGCCGCTCCTGGCCCAGCACCATGATGAAATCGGCCCGGGCGCAGGCAACCGCCAGATCGCGGACCACGGGTTCGCCCTTCTCAATCAATCGTCCAAGCCCGTTCGGCAACTGCGGGGCCTGCAATTTACGTCCGGCCAATGCCAGCACCAGAAGCAACAGGCACAGGACGCTGGCAGTATACCCCTTGGTTTTGGGGCCGACGTTTTCGGGGCCCACCGGCATCAACAGTATATTATCGGATACCGCTGCAATCGGGCTGTCTTTTTCAGCGGTGAGGACCAGGGTCCGCATGCCGCAGTCCCGGGCATGTTCAGCCGCCGCAATGGTCGTCCTGCTGGCACCGGATTGCGAGAGAATGATTGCCAGGCAATTTGCGCCGGGCTTTTGTAAGTTCCCGCCCATAAAGGCAAGCGGCCCGTTGATCCGAATCCGTGCTGCCACCAGCCGGTTCATCAGGGGTTCCACCGCGCTCAATGCATTCAGCGAGGAGCCCGACCCGACCAGGTAGATGGTGTCGGCGGGTGTGATCTGCGGCAGGTGCGCCGGTATGGTGCGCAACACCGTATCGATAACCTGTGGTTGCTCATAAATGAAAGTCTTGATGTCCATCCCGTTTATCCTTTAATACCACCTTCACCCCGCCCCTGCCGGAAATATCTTTGCATCACGGCAAAGGGAACAATGATCGGCAGACTCAGCAAAATTGCCGCCGCCATCAGCCGTCCGTAATCGATCTGGTGCTGGCCCAAAAAGTAGAACAGAATTACCGGGGCGGTCTGGGCCGCCGGGGTCGTGGTGTACAAGAGCGCAAAAATATATTCCTGCCAGGCCAGCACAAATGCAAAAAGACCCGCCGTAATAATACCTGGAATGGACATCCGCAGCACGACTTCAAAAATGGTTCGAATGTCACCGCACCCGTCCACTCTGGCGGCCTCCTCGAGTTCCCGCGGGATATTGCGGAAGGTGGTGGAAATCATCCAGGTACAGATCGGCAGGGTCACCGACAGGTAGGCAAAGACCAAGCCCGAAATCGTATTCAACAGCTTGAATCTTGACAGGATCATGTAAAACGGAACAAAAAAAATCATCGGCGGGAAAAACTGGGAACTCAAAATACCGACCAGGATGCCCTTGCCTCCGGGAGCCCGCAGGCGTGTTAAGCCATAGGCGGCCGGGATCGAAAGCAACAGGCTGATAAATGTTACCAGGCCGGATACCAGCAAGCTGTTTTTTAGCGACGCCAGAAACTTGGGATCCTCCAAAACGCCTGCATACTGTTCCAGCGTCCAGTTTTGAGTAAACCACTTCAGCGGATACGTAAAAAACTCTTCAATGGGCTTAAAGCTGGTCAATCCCATCCATAGATAAGGAAAAATAACGACCAGCGCCACACCGGTCAGAAAAATATAAACCAGACCCACGGTCAGGTTTTTTCTCCGGCGGTGTGATGCAATCAGAGGCGGCATCTCAATCCCTCTCCACAATGCGCAGATACAGCACGATGACCAGAAGTATCTGGGCAAATAAAATAATCGACGCGGCTGCCGCCGCACCGAAATCAAAGGCATCGAATGCCTGTTTGAAGATAAACAGCCCCAATATTTCGGTCGCCCGCAGGGGTCCGCCCCCGGTCATGATGATGGGCAGGGTAAATGAGTTGTAAGCCCAGATCGTCGACAGAAGCACCCCGGTGGACATGGCGGGCAATATGGTCGGAAAAACCACCATCTTGAAAATTTGCCGGCGGTTGGCGCCATCGACCCTGGCCGCTGCCACCAACTCCGTTGAGACATCCTGCAGGCCGGCAAACAGGGTAATCATCACCAGTGGAAAAAACTTCCAGGTGTTGGCCAGAATCAGAGACAATTGGGCAAGTTTGGGAGACGAAAGCCAGGCAATGGGTTGGTCGATCAATCCCAACCGCAGCAGGATGTCATTGAGCACCCCCAGCTGCGGATGATAGATCCATAAAAACAGGATCGCCACCACCACAAAGGAAGAAATCCAGGGAATCAGCAAAATTCCGGTAAACAGGCCCCGGAAATGAATGATCGAATTGAGCGCCAGCGCAACGGCCAGTCCAATGGCCAGCTGAAGTCCGACATTGCCGATTACCCAGAGCAGTGTCACTCTAAAGGAATTCCAGAAATAGGGTGACCCCACCAGCTTTGCAAAATTTTGCAGCCCCACGAACTCCCAGGAGTTTTGCATAAAGTTGTGTTTGAAGAAGGCAATCCCCAGGTTGTGGACCGCCGGGAAAAGCACGGCAAGGGCCAGGATTACCAGCAGGGGGGCGGCAAACAGGTAGCCCTTGATGAATTTTGTACGGCCTTCTAACATTAATCAAGGTTCTCCCATTTTCCCGACTGATTTGACGCGTAAGCTTTGTCGATGATGCGGTTGACTGCAAGGCCGTCTTCAAAGGTCAGCATGGGAGTTGATTGATTGCGAATACAGTTCACAAAATGCTCGATTTCGCCGAAATAGCCATAACGCCGATATTCCTCCACGGTCGGGAACAGCCATCCCTGATCGTGTTCGGCCTTCTCGGTAAAGTATTTGTCCGTTTTTTGCTTTGAAAAAACCTTGATCGGCTGCGAAAGGCCGGAGCGATCGTAAGTGATCATGCCTTCCTCACCCAAAACTTCGAAATCGACCGCCATGCCGCCGCGCTGGGTCCAGCTGGCCTCAACCTGCCCCACCAGCCTGTCTCCGTATCGAATCAAGGCCAGGGCGTTGTCGTCGCAGTCTGTGTCGTGGTAAATCGTGGGGGTGTGTGCAAAAACGGCTTCGGCTTTCTGTCGGCTGATGCGGTTAAATGCGCCGATCACGTGACACCCCATGTCCAGCAGGGCACCGCCGCCGGAATACTTGCGTTTATAAAACCAGGCAGAATGGGGTCCGAAGTGCCCTTCGCGCCCCCGCATCCAGAGGGGGGTGCCGATAATCCCGCGTTCGATGACCGACAGGATCTCCTCCATGTCGGGGGTAAACAACAGGTTTTCACCATAGCAGTGGATGATATTGGCGGATTCGGCCGCAGCCAGCATGGCCCGGGCTTCATCGGCCGTACGGCCGAGGGGTTTCTCACAGATGATATGTTTGCCCGCCCCGGCCGCCTGAATAGCTGCTTCCAGGTGCAGATGATTGGGCAGACACAGGTCCACGGCTTCGAATTCAGCGCCGCCCAGCAACCCTTCAAAATCAGTGGCGGCAAATCCGATGCTGTTGGCGGCGGCGAATTTCCGGGTCCGTTCCAGATCCCGCCCCAAAACCGCGACGACATTCACCCCGCTTAACTGCGCATATACCTGGATGCGAAACTCAGCGATAAATCCGGTACCCAGCATGGCGATATTGATATTGCGGCTCATTTAAAAACTCCGGGATTCTTTACTTTAACAGCTTGTTGATCTGCATGGCTGCATCGTCGGCTGCTTCCTGGCCGCTTTTTTGCTGGGATAGCACCTCTTGAACCGCAACCCCGACGATGTCGGCGATTTCACTGAATTTGTCGGTAACCGGCAGCGGTGCGCCGTAGGGCGCGGCAGCCACCCAGGGTTTCCAATCCGCAGTCTGAAAACGCGGCATGGTGGCCGCCGACTTGCGCCCTGGAATCGTGACCACACTGCGGGCCATATTTTCGGGTTTCAGACAGAATTCAGCAAATTTTCGACTCTCAGCCTGGACTTTGCTGGGAGAAAAGATGACGTAGTACCAGGAGCTCATGACAAAACGCGGCTCCTTGCCCTCCGCCGGCGGAATCTGCCCGGCCGACCAGTTCAGATTGGGGTTCATCTGGCGCAGGGTTCCCCGCGCCCAGGGGCCGTCGATCATCATGGCTACCTGGTTGGTCAATAACAGCTGGCGCACATCCTTGTTGCTGCTTCCCAAGGCTGAGGGTTGGGCCACTTTCCATTTGTTTAAAAGATCGCCATAAAACTGCAGGGCGGCCACACCGCCGGGATTGTTAATGGCGGCCTGCCGGCCGTCGGGGGTCAGGAAATCCCCGTGAAAGGCATACAGAATGTTGAGAAAACGGCCGATCAAGGTGGCGTCGTTGGCGCCCACCATACCAAAACCGTACTGGCCGGGCTTGGTCAGTTTCTGGGTAACATCCACGAGCTCATCCATGGTTTTGGGAAACTGCGCAATGCCGGCCTGCTTGAACATGTCGACATTATAGAAAAACATCCAGGGATCGACCCGGTCCGGAATGCCGTAAATTTTGTTGTCCACCGTGGCCGTTGTCCAGGGTTTGGCATAAAAGTCGTTCTTGTCAAGGCCTGCGGCAAAGTCTGTCAGATCAGCGAGAAATCCGGCGGCCTGCATTTCCTGCAGCCAACGTCCGCCGACATAGCCCATATCCGGGGCATCGCCGGACCGCAGGGATACGATCAACTTTTGTTTCATCACGGGAAACGGAATGCTGATGATTTCAATTTTTACACCGGGATTCTGCTTTTCGTATTCGGCAAATATGCTGGTGACCTCTTTTTCCTGTTCCTTGCTGTCCCAGCCGGGATAAGCGATTTTGATGGTCGTCGCGCCGAAAGACGCCGGTGCCGCGATCAACGACAGGAGTACGAGTACACAGAACATTGCTTTGATTTTACCCAACATGGTGCCACCTCCTTGTTTTGTCAAAGGTTTGAGATTATACGACTAACCGCTTATTTGCTGTCGCTTTTTACCACCTTGTCTGTTGCTGGATCAATGAGATGTATCCGATTCATGTCCATCATGAGCCGGATGGTTTCGCCGACATCACCGACGGCATAAGGGTCTACCCGCGAACAGATCTGTTTTCCGGCAAATTCGAAATGAATCATGGTATCCATTCCCAGAGGCTCGATCACGTCGACCCGCACCGCAAGATCCGCCAGGTCGGAGTCCTCGCTGTGAGGTCGATATTCGACGCAGTGTTCGGGGCGAATTCCCAGAATCATATCCCTTCCGACAAAGGCGCGATAGTCCCGGGTGTTTGCGGCCGGAAGGGGCAGGGTCGACCCGTCGCCGAACTGCACCGCCAGGCGGCGGGTCGCATCGATCAGGCGGCAGGCAATAAAATTCATGGACGGCGAACCGATAAAACCGGCGACAAACCCGCATAGGGGCCGCTCATACATGTCCTGCGGTGAGCCGATTTGCTCGATTTTACCGGCGTTCATCACAACGATGCGTTTGGCCAGGGTCATGGCTTCCACCTGATCGTGGGTCACATAGATAATCGTCGTACCGACTTTCTGATGGATTCTTTTGATCTCGGTTCGCATTTGAACGCGCAGTTTGGCGTCCAGATTGCTGAGCGGTTCGTCAAACAGAAAAACCTTGGGATCACGCACAATGGCCCGCCCGATGGCAACCCGCTGTCGCTGGCCGCCGGATAACTGTTTGGGACGCCGATCGAACAGCTCGCGAACGCCTAGGATGTCTGCGGCCGCTTCGACCCGGCGCCGGATCTCGTCCTTCGGATAGCGCCGAACGCGCAGCCCAAAGGCCATGTTTTCGTAAACCGTGGCATAGGGATACAGGGCATAATTCTGAAAGACCATGGCAATGTCGCGATCCTTCGGAGCCATGTCGTTGACCAGCCGGTCGCCGATATAGATCTCTCCGCCGTCAGCGTCCTCCAACCCGGCAATCATTCGCAGGGTTGTGCTTTTGCCGCAGCCCGATGGCCCCACCAGGACCAGAAATTCCTGATGTGCGACATCCAGGTCAATATCGCTGACGGCCACGGACTTGCCGAAGGTTTTACGGACTTTTTTGAGGACAACATCGGCCATTGGGTGTCGTGGCCCCTCTCAGTTCAGTTAGAAAGTTCGCGAAGTAGGAAAAGATTTGCAAGGCTTTAACATTTGTGATTCGGGATACTACTTAAAGCATGTGGGGTGTGTCAAGATTCAAAATTAGAACCTCAGGAGTGTAAACTAACCTGCGCGGCTTCCCATCCCAGGATGGCCTTCTTTCTGGCGGTTCCCCCGCCATAGTTTCCGAAGTCGGCCGTCTTGCGAATCACCCGGTGACAGGGAATAATAAAAGAAATGGGATTTTTGCCGACGGCACTGCCCACCGCGCGGGTCGCTCCGGGAATGCCCACCTGAATTGCCACATCTTCATAGGAAACAACCGCGCCAAACGGAATTTTGATCAAAGCTTCCCATACTTTTATCTGGAAATTGGTACCGTTTAAAATTAAATGTAATGGTGCGCTCGTGTCGGCAAATGACGGGTTAAAAATCTGCTCTACCAGCTCGCGGGATGCCTGCGGATCTTCAACGATATCCGCCTTTCTCCAGAAATACCGTAATTCTGAGAGCGGGTCTTTTCGATCTCTGTTTTTTACAAAAAAGAAGCCGCAGATACCTCTTTCGGTTGTCGCCAGCAGGCATTCGCCAAAGGGACTGGGATGAAAACCATACTTGATGGTAAGCCCTTCACCTTTGCTTTTATATTCCCCCGGGGTGACCGCTTCACAGTTGATAAATAAGTCGTGCAGCCGTCCGGGACTGGACAAGCCGGCTTCATAGGTCACATCCAGAAGGTTGACGGAATCCTCCAACAGATGTTTGGCATATTCCTTGGTGAGAAATTGAAGAAACCGCTTGGGGCTGATACCGACCCAACGGCTGAAGAGGCGTTGAAAATGAAACTCGCTCAAGCCGATATGGGCGGCGATCTCTTTTAAACCGGGTTGAGAGGGAAAGTTCGTTTCAAGGAATTTGATCGATTTTTCAATGCGCTCATAATCCTCACTGGCCTGCAACAATGCATCGGTTTTCATCACATAATACCTTTCTATGAGTTTAGGTGAACATACGCCAATCCATGGCATTGTGCCACCCGATTCTTGCTTTTTAAAAAATTAATCTACCTGCCCGTGATTAGCGATAAAAAGATAATTCATTCCATCAATATTTTAAGAAATATTGCCTTTTATGATTTTTGGCATTAAGTAACTTCCGATAACAGTTAAAGGTCTCTCGCAAAGACGCTAAGATGCAAAGAGGGGAAAAAGCATTTTGCGCTTTAATCTTTCTTTTTACTTTCCGGGCTTGGCGCCGTCGCGTGAAAATATAAAAAAATGCAAAATAGCAACCGCATCGATCTCACCGAAGGTCCAATACTCAAAACCCTGCTTAGACTTGCCGTGCCGGTCACCGTCAGCATGGTGATGTTCACCGTTTACCTGATGGTGGATCTGTACTTCGTGGGGCGCCTGGGCCCGGATGCCGTGGCGGCGCTTTCAATATCAGGCAATGCCTTTTTCATTCATCTCGGATTTTCCACGATTCTGGGAACGGGCGGTATGGCGCTGATTGCCCAGGCATTCGGCAGGAAAGATTACGACTATGCGGCGCGGGTGTTCAAGCAAAGTATCCTTCTGGCGCTGATGGTCGGGGCTATCGAAGCTGCAATCGGATTGATGATCGCGCCGGCTTACATTAAATTTTTTGGTGGAACCGGAAAATCCCTTCAATGGGGCATCCAGTACTTTCAGATCTTTGTCATATCATTTTTATTCATGATATTGCTGTATACGATCGGCAATTGTTACCGCGGTATGGGCAATACTAAAACACCCATGATGATCTTGCTGCAGGCCAATATATTGAATATCGTGCTTGACCCCGTCCTGATTTTCGGCTGGCTGGGCCTGCCGGCCATGGGCGTGCGGGGCGCAGCCCTGGCTTCGGCAATTTCTCAAGTCTACGCGCTGGGAATTTATGGCTATTTTCTTTTTATCAAAGGTTATCACATTGATTTGAAAGGAAAATGGGAGCTGAGGGCCGACATCATCCGAAAAAGCCTGTTGATCGGAATTCCATCGGGTATGAATCATTTTTTGCTGGCGGCCAATCTGATGATCAGCTTCCGTGTCATCAGCGATTACGGCACGGCCGCCCTGGCTTCCATCGGCATCGGGTTTCGTCTGCTTCAGGCCATATATATCCCGGTCATTGCCGTTGCATCAGCTATGGCCGCAATTGTCGGACAGAATTTCGGAGCCAACAAGTACGATAGGATTAGCGGCACTTTCGGCCGGGCCTGGCTGGTGTCCATCATGTTTATGATTTTATGTACGGCAATTTGCCGGGCCGTTCCCGGACAGTTATTTGAAATATTCAGCAACGATTCTGATGTCATTCGGTTTGGTGTAATTTATTTAAAAGTCTTTTCTTTGGGCTTCGTCATGGTTGGAACCATTATGGTTACCAGTGCAGCCTTTCAAGGTCTGGGCAAAACCTATCCCAGCCTGGTGGGCGCAGTGCTGGACAATGCCCTGTTTGCCGGTCTGGTATTTACCCTGCCCGTGTATTTCAGCTGGGGTATTCAATCCATCTGGTGGATTAAAGTTGCAACGGCCGCAATAGAGGCGGTGGTGGTTGCGGCGTGGCTGAAGAGTGAGCTGAAGCGGGTGCGAGCGAGCATGTCACTGAAACTGAAACCGGCAAAATGATATTCCTATTGTTGCCATTATTCGTTATTTGTTAATGGTTATTGGGAGAGCATTTATGCATTTAAAAAAGGTTACCTTAAAACCTGAATTGTACCCCACCACGGACCATTATCCATTTAATTTGGGCCTGTTTCAGAAAAGCCAGAGTATTACCTTCAACTCACCGGTGACCTTTTTTGTCGGCGAAAACGGCTCCGGAAAATCCACCCTGCTGGAAGCCATTACCCGCAAGTGCGGCATCTATATCTGGCAGGGGATCCAAAGGGCACGCTTCAATGCCAGCCCGTATGAGAAAAGTCTTTATAAAACCATTGACATAGTATGGGCCAATGGCAAAAAAGTGCCGGGGTCATTTTTTGGCTCACAAATATTTAACAATTTTGCCCAAATACTTGACGAATGGTTAACCATGGATCCGGGCCTGGTCGAGTATTTCGGCGGAAAATCCCTGGTGGCCCAATCCCACGGTCAATCCCTGATGGCTTTTTTTCAATCACGGCTGAAAATAAAAGGGCTCTATTTACTGGATGAGCCTGAAACAGCGCTTTCCCCCAAATCACAGCTGGTGCTTTTGCGTTTGCTAAAGGAGATCAGTCAGACCGGGATTGCTCAATTTATCATCGCCACGCATTCACCGATATTGCTGGCCTGTCCCGGGGCCCGGATTCTTTCGTTCGATGAAATTCCGGTAAAACAAATTGACTACCATGACACGAATCATTACCGGGTCTATAAAGACTTTATGAAAGATCCAATTAATTATCTAAAATAATTAGAGACAGGAGTTCCGAGTGCCAGTTTTAAAAAGATTATTTCTGCTGTTATCACCTTACTGGAAAACCATCATCATCAGCGCCATTTTGCTGGTCGGGCGGGCCGGCCTGGAACTGGTGCCGCCGCTGTTTCAAAGGGAAATCATCGATGAAATCATCACCACACGCAACCTGACATACCTGGGGATCATCATCAGCGCGTTAATTGGGGTCTATGCCTTGAATCAACTGGTCCAAATTGGCGATAATTATGTCAGGCATGCGCTAGGCGAAAAATTTATTTTTGATTTGCGGGTTCGCCTGTATGCCTATCTTCAGAAAATGTCCCTCTCCTTTTTTGAACGCACATCAACCGGGGAGCTGATGTCACGCGTCACCAATGACCTCAGCGCCCTGGAAAACTTTGTCACCCACGGCTCGGCCTTGACCGCTGTCGACTTTATGCGCCTGATCGGCGGCGCCATAATTCTTTTTGTACTGGACTGGCGTTTGGCCGCATTGGTTATGATCCCGGTGCCGATCCTGGCCCTGGCGTTTCGCCATTACAACACCAAGATACGACCGGTTTACCGCCGGGTGCGGGCGCGCCTGGGAGACATCAACGCCAAACTGCAGGACAACCTTTCCGGTATTCGGGTCATTCAGGCCTTTGCCCGGGAAGACCTTGAGTATCAGCGCTTTTCTAAAGAAAGTGAGCGCTATTATCGGGCGCGGGTCAAAGGCATCCGCTATTGGTCGATCTTTTTTCCGGCCATCCGGTTTTTTGGGGCGATGGGAACCGTCATTGTCCTGGGAGTCGGATCCATCATGGTGGTAAAAGACCAGTTGTCCCTTGGCACACTGGTGGCCTTTATTGCGTATATTGCTTCAATTTATGATCCCATCAATCGTCTGACGGAAGTCGACAATATATTTCAGGAAGCCATTGCGGCCGGTGAACGGATCTTTGAGCTGCTGGATCAAACAATGGAGGTCAAAGACGCACCGGATGCCATCGAATTGCCCGTTATCCGGGGTGAGATGGTTTTCGATCAGGTCCATTTCAAATACGGCAGCGGCGACCAGGTACTGCATGGCATCAACTTTACCATGGCGCCGGGAGAAGTGGTGGCTTTGGTGGGCCCCAGCGGGGCCGGCAAAACCAGCATTGCCAATTTAATCTGCCGGTTTTATGATCCTGTCCAGGGCCAGGTCACGATCGATGGGTACAATCTTCGCAATATTAAATTGACGTCGTTGCGACGCCAGGTGACAGTCGTGCTACAGGATTCATTTCTTTTCAACAATACCGTCGCTGAAAACCTGCACTACGGCAAACCGGATGCCACCGAAGATCAGCTGATCGCAGCCGCCAGGGCTGCCAATGCCCACGATTTTATCATGCAATTGCCTGATGGATACGGCACCGAAATCGGCGAACGGGGCGTCAGGTTGAGCGGCGGGCAAAAACAACGCCTCGCGCTGGCCCGGGCGATTCTGGCCGATCCGCGCATCCTGATCCTGGATGAAGCAACCTCATCCGTGGATGCTGAAGCAGAATACCTCATCCAGCAGGCCCTGGAAAGAGTACTGCGCGGACGCACCGCTCTGGTTATCGCCCACCGCCTGAGCACGATTCGCAATGCGGATAAAATCATCGCCCTGGAGCGCGGCCGCATCGCCGAAGTCGGCAGTCACGAGGAATTGATGCAGCGCGGCGGTCTTTACAGCCAGCTTTATCAACGGCAGATGGAGATGGCATCGGTTTAGTTAAAAAAGCTTTCCTGCCAGCCAATATAGCAGCATGCCGGTAATGACGGTCCCGCCTAGTGATTTGGTAAATATGGCAAACAACAGCGTCGGTGCGGCAACCATAAGCTCGGGCCGCAAAAGATCCAGGGCCCGGGGGGCACCGCCGGTAACCAGTTCCGGCAATAAGAGCGCACTTAAAATAGCCGCGGGAATCAGATCCAGCCATTCAACCAGCCAGGAAGGAAGATTGCGTTTTGTCAGATAAACCAGGGGCAGCCAGCGCGGCAAAAAGGTCACCAGACCCATCCCTAATAGGACTGCCAGATACTCTTTTGCGATCATCCTAGCTTTCCTCTCCCGATCCGGCCCGCGTCTTTAAAACCACACCGATTGCCGCCGCGGCCATCGAGGCGATGACGATGTAAGAATTCCCCGGTATTAATATCGACAAAAACACCGCAAAAACTCCGGCAATGATTGCGGTAATGACGTAGACAGAACCTCTTAGTTGAAAAACAAGCAGACAAATGAACATGGCTATAAGCGCATAATCAATGCCGAAAGCATGGGCCGGAATGAATTGTCCACTGAATCCGCCAAGCACGGTCGCCATGAGCCAGGTTATATTGGCCGTGAAATTGGTCACCAATGCCGAATTTAAATCCCAGGCGGACTCCCTGAAGCGTGTGAGATTGACGGCGAAACTTTCGTCGGTAACCCCGTATGAAAAAAAAGTAAGTTTTTTCCGATCTGAATTTTTTAAATAAACCGCAAGGGCCGAGCTCATTAAAAAATGCCTTAAATTGACAACAAAAGCGGTGGCCACAATTGAAGCCATCGAAGCCCCGGCTGACAGCATGGATACCGCAATAAACTGGGAGCTGCCGGCAAATACAATGACTGACATCAGCCCAATTTCCAGAGGTGTTAATCCCGCCTTTTGAGCCAGGACACCAAAGGCCAGACCGATTGGAGCATAGCCCAGGCAGATGGGCCAGGCAGCTGCAACTCCTTTGGAAAATGCAGACCTTCGATCACCGCGAGTCAAACTATGTTTTAATTCCCTGAGATTCATTGGATGCATTTATGATTTCAAGCTTACCAATATTAAGAAGACTCACCCGTTCAACCAGTCAGCAAATCAACCAATCGACGATGTCCTAATTTAAAGCAGGATTGTTTTTGCCCATTATTTCTATTATTTTTTTGCGGCTTAAGAATCTGGTGACAAATGAAGTCAAATATCGGTAGCGGGGTCCACTGATAAAAGACGGCAACTTTCTTTTTTTTAATGTTTTCAACGCTTCGGATACAACCACCTCCGGCGGGTATGCCAGTCGATCAGGCATTTTTTTGGGGTCTCCGCCAAACGCAACATTGTGAAAATTGGTGAGCGTCACTCCCGGCAGCAGGGCCATCACATAAACACCTTTGTCCTTATACTCATACCACAGGGATTCCGTAAAACACGTAACAAATCCTTTGGTCCCGCAATAGACGGCGCCTCCGGGATACGATAATCGTGATAACGCCGAAGATACATTTATCAAAGCATCTCCGGTTGTGGCTGTTTTTAAAAACTTGTAGCTCAAGCGCACCAGCGAATTCATGTTCAAGAACATCAAATTCTCGTGGCTTTCTAGGGGTATCTTTTCAAAGCGATTGTAAATGGCATATCCGGCATTGTTTACCAGCAAGTCATATTTCGTATTACCTAATTCATTTTCAACTTTTTCTAATTCGTCTGGTTTGGTTAAGTCCGCTGGGATGTATTTATGTCCCGCGCCAAGTTTTTGGAAGATATTTTTCAATTCTTCTTCATTTCGGGCAACTCCGGTAACATGATAATTTTCCAAAGCCAGCGCTTTGGCAAAGACGTGGCCAATTCCTCTGCTGGCGCCTGTGACCAGGGCTCTTTTATCATTCATTAACTCTTCTCCCACTTAAATCATAGAAGACGTTGATTTAGTTCTGAACAGAAGGGATCATTACGCCGACTTCAAATGATCGATGTAACGCCGTTATGCGGCTATTCACTGCCTATTCAGGGCAGCCACCGGATTTTTAAAACTACAGGGCACAAGCGCCGCGCATTTGCCGCAGACGTGGGTGCTTTCCGGAAGATCGGAAAAGTAATCCAGCATCCACCGATTTTCGTTAAGACGGTCCCAGCACCTGCGCCGCTCGAAATCGTCCTCACTGAGGGCGTCTACCGGACAGGCTGTTATGCACTTCCCGCATTTCTGGCCGGCCTTGAGCAGACAGGCTTCTTTGGTGTCGATCAGCGGATGGTCTCCCAGCTCAGCCTCACTCACGAAACTGCCCAGCCGACCCGTGCACCCCACCGGTGTAATCAGCAGATGATTCACCCCAAACCGCCCCAGGTTCACCAGGTGAGCCAAATGCTTATGGGACCAGCGCGCCATCAGCTTGACATCGTCAAAGTTGTGGGTGGCCGGCGTCAAACCGGATTGATATCCATGCTCATTTAAAAAATCTCCCAGGGCCTGGCTCAACCGGCCGATGAGATCGTTCGTTTGCACATAGGCAACACCCCATTCGCGGCAGGGATGTTCGCCTTTTTGGTTGGCTTTGACCAGCTCTTTTTTAAACGGTATATAGAAAACGATGACAGACTTTGCCGTCGGCAGAAGATCCCGTGGCAGCAGATGATCATCGGCTGCAATCTGCGGCAATTGATCGAACCTTGCATCAACCGGCGCCGCCGTCAGCAGCGGTGTCTGCCACCAGCCTTCGGTCCCCAAACGTTCGGGTTCTTCATTTACATATTGTCGGGCAAATTCCCGTAATTGATCGATGGTAATTGTATCGGTCGTGATTACTCATGCCTCCTTTATCAAATTTTTCGGCATCCTGGCCTTCCAGCTTTCTGGCCATTAGCCCGTAGATTTGTCCAGCGTCAATTATTTAGCAGCAATTTCGTAATCGTACCCATCGTCAAACTTGCTTTGGGCTAGAGCGCTAATCTCATCTCATTAGTATCCCTAAATCCAAAGGATTCATACAGCGGTTTGCCGCTTTTGGAAGCATGCAGCGTGGCATGGGTGATGCCTTTGCTCCGTGAAAAATCCAGCGCTTCTTTCAGCAAGCTGCCGCCGATTCCCTGCCGTCTGTACTCCGGTTCGGTGTACATGCTTGAGATAAAAGCATATTTGGACTCTAAATTCCATGGTTTGGGAGCCGTTTCGTAAAATGAAACGGCAGCGGTGGCGATAATGGCGCCCTGCGCCGTTTCAGCAACCCAGGCCGCGAACTGGTTCCCCTGCATCTTTTCCTGAAAATACTTTATTTCAAACTTCTTAACCGCATCCCAGTCGTATGACTCTTTTATAAAGGTCTGAAACATTATAATCCGGAAATCAACAATTGCGGGTAAGTCTTTTGGATCGGCTTTTCTGATATTGTACACGACTAATATCCTCTATAATTGAAATTGCCTCAGAGGCGGTAGTACGATTTTCTTTTTTGCCGCATGCCCTTATTTAGACCAACATCATTAAACCTGCAAGCTCTATCAGGTATTATTGGGATTTCATGGTTTAACGAAAACAAAAAAGGAGGATAAAATGACTGCAATTGCTTTCACACTTGGAATTTCCATATCTTTTACATTACTGGGTTGGATGATTCTGCGCTTTATTCAGAATAGATATCAATAAAGGCCACTGTATTTTCCTACTTTTTGATTCTATCCGGAACGATAAAAATCCTTGCCCATCCATACACAGCGTTCGGATCTTAAAGACCCATGGTGGGGACCACTCAGCGCATGGCACCGTTGAAGGGTTCCCCACAGCGTGTAGTGCTTTATCTTGCCGAATCTTCAGGTCTAACGCTAACTGCAAGACCCGGAACATCAAAGCCCTATCCTCAGTCACCAATACCGATAATTCTTACAACAGCAACCTGCTCATTACGGCTGCCGGTAAAGTTAAACACCGTGGCGCAAAGAATGTGATAATCGATCCGGCCGATCGTAAGGCGGAGGAAAAGTGTCTCCAAATTGAATTAAAGTAATTCATGCTTATATTGTTTCAATCCATGGGCATAGGCAGATTAGGAATTGATCTTGCATCGCCAGTGTCTCACTTCTCAAGTATATCAAGCCAATGGTAGGCAGCGATAAAAAGCTTGCCTCGCAGCCCACTGCCAGCTCCGGTTTCACTTGGAATGTCGCACCCGAATATCAGGTCTCGCCCCATAGCTTAATAAGGTTGGTCGCATGAAATGTCCTCAATGCAGCTTCGATAATAAACCCAACAAGAAATTCTGTACGAAGTGTGGGTCAAAACTATCCTTAAAATGTCCGAACTGTGGTACGGAGATCGAAGCAGGAGATGATTTTTGCGGCGAGTGCGGCCATGATTTGCGAACGTCGAATGAAGCCCTGCCTATGGACCGCAGTCAACCCCAATCCTACACGCCTAAATTCCTGGCCGAAAAGATTCTCACTTCCCGCAATTCGCTGGAGGGCGAGCGCAAGCAGGTCACCGTCCTGCTCGCCGACATCAAGGACTCTACCGAGTTGATCAAAGATCTCGACCCGGAAGCCGCTCAGCAGCTCCTGGACCCGGCGATCCAAATCATGATGAACAGTGTCCACCGCTACGAAGGCACGGTCAACCAGGTGCTGGGAGACGGTATTATGGCATTGTTCGGAGCGCCCATCTCTCATGAAGACCATGCCCTGAGGGCCTGTTATGCCGCCTTGGCAATGCAGACGGCGATGAATCAATATACCAATGAGGTGCGGCAGATCCATGGGGCCGAGTTGCGCATCCGGGTGGGACTCAATTCCGGCGAAGTCGTGGTTCGGACCATTGGCAATGATTTGCATATGGACTACTCGGCCGTAGGTGCGACAACCCATCTGGCCGCGCGAATGGAACAAATAGCCATACCCGGCACCACCCGGCTGACAGGAGAAACCCTCAGACTGGTCGAAGGTTTTGTCAAGGTGGATCCCCTTGGACCGGTGCCTGTCAAGGGGATGACAGAGCCCGCTGAAGTGTTCGAACTGGTCGGGGCCAGTACGGTTCGCAGACGCCTGCAGGCTGCGGTCGCTCGCGGACTGTCCCGGTTTGTCGGACGGGACAAGGAGATCGATGAACTTAACCAGATTCTGGAACTGGCAGAAGCGGGCCATGGCCAGGTCGTAGCTGCGGTGGGAGAAGCCGGTGTCGGCAAATCCCGCCTGGTCTATGAGTTTGTCCAGTCCCACCGCACAAAGGAATGGCTGGTTCTTGAGAGCGCCTCGGTCTCTTACGGCAAAGCGACGCCTTATTTTCCGGTAATCGATCTGCTCAAACATTACGTTCACGTGGAGGACGACGACGACGCCCGCGCTATTCGAGCCAAGGTAACCGGCCAGATCCTTACCCTGGACGAGACGCTTCAGGAGACCATTCCGGCGCTGCTGTCACTCCTGGACACTCTGCCGGAAGACAGCCCCTTTCTAAAGCTCGATCCGATGCAAAGACGCCAGAACATCCTTGAAGCAATCAAGCGCATCCTTTTACGCGAGAGCCAGGTGCAACCGCTGCTGGTTGTCTTCGAAGATTTGCACTGGATCGACTCAGAGACCCAGGCCCTGCTCGACATTCTGATCGAAAGCCTGCCGACGGCCCGCCTGGTGCTATTGGTCAACTATCGTCCGGAGTACCGGCATAACTGGGGAAGTAAAACCTATTATACCCGGCAACGACTTGACCCGCTTCCACCCGCAAGTGCCGGGGTTTTCCTGCAGAACCTGCTCGGAGATGACGCCGGTCTGAACCCCCTCAAAAACCTTCTCGTTGAACGGACGGAGGGCAACCCTTTTTTCCTGGAAGAGTGTGTCCGGACATTGGTCGAAACCCAAGCGCTGGCTGGCGAGCCCGGTGCGTATCGCCTGGTCCAGGACCTCCCTAAAATTCACGTGCCGGCCACAGTTCAGGTGCTGCTGGCCGCCCGCATGGATCGACTGCCATCGGAAGAGAAGCGCCTGTTGCAAACCGCGGCCGTGATCGGCAAGGAGGTGCCTTTACCCTTGCTTCAATCAATCGCTGATATGACACAAGAAGGCCTGCAGCGCGGGTTTGCTCATCTGCAGGCGGCCGAATTTCTCTATGAAACCAGCCTTTTCCCGGAGCGGAATTACAGCTTTAAACATGCCCTCACCCAGAATGTGGCCTACCAGTCGCTGCTGGTCAGCACACGACAAAAAATTCATCAACGCATTGGCCGGGTGCTGGAAAAGCAGTTTGGCGAGACTGCCGAAAAGCAGCCGGAACTGCTGGCCCATCACTACACCGAGGCCGGCTGCCATGAAGAAGCAGCCGGCTACTGGCGACGGGCAGGTGAGCGTGCCGGCGCCCGCTCTGCCTATGTGGAATCTATTGCATACCTCAACAAAGGGCTTGCGGAACTTCAAACACTGCCTGAGACCACCGCACATGCCGAACTCGAACTGGCGCTGCAGTTTGATCTTGCCTCATCACTGATCGTTTCCATGGGGTGGATCGCTCCCGAGGTGGAACAAGCTTACACCCGGGCATTGGATCTATGCCGGCAGGTGGGAGAGACACCTATACTCATTCCCGTGCTGCAGGGGCTGCGACGACTCTATGCAATGCGAGGTGCTCCAGGTGACGCTCAAAGGGCACAAAAATTGGGAGGGCAGATGCTCACCCACGCCCAGCGTCAGAATGATACCGCGTTGTTGCAGGAGGCCCACTGGGCCATCGGGCAAACACACTGTTTTCTCGGAGAACTTGAGCCCGCTCGCAAACACATGGAGCAGAGCAGCGCAGCCTATACACCCCGACCGCTTAATTCCCAGGCCGCCCGTGACGCAGCCGGCACCCAGATTGCCTGCCTGGCGCACAATGCTTATGTCCTGTGGTCCCTTGGCTACCCGGACAAGGCACTCGAAACCAGCCGGCAATCTGTTTCCCTGGCCCACGAGCTGTCACACCCCTTTACCCTGGCATTTGCCTTTTACGGCATGGCGCAGCTCAATCATTTCAAACGGGACGTGCAAGCAACCCTTAAGCAGGCCGAAGCCATGCTTGCCATCTCCAACGAGCAGGGATTTCCAGTATGGATGAACATGGGCACGCTGTTTCGTGCCTGGTCCCTGGCCATGCAGGGACATCCGGAGGATGGGATAGCCCAGATGGAGCAGTCTATTGCAAGCAATCCGGCCGGCTCCTTTTATGCCTTGCGGCCATGGCATGATGCCATGTTGGTCGAGGCATACGGGGCGGCAGGCCAGACCGAAGCGGGTTTAACCAAAGTGGTCGAGGCACTGGCTCTGGTGGAGAAAGGCGGCTTTTGTTTCTATGAAGCTGAGCTGCGCCGGCTTCATGGGGAGCTGCTGTTGATGCAGTCGGTCCCCGATGCCTCCGAGGCCGAAATTTGTATCCAACAGGCACTTGACCTTGCTGCCAGCCAGCAATCAAAATCACTGAAACTGCGAGCCGCCATCAGCCTGAGCCGACTTTGGAACCAGCAGGGCAAAAAAATAGAAGCCCTTAAGTTGCTGGAGGAAATTTACGGCTGGTTCAGCGAAGGATTTGACACGGCCGACTTGAAGGAAGCCAAGGCACTTATGGACGATCTGTCCCAAAGCGGGACTGCCTGATTGAGAAGAAATAGAGCTAACGACAAAAGCCAACCAACCCATATTGAAAGGACTTCCAATGGGATTAATACTTAAAACGTGCCGGCAGGGCTCCTGACAGAATCTTGGTGTTCTGTCGGGAGCATCGTATCCTTTCCATCAAATTTCAAACAATATAAGCCTTTGAAGGGAGGTAGTACAATGTCAAAATATATCTCAATGGTCAAATACACGGCAAAAGGCGTTGAAAACGTTAAAGATAGTCCTAAGCGGCTTGATGCGTTCAAAGGGCTTTGCGAATCTATGGGCGCTAAAGTGGAGGGGTTTTATCTAACCATGGGCCGCTGCGACATGCTGGTGATTCTGGATGCCCCCAACCCGGAAACCGTGGCAAAAATCATTCTCGCGACGTCTTCTCGGGGCGCCATCAGCACCGAAACCCTCCAGGCTTTTTCTGAAGAGGAATATCGTAAAATCGTTTCCGAATTACCCTAACGTGTAAAACGGTAAAATTTGATGTTCGAATGAAATAAATGAAGTTGAATTGGGCAGAGCCGCTTGGCTCTGCCTTATTTTTTTTCGGAATCTATATCTAATCGGCTAGATTCCGAAAAAGCTTCTGCTTCCGGACCTCGAGTTCTTCAAGGTTGCGGGGCCAGTCTTTTTTCAAAAGTCTTGACATGGCCCGGTCCGCCAGAAGCTTTCCTCCGGTTTGACACAATGGGCAGTAATTGGTTTCGTTGGCGGCGTAGCGAATACGTTGAACCGGCGTTCCGCAATCGGGACACGGTTTTTTAAAGCGACCGTGCACCGCCATACGTTCTCGAAAAGCGGTAACCTGGTCCGGAAAACCGTTTCCCACTTCATCCCGCAGGCGCTGCGTCCATTCTTCCAGTGTGTCCTGTGTCGCATGGTATAGTCGTTTAATCTGATCCTCGGCAAGTTTCTCGGTGAGCTGCAAGGGAGACAGGCGGGCGCGGTGAAGAATTTCATCCGAGTAGGTATTGCCGATGCCACTGAAAATGTGGGGATCCGTCAAGGATCGCTTAAGGGTGTGATTTTCAGCCCGCAGGGCGCTTCGAAACGCTTCCAGGGAGGCCTCAAAAACTTCAAGACCGCCGGGATCAAGACCGGCAAGTTCGGCGCGACCACTTATAAAATGAAGCGATGCCCGTTTTTTGGTACCCGCCTCGGTGATCAGCAGGCAGCCGTTGGGAAAATCAAAGACAGCCAGTCCGACTTTGCCGGGAAGTTTGCACGCTTTTTTACGCCAGTGCAAACGCCCGGCGATCATCAGATGAATCACAAGAAACCGCTCACCATCGAATACAAACACAATCCGCTTGCCCATGCGTTCTATAGCGCGAATCGTTGCCCCATTTATGGTTTTAATAGGCGGTTGTGCCGTTCGCAGAAAAAACGGGCCGGCAAAACGTATTTGCTCAAGCGGTTGACCGTTAACAAGGGCTTCAAGACGTTCAATGTAAATGGTTATATCGGGATATTCCGGCATCGGGTGGTTTCAGTTCAGATGTTTCACCTTAAAAATTTAAGTTGACTGGTAGTTATCGGGCGGTTTGAAATTTGGATTATGAGTCCTATATTAAAATTATGAAAAATCAATTAATTTTAAAATTCAGTTTACCCATAGCCGGTATCATAGCGCTGATCGTGCACGATCCCATTGTGGCAAAAACTAACGCGCCAATGAGCCGCACACAAGCATCGGTAACAGAATGTGAGCCGACCCCGGCTGATTATTTGGGTCCTTACTATAAATCAGATGCTCCGGTACGCTCAAGTGTTGGTAAGGGGTATATTCTGGAGGGCGCAGTGATGTCCTCGACCGACTGCTCCCCCGTCGCAAACGCCCGGATTGAAATCTGGCTAACTAACCCCGAAGGATCATATGATGATGACCACCGGGCGACGGTGTTTTCCGGCGGTACCGGCGGATATAGATTTGAAAGCAATTTACCGCCCGGCTATTTTGGTCGCCCGCCTCACATCCACATCCGGATCAGTGCAGAAGGTTTCAAAACCCTGACAACCCAGCATTATCCGACCCATGGTCATACCGGAGGGGGGTTTGATATCGTTTTAGAGCCGACCGAATAGGATCGAAACGGAAATTTAAAATGAACTTAAATGAGCTAATCCCGCTTCCAGCGGGACTGTCATTTTTCTAAAAAAAGACAGAGCGTAGCGTCTCCTTAATTTTAGTCATTTTAGGCAATTTAGTTCATTTTAGGCATTCGTTTATTACACTATATCAGTCTGTTATAACAAGGGGCTTAAGTAAAAATAAATATGACAAAGTAGAATTAGTCATTCATGGTATATGTAATAGCGGATATCGTTGCTCCCTGGGGATCCTGCAGCACACAAAACCGGCCGACATTCGGGATATCGGTTGGCGGAACTAAAATTTTGCCTCCCAACTCTTCCGCCTTTCTTGCGGTCGCATCAACATCATTGACGGTAACATATACACCCCAATTCGGCGGGGAGCCCGCCGCCTGAGGCGGTCTATCCATGATCCCGCCCAGACCCTCTTCACCCACTTTTACGATTGTGTAGTTCATATCCCCCATGGGCATTGCTTCAGTACCCCAGCCGAATAGACTGGAGTAAAATTTTTTAGCACCGTCAACATCCGAAGTCATCAGCTCAAACCAGCTAAAGGCGCCATGCTGCTTATATTGATCTTTCATCATATCCTCCTTGGCCCGATATGTGTAATAAGATTTACGGGCATCTGAATTTAATTAAGCGTACCAATATCGCATTGGAATCGTCCGATCGGCCGTTGCATAAATTCTGCAATTTCCAGTTCAGACTCCAGCTCAACATGCGGATTACCTTTGGCGAGACCGGCTAAGATGGTAAATTCAAAACAATCCACCTTGGAGTTGATTGCTTTGACCGCATCTACGATTTCTTTCATCCCCCGCTTGTGAAAGTCCCGGGTAAAATTTTGCAGTATCTGTTCGGCTTCCTCGATATTCGAAAATGGCAGCACGGTCTCAAATTGATTCAGGCTGCGCCGGGCGGAAAATCCGCCAACCGCACCGAAATGCTTGTTAATGTATCGTCCCATGGTCCGGATACCTTCCTGCAGCGCTGTATGTCCCAAATATTCGATGATGGCATCCGGATCCGCCAGGGTGAAAAGAATGACGGCATAGGTTTGGTTTATCTTTTTACGGCTCAGGTCCGCTTGATACCGAACTTTGAACTGGCGTTTAGAGTACAACCCGGTTAATTCATCCTCCAGGCTTTCAATGCTTTGAATAATCTCGTCATAGAAGGCCAGGTCACAGGTATCAAGTTCTTCCGGGGTTCCCTGAAATACGACCTGTTTTTCGGAAAGAACTAGGACCCGGTTGGAGATGAAAAGCACATCCGGAATATCGTGGCTCACCAGGATTGCCGTGAATCCGAATTTTTTTTTGTACTCGGCGATCATGCTCAGGATCGCATTGCGCCTGACGGGATCCTGACCGGTGGTCAGCTCATCAAACAGGACGATTTTGGGGTCGGTCACGAGGGCACGCGCCAAGGCAACCCGCTTTTGCATACCTCCGGAAAGCTCTTGCGGGTGCCGGTGCACCACATCGTTAAGCTTTGTTTGCGCTATTACAGCCAAAACTTTGTCTGCGATGGCCTGCTTGCTCAGGCGGGTGTTTTCTTGCAGCGGCAGGGCGATATTTTCAAACACCGACAGAGAATCAAAAAGCGCGTTGTTTTGAAACATGTAGCTGATTTGGCCGAGGTGATCACCCCATTCAGATTTATTCATTTTTTCATATGGTTTGCCCCGCAAACAGATGAAACCTTCATCCGGGTTTAGTAAACCGATAATGAGCTTGAGAAGCACGCTTTTACCGGCTCCGCTTTTTCCGATAACGGTGGTGACGTCACCTTCAAAAATTTGAAGATTTACCCGGTCAAGTATCGTGCGGCGGCCGAAGCGCTTGGTCACATTATTGAATCGGATTAACGGCACGGTCATGTCGGCACCTTTTTTTCGCGGCAAGTTTCGGAAGGCAGATATCGCTACAATGCCGTCGACACCGCCGGTTTAGATATCAATGATTGAGGTTTGTTCAGGGCCGTTGACCAGGATGCTGGGTCGCTATTTTATATTTAACCAACCTATTACAACTCTAATCATCATACTGGACCAATCAAGAAACTTAAGGGAATTGAACACAGAAGCGCTAAATTAGAGATTGACAATGGATGAGAAGTTGTCGGATAAGAATACCATCCTATCCTTGCCTGAAAATTAATGCGAAGTTGAAAGGAGGTGTCTAAACTCAAAACCATAGTTTAAATTGGGAAAATTTGGCTTAAACACCATAAAAAAGGAGGGTACCATGAGGACCAAAAAATCATTATTTTGCATAATTATTGTTTTGGCCGTTGCCGTCTCGTTTCTGTTAACTCAAGCCGAAACTTCCTTAGCCAAATCCATGACCTTGAAAGTCTCCCATCAATTCGCTAAAGGAGATGTCCGGGATCAGATGGCGGTCGTGTTTGGTGAAATGGTCACCAAACGAACCAATGGAGAAATAAAATTTCGCCACTACCCCGCCAAATCATTGTACAAGCCCAAAGAACAATGGGATGCCATGCGCAAAGGGGCGCTGGACATGTCTGTATTTCCTCTGGATTATGCATCCGGCAAAGTCCCCCAGCTGTCCGTCACCTTAATGCCCTGTTCGGTGGCCAATATCCAACAGGGACTCACCTGGAGAAACAAGCCGATCGGGAAAAAAGTTGACGCCCTAATGCAGGCCAACGGTGTTCGAAATCTGGTATGGGCCTGGTTTGACGGCGGACTCGGCAGCAAGGTCCGGCAGATAAAAGTACCGGCCGATGTGAAAGGGACCAAACTGCGGGCCGCCGGCAAAAAGTTTGAATTTATGATGAGTGAAGCCGGAGCGTCGATTACCAGCATGCCGTCTTCGGAAACCTACCATGCCCTGTCCACCGGCGTACTGGACACCATGCTGACGTCCTCTGCTTCATTTGTCTCCTTTCGGCTCTATGAGGTGCTCAAATACATCAATGCGCCCAGAGACTACTCCATCTGGTACATGGCGGAAAATTTGGTGATCTCCGAAAAAACCTGGCAGCGGCTCACTCCGGATCAGCAAAAAATTTTTGCAGAAGTGGCTGAATGGATGCATGTAAATTGGATCTATCCGAATTTTAAAACCCTGGTGGACAAGCTGATCACATCCTACTCTGAAGCCGGTGTGGATATCCATTATATGACTGAAGCCGAGTTTAACACCTGGATGGAATTTGCCAAAAAGACTGCCTGGAAAAACTTCGCCGAGACCGTTGATGGCGGACAGGAGTTGCTCGATCTGGCCACCGAAGCCATGAAATGATCGAGCCTTGCAGCGCGATATCAGCCCCGATGAAAAACGCCTTGCTGTCATGGGCATGAATTTCATGGGATAAATGGTTCGTGGTTGGTTGTCTGTTGAAAAAAAGAAAACCATCTTGTTGGTCGGGGCGGAGTTTATCATCATGTGCGCTCAAATAAGCCGCTAATGATATCTGCATCGGCAACCGGGTTCGATCTGTAGTGGAGGGGTTTATCCCCACCCGCAGGGGCGACTACGACCCGTCGATTCCCGTTTATATTGCTTTACCGAGGAAACCTTCCAGGAGGGGATAAACCCCTCCACTACAATAACAAGTAATTTTTGCGATTATCGTTATTTGAGCGCTTATGGGGTTTATCCCCGCCCAAATAGCGCATTTAGAAACCGTCAAAACCTTTGCTCGAATTAAATTTCAACCCACAGCGGATGACTGAACATCACAATACTGGCAATCTGCCGATCCGAAGCGACACAGCCGAATAGATTTGTTGATCGTCATTTTAATTCGATAAAAGCCTTAAATATCCAATCTTCAATCGGAAATATTCAATAATCCGAAGCTGGAGCCGGAATCATGAAATTGCTTGCTAAAATTTTAAATCGGCTAGTCGATGGTTTAACGTACATAACCGGCTGGACCGCTGCTTTTTGCCTGGTCGGCGCGGCGGTTATCGTAACGGAAGGTGTCCTTGTCAGGAAAATATTGGGTACTTCAACCATCTGGCAAATAGAAGCATCCGTGTTCCTGCTGATATTTACGGTTTTTGCCGGTGCACCGTTTGTCCAGAAAAATGAACATCATCTCAATGTGGATTTGCTGATATTCCATCTGTCTCCCAGAACCCGGGAAATAACCATGATTGTCGTTTCCGTAATATCCTGCATTTTTGTGGCCATTATCGCATGGTATGCCTGGCCCATGTGGTGGGAATCCGTTGTGGAAAATGAGCATTCGGAATCACTGTGGGGACCGCCGCTGTGGATTCCGTATTTTTTTCTACCCTTAGGAATGACGCTGCTCCTTTTGCAGTATATTGTGTACATCCGCGACAAAATCGTGCATCTGAAAAAAGGTGACCTGAGCAAGAAAGCCGAGCGATTTGAGCTAAAAGACATTGAAATATCCAAAACTAAAACCGACCCGGATGGAGATTAGGTAAGCCTTCAGGAAACCGGGAAAGAAAGGCTGTCGATGAATGAAATTACGCTGGCGATTCTGCTGTTTGGCAGCGCATTTGCGCTGCTGATTTCCGGTATTCCCATATGGGCCGGATTAGCCGGTATTTCCATCATCTTTATTCTCATCTTCTCCCCCCACCTGCTGCAGATGGTTCCCTATGTGTTGTACAGCAGCATGGACAGCTTTGCCCTTCTGGCAATACCGCTTTTCATTCTTCTCAGCGCCCCGATTGCTGCATCGGATGCCAGCAAGGATTTATACGAAACCCTGCACAAATGGCTGTATAAAATACCCGGAGGCCTTGGTATCGCCAACATGATCGGATGCGGGATCTTCGCGGCGTTGTGCGGGTCCAGTCCGGCAACCGCGGCGGCCATCGGCGGCATCGGGATTCCGGAAATGAGAAAGCGCGGCTATTCGCCCGCTTTGAGTACCGGATTAATCGCCCATGCCGGAACTTTCGGTATCCTGATTCCACCCAGCGTCACCATGATCCTTTACGGCGTGGCCACCGAAACATCCATCGGCAAGTGTTTTATTGCCGGTGTGATCCCGGGCATTCTCGAAATTCTGCTCAGCTGTATCTGGGTCGGCGGTGTTTTCTTTTATCGCAAACTGGTCCCGGCTGAACCCGGGGACGTGTATTATATCCAGGACCAGGCCCAGCAGGAATATTTTTCCTGGAAAGACCGGTTTGCCTCCCTGATCAAGGTCCTGCCGTTCGTTCTGATCATCATCGGCATTATGGGGTCTTTGTACGGGGGCTGGGCAACACCCAGTGAAGCCGGGGGGTTGGGCGCCGTGCTTTCCCTGATTTTCGTAATGATCATCTATAAAATCTACCGGCCCCGACAGCTATGGAAGATATTCATCAAAGCCTTAAACGAAAGCAGCATGATATTAATGATCATGGCCGCCGCCCTGCTGTTTGCGTATGTCTCTTCCGATTTATACGCAACTCAGACCCTGGGAGAATTGATTTTAAAGCTACCGCTGGGAAAATGGGGCATTGTCGTCTTGATCAACATTTTGCTGTTGATCCTGGGTTGTTTTATCCCTCCGGCGGCGGTTATCCTGATGGTGGCGCCGCTGCTGCTTCCGATTATTCAGGGGTTGGGATTTGACCCCATCTGGTTTGCCGTCATTATGACGGTGAATCTTGAAATCGGATTGGTAACGCCCCCGGTGGGCCTGAATCTTTACATCGTAAAAAACATCGCGCCCGATGTGCCCATGTCCCATGTGCTGTTGGGCGTCATACCATTTGTGATTATTGAATTTATTGTAATTATCTGTGTGTGCATCTGGCCGGAGCTGGCGTTGTGGCTGCCGAACAAGATGATCGGCTAGAAGTGGCTTTCAGCCGCGGCATTTGATTTCGCGGTTGAAAACCGCTCCCACATTCCTTGTACTGGCTCTTTCTATATAACCAAATTAATTTATGGTATTCAATGTCATTGCTTGTGGGTTTGATTTGAGCGTGTGGGAGCGGCTTATAGCCGCGATTATAATTTTAGGTTGAAGTTTAATATGATGTGGGGGCTTTTATGAGAAGTGAGTCGCTGGGGGATTGTTTTACGAAAAGTTTTTTAGCCCGCAGGGAAAAACCGGCCATAACATTTTTAAGAGATGGCCGGGTAGAAACGGAAATTACCTATCTTGAATTAGAGCGGGATAAAAACCGGATGGCTGCTGTTTTCCAGGATCTGGGGGTCGAAAAGGGAGACCGGGTCATATTGTTTATCCCGAAATCCTTAATTTTTGTAGTGGCTCATCTGGCGCTGCAAAAAATTGGTGCCATTGCCGTCCCCTTGAATCCGGGTTTTAAAAAATCGGAGCTGGAATATCTGCTTAATGATGCAGAGGCCAAAATAATTTTATCGGAGCCCGGTTCGGAGTCACTGATCAGGGAAATAGACCCCAGCCTCATCAATCTGATCATTGACACCCGGATTCCTTATCAGGACATCGAAGTCCTGCATAAGGCTTCTGAAAATTTCATCCCGGTTGAAATCAATCCGGATGATCCCGGCCTCATCATTTACACTTCGGGCACCACTGGCAAACCCAAAGGGGCGGTTTTGACCCAGAAGAACCTGATCCATGATGCCCGCAATATAATCAAAATCTGGGAAATCCGTGAACCGGATGTGCTCTGCCATGCCCTGCCGCTTTTTCATGTCCACGGTCTTTGCTTTGCCCTGCATACGGCCCTGCTGGCCGGCGCTCATGTAGTCATGCTCGATTTGTTTTCTGCCCAAAGGATTATCGAAACTTTGAGTCAAAAAGACGGACCCCGGGCATGCACGGTGTTTATGGCCGTTCCGGCAATGTATGGCAAATTGATGGAATGTTTAGGCGACAAAAGACCTGACCTTGAACATATGCGCTTGTGGACCTCAGGATCCGCACCACTTCTGGCCGTCGACTTTGAGCGCATCCACCGCATATTCGGCAAACAGCCGGTGGAAAGGGAAGGCATGTCGGAAACCGGTATGAATTTTTCCAATCCATTGCACGGCAAAAGAAAGCCGGGATCCATCGGCCTCCCCTTGCCGGGGCTGGCGGTTCGAACGGTTGACCCGGCAACAGGCATGGATGTGACGCCCGGTCAAACCGGTGAATTCTGGCTCAAAGGGCCGGCCATCACTCCGGGCTACTGGCGCAAGCCGGAAGAAACCGCTAAAACATTTGAAGGAGAGTGGTTTAAAACCGGCGATCTGGGCAACATCGATGAAGATGGATACTACTACCTTACGGATCGCATCAAACACATTATCATCTCCGGCGGAGAAAACATATCCCCCAAAGAAGTTGAAGCCGTCATCAACCAGGTTGACGGCGTGACGGAATCCTCGGTGGTAGGAGTGGTGGATGAAAAATGGGGGGAAAAGATAGTAGCCGCCATTGTTACCAAGCCCGGTACGGAAATCAGTTTAACTGAAATTCAGCTACATTGTAAAAAACACCTGCACGACTGGAAATGCCCCAAAGTGATCAAATTTGTAAAAGAGTTGCCCCGAAACACCATGGGCAAAGTTTTAAAAGAAGAGGTAAAAATGCTTTTTTAAGATTGTCCGGAATATCCGCCAAACACGAAAACCCCAGTTGATTGAAAAGTATTATTTAAAAAAAAGTGTGGACTGTAATCGTCAATCCACGCCTTTATCACTTCAATGCAAAGCAAGCAACATAATAGCCGTAGTCCTCAAAGAAGGGTGAATAACCTGATAGGAATACCACAGGAGTATCACAGAGATTCGTAAGAAGCGAATTTTTCATATATGTTGGAGCTGTAAGACATTTATCCCGGAAGAACCGGCACAGTATAATCCTTGACACGGTTGGCCACTACCGTCGCGATGTATATCACCCAGAGGATCAGGCAGATGTGAAGCATGTCATTTTGTGAAAACCAGATCCCCTCCCCTCTCGCCCACAACTTTTGTGTGATATTCAGGTCGTTGTAGATGCAATAAGCGGCGCTGGTGAGGAGCAACAATATCCAGGTGCCCAGAAGTGCAAGATCCATGGGTTCCCTGAGCAGGTAGTACCGCCAGCCGTTTAAAACAAAGAAGAGCACGAGAATTGGAGTCGAGACCCGGACCATCAAATTGAAAGTGATAAGCGATTTGACCGGAACAATCCCCCCTACGAGGGTCAAAATGACATACACCACGGCGCTCACCAGTGCGTAAACCGACAGAATCACCCGCAATGATCCCTCGGTGCAGGAATACGCTACAGCAACCAGCATCGCGTCCATGCTCACCTGCTGGAACATGAGGTAGACCACCTCCCACCAGCTGGTCCAGGCGCATGACTGCCGCCCCGCACACTTGATCTCGTAGCCGAATGCCTGGTAGCTGGTCCCGGCCAGAAGCGCACCGGCGCCCCATAGCAAAAGCGAAATGCACCACCACAGACGAGATATTTCACTGTCCCGGATCTTCAAGAAATAAAGGCCGGCGGCAATGGTCAGAACTCCCAGAAAGTAGACCAAGAAAGTCGAGGTGGGCTGGGTCAGGATGATTTTCCTGGATGCGATTCGGATTTTAACGCACGGCTGTGCCTCGCACCAGTTCGCGGGAGTCAGCTCCGGATCGGAATACCGGATTGACTTCAGGCGGCTGAAACCCGACCATACCGTCTTTGCCATCACCCAAAAAAATGAGCGGCTCATGAAACCATATCAAACTGTTGAAATTTGATGTCGATAAAAAGGCTTCCTGCCGATGGATCTTTGATCTCACCGCCGATCAACCGCCGAGGTAACTCCGGGTCGCACCGGCAGCGCTTCCACACGTGCGGAGCCTCAGGGCGTATTTGCAAAAAATGCCTTCTGTGAGCTATCCAACGGAGGCGGAATCAGAACGAATTTACCGACATGTTTCTTCTCGGTGAACGCGCGCTGCGCGTCTACAATCCGTTCGAGTGGAAAGGTCTTTGCAAGCAGCGGTCGAATCTCACCATTCTCGATATAGGAAACAAGGTTGGGGAAAACAGGCTCATCCCACGCGGTGCACCCTATCATCGTCAGGTCCTTTAGATAAAAATCACGCATATCGAGTGTCACGAGCGGTCCGGCTATGGCACCCGAGGAGGTATACCTCCCCCCGCGCTTCAGCACCTTCAGCATTCCGCTAAAAGCCGGCCCTGCCACGTTGTCAACGACGACATCCACAGAGTTCCCTCCAAGACAGGCAACGATGTCGTCGTCCCGTGCGATGACGCGATCGGCTCCAATTGACTTCACCTGCGCATGCTTCGCCTCTCCCGCAATTGCAGTTACAGCGGCCCCTCGACGCTTCGCCAGCTGCACGACGGCCGACCCGACACCGCCCGACGCTCCAGCGACCAATACATGCTCGCCCCTGGACACATTCACCCGGTGAACCATGTTCTCGGCCGTGCCGTAGGCACATGGAATCGTGCCAAGTTCGGCATCGCTCCAATCGCAGTCCACGGGGAAAATCTCCCCGGCCCCCACTTTTACGAATTGCGCAAATGCGCCGTCGAAATCGGAGGCCATCCAGATATTCTCCAGGGACTTCCATCCCGAACTGCGAATGCATGGCCGCACCAATACGCGCAAGCCAATGGCTCTTTCGTCTTCACCAGGGGCAACAGCGACAACACGCCCGCAACAATCAGTGCCCTGGATAAATGGAAATGGCGTCGCCTCGTTCCATCCACCGTCTGCCTCTGCTTTCGCCATTTCTTTCTCTGCAGCTGTCAGAGCTTCTGTACCGGTTGTAACCGCGGAAGAGTACCAGCCGAGCCGGGTATTGATTTCAGTATTGTTTACCCCGGCTGCGAGGACTTGCAAAAGAACCTCCCCTGAGGCAACTTCTGGGACCGGGACATCCCGATACTCAAGTTGTTCGTAACCGCCGTTGCCGTTTGTAACAACCGCTTTCATGGTTGTTTTGCAACCTTTGAGATCAAAGCGATCCTTTTTTGATTTCGTTGCACATTCATTAACCATGTTACCCCTTTCTTTCCTGTAATTGCAGTGTTCTTTCAAAATAGATCGTTCCCGACATGCTGTAATTATCAGCGGCTCCGATCTGTCATTCCAGGCCATTGGCGGCTTTGGCTGGTCGCGTGATACCGACGATCCCAAGGGCCAGCAGGATGCCGGCAGTAACGGTGAACATGCCGATCCAGGCCGGCAGCCCCGGCATCTCCTGCAGGATCGGGATGGCCGCCAGGGCAGCCATGACCGGCACAGTGGAAAGAAATACGGAGGTTGCGTTGGCTCCCAGACGGCGAACGGCGATATTGAGACAGGATATGCCCACCACGCTGGGAACCAAACCTTGATAAGCGCCCTGGAGCAGGATTTCGGATCGGGATGCAATCGCCAGGTTGCTGTCCAGCCACAACAGCCAGATCGGGATATAAACGGCAGCGCTGACCAGGGTCACCGAAAAAAGAACCTGTCCGGGGGTGATGGTCCAGACCCGGTTGGCAACCATAAATAAGGCGAACAGGGCAATTGCAGTCAGAAACAGCGCATCGCCGAACCAGGTCATGCCGCCGCTTGACGATAAAAAGCCTTCATAACCGACAAGGGTAACGCCGATCAGGATTATCCCCAGGCCGGCCACCTGGGAGGTTCGGCACCGCTGTCCGATCCAGATCCACCCGAAGAGGGTTGTAAATAAAGGCAGGCAACCGTTTAGAAAAACTCCGCCGTGGGCCGCGGGTGCATATTTGAATCCGAAATAGGAAAGCAGGGCATAGGGCACGCCGGCGGTAAGGGTCAGAATCAGTACCCGTAAAGGGGTGAGTCCCTGCCAGGTCCGGCGCCAGATGATATAAGGCAGAGCGACAGCCGCACCGACGCTGAACCGGAATCCGGCGACATCGTAAACGGTCAGACTGTTGGTCACCCCGAGTCGACTGACAATAATCCACCCCGACCAGAAAAAAACGACACTGATGGCAGCCGCGGCACCCAGCAGGAAATGGTTTTTGTTGTTGTTTCTCATATTTAAACAAATCGGTTCCAGGTTTGGGACTTCGCCCGTTGGGCTTCGACCCCACAACCAGTGTTCAAAGGTTACAACGACCTACCTGAATATTCTTCTAAACGCGATAGGGCATCAGGGAAATTTTGGCGTCCAAAGCCGATGCGAAAATGATTGCCCGGGTCATCGTACAGGGTCCCCGGCAAAAGCAGCACGCCGGCATCTTCCACCAGGTCATTGCAAAAATCATTGATGTTTTTGCCGATCAGGCGCGGAAATCCGATCGAACCGGCCTGCGGCCGCTGCCAGACAAATTGATCGGTGTGGCGCGCAAAGAATTGATCCAGCAGGACCAGATTGCGGGTAATAATGCCCATATTGCGCGCCACCAGTTTTTCCCGGTGGCGCAGTGCCAGCTCAGCCAGAAATTCACTCGGTGCACTGTTGCAGATGGTCGTATAATCCTTTAAAGCCGCCATGCGGCCATAAATCTCTTTATTTTGCGTTGCGATCCAGCCAATGCGCAGTCCGGCCAGACCATATGTTTTTGACATGACCCCAAGTGAGACGGTGTGCTCTCCCAAATCACAGGCGGCCGGCAGCCGATCTTCCCGGCGGTATTCCGATTCACGATAGACTTCATCAGAAAATAGAACAATCCCCTGATCCCGGCAAATGCGGATGATTTCCTGAAACACTGCCGGCGGCATCAGATGACCGGTCGGATTATGGGGGGTATTGATTATAACGGCTTTCGTATTGGTACGAATATGTTGCTTAAGTTCATCCAAATCCGGCGACCAGCCGGTTTCTTCGCGGGCTTGCCAAAGCGTCACCTGACTGCCGATGCTGCGTGCGACTTCGAAAAGTGATTGGTAACAGGGCCAGTGAACAATGATATGGTCCGCAGCATCCAAAACGGCGTGCATAAAAAGAAAGATCGCCTCTTCGGCACCGGTATGCACCAGCACTTGCGTCGGTTGGATATGATCGTATAAATTACAGATTTCCTTTTGCAGTGAGGGGCTGCCCTGGGATTCCGTATAACCGAGCCAGTGCCGATGAAACAATTCGGACGCTTCCGGCTCAAAATCGAGGATATCTTGAATTGAAAATGATTCACAGTCCGAGGCGCACAAAACATATTTTACGTTGAATTCATACTGGGCAAAATAGCGTTCAAGCTTGAAAGCGGGGATTTGCATGATAATAATGCTCCGGCCAAAAATTGAATGATAGAGCGAATCCCGCCTTGGCGGGACGCAATTCGTCAATAGTCATTCGTCAATAGTCAATTAATATAATTACAGCATTCCCTTTATCACTCGTTCATACTCCGGAAAATACTGGCCGATAACCGGCAGATCAAAGGTGCGCAGAATGCTGGTATTGCTTTCCCGTTCGAGAAGAAAATCAAATGACTTTTCCACCAACACTTCCGGCGTTACACGCTTATTGGTCAGCTTTTCATAATAAGACGTTTTCAAAGTCACTTTGTGGGTCGTGGTGATGCCGGCCTCAACAGTGACCTCAAAGGTTGTGCCATCGATCGGGTTGACAGTGATCATGGTTCGCTCCTTCATTTGGATTTACCACTGCGGTAAATTCTAATCCTGACCTTTTCCAGGGTCGCCAGACCATTTTTTATGGCCTCGTCAATTAAGGGCATGAATTCTTCGATCTTCTCATCGGTATCAACAATCTCGATTACGATAGGCAGATCAGAGGAGAGCCTGAGGAGTTTGGCGGTATGAAGACGACTGCTGGCGCCATACCCTTCCAGCCCACGGTACACTGTTGCTCCGGCCAGACCGGATTCGCGAGCCTTTTTGACAATCCATTGATACAACGGTTGCCTTTGGTATTTGTCGCTTTCTCCGATAAAAATCCGGAGGAGCTGACCTTCTTCCGGCAGTATCATGGCGCACCTCATATATATCGGATTACATTAAAGCCGAGCCAAACGGCTGATATCCCAACAATGACCTGTATCAACACATTGGCAAGGGCCGTTAAAAATGCTCCATCTCGTATTAGCGCGATCGTCTCGAAGCTGAATGTTGAAAATGTCGTAAATCCGCCTAACAAACCGATCAGCAAAAAAACCCGCATTTCCGGGCTGAGCAAATTGCGCACCTCGGCCAGCCCGGTTATGAAACCGATCAAAAAACATCCCAGGATATTAACAACTGCGGTGCCAATAGGAAAATAAAGATTGGGGAATATTTGATATATCGCCCCGGCTAACAGGTAACGCCCGATTGAACCGAAAAAACCACCCACGCCAACGAAGACTAAATTCAGCAATGCTGTTCCCATCATAGTATTCAGTTACAGTTGAATCAAAAAAATACCTTTTCGAATTGAATTTCAGGAGCGTACCGCGATGGCGACACCGGCTGCGACCATTACCCCGCCGGCAGCTCGATTGAGCCGCTTAACCGACCGCTCATTCGTAAGCATCCTGCGCGCACGGCTGGCTAAATAGGCATACGAAGTCAGAACCCCGCTTAATACGACGGTAATGATAGCAACAACAAGCATCAGATCGATAATTGTCAGGGCGGACAAATCAAGGAATGTCGGCAGAAAGCCACAATAGAAAAGAATCACCTTCGGATTGGATAAAGTGATCATGAGGCCGCTGGCAAAATTACCCCATGTTGATCGGGTCTTCGAATATTGATGGTTTTGAACAGGCTCGGGTTTCTGGAGCCATATTTTAACACCCAGCCAGACCAGATAAGCGCCGCCGCAAATTTTTACCATGAAAAATAAACTGCCCAGGGCCCGGGCCACCATGGAAAGACCAAACGCGGCAAACAATAGAAAAATGACGTCACCCAGGACAATTCCCCATATGACGCCAAGGGCGGGCCGAAAACCCGAGGCAATGGCCCTGGCAGTCGTCGCAAAAACCCCGGGTCCGGGGCTGGCTGCCAGAACGACCATTGCCACGGCAAACCCAAATGCTGAATATAGCGTCAAAATACCTCCCTTGCCGTTAGTTTAATGGTTAATTGGTTAATTAATTTGCCCGGAAAAATAGCACATTCCAGATTAATAATTGTTATTTGAAATTTAATTCAATTATTGTAACTTTGCACTTTATCAAGTTTTAAACCAAATGCAATTTAAAATTCTATTAAGGATGAGCTCGTAAGAAGTCGTTCTAATGTCTGGATACCCGCCTTCGCGGGTATGACGGTATTTGTAACTGTTTGCTATTTTTGTTTTTTTTGTCATTTCAGCGCAGGTGGGAATCCAGGAGAACTAGCATCGCAGCGCCAGACACAGGGCATCATTTTCGGGGGAATGCAAGGGCAGAAATGAAAACAGGGTAATGGATCTCCAGGCGTCGTGCCCGGATATGGTGTGGTTAAATTCATCCGCATCCTTGAACCCGACATTGTCAGCCACCAGGAGTCCACCCCTTTTAAGAAGCCTCCGGCAATCCGGCAAGACTTTGACGTAATCCTGCTTTTCGATGTCCAGGAAAATAAAATCAAAACTTTCTTGCAGTTGGGGCAAGTCTGCTACAGCGTCTGCCACACGGATTTCGATACGTTCCGAGACACCGGCCTGCCGGAAATTCTGCTGCGCCCTGGCAGCCATGTCACCATTATTTTCAAAGGTCAGCACGCTTCCATGGACCGGCTGACAGGCCCGCGCCAGATAAATGGCCGAATAGCCGGTGGCTGTGCCCAGTTCCAGAATTCTTACGGCTTTGGCGGCAGCCACCAGGATATAAAGCAGTTCACCCACGACCGGGCCCACGATGGGAATATTTTCCTTTTCAGCCTGGGCCTCCAGTTCAATCATCAGCTCGTCCCGAGTCGGGATAAGCTTACTAAAATAGTCTTCGGGATTATCGATGATATTGGACATTTTGACCTCCGAGACCTCAAATTCCTGATCTCCTTCTGAATATCACTTGACGTATCAAAAGGAGTTGGCGAATATCAAGAACATAATTGGTAATAGAACGAAAACTTGCCGAATCGACCTGTTGGGTTTCGCTTTTCGAAAGCATAATAAGGTAAATACCTGAATTTCGCAGGTTGGGTTGAGGTAAAAAACCCAACATCTAAGATGGCGCTCAACCCAACCTACCAGACAGATGAGGCGGTGGATGAAAAAATAACCTTAAACCCACAACGTTGAACCCAGGTCGCTTTCGGCGCCGCCAGGGGTTTATCCGCCTGCGGAGGGCAGCTAAACCTTTGAATCCCCACAAAAATGAGGATTAATTATGATTATCCTGATTAACTCATCCAAAACATTAGACTTTCAGCAAAAAGCCCGCATTTCAAAACATACAATTCCCGAACTCAAAAAAGACGCTGACTATCTCGTCAAAGAACTTTGTAAGCTTTCCGAGTCAGATTTTTCAAAACTGCTGAAGACCAGTGAAAAACTGACGAATTTGAATATCGAACGCTATGCGGTCTGGCGGACCCAGATGAAAGGATCGAATGCGAAACAGGCTTTGCTGGCATTTAAGGGCGACATCTATTCCGGGATGGACGTTGATAATTATAAAATCAAGGATTTTGATTTTGCCCAGAAACACGTGCGAATTTTGTCCGGCTTATACGGAATTTTGCGCCCTCTGGACCTGATGCAGCCTTATCGACTGGAAATGGCTACCAAACTGGCAACCTCCAGGGGCAAGGATATCTATCAGTTCTGGGGAACAAAAATAAATGAATCTGTCAGTAACCTATTGAAGGGTGAGAAGTCCGGCGTATTGGTCAACCTGTGCTCGATGGAATATTTCAAATCGACCAAACCGGTATCATTAGATGCAAAAATAATCACACCGCTTTTCAAGGAATACCGAGACGGCTCCTATCGATTCGTTACCCTTTACGCCAAAAAAGCCCGCGGGTTAATGTGCAATTATATCATCCGAAATCACTTAAAAAGGGTAGATGATCTAAAATCTTTTAATGCGGCAGGCTATAGATTTAACAAAAGAATATCATCGGATGGAGCCTGGGCCTTTACCCGGGGAGAATCAGACCCCGATAAAAAAACAACCGGGGCATAATCCATAACTATCGATTTCGGGAGTATGCGGTTGGCGCGCAATTCTTTTCTATCCGCGGCCGACAAAGGGCATGCTCACCGGCAGCACAATACTTTCCAGCAGGTTGATCTCGGGCGGCAGGGTTGCAATCGTCACCGCAACCCGCGCAAGGTCATCCGGGGACATCACTCCTTCCTTGCGGGCGACTTCCTCGCGGCCGGTCCAGATCGGTGTCAGTGTATTTCCCGGATGCAGGATACTGACGGCAATGCCGAATTCCCGGGCATCAAGAGCTAAAGATCTTGTGAGCCCCTCCAAACCAAACTTCGAGGTGGTGTAGGCCGCCGAGTGGACCCGCGGCACCTTAGCCGATACGCTGCCGATGTTGATGATACGGCCGGAACGCTGGGATTTCATTATTTTGAGCGCCTCCCGGCTGCAGAGGAATGCGGCGGTCAGGTTGACATCGATCACCTGCCGCCAAACTTTCAGGCTCAGTTCATGCGTGGGAGCCCCTTTGGAGACGCCGGCATTGTTTACCAGAATATCCACCCTGCCGAAAGCCGCCAATGTCTGCTGAAAAAGGCCAACGACCGCGTCTTCGACCGTCACGTCCACGGGAACGACCCGTGCTGAGCCACCGTCCCTTTTTATTTTTTGCGCAACAGCTTCAAGCTTTTCAGTGCTGCGCGAAGCCAGCACCGTCTTGGCCCCCTCGGCTGCATAAGCAACAGCAATGCTTTTGCCGATACCGGTACTTGCACCCGTTATAACCGCGATACGATCCTGTAATTTGCCCATCTATATACCCTCCTTGTAACTGTTCATTGGGTTTTGAGCATTTCTTTCACCAGTGCTCGCCATTCTTCTTCGAGCGGCACATCCGGTCTCACTCGGCCGGCACGGGAATACCAGTAGTCGGCGTTCCATAGAACGCCTTCTTCTCGGTGAAGGTAAGCATGGACGGCACTGCCTTGAACCGTGGGGATCTCCTGTGCGATGGAATGCGCCGTATCCCAGTCGCCTCTTTTATCCCACCAGAGAGATGTTAAGGTCTCTGAGAATTTAGAGGATGGTTCTTCATTATCGACGCTTTTGGTAAATTCTTCAAAGGTCATAATAGCTCCCGGTGCATGATAATTATTTTTTCTAAATCCTTTGACAACTCTGAACACCAGGCAACCGAGGATGCCCAGAATTGCTCTAAGTCGGCAAACCCTCGTTTGAGTGCTGGAGTACCTTCAGTATTTTCTGCGGCTGTCACCAGTTTTTTGAGATGATTTAAGGTGATATGCTCGGTGCTGTCTACAAGCAGATTCGATCTTTCCAATTTTTGAATCAGTGCCCCAATTTCTTTTATGAGCTCGTTCATTGCAGCTATTGTATCGAACAGAAATAAATTGATGTCAAGAAGATTGAAAATACTGAAAATACCCTCAGCCAAATTTTAATTCATTTGGCAGGTAGCTGCAAAAACCAAAAACGACAATCAACAACCAACAAACAACTTACAACCTACAAATATATTTGCTTTTTAACCTTATTTTCGTAAAATAGGCGCCATGAAACCAAATAACGAATCCAGCCAATCCGAAAAAATAATCACCACCACCTGCTCCTACGACTGCGGCGGGCGGTGCCTTTTAAAGGTGCATGTTTCCGATGGCAAAATTGTAAAAATTGGAACGGACGATACGCCCGGATCGGGATTGAAGGCCTGTATCCGGGGATTGTCTCAGGATAAGGTGGTGAATTCTCCGCAACGCCTGACCCAACCCCTGAAACGGACCGGGGCGCGGGGCAGCGGCCAATTTGAGCCGGTTTCCTGGGATGAAGCCCTGGATGCGGTTGCCGCTGAACTGAAACGCATCAAAGATACATACGGTACCCATTCCATTTTTCTGGCGGACTATTCCGGTAATGAAGGTGCGCTGCGAAGCTCCGGCGGCAAGGCTACCCGGCGCTTTATTAACATGTACGGCGGGTGCAGTGTTATCGATGGCAACACATCCATGGAAGCGGCAATTTTTGCATCACACACTACCTTGGGCACCAAGATTACCGGAAACAGCCGCGACAACCTGCTATATTCCAAACTGATTATCATGTGGGGCTGGAACCCGGTAGTCTCACGCTTCGGCCCGGATACGGTCTCTTATCTGAACCTGGCCAAAAAGACCGGCACCCGCATAATCTGTGTGGACCCGCGCTTGAGCCCATCGGCCAAATTGCTGGCCGACACCTGGCTGGCGATCAGACCGGGCACCGACACGGCCTTGCTGCTTGCCATGGCCTATGTGATGATAGCTGAGGACCTCTACGATCATAACTTTATCAGGACCTATACCGCAGGGTTTGAAGATTTTAAAAGTTATGTGATGGGAGACGCGGACGGGCTGCCTAAAACGCCGCAATGGGCTTCGCCAATCACAGGGGTTGCCGCAGAAGACATCATAACCCTGGCAAGAGAATATGCCCAATTAAAGCCGGCAGCGCTCTATACAGGTTGGGCTCCGGGCCGCACCGCTTTCGGCGAACAATTCCACCGGGCAGCCATGACGCTGGCGGCCATGACCGCCAACATCGGAATTAAAGGCGGACAGGTAGCCGGCGGCACCGGGTATATGGAGTTGGGCTCGCTCGCCAATCCGTTTCATGTACCCCCGCAAAAAAATCCGAAAATCCACATGACAAAAATTTATGATGCCCTGCTGAAAGGAAAAGCCGGCGGCTTTCGAGCCGATATCAAACTGGCCTATATTGTGGGATGCAACCTGTTAAACCAATTTCAAAATGTCAATAAAGGCGTACAAGCCATGAGATGTCTGGAATTTATTGTGGTCCACGAACTTTTCATGACATCCACCGCCCGCTGCGCAGACATAGTTTTGCCGGTTACCCATTTTTTAGAACAGGAAGATATCGGACAACCATGGCTGGGCGGCCCCTATAATATCTTTATGAACCGGGTCCTGCAGCCTTTACCCGAAGCCCGTTCCGATCTGGCGATTTTCACCCGGCTGGCTGAGCGCCTGGGGCTTAAAAAGTTTAATCTCAAAACAGATGAAGAATATCTGCGGGACATCGTGGCAAATACGCCGCCGCTTCCCGCATACGATAAGTTCAAACAGCAGGAGAGTTACCGAATATCATTGAAGGAACCCTGGATTGCCTTCCGCCAACAGATTGAGGATCCGATCAACAACCCCTTCCCGACCCCATCGGGCAAAATCGAAATCTACAGCCGCCTCATCGCCGAAATGAATCACGATCAAATCCCGCCCATACCGACTTATATCGAGCCCTGGGAAGGTCCCCGGGATGCCGACGTTGTAAAATATCCAATCCAACTTGTCAGCCCCCATGCCAAAACCAGAGTCAACTCCATGTTTGATAACATCCCGCATTTGAAGCAAAGGAGCGACGATGCGATCTGGCTTAATGCCGCCGATGCTCAAAATCGCGGGATTTCCAATGGTGAGCCGGTCATTGTCTTCAATGAGCGCGGCAAATTACGCACCACAGCAAACGTCACCGATCGAATTCGGCCCGGTGTGGCCAGTCTGGATGCGGGCGCCTGGTACCGGCCGGATTCCGGGGGGATCGATGAAGGCGGCTGTGTCAATGTGCTCACCAGAGATGAGATGTCGCCGGCGGGGGCATTTGCCTGCAATAGTTGCCTGGTGGAAATCGTGCCGGACAAATAGAGAATCCAGGCCCTTAGGACAAGACTAGGACATCACTTATCGGGGTGCTTTAGACCCTTTTTTCTGGGTTAGGATCGCTCTGATCCGTCGACAAAAATCTTTTCTGCCGTAACTTTAGCTAAAATTGGCGATTCGAAGCTATGGCACCCGGCTACCACCGCCGCCGCCCTCCGGACCCCCGAGAAAAGGATGATTGGGCATGACCACAATCCGGTTATCGCCTACAAACTTCAGGCTGGTTGCGCCAATGGCAGTATACATGATCCCGACTTTAACGCCATTCGGATCCAGCATATCGGCGCCGAATTTATAGTAGCCGTAATCCTCCCAGATAAAAATGGTCATCCTTTTGAATTCTGCCGTATCCGGGGCGATATCCCGCCACATTTTCGAATCCATTTCATATTTGGGCTCAATTCCAAAAATGACATAGGGTTGGGAGCCTCCATAGTAATAATATTTATAATCCATCGGCACCTGATAGGATTCAAACGCCTGCTGAACTTCGGCATCCCGCTTGAGGCTTCCATAATTCGCGGTACAACCGGCAATCAGGGTTAGAATAATTATGACGATGCCAATCGGCATAAGATCAGCTGAAAATTCATTTTTATTTTGTTTTTTGGGTTGATTCATAATTTCCCCCTGCCCGGCAAAACATTCTCGAGCTGGACTCTGGCTTTAATGGTGAACAATAGCTAGATATATAGAGTCAATTGCCTGCCAAAGGCTACGAATAATTCGTGTTGCAGGTTAGTTTGTAAAAGATAATTGACAGGCAATCATTACATCCGGGCTATGTAACAAACTACCTAATAGTTAGCTAAAACTTTTCACAATAAGTCCTGGAGGCTTTGGTCTACTTCAAACTAACATACTTATATTTAATAAAAATATGAACACAAAAATATTTTGCATAGATTTTGCAGAAAGGAGTCTGAGCAAATACTTAAGATACGGATTGGCTCCCTGAAATGAGAGGATGTTAAACCATGCTTTCTACACTTCACCAGTTTTTAAATTTAAAACCAGAAGTTGATTTGCCTGACACCAACCAGGAATCAAAAAGGCATGAAGTCGTTGCCAAGCTGTATTATTTGCTGGAAAAATTAACCGAGGAACAAAAACTGACTCTGTTAAAGCTACTACTGCGGGGCAAGATAGTCGACTATTTATTCAAACTGGTCATTGATTTGTCCGACAATCAACGACTGGTTCTAATGAAACAACTGGAGCAAATAACATCGAGAACGTCCGGTTATGATCGAAGAAAATACATCCGCAAGGACTGCTTAATCAATGCCAAGATCAGTGCGGCAAATCGAATTTTAACCTGCTTTATCCTGGACATCAGTCCCCAGGGCGCCTATATCGATACCGACGAGGGGATTCTGGTGGGACAATCTACAAAGTTGATGTTTTCATCGCCAAATAACCGGGCGCGACTAATTTTTTCCGGAAAAGTTGTCTGGATCAAAAATCAGGGGGCGGGCATAAAATTCAACCATTCAAATCCCAATCAGCTTGAAATTATAAGATCATTCACGGACAACAAACAAAAGGTGTATGAAATAAACAGCTGTTAAGATTCATTTATGAGTTTCCGAATCGTGTCCTGGGAGAATCCTCTGGCGTAAAGAAATCTGTATATTTTATCCTTTCTTTTCTTAAGATCAGATTCCCGTTCAAAGCGCTTGAAATTTTTTTTCAAAATTCGCTCTGCGTTTTCTCGCTCATCGGCATCGCTGACGGTTTCGAAAAGAATGTTTTGTATCCGTTCGCCCCGCAGTCCTTTATTTTTCATCGCATGCCGAATGCGTTTTACACCATAACCTTTTCGGATCAACTGCTCAATGTATACCCGTGCCGTGCGTTCATCGTTAATATAATCGAACCGTTCGCACTCCGTAACGGCTTTTTCGATATCCTCCGGTTTAAATCCCCGATGCTTCAGTTTTTGGATAAGCTCATATTTGGAGTGATCGCGGCCCGTGAGTATGCGAAGGGCTGTATTTAAAACCTTCTGATAGTCACCCTTTGAAAGATCGGTTTTATGGTTCGTTTCTGGTCGCTGGTTGCCGGTCACTGGATTATCAGTTGATTGAGTGGAATTATCTCTATTATATAGGCGGCCGATGCAAATTTTGCCAGATACCGGTGTTACCGCTTGATCCTGAATGCTTATGCTCTCTAAACGGATGCAGCACTTTGCTGAATCTTTGCATAACCTGCCGGATTGTACCCCCCTGAGTATAGTTTCGAATAAAATATTTTAACTCTGATTTTTGACTGGGTGTCAGTGAACCGAACTTTAAGCTGCCGTGCCGGCCACCAGGAAGATTCGAAACATTCGCTGGAAATGCTTTAAAGTTGGAGATAGTCTCAAAGGGAATATTTTCCAGATAAAAGCTGCAATCAGCCACCATTATTTCGAGTTTGGAAGCTTTGTTCAGCCATAGGTCGTCGCCGTTCATAGAGACGCCAAGTCCGCCAATCGCGATGTCTAAAATTGGAACCAGCCTGACCGGTTCAGAATTGATTATGGCGAAGGCATTGTCTTTAACCTTATATCGCAGATGTCTTCTTCGCTCAACTTGCATAATTATCACCTCCCATAGATAGCCGAATAAATCTGGCGATAATTTGAGATCAGAGCATCAGGATTTCAGAGAATACTGCGCGAGCCGAATAGCTTTTGGAAAGCCGCATCTCAGCTGGAATCGAGCAACACAGAATGAATTACAATGGCATGCCAGATATTAAATCATAACAGAAAATATCTAATACCACAATGTGAAATGTCAAGGGCAGCGGCAGGATCATGAAGCCGGAATCTTCCGATTGGGGATGACCGTGCATCACGCAAAGGGCATGGTGCATGGCATGATGACAGAGGACGGAAACCTGCAGCCAGCGACAAGGTGCCGGCATCCAACATCCACCAACGGGTATCCAAAATCCAGCACCCAGGAGGCAGCAACCAGCATTCAGTAACCGGCATCGAGCATCCAGTATCCAGATGAATACCCGGTGGCACTGCATTTGACGAAAAAAAGCTAAAGTTCAGGCTTTAATGGCCGATAATATAATTGCGAACAAATTTGACACGCATTCGATACTGAGTTAAGCTTATTAACAGAGATTCGGATTAAGGAGAAGCGACAATGGAAATAGAAAAAAGCCAGGGCATCCAGATCGATGCTTATGTAAATCAGGTTCAAGATAAAAACAAAGTCGAATCTAACGAAAATAAATCTGACAAAGCCGATGCCAAGACGGATACTGTAGTGATTTCCGAAGCCGCGAAACGCATTCAAGAGATCAGAAGTCAGCTGGATGAGGTTCCCGATGTGAATGAAGAAAAAGTCGCGCAGCTCAAACAGGAGATCGAAAACGGGACCTACGAAATAAACGCCGATAAAATCGCCGGTAAGATGATTAGAGAAGGCCTGATCAACGATGGGGTAAAATAGCCCGGCCAATTATTACCTGTAAAATATTAAAATTACAAAATCCCGGTATCTCGCCGGGATTTTTTTTGTCCGTTTGGAAACTAATTAATGTCACAGATCAGACAGTACGCATAAACTCCCTTGGGATCGTTTAACTCCATTACCTGCTCCAATTCGGAGCCGAATTTTTGATACATCCGAACGGCCGGCGAAACCGCACGACCCCATTGGCGATTGATGACACCGGTTAGAAATCGATTCAGTCGCTGAATCAATTTTTCCCTGGCGGTCAGGGGTTGCGTGACATAGACAACATCATATTCTTGTAAATCGGCCATCCCGGCGGCTGATTCGACGGCATCCTGCAGGTTGCCGATGGCATCGACCAATCCCAGTTCCATAGCCGTTTTGCCGGCCCACACGCGGCCCTGGGCAATTTTTTCAACGTCCTGGGGCGACATGTTTCGACCTTCAGATACCTTTTGGATAAATCGACGATAACTATGCTGGATGGATTGTTCAATTAAATCCGATAGGATCGGATTCAGCGGGCGAGCGGCATCAAAGGCATCGGCCAGGCGGGTGGTTCCCACACCGTCATTGTGAACTCCTAAATAATTAAGACTTTTTTCAAATGTCGGGAAGGCACTGTATATTCCGATGGATCCGGTAATGGTTGTGGGTGCTGCCCAGATTTGATCGGCCCCTGAGGCAATCCAGTATCCGCCGGATGCGGCAACGGATCCCATAGAGACAACTACCGGTTTACCGGATTCCCGGGTGATTTCCAGCTCTCGGCGGATAACATCCGAAGCCAGTGCATTGCCCCCCGGGCTGTCAATGCGCAGAACCACAGCCTTGATTTCATCGTCCTGCTGCGCCTGCCGAATAAGATCGGTCAGGGTATCCCCGCCGATCCTGCCCGTCGGCTGGGTGCCGTCCAGAATTATCCCCCGGGCAACAATAACGCCCACTCTTGGTCGATTTGGGTGAATTTGCAAAAGCTTGGGTTGAATTGCGACCAGGTATTCAATGAACTGGATCTGTTTAAAGCTTTTTGTTTCCTCGTCTTCACCGACCAGCTGAATCAAATCATCGCGCACTTCGTCCCTGGTTTTTAGGGCATCCACTAAACCATAATCCAACGCCAGCTGTGCATCATCCCCGCCGGCACCTGCCAGGAGTTGCGATGCGTTGTTGACGTAGTCATCAATATCCGCCGGTGACAAACCCCGCAGCTGCGCCACCTTTGTTTTATAGGCGTCCCACAAAACATTCAACCAGGATAAATTGGCTTCTTTGGCATAGTCGGACATATTATCGCGCAGGAACGGCTCCAGGGCCGATTTATAGGTGCCTACCCTGAAAACATGGAACTGAATCAGCATTTTTTCCAGCGTACTCCTGAAATAATTGCGGTAAATTCCAAATCCGGTCAGAAGCACACCACCCATGGGATGCATATTTATTTGATCGGCATAGGCCGCCAGAAAGTAACGGTGTTGGTCGAAAGAATCGCCGGACGCATAAATCGGTTTCCCGCCGGCTTTAAACCGTTCCAACGCTTCGCCGATATCCAGCAACTTGCTGATTCCGGCTTGCCCCAGATCGCGTAAATCGAGCACCAGGGCCTGCACGCGTTGATCCTCGGCGGCATAGTCAATCACATCGATTACGTCCCTGAGCAGCGTTTCCTCCTGGGCCGCTTCACCAAACAGGCTGCTGGACAGCACGGTTTCGGTTTTTTGTTCGACAATATCGCCATTCAGCGACAAAATCAGTGCCGCCTGGTCCGGAAGATCATCACCGGCTTCATGTAAATATATCGAAAGCAGGAAAATGATCAGCGCCAGAAATATCAAATTGCCCACAACGACACGACAGACCGCAAGTCCGTGCCAGAAACCGCTGAACAAATAACGGATGGCCTTGAAAATCGATTTCATAGTATAACACCCTGGTATTTCTCTGCCCTTAATAATAGGGGATCCGATGCTGCCAGTATCTGCTCCGAATTACCATCACATCGTATTAGAAATATTTTTTGCCTCTTTGAGCTTTTAAACCCTGAACCCTGCTTGTGGAGTCGGCTTGTTCCGTCGTCTTGTCGGGTCGAAGTTTTAACGAAGCCTGAAGCTCGACCTGTTGGGTCGTAGCTGAATGCGAAGCCCAAAGGGCGAAGTCCCAAACCTTGAACCTTGAACTGCTCAATTTAGTACCTAATTTATTGAAATCACATCATTTTTGCGCATGATTTATGCGGCAGCCAGATTGAAAGTTTTAGGAATGCTATCGATTTAAATTGAAAAGACAGAGCGAAGCGATACAACAAATCTTCAATCTTCAATCGTCAATATTCAATTCCGGCTTGTCCGGATTAGGTTAAATATATGTCAGATTACAACAAAAAAAAGGGGTGACACCAATTAATGTCACCCCCTGCATGATTAAGTCATTGAAAAATACCGCTTCTCAATGCTTAGTTGATCGTTACCTGTTTGGCCTTTTGTTCCTCGGGCTTCGGAACTTCTACCTGCAAAACGCCGTCCTTAAATTCGGCCTTAATCTGATCCGAATCCACATCGGCCGGCAATCTGAATGCCCGTTGAAACTTGCCATAGGACCTTTCTTTGCGGTAGTAATTTTCCTCTTTTACCTCGTTGTCATACGTGCGTTCACCGGACAGCGTCAGCACGCGATCATTCAGATCAATTTTAATATCCTTCTTGTCAACTCCAGGAAGCTCGGCTTTGATCACAAAGTGATCATCTTTCTCGTACAGATCGACTGCCGGATTCCACATGCCCATATTGTCATCATCAGCCATGCGGCCGGTACGGAAAAAAGGATCGTCAAAGAAACGGTTCATCCGGCTATGCAATGTTGGCATCTCTCGCCATGGATTAAATTTTACTAAGTTCATCATTTTATTTTCCTCCTGTGTGTATCGTTGAGTAGTTTACTGGTCAATTAGTAGCAGGATGACTTCTGCATATTGCCAGTTTTATTTCGTTATGATTAAATTTAATCAGAAATGTAATAATGTCAATATTATTTTTTATATTTTTATTTGCATTACTAAATAGATGTATTATATTTGAGTAATGAAAATTGGAAGTCGGATAAAATGAAGTTTATTAATAATTAATTTAAAGACTTAATTAAAATTTGGATTAAATAACGTAAGGAGGAAAACTCTATGAGCAAAATTATCGGAATAGATCTGGGAACAACGAACTCATGCGTGGCAATTATGGAGGGCGGCGATGCCAATATTATCACCAATCCCGAAGGCGGGCGCACAACACCTTCCATGGTGGCAATGTCAGACAATGGTGAGCGCCTGGTCGGTCAAATCGCCAAACGACAGGCCGTAACCAATCCTGAAAACACGGTGTTCGGCATAAAACGCCTCATCGGCCGCAAATGGGATTCAAAGGAAGTTCAGGACGACATCAAGGTGCTGCCGTTCAAAATCGAAAAGGCATCCAACGGCGATGTTCGCATCAACCTGCGTTCAAAGCAGTACAGTCCGGCGGAAATTTCATCCTTTATATTGGCCAACATTAAAAAGTCGGCCGAAGAATACCTGGGTGAAAAAATTACGGATGCCGTCATCACCGTACCGGCTTACTTTAACGACAGTCAGCGGCAGGCGACCAAAGATGCCGGCAAAATAGCCGGTTTGAATGTGTTGCGAATCATCAACGAACCGACGGCGGCTTCGCTGGCTTACGGGTTGGATAAGAAAAAAGATGAAAAAATTGTGGTGTTCGATCTGGGCGGCGGGACCTTTGATGTTTCGGTGCTTGAAATCGGTGACGGCGTTTTTGAAGTTAAAGCCACCAATGGTGACACCCACCTGGGCGGTGAGGATTTTGACTTGCTTCTGATTGATTACCTGGCCAATGAATTTAAGAAGGAGCAGGGAATCGATCTGAGAAACGATAAGATGGCGCTGCAGCGTCTGAAAGAGGCTGCGGAAAAGGCCAAAATCGAGCTGTCATCATCCATGCAGACGGAAGTCAATTTGCCGTTCATCACTGCCGATGCCAATGGCCCCAAACACCTGGCCATTAAAATCACGCGATCCAGGCTGGAAAATCTGGTCGGCGGCCTGCTCGATAAGCTGGAAGCTCCCTGCCGGACCGCCTTGAAAGACGCCGGCCTTTCTGTCGATGAAATCAACGAAGTGGTTCTGGTGGGCGGAATGACCCGTATGCCGGCGGTTCAGGAACGGGTGAAAAAGATTTTCGGCAAAGAGCCCAACAAGGGGGTCAACCCGGACGAGGTCGTTGCCATGGGCGCGGCGATCCAGGGCGCGGTCTTGACGGGTGATGTGCAGGATGTTCTGCTGCTGGATGTAACGCCTTTGTCTCTGGGGATTGAAACCCTGGGTGGTGTCATGACGAAGTTGATTGAAAAAAATACCACCATCCCGGCCAAGAAAAGCCAGATTTTCAGCACGGCCGAAGACAACCAGCCGGCGGTGACAGTTCATGTGCTGCAGGGAGAGCGCGAAATGGCGGACGGCAATAAAACCCTGGGACGGTTTGAACTGACCGGAATATCTCCGGCTCCCCGGGGCATGCCTCAAATTGAAGTCACATTTGACATCGATGCCAACGGAATCGTGGAAGTTTCCGCCAAGGATCAGGCCACCGGCAAAAAGCAATCGATCAAAATTACACACTCATCGGGTCTGACCCAGGATGAAATCGATCGCCTGGTCAAGGATGCCGAGCTGCATTCGGCCGATGACCGCCGCAAAAAAGGTCTGGTCGATGCCCGCAATGCAGCCGATGGGTTAATTTACACCACCGAAAAATCGCTGGCCGAACTCGGCGACAAGATCGACTCCGGTACCCGAACCCAGGTTGGGACTGCCGTAAGCGACCTGAAGCGTGCCATGGAAGGGGATAATGTCGATGAAATCAAGCGGCTGACCGAAACCTTGACCCATGCCTCGCATGCCATGGCCCAGGCCCTGTATCAGCAGACCGGCAGCTCGGCCGGTCCGCAAGGTGCCCAAAGTACCGGCAATGCACACGGACCATCCGCTACCGCTGATAACGATGAGGTGGTGGACGCCGAGTACGAAGAGGTCAAGTAACAACGAAATTTAACAATCAAACAGGCGGCGGACTTGTGCGCCTCAGGAGCGTTCGACTCCCGCCGCCTCCACCAAATTTCCCCTTCAGCGAAATTTGCCGCGCCGTAGCTCTTCAGAGCGAAGGTTGGCTCCGCGCTTCCAATCCACAGTTTGTTCCAAACTTCATCTCGGTAAACCAGTATAGTTGATTCTTCCTGCCAAATGGAATATTGATCGTGGACCTGTAATCATCGAATCCGCCGACAGATATAATAAATGCTTGACAATAAATACCAAATGGTATATTTTGTGCTCAAGGTGAAAGGATGTAAAGATGAGCAAGGCAGAAGAAACCAGATATTTCATTATCAAAAAGTCAGCGCCTATCTTTAACATGCATGGTTATAAGGGCACGACGATGTCACAGCTGACCAAGGCCATCAATATGACCAAAGGCGCGATTTACGGTAATTTCATTGATAAAGACGAGATTGCCCTTGCGGCTTTCGACTATAATTTTGCTGAAATTTCGAAAAAAATTGAAAGTGTTGTCCGTTCCAAAGAAAACGCCTGTGACAAACTCATTGCTTTTGCCAATTTTTATCTCGACGAGTTTCAGGAAATATCCCGGAAAGGCGGATGTCCCTTGCTGAATGCTGCAATCGATTCCGACCATACTCATCCACCTTTAAAAGAGCGGGTGGCAGAAGCCATTAACAGCTGGGTAAACACCGTCAGCCGGATTGTTTACAGTGGAATCAAACACAAACAGATTAATCCAATTACCAAACCCGAACAATTCGCATCTGTTTTTGTCTCACTGATAGAAGGTGGAATTATGTTGTCGAAGGCGACCGGCAACACCATTCATTTGAGCCGAAACATAGATCAAATCATAAACCTGGTGAATGCCGAGCTTCGGGTTTAATTTTTTTTGCCCCTTAATATACTAATCGGTATAATTACGAGATACTATACAAAGGAGAAAAAGTATGCATACAGAAAAAATGAGCGGTCTTGAAATCCTGGAAAAATTAAAGGACGGCGTTTTCCCACACCCGACCATGGCAACCACCATTCCGATGAAAATCATGGAAGTTAAAAAGGGTTTCATTGAATTTAGGGCAGTGGCCAACGACATGCATCTAAACCCCATGGGTGGCGTCCACGGTGGTTTTGCAGCAACAGTACTCGATTCTGCAACCGGATCTGCTGTACATACATTGCTGTTGCATGGCGAAAGTTATGGAACTGTCGACTTGAACGTAAAAATGTTGCAGCCCGTTCCGCTGGGAATAGAACTTCACGCCAAAGGCAAAGTCATCCATATGTCAAGACGACTAGGTATCTCAGAAGCGACCCTGACAGATGATGAGGGAAAAGTTTATGCTCACGCAACATCCACCTGCATGATCCTTCGAAAGAAAAATTCATCCAACCTGAAAACTGTGTCCACTTTTATTATGCAATCAGATAGACCGGTATTGTTATGACAACCCGCTCAAACAAGCTGACCGGCGAAATTTTGAATGGACCGATACTCCCATTGCTGCTTCGTTTGGCAAGCCCGAATGTTATCGCCTTTCTCCTTCAGTCCTCGGTGAGTATTGCAGAAGTGTGGTACGTAAGCCAACTTGGTACGTTGTCTTTGGCAGGATTAGCCTTGGTTTTTCCGATGTATATGCTGATGCAAATGATGTCAGGCGGAGCACTGGGCGGGGCGGTGGCATCCTCTGTAGCGCGCTCGATTGGCCAGGGAGCCATTGACCGTGGCCAGGCGCTCATATGGCACGCTCTGATATTAGCACTGACAGGAGCATCGATATTCAGTGCAGTCTACTTCAGCCTGGGAGATGTCATTCTCATAGCGCTCGGCGGTCAGGGTGATGTATTGCTTCAGGCCAAATCGTATGCTCTGGTTCTCTTTACAGGATGTGCTTTGATATGGATCACCAATATT
>Ga0210062_1000005_pt1 | contig 60552 bp, 46 predicted proteins | sample Muzzi_CordA_D2_FD_185528 | JGI IMG/M metagenome (GOLD analysis project Ga0210062, IMG submission 185528) | Wetland microbial communities from San Francisco Bay, California, USA, that impact long-term carbon sequestration - Muzzi_CordA_D2 (SPAdes) | ecosystem: Environmental > Aquatic > Marine >...
GATTTGCTCAGCCTTTTAATTAAATTGACACAATTCATTATTCGACGTTGGACGTTCGATGTTCGATGTTCGACGTTCAATAGGTTCGCTGTCCCGACTAATCCATATGCAGCCCGCCATTAATGTCAACAATCTCGCCGGTGATAAAGCCGGATAACGGTGACACCAGAAATCGCACCACATGCGCGACCTCTTCTGCCTCGCAGAAACGTCCGACAGGTATCTGGTCGAGCAACTGACGGCGCTGTTCTTCGGTCAATTGTTCCGTCACCATCGGCGTCTTTATGTAAGCCGGCGCGATACCGTTTACGGTAACGCCGAACGATGCGGCTTCCCGGGCCAGCGAAAACGTCAGGGCGGCCATGGCCCCTTTGGAAGCTGTATAAGCCGTCCCGGCGGTTATCCCGCCGGTCTTCATGGCCAGTGAGCATATGTTGACGATCCGGCCCCATCCGGCGGCCTGCATGCCCGGCAGCCATTCACGGCACAGGTAAAAGGCCCCGTCCAGATTAACGCCCAGAATACGGCGCCATTCATCGTTGGCGGTATCAGCCGCTTTGTGGTTGGAGAGCACTCCGGCATTGTTAACCAGAACCGAAATCTGACCGAGATCCCGCCGAATCGCTGCGCAGGCCTCAGCGACCTTATGCGGATCACTGACATCGAGGGCCAGCGAATATGCTCCTGCCCCGATATCCAGTGCCAGTGCCTCCAGCGGTTTATCATCTATATCCACCATAATCACCCGGTATCCGTCCGCGGTCAGCCCCTTAGCGGTTTCGCGACCGAGAACACCGGCAGCCCCTGTCACCAATGCAAGTTTTTGTTTGTTACGCGTCATTTTTCAGCTCATGTTTTGGGTTAAGTGACCTAAATAGTCCCTGACCTGGGGATTGGAAATAAGGGTATCAAAATCAGGCATCTGAAGCAGCCGGCCGTTGTATACGAAAATGTATTCCTGGCAGATTTCCCGCATGATCTCAAGGTGAACGGGCGCATTGGGGTGCAGACAGACAAACACAAGTCGACCTTCATTGTACAGTCTGTAAAAAAAATCCAGCATAAAACCGATGTAACCGTCCTGGGTGTTGAACTGCGGTTCGTCGAATAGGTGAATCATGGGATATGCGGTGCCGGCGGACTCGAGCATGAAACTGGGGCGGGTGCGCGTGAAATGACGTACCTGATAGGATTGATGGTAATGAATAGCCAGACGATCGCGCTCGCGGTATTTAACCTGATGGATATCATGTCCCAGGCAAAATACCTTGCCGCTGTTCGGGCGGTTGCTTCCGGTGATGAGTTCAAAAAGGGTGGTCTTGCCCGACCCGTTCGGTCCCATCATTCCGACAATCGCCGGCGCGGCGATGGTAAAGTCGGCTTCCAGCTGAAACGTCACCCGTTTGTTTAACACACCGCGGGTATACACCTTGCGAAGCTGGTCGACAACCAGAAGTGGCATCCGATCATTCATAGGGTCTCCTGTGTTTAAGTTAAATACCTAACAGTTTTCTGCGCAGCGCATCGTCGGCCAGCAATTCCGCCGCCGATCCCGTATGCACGATGCGGCCGAGGTCCATCACGTAGATCCGATCACTGACGGCCAGTGCACTGTGCGCGTTATGTTCAACGAGCAAAACTGAAATTTGTTCTTCCTTCAGGCGCTTGACGACCGCCATGACATCCTGGGCCACTTTGGGTGCCAGTCCCTGGGTCGGTTCATCAAACAGGACCAATCCCGGAGAGCCGAGAAGCGCCCTGGAAATTGCCACCATCTGCATTTCACCGCCCGAGAGATTCTCACATTCACGATCCATCAAATACTCTAAAGCCGAAAAAATCTCAAAAGTCTCGCGCAGGTCCCACGCTCTGAACCGGGTGCGCTTGCGCGCAATTGACAGATTGCGGCTAACGGTTAAGGTCGGAAAAATGCGGCGGTCGTCGGGTACCCAGCCGATGCCGTTTCTGGCGATTTCATGGGTGGGTTTGGCGGTAATATCCTGCCCGTCGAAAAAGATAGACCCTTGTCGGGCCGGCGTCAGTCCTAATATGGATCGCAATGTTGTGGTTTTACCGGCACCGTTGGGCCCCAGAAGACTGACCACCTCACCGCGGCCCACCGCCAGCGACACGTTATACAGCACCTGGGTTTCACCATAGAAAGTGTTGATTTGGTTAAGCTCAAGAATCATACCAGTTTTCCTAAATTCGATGCCTGGACCCACTTGTTGGCCCGCAATTCGTCGGGCGTTCCTTCGGCAATCACCTGACCCCAGTGGACGACTGAAATCCGATCCGCCAGGTCAAAAAGAAATTTCATATCGTGCTCGATGATGACCATGGTATAGGTACGCTTGAGTTCCTGCACCAGTTCGGCCAGTCGCGTCATGGCCTCTACTCCGATGCCGGAGGTGGGTTCGTCCAGAAAAAGAATTCGGGGCTCGGTGGCCAAGGCAACGGCGATTTCCAATGCGCGGCGATCGCCGTATGAAAGCTGATCGGATGGTACCGTCTCTTTGCCCTTCAGGCCCACCTGTTCCAGAACCCCGGCCGCTTTATCGATCGCCTCCCGGTCCTGTTCGATACTGCGGATCATATTAAAACCACGATTTCTCACCTGGGGCAGGGCAATCAGCACGTTTTCAAGGGCTGTGTATTCATCAAATAAATTAATCAACTGAAATGAGCGTGAAACCCCTTTTTGGGCGATTAAACGCGGGGGGAGTCCGGTAATATGCTCGCCGGCGAAAATGACTTGTCCTCTACCGGGTTTGTAAAGGCCGGTCAGCACGTTAAAGCAGGTCGTCTTGCCGGCACCGTTCGGTCCCATGATACCGCTGAGTTCGCCTTCCATAAAAGCCAGGTTGATTTCTTCCAGCACGACCTGATCGCCAAACCGTTTGTGAATATGACGCGCTTCAAACAGAGGTGTTGCGGTCATAAATTATCTCCTTAACGAAGCCAGCCAACTGGTCTCCAGCGACTCCTTTTTGGGGGCTCTGGAGCGGGTGAGATCCTGCCAGATTCCCGCCAGTCCTTCAGGCTTAAACATCACCACCACGATAAACATCAAACCATACCAGAGCAGCCAGGTCTCGGTTAACACGCCCAGTATGTCACGGGCCAGAAAGAAAATGATGGTTCCCAGCACCGGACCCCAGAAACTGACAAATCCGCCGCCGATTAAGGTCATCATCACGACTAAACCGGATACTTGCAGACTCATTACATCCGGATAGGCGCTTCCCTGGGCCATTGCAAAAAGGCCCCCGGCCAGACCGGCAATGCCCGCCGAGATGGTGAATACCACAAATTTGAATAATCGCACGTTGTAGCCGATAAATCCGGCCCGCATCTCGTTTTGTTTAATGGCTTTGATGACTTTGCCGAAGGGCGAATGGATCAGTCGCCACAAGACAATTACCACGATGCAAAAAAAGAAAAAGGCCAGATAAAACAGGGCTTCGTTGTCGTTTAAGCTGATCGAAAAGACATCCGGCCGGGGGATGTTTTGAAGACCATCTTCGCCGCCGGTGACGGTATGCCATTTGACGGCCGTAAACCAGAATACCTGGCCGAACGCAATCGTCATGAGCGCGAAATAAATTCCGCGGCGATGGGAAATGAACGTGGCGACCATTGCCCCGGCCAGGGTGGCGGCCAGGATGGCAACGGCAATCCCCAACCATGTGTTCACCATCAGATGCTGCTGGGTCAATCCGAAGGCATAGGCGCCAATACCAAAATAAGCACCATGTCCGAAGGACGGCTTGCCCGTGTAACCCAAAAGCAGGTTAAAGCCCAAAGCGTAGATCATCCATATCAGGATTTCAACCCCAAGATACTGGTAAAGTCCGACCGGTTCGATCCAAAATGGAATGCTGAAGATCACTGCAAAAGCGATTACCATCTCGCGCGTAATCCAGCGACCGATGCGTCCGCCGTTGTCAGACATTTACTTATACCTCCAAAATACTCTTTTTGCCGAACAGCCCCCGTGCTCGAAACGTAACCACTAAGATCAAAAGCAGATACATGGACAACAACGACCATTCGGAAGCAAAACCGGCTGTGATGCCCACGGCCAGACCCACCAGAATACCGGCGATAACCGCCCCCCAAAAACTGCCCACCCCCCCGAGGGTGATGATCAGAAAGGCGGGGATAACGGCATCCACTCCCACATGGGGCCGCAGCCCCCAGATCGGAGACATGATAATACCGGCAATCGCAGCCAGGGCGGTTCCAAAAGCAAACACAAACAGCCGCAGGCGGGTTAAGTTGATACCCAGGGCGCGAACCATTTCAGAATCATGAGCGCCGGCTTTGATTATGGCCCCGTAGGGCGTTCGCTCCAAAAACAGCCAAACCAGCACGATAATGAAAATGGCAAAGGCACTGGCGAAAAATTGATATCTGGAATAAATCATCCCGCCGAAAAAAAACGGTCCCATGAGACTTTGCGGCGTCCTCAACATCTGCTCGGCCGATCCCCACACGACCCGAATGGACTCCTCTATGACCAGGGCTGCGCCGAAGGTCAGCAAAAGCCCGTAGAGCGGGTCCTTGCCATACGTTGGGCGCATACAGACTTCAAGGACCATTCCCACCACGGCAACGAGGGCCGGGGCCAATACGATGGCCAGCGCATAGCGCAAAACGATCGGCAGAGCCAGGTACCAGGTCCCGAAAGCCCCCAGCCAGGCAACATGGGGCGAGATGACCACCATCGCCAGGTAGGCGCCAAGCGCAAACAAAGATCCATGAGCCAGATTGATCAACTCCATCACGCCGATAATCAGCATAAATCCCAGGGCGATCAGTCCAAATAAAAGACCCAGGCTGAGGCCGTTGACGATATAGGGCAACAGATTTAGAATAAATTCCATTTTTGCGAATTACCTGCAACAAGGTTTATATCAAACAAGGTTGAACCGCAAACCGCAGAATATCGAATATCGAACCGCAGAATTACGAAGGATGGAATCGCTGCGCTCTGTCTTTTTAAAATAGATAGAATACATTACTTCGAAATTCGACATTCATTATTCGATATTCGATATTCGCTTTTTCAGAGTTTTTTTTCGATCAAACAGACGCTTTCAAAAGTCAGTGCCTAAACTGAACCGTGAACCTCTGAACTTAGGAACCTATAAACGAATAAATTCACGGGCATCAGCCTTCATAGCTTGGCGTTTCCGCATAAGACTCCATCTCGCAAGCGGCCATCGCATCCGTGTCCTCAACTTCTTTTGGCGCGACACTGCTCAATATCTTGAAAAGAGCGTTGTGGTCTTTCTTCCAGGCTGCCTCATCATTGGACGTTGCCAGATAAACGGTTTGCTGAATCTGGTGGTTCGGAGTCATGTAAGCGTCATAATGCTGCATTCGATCCCGGGCCGAAACCTTTATCCCTTCGAGTTGTTTGATCACTTTGATGTTGTCGGTGGAATCGGCCCGTTCAACGGCGCTCAGGAGTTCTTTGGTACACATATAACCGTTGTAGTACACATTGCCGGGAGCCTGCATGGCCGTATCCGGATACATCTCACGATAGCGTTGGACGAATTCCTTGACCCCCGGCAGCTCCAGATCGTAGTACCACGTGGTGCCGAAAACACCGAAAAGATTGTCAATCGGCAAGCCGTAAATATCGGGCCAGTCCTGCTGGTTGTTGATCCAGGCCGGCTTTTTCACCATGCCCAACTGTGCAACCTGCTGGCGCATTACCTTGGAGTCGTCCCCGGCCACGGCGGCCGCCACCACGTCCGGTTTGATCTGCTGGATTTTCAGAAGATAGGAGGTGAAGTCCCGGGTGCCCTGGGGCACGAACAGTTCATCGATGATCTTGCCGCCGTAAGCATTCACCAGCTTGCGGGTGGAATTGGATGTATTGTGTCCCCAGACGTAGTCGTTGGTCAGCAGCAGCCATTGGTCACCGATTTTTTCAATCGCATTTTTGACAGCCGCCTTGGCAAAATTGGTCCCGTTGCCGTCCCAGACGAATTTGACCCGGTGGCAGTTCTTGCCGGATTCCGTCGGCGAGCTGGAGTTGCTGTTCATATAAACAACGCCGTATTTCTGGGCAACCTGGGAGATGGCATTGGCCACCCCGGAGCTCAAGGCCCCGATTAAAAAGGTGGCCTCGTTGCGGGTAATCATGCGCTCGGCGGCCCGGCTTCCGGTAGCCGGGTTGCTCTCCGTGTCGATATGCATGTATTCGATCTTGCGGCCCAAGACACCCCCTTTCCCGTTGAATTCGTCAATGGCCATCATCATGCCGCGACGGTCGGAGGCCCCGCTGTTGGCAAACTGACCGCTGGCGTCGGAAGTCATGCCGATTAATATCGGTTTATCAGTTTTGGAAGCGTAAACCCGGTTGTGTTTCCAGGGGCCGTAAAAAACGCCACCAGCCCCCAATGTTGCGATACCGGCTTTCTTTAAAAAATTTCGACGGGTAATTTTTTTGCTGGCCATAATGACCCTCCTTTCGTTGACTGTTTGGATGTTTATCGGGGCCCCTCGATAATACCTTGTTAATATTGAACGGCCCCGCGTCATGACCGACTGTGTGAGACACGCTGAGAAATTCGTTCCAGTTCAGGCGGCAGCAGCAAAGCAAAAAAGACCGGCAGCAATCCATTCCACGGGAGCCATTTAGAGCGAGAGTATCGAAAGAATTTTCACCTGCTGATTATTATCAGCAGCCACCACTTTATGGGGCACCGTCGAATTAAAATGAAGGCAGTCGCCTTCTTCGACCAGATATTGCTCGTCGCCGTAGTAAAAGCTCATTTTGCCCTGCAAGACATAGATCATCTCCTCGCCGTCGTGATAGTTATAGGGTATTTTTTCGGAGTTCATATTGTCGGGCAACGTTATAATCAGCGGCTTGATTGCTTCGTTGGCCCTTTTTTTAATTACAGCCTGGTAACGGTAACCCAGGTGGGTGTAGTCACCAATGATTTCTTTTCTTTCCTTCTTACGGATCAGTGACGGTCCGTTTCCGGCCTCGCTGTCCTCTTCGAAGAAATAGGATATGTGAACGTTGAGCGCATAGGCGATCTTAATCAATGTTGGAATGGGCGGCGGTTTTTCGCTGTTTTCGATTTTTGACAGATATCCCGCTGTCAGCCCGGTTTTAGTGCTCAAATCCTGGATGGTTGTTTTTCTTTTTAAGCGCAGGTGCTTAATTTTCTGATAAATATGGGTGTATTCCATGTTACTCGGTTTCCACCGTCATACGGATTTGCGGCACGGGTCGCCCATCTCAAAAAGGCAGGCCTGCGTTGCGGATAATCAAATTCTACCTCATCGTGCAGCGATTCTTTTGCGATCAACGGATACGGGATGCCGTTCGCCAGGGATCGGCGTTTGGGCCGATATTCTTTTTAACCGCTTCCGTGGCATTACTCAGGTCATTTATTACTTCGTCCGTCAATTGCAGGTCCGCCGCCCGGGCGTTGCTGATGATCTGCTCCGGCTTTCTCGCGCCGGCCAAAACCGCGGTGATTCCGGGCTGCTGCAGGACCCAGGCCAGGGCCACATTTGCCATCGGCTCTCCAATAGGCGCGCAAATGGCCTCAATCCTGGACACGGCCTCGAAGGTCTCTTTTTCACAGCCCTCGCTGTCATGAACCGTTCCCGGTCGATTTTTCGAATACCATCTTACCCGGGCCCGTTCATCATCCACTTCATCCGGTCCCTTGAATTTGCCCGTTAACAAGCCTTGGGCCAGGGGACTGTATGCCAGTACCCCCACCTGAGTCTGCCGGCACTTTTCTAATATTTCGTATTCGATGGCCCTGAACAGTAGGCTGTATGCCAGTTGATCGGTCACGACTTCGGCGCAACCGAGAGCCTCGGTCAAATCCCGCACGCCGAAATTGCTCACCCCGGCAAATCGTATTTTGCCGTTTTGCTTAAGTTTTTCCATTGCGCTGAAGGTTTCCTCCAGGGGCACATTCCAGTTCGGCCAGTGAATCTGATAAAGATCGATATAGTCGGTTTTCAGGCGTTTTAAACTGCCCTCGCAGGCCTGGATCAATTTAACAGCCGTCAGATTTTCAAACCAGGCTTTCGTTGCAATGAGCACCTTGTCGCGCAATCCGGCAAGGCCTTTACCCAGGACTTCCTCCGAATAGCCTCCGCTGTAAAATTCGGCCGTGTCAAACATATTGACGCCGGCATCAACGGCGGCCCGGATCGTATCAATGGAGTCTTTTTCATCCTGTTCACCCCAGGTATAACCGCCGCCGATCGCCCAGCAGCCCATAACGATCCTCGATATGTCAATGTCCGTCGAACCGAATTTGCGGTATTTCATTTTTCTCTCCTTTAGGGGGGTGGGCCATCACCAATGAAGGACTGTGTTGAAAACAGTGATCGCGATACAATTTGATTAAAGAATCCGGACCCAAAGCGGGCTCTGGAATTATACGCCAGTACCAGCAGGGTATTATCGGCAGTGTCAATTATCTGTAAGCGGATCCCAATGACCGGGTTCCGTATTTGAACCTGAGAAAGTGTCAGGTGCGGCGAGTCAACCGCACGGTTGATTCGGGGTCTGTGATACCCTTAATCCGCCTCCGGCGGACGAGGGTTTAATTCTCGGCCCCTTGGGGCGATAATAATTTCCGCTTGATACCCCGTTGCTTGTCCTAGCGAAGCGGCGATCCCGCCATTCGGGGCGGCGGGGTAATTCATTCGGGAAAATGAGCCGGCGAAATTTATCGGATGAGTGGTATTCCCAAACCGATCAAGGGTATGGTGATTTAAATTGCATTGAATTTTTTATTTGTCAATACCATATTTCTTATTAGAAATAATTAAAAGTAATCATTTGAAATATGTATATAAAAAAAATAAAAAATAATTTCATTATAGTAAAATTCAGGTATTAAGTTTATTATATGGTATCCAACATTTAACAAAGCACGATTGATATTATCTGGGGATAGAAAAATTATGGTGATTTTCCGAAACAACCAGTTCCCATCTTCTTTGTTGTTGTTGTGCACCGTCCTAGTTGTGCTGTCTGGATGCTCAGCGTTGCAGCGGACGCCCATGCCCCGGCTGCCGGAAAATGTACCGGTCAGTGTTGAGCTGCAATCCGTTCCCTTCTACCCCCAGGACGCCTACCAGTGCGGACCGGCGACCCTGGCCATGGCACTGACCTGGAGCGGCCTGGCGGTCACTCCCGATGAGTTAAAAGATCAGGTTTATACCCCTTCGCGTAAAGGCAGCCTGCAGCTTGCAATGGTCGGTGCCACCCGTCGTCACGGTAAAATTGCGTATGAAATCAGTGATTCTGAATCTATATTTGCTGAAATTGCCGCCGGTCACCCGGTGATTATTTTACAAAATCTCGGATTATCCTGGCTGCCGGTCTGGCACTATGCCGTAGCTATCGGTTATGATGTCCCCGAACAGGATGTCATCCTTCGTTCCGGGACCACCAAACGCAAAGTGATGTCTTACTTTCTTTTTGATAAAACCTGGGCCCGCAGCAACTACTGGGGTCTTTTGGTGCTGGAACCGAACCAGATCCCCGAAATGGCTTCTGAGATTAAGTATCTGAGGGCCGTGCTCGGACTGGAAAAGTCTCGCCAATTTCAGGCCGCCGCAACTGGATATCAGACCGCGCTGACACGCTGGCCCGGCAGTCTGAATGCTCAATTGGGCCTGGGGAACAGTTATTATGCTCTGAGGGACCTCAAAGGAGCTGAAAGCGCCTTTCGGGAGGCGACCGAGTTGCATCCGCAATCCGCTGCGGCATATAATAATCTGGCTTATGTGCTTTTAGAGCAGGGACGCAGGCAGGAAGCCCTGGCCGCGGCCCAAAAGGCGGTCGCACTTGGGGGACCCTTAAAATCAGAGTCCGAAAAAACTTTGCTGGAGATACAATCCAGGATGCCATGACTGGATGCCGGATGCTGGATACTGGTTGGTGGTTTTCGGCCACCGGCCCGTCAAGCCGGCGTTTGGGAGAGATATCGGAAAATTTGGATATCCGATACAAGCACCGCCTCTGGCCGCGGGCGTCCAGTCTGATCGGAAGGAAAACATTTTAGTTCACCGCGGATATCGCTGAGTACGCAGAGATTGTCTATGATTACTTTCTCGGCGTTCTCTGCGATCTCTGCGGTGAGATGCTTCCTGGAACAGCTGCGGATTTTATGAAGTTTCATATGGGATGGATACTGTTAATGGGATTTTATCCTGTTGACAGATTGCGCTAAAGAATATAAAAAAACTGCTTTAAAACCTCAGAAGAATTTACCCTACAATTGCATAAAGAGCATCGATGAACCATTTTAAGAAAACAGTCAAACCGATCGGTATTTTTCTGGCAATCGTATTGCTGCTGGTTTCTACTTCATATCAATCTGCTTCGGCGGCCATGATCGGGACGGAGAAATTCCTGCAGGCGGGCCGGGACCCGGGCACCCGCGATTATCTGCACCAGCTGGTGACCCGTGAGGAGTTCAAGCGCGCGTTGATTGCCCGGGGAATTGACCCCCAGGAAGCTCAACTTCGCATCCAAAGCCTGACTGATGATGAAATCCGGTTGATAGCCGATAAGCTGGATGATCTTTCGGCCGGCCGGGGTGTTATTATCTTTTCCCTGGTTATTGTTGCGGTAATTGTCACTGCGGTGCTCATTTTTAATTTTACCAGCATCACCGATGTTTTCCCTTAGGCGTCGTTCCTGTTTGGTTCTGCGCCGCCGCCGGATCCGGGTTAGAGTCTTAATTGCGCATACTTTGCATTTATTGCAAAAACTTTTTATTCAATAGACGGAACACCTTAATTTTAGGCATTTTAGACACTTTAGGCATTTTAGGCATTTGTTGGAGAACCCAAGCAGCTAATTCGAAGCAAAATGGCTATTCCAACCTGTTTTGTTCCGGTTTGTCCGGGTTAGGTATTCGTCCTTTGAATCGTTTAATTTGATTTGTGGAGACAATCCAATGCCTACCAGAAAACTTCTTATTGTTGCAGGTATCGCCTTTTTTCTGCTCGCCGCCTGTGTGCCACAGCCCCAATACAACAAGCTGGAAAATGAACTCGAAGCGTCTCGCTCCGGAAAAGAAGACCTGGAAACCCGGCTTAAACAGGCTGAGGATAAAGTTTACTGGATTGACCTCGCACTCAGAAATTGCGAGGACTCCAGAGGTCAATTCCTCCAGGAGTCGACTGAGTTGAGGGCTCAAAATACCTACCTGAAAAAAATGAATCAACAACTGCTGGAAAACGTCAAGCTGCTTAACCTGGAATTAAATAAAAAGAAATCGGTCATTCAACTCCAGGGCAAAGTCATACAGCTGCTTGATGACACCAAAAAAACCATTGAAACCAGCTTGAAAGATCAAATAGAGGCCCAGGAAATCGAGGTGGTCGAAGAAGTTGATAGACTGAAGGTCATTTTTGTCGATAAAATTCTTTTTGATTCGGGAAGCGCGGAAATTAATGACCGGGGTATGGAGTTGCTGCGAATTATGGCGGGTTCCCTGAAGGCTAACCAGGATCAGGATATCCTGGTGGAGGGACACACCGATAATATCCCCTTAAGTGCAGCATTGAAGAAACGATTTCCGAGCAACTGGGAGCTTTCAACTGCCCGGGCAGCGGCCGTCGTCCGGATTTTTCAGGAGCAGGCAGGCATCGCGCCGGAAAGGCTTTCAGCCCGTGGGTATAGCTTTTACAGACCGGTAGCGCCGAACACCACCGAAGAAGGTCGCCATCAAAACCGGCGCATTGAAATCATCCTGGGGCCGGCCAATTGAAGAAAATGAATATTGAAAATTGAAGATTGATCCGCCTGAGGCGGAGTGGAAGTCGCTACGCTTATCTATTTAAAATTTAATCGATAAAATTCCATAATTCGACATTCGACATTTGTCATTGCTCAATCCTCCAGCACTTCCCTGATTTTCTGGGAAAGCTGAACAATGTCGAAAGGCTTTTGAATAAATCCGTTACAGCCCAGGCCCATTAACTCTTCAATCTGTTTGTTCAAACTGTAACCGCTCACCAGCAATACTTTGACCTTTGGATTTATTCTTATCAATTCTTCATAAGTGTCCCTGCCGTTCATTTCAGGCATAATCATGTCCAGTGCGACCAGATCCAAGCTCACCATATTTTCTTTATACAGCTGCACGGCCTGTTGGCCGCTTAGGGCGGGCAACACCGAATAGCCGAGTTCTTTGAGCATCAATTCTTCGACCTGGATCGTGCCCTCTTCATCATCGACCAGCAATATCTTTTCTTTGCCTTTTAATAATTCCGTGCTGACCTTGATGTCAGGCACGCCTTTGTCATCGGATGCCGGCAGGTAAATATTGAAAGTGGTGCCGTTGCCCAATTCACTGTAAACTCTAATCACACCATTGTGATTTTTAATGATGCCGTAAGCCGAAGCCAGGCCGAGGCCGGTGCCTTTGCCGACGTCTTTGGTGGTAAAAAACGGTTCAAAAATCCTTTCAATGATGTCATTGCTGATTCCGGCACCGGTATCGGTTACGGAGGCTTTCACATAATTTCCGCCCGGCACCTCAAAAGGTTTGCAGTAATCGTCACTCAGATAGACATTTTCCGTCTGAATATAAATATCGCCGCCACTGGGCATGGCATGCCAGGCATTGAGGAAGAGGTTGATCAGTACCTGCTCAATTTGGCCCTGGTCGACTTTAACGGCCCAGATTTTATCCTGCAGCTTTAAATGGGTTTTGATTTCCTTCCGGGTGCGGGTGAACATCTTGGTGCTGTTTTCGACGATGCGATTTAAACTGGTCTGCCGCAGGGTATATTTGCCTTTTCTGGCAAAGCCGAGCAGCTGATTGGTAAGGTTGGCGGCGTTCATGACCGCATTTTCAATGCCCCGCAGGTATTCATCATTCGGGTCAAGCTTGTTGGTTTGCAGGCGCATTAAAGAAACATATCCCTGAATTCCCATCAGCAGATTGTTAAAATCGTGGGCTATTCCACCGGCCAGGGTACCAACGGCCTCCATCTTTTGCGAATGGATCAACTGGGTTTCGAGCTGCCTTTTTTCCTTCTCAGCCTCAATGCGGGCGGTGACGTCCCGCGCAACGTTGAGGATAACGCTGCGACCGCGATAGGTGATGGCCCGGGATTGAATTTCCACCGGAATTAATTCCCCGTTGATTCCGATGTGGGTGGTTTCGAGGGTTATCTTGGCAGGACTCTCCGGCTGGTTTTCCTGACCCAGCTGCCCGATGATCAAGCCGGCTTCTTTTTGCGGTATGATAGCATTTAAATTTAGTTCAAAGAATTGCTCCGGAGTATATCTCAATCTAGTATAGGCGGCTTCGTTGGCTTCCAGCACATTGCCTTCCCGATCGAGGATGTACACCGCATCATCGACATTTTCCAGCAACTCCTTGTAGCGTGATTGTTCTTCGGCGTTTTTTAAATTGACGAGCATGTAATTGAAGGCCTGGGACAATTGATCAAATTCCCAGTAATTGTTAGGACCGGATTCAAATGAAAGATCTTTTTGTCCCTCGGAGATTTGGATTGCCATCTTGGTCATCCGGCGTAAAGGCTTTACCATTCGTTTACCCAGTTGGACAGACATGATGATCGATAACGCGAGAATGACAATCGAGGACAGCCCTATCCACAAAGTGACTTTTCGTTTTTCATTGACGAGGGCTTCCAACGATGATTTGAAGTAAAGATTATCAAATCCGTCAATTTTGGACAGGATATCTTTTTTGCCCAGCGGAAGAAGTTCTAAATTCAGCGCGATGTTGTTGAGCATTGCTTCATCGAGCTGCAGTGCTTTTTTCGACACCAGGTCATAGAGTTGATTCGATTTGAGCATTGCTACATCACCGTTTGCAGCCTGGTGAACCTGCTCAATCAATTTTTGATCCTGGGTCATATCATAGAGGGCATATGCGGTTCCCATCAACTGAGTTTGATGCATAATGGGGGTTGAAAGCCACCACAACAATCGCGTCTTTCCGTCTTCTTCCAGAACCTCCCCGTACGGGTATCGGTTGAGTGCGAAGTCGATCAGTTTTTGGGATACCTGGGGGTATGATTCCGGTATGACGGTGCTCTCACCTTGCTTCTTGACAAAAAAGTGAACGCCCTCCCGTGAAGGGTAGAACTCGGATACCCGCTCTTCGAGCTGGGATTTTCCATCGAGCATCACCGTCACGCGGATAATATTGTCGGATCCGAGATCATTTAACAGGCTGCTGATGTTGGAGATGCGGTTGTTTAGGATAATCTCAACCTGACCGTTTTCCGCCAGGATCTTTTTTCTGAATTCCGTCTCCACCCGTTTGTCAAAATATCCATAAAGTGCGATGACGATGACAACAACCGACAGAGTGGCCATTGCAGCAAAAGTCGCTAACAGATAGGTCGAAAAGCGTTTCTTCTTTCTAAATTCCAGGATGCTATTCAGAAACGCAGTCGCTTTCAGCCGTTCTATTTCGCGCCTGATTATTTTCATGGTGTTAATAAACAGCAAGCAATACCTCTTTTTTCCCACGGCGAACCACGATATCATTGGCTGAAGCTACACGCAAATATAGCCTTCCGTCTCCCTTTTCGATCAGGATTCAGCCATCAGGATGCTGCTAATTTTCAAATAATCCCAAGCTTATACAAAAATCGAATTAAATTGTCAAAATAAAAGCTTTTGACATGATCTCGTGTAAATTTTAATTGAACAAGTATTAAATTATAGTACAATTATCGATAAAAACAAACTGTGATTGATCTGCCATCGGGTAATTTCAAACTAGTTCCGAATCAATTTGAATTCATAGGCCTTTATAATTAAATTTTAATAGGCGGGCAACGTTTTTAATTTTAACTATTTACCCGATAATTTTCACATAAAAAGACGGATGATCAGCAATACTACCCATAACGCAACGATGCCCGAGGGTATTGAATCGGTTTCCGGCAGCGGAATTGATCCGGCGTCGCCATCAATCGGAGCGCGGTCGGGTTTTATTTTATTTTTATTCGCGCTCGTATTCCGTATGATTTATGTGATCCAATCCATCGATAACCCACTTTTCGGGGTTCCGGTGGTCGATGCCTATTCGTATGTAAAATGGGCCGAAAAGATGGTCGATGGTATCTGGCTGTGGGATAGCGTCGGGAATTATCTGCCGATTTATCCGGCATTTCTGGCCGTGCAGCATATAATTTTCGGCGCCAACCCGATTGTGAACAAAATTTTACAGAGCCTTATGGGAGCCGGGACGGCGGTCTTGCTGGCCCAGGCTGCCGCCCGGACCTGGAACCGCCGGGTGGGTTTGATTTGCGGCTATCTCATTGCAACTTACTGGATGCTGGTAATTTTCGATTCCGAAAAATTTGCTGAAACCTTCAGTATTTTTTTCCTTGGCTTGACCCTCTGGCTGTTAACCCGCTCTTTAAATGGATCCTGGACCCTTCTGGCGGCCGGTTTTGCGTTTGCATTATCCGCGGGTGTACGTGCCAATCTATTTCTGGTTCTGCCGTGCGTGCTGGTTTGGCTGATCCGGTTTAACCGGCATCATCCCCGGGCAGCGATAAAATCGGCGCTGTTGTTTGCCTGCGGGACCGTGCTAATTATCGGACCCATCCTGGCTCGAAACTATTACCTGATCGGCACACCGATGTTACGCGCCCAGGCGACCTGGAGCCTGTATTCCGGCCTGGCTCCCGAATTTGAGGGACTTCACCCTCCGGCCGGTATCCTTTTTGACAAATACATGAATTTGCCGCAACAGGCCGGGGCCTTTACCGAGCCCGAGGTTGAGAAATATTGGGCTCGGAAGCTGTGGGATGTTATGAAGGAAGATCCTGCCGGCGTGGTCCTGAATTTTTTGCGGCGTGTCCTGATTTTTGTAAATGCCCGTGAATGGAGTCAGGAATTTGATGTGGCCGCCTACCGAAATTACGCTTCATTTCTGAAATTGCCCTGGACTGGTTTCTGGCTGGTAGGACCGCTCGGTTTTCTCGGATTTTTTTTGTGCCGCCGGCCGACTAAATATCAAGCCCTGATGATCATTGTTACCGTTACCGTCATTCTGTCCATTATTCCCTTCAAGGTTTCCGACCGCTATCGCCTGCCGTCAGCCGTCCTGCTGACCATGTTTGCCGCTCTGGCGCTTTGGTCTTTTTTTGCGTGGGTTAAGGCCCGGGAAAAACGGACACTTTTTAAATGGTTTGTCGCCGGCGCCGTTTTATGTCTGATCTGCTGGCCGGACTGGCAGAATCTGGCGGCGCGCAAATCGGCGCGACATGATTATTTTATCGGCAAACATTTTGAATCAGGCGGGCGACTGCCGGAGGCTGTCCAGGCGTACCAAAAATCCATGAATGATTATCCCTGGGATGCGGATTCTCCCTACCGGTTGGGACTGATTTTTGCCCGGTTGGATCAAAACAAGCGGGCCGTGGAATATCTGAATCAGGCATTGCAGAGAGAGCCTGAGTTTCCCCGGGTGCTAAATGAACTGGCGCGTCACTACATGCGGGATGGTCAATTGAATGAAGCCGAAAAACAGCTGACTACCAGCCTTAAACTGGTCCCGGCTCAGGTTGATGCGTTGGTTTTAATGGCGGAACTTCAGCGCCGCAAAGGCGATACCCGGAGTGAAATTGCATATTTAAAGGATGCCGTCACTAAAACCCATAGACACCGTCCGGCGATGCTGCTGGCCGACCGTTTGACCGAGTTGGGAAATTATATGGATGCCGTGGCGCTTTATGACCGGGTTATGGGATCCCGGCAGGTCGATAAACTCGTCAGGGTTACGGCCGGCATGCTGGCCGGTATCACCACAGCCAGATTTTTAAATAATATCGCCCTTCAGAAAATTTACTGGCAATACATTATCGATGAATTTGATGAGTTTAAATTTTTTTCATTGCAGGCGAAATTTCTCAATGGTACCCTGTCCGATAAAGAATTCAAGCTGCAGATGGGCGATTCACCGGACTGGAAGGCGTCCGCCGAATATGTCAGCGGGTTAAATTATTGGCTGAACGGTGACATCGTTTCCGCCGCGCAGGCATTTGAGCGCTGCCTGCAAATGGGTGTCAAACTAAAATCCAACAATCAGTACTCACCGCTAAAATGGGCCCGGGAAGATCTGAGGCGAATTCAGGAGGAATCACAATGCGTCGTTACGGTGCTTTTTCAATCGTATGGCTTTTGATTTTGCTCTTTTTAGCCAGTTTGATTCTAACAGCTGTTGCAAGTTCCGCCGACCAACCGGAGGCCCTGCAGGTCGTTCGCATTACCCCGACCGGCCGGGATGTTCCTGCGGGACGTCAGATCGTTTTTCAGTTCAATCGAGCGGTGGTGCCGGTGGGGCGCATGGCGCGCAACAATGCTGAAATCCCCATTACCATATCTCCCGGGCTGGACTGCCAGTGGCGCTGGCTGAATACGAGTGCCCTGGCCTGCCAGCTCGATGAAAAATCGTCTTTAAAGCCCGCCACCCGCTATGAGATCGTTGTGAACCCGGGCATCAAATCCGAAGACGGCGCTACCCTGGCCAAACCCGTGCAGCACGACTTTACCACCGAGCGTCCCGCTGTGCGGCATGCCTGGTTCCGGACCTGGCAGGCTCCCGGGATGCCGCTGATTCAAATGACGTTTAACCAGCCGGTATCCCGGGCCTCGGTGGCTGAACATACCTTTATGATCGTCGACGGACAAACGACGCAACGGGTCAGCCTGAAAGTTGAACCGGATCCCGCAGATAGACAAACGCCTCTATTTCTTCCGGTACCGGGAGAAAAAATCATTTTAGTCCCGGAGCGTGCCAAGTCATCGCAACCCTCCGATGCTGATTCGGCAAACAGTGCCTTGAACCGGGATGCCGAGGCCCGGCGTGTCTGGCTGGTTTCGCCTGTGGCAGCACTTCCCCTGAATCGCAAAATCGAACTGAAAGTGGAGCCGGGTCTGGTCTCATTTGACGGCCCGCAGCGGGGCGCGGAAAACCGGGTCCTGGTCACATTTCACACATTTCCGGAATTTGCCTTTGAAGGGGTTGAGTGCAGCGATAATTCGGGCACAAAAATCACCATCAGCTCGGCTGAGGCGAGCCCTGAGATTAAAAGCCGCTGCAATCCGTTGTCGCGGGTGGCCCTGGTGTTCAGTGCGCCGGTACTCGAAGAAGCAGTCAAAGACCATGTCAGCATCGTACCGGATCTTGCCGGCGGCCGAAAAGATTATGATCCCTGGGCCAATTACCGCGGCTATACCCGGCTGCGTTCACCCCACAAGCTGGGACGCAAGTATCGCGTCTGGCTGCCGGAAGTGTTGCAGGCCGATCAAATATATGCCATCGCCAGCGACCCCGCAAAATTTATGGACGAATTCGGCCGCAAGCTGCCGGCTTCAATCGACATGCAGTTTGCCACCGATCACCGGCCGCCCGATTTTACCCTGACCCATCCCCGGGCGGTGCTGGAAAAAGACGTCGACACGGAGATGCCCCTGGTGGTGACCAACCTAAAAAAGGTGACCCTGACCTATGATCGGTTGACCGCCGAAGGCAAGCAAATCGGCCGCCGACACGAACTTCAAATTCCGGCGGCCGAAGATATTGCTTTCAGAACGCCGCTGCAGGTCCGCGAGATGCTCGAGGGCCAATCCGGCGTTATCCAGGGCCGGGTCGATACCCGCCCCGCGGTGGCCAAGCATTTTTGGGAGCGCTGGTTTTTTGCCCAGGTAACCCCGTTTCAGGTGCATGTCAAGATCGGGCATTTTAACACCCTGGTGTGGGTGACGGACTTTAAGACGGGACAGCCCGTCACCGGTGCTGCGGTAAAAATCTTTCGCGATACCTACACGGCCTTGCCGCAGCATCCTGCGGTCCTGAGCCGGGCGGTGACGGATGCCAGCGGGGTGGCCCTGCTGGACGGCACCCGGCAGGTGGATCCCGAAATAAAGTTTCTGCATACCTATGAAATGACCGAGCCGCGCCTGTTTGTGCAAATTGAAAAAGCCGATGATCTGGCGCTGGTGCCGCTGGATCAACAGTTTCGGGTTGATACTTACCGGGCCTCACGTTATTCGGTATCTCCCTTAATGCGCCGGCGCTACGGCCACATTCACACCTGGGGCACCACGGCCCAGGGCGTTTACCGGGCCGGCGATACGATTCAGTACAAACTGTATGTCCGGGACCAGGACAATCAAACCCTGGTGCCGGCGCCCGTCAAAGGCTACACCCTTGAGATAGTCGATCCGACCGGCAAAGTTGTGCATACGGTTTCCGAAATCGCCTTATCTGAATTCGGTGCCCATGCCGGGGAGTTTACGGTGGCAAAAACCGCCGCGGTGGGCTGGTACCGCTTTCAGCTCAAAGCTGAATTTTCCGAAGACAGCTGGGAACCCATGCGGGTGCTGGTCAGTGATTTTACCCCGGCGCCCTTCAAGGTAACCACGGATCTTAACGGCACTAATTTTCAACCGGGTGACCGCGTTGAGGTGGACACCCGGGCCAGACTGCACTCCGGCGGTCCTTATACGGATGCCGGCAGCCGGGTGACGGCGACGCTGGAGAGTCGTGGATTTTATAGCGATGACCCGGCTGCCCGGGGGTTTCGATTCAACACCTACGTTCCGGGCGCACCGCCCCGGCAAACCGTCCATCAAGTTGATGGCAGGGTTGATGAGCGGGGCGATCAGACCACCCGATTCACCATGCCGGAAAGCCAAATATTATACGGCCGACTGGTGGTAGAAAGCGCGGTTCGAGATGATCGCGGCAAGTACATTGCCGGCCGGGCCACGGCCGATTATGCCGGTCGCGACCGTTACGTGGGGCTGCGCTCCGCCGCCTGGGTCATGAATGAAGATGAGCCTGCCGCAGTTGACCTGCTGGTGGTGGATGCCCTGGGAAAACCCCTGGACGGTGTGCCGATCCAGGTTAAAGTTGAACGCCGGGAAACAAAAGCCGCCCGGGTCAAAGGCGCCGGCAATGCCTATCTGACACACTACACCGATCAATGGGTAGAAATTGCTCAATGCGCAGTGACCGCCGCCCTGGAGCCGGTTCCATGCGAGTTTGTCCCGCAGGATCCCGGCTCCCACCGTATTACGGCGACCATTCAGGACAGCCGCAATCGACCCCACAGCAGCGAAATCTATCAGTGGGTAGTCGGCAAGGGACGGGTCGTGTGGCAGGAGCGGCCGGATAACAGCCTTGAAATCATTGCTGAAAAGTCGAGCTATGGTGTCGGCGAGCGCGCCCGCTTTCTGGTCAAAAATCCGTTTCCCGGGGCCCGGGCCCTGATTACCGTCGAACGCTACGGTGTTCTGCAAAGCTGGCTGGAAACTCTGGACAGCGGTACGCCCATCATCGAATTTGAAGTTCAAAAGGATTTTCTGCCGGGTTTTTACCTGTCTGTGGTGGTCATGTCCCCGCGGGTTGAATCCCCACCCGCCGACAACCAGGTGGATCTGGGCAAGCCTGCTTTTCGCATGGGTTATGTCAACGTGCCGGTTGTCGATCCCTACAAAGAAATCCAGGTGCGGGTTGAGCCCGCAAGGGATACTTACAAACCCCGGGAGCGCGTGCAGGTAAATTTAACGGCGACGCCGCGCCATCCCGCCGCTGATGAACCGATCGAACTGGCGGTAGCCGTGCTGGATGAGGCCGTGTTTGACCTGCTGGTTCAGGGCCGGGATTACTTCGACCCCTATAAAGGATTTTATACGGCCGATGGCCTTGATCTGGAAAATTACAGTTTGCTCATGCGCCTGGTGGGACGCCAGAAGTTTGAAAAAAAAGGGGCCTCTTCCGGCGGGGGCGGCGGTCTGGATATCAGCCTGCGATCGGTGTTTAAATTCGTCAGCTACTGGAATCCTTCGATTATTGCGGACGCCGCGGGACGGGCCGGCATCGAGTTTGAAGTGCCGGACAATTTGACCGGCTGGCGGGTGCTGGCCATGGCGGTCACCCCCGGCGACCGGATGGGGCTGGGAGAGGGCAATTTTAAAGTCAACCGGCCTACCGAGCTGCGGCCGGTGATGCCCAACCAGGTGACCGAAGGCGACAGTTTTACGGCCGGTTTCAGCATTATGAACCGAACCAACCGTAAACGACAGCTGTCCGTGACAATTACAGCCGAAGGCATGGTAGAAACCGCTGCCGGGAAAAAGACAACTGAGGTAATCCGCACCATGGAAGTCGAGCCTTATAAGCGCACGACTGTTTGGCTGCCATTGAAAACAACGGCTGACGGGCTGATAAAACTGACCGCCCGCGGCGGTGACGACCTGGATCGGGACGCCATTGTGCACACCGTCGTTGTCCACAAGCGCTATCGTCTGGAAACAGCGGCGACCTATGGATCGACGGTGGCTGAAACAGTTGCTGAACGGATTCAATTCCCGCCGGACATTCGGACGGATGTCGGCGGGGTCAGTCTGCTGCTGTCGCCGACTGTGATCGGCAACCTTGAAGGCGCTTTCCGGTACCTGCGCGATTATGCCTATATTTGCTGGGAGCAGGTTCTCACCCGGGGCGTGATGGCATCTCATTATAACAATCTGAAATCCTATATGGCCGATGATTTCACCTGGCAGGACAGTCGGCACCTGCCGCAGTCCATGCTGGAGCGGGCCGCATCCTACCAGGCACCCAACGGGGGGATGACCTATTACATCCCCCAGGACCGCTATGTCAGCCCCTACCTCAGTGCCTACACGGCGCTGGCGTTTAACTGGCTGCGTCAAAGCGGTCATGAAATACCGGCAACCGTTGAGGAAAAGCTGCATGGATATCTGCTCAACCTGCTGCGGCGCAATGTCATGCCGGATTTCTATACCAAGGGCATGGCCTCTACGGTGCGGGCCGTGGCATTAGCCGCGCTGGTTGAGCATGGCAAAATAAATTTGTCCGATCTGCAGCGCTACCGGCCCCACCTGTCGCAGATGAGCCTTTTCGGCAAGGCCCACTTTTTGCTGGCCGCTTTAGGCGTGGTTGGATCAGATGCGATGCAGGCCGAGACCGCCAACCTGATCCTGGCCCACGCCAATCAATCCGGCGGCAAGTTCGTCTTCAGTGAAGTCATTGATGACAGCTACACGCGCATCCTGGCTTCCGCCCTGCGGACCAACGGCGCGATTTTAAGTGCACTGACGGCTTACGGACGCACCGATCAAGGCCGGCAGCTGGTGGGTGACATACCGTTTAAACTCGTGCGCTATATTACCCAGAGCCGCCAGAACCGCGATCACTGGGAAAACACCCAGGCAAACATGTTTTGCATGAATGCCCTGATTGACTACAGTCGCGTGTATGAGAGTGAAGCACCCGCCATGACGCTGCGCGCGCTGTTTGATGCGCAAGTGATGGGCCGGACCGAATTCACTGATTTGCGCGATGATCCGGTGGCGTTTCAACGGCCGATTGCTGCCGGTGACCCGGGCCGCACGGCGACGATAAAACTGGAGCGGGAAGGGCAGGGTCGTCTTTACTACAGCGCCCGCCTGTCGTATGCGCCGCAAACCCTGCCAACAGACGCCATCAATGCCGGCATCGAAATCCATCGCGAATACAGCCGGGAGCGTGACGGTAACTGGGAATTGCTAACCGGCAATATGCAGATAAAACGCGGAGACCTGGTGCGGGTGGATCTATTCGTGTCTCTGCCGGCAGCCCGAAATTTCGTGGTGGTTGACGATCCCGTGCCCGGCGGCCTGGAGCCGGTCAATCGTGACCTGGCAACCGCCTCCACGGTGGATGCCGACAAAGGGGCCTTTAAGGCCGCCGGCGGCTCCTGGTGGTTTCGCTACAGCGATTGGTCATCCTACGGTGTTTCCCGCTGGAGCTTTTACCACCGGGAATTGCGCCACGATGCCGCCCGCTTTTACTCCGAATATCTGCCCGCCGGAAACTATCATCTGTCCTACACAGCCCAGGCCATCGCCCCGGGCGAGTTTGTCGTCATGCCGGTGCAGGCCGCGGAGATGTACGATCCGGATGTCTACGGGCAGGGAGTGCCGGCGGGGTTGAAGGTGGTCAAGAATTGAAGAATGAAGATTGAAAATTGAATATTTATGGATGTCACTGCGCTCCGTCATTATTATAATTACCCCGGGAGCAAGCGTCGGATTTTGAATATCGAATATCGAAGGAGGGCGGGAAGGTTCGAATGTGAAATGAATCGAATTCGGCCTGCAACGAGCTCAGCCGAGTCGAAGTCGGAGGTGCGGAAGGCGGAAGCGATGTAAGGACTGAGGGCTGAGGACTGAGCCAAGTGAATAGAGGAAAAAGGGGTAAGGACTCGCACACGATAGGCATTACTAAATTGTGGTAGCGGCTTCCGGCCGCGATAAACGATATTTATCCGATATTCTGCTGACGAAAGACACTAATGGCTGGTGGGAGTGGCTTTTAGCCACGATTCTCGGTGCTGGAATTGTCATATTTATCTGTCGTCACCGGGATCTCACAACCTGCAAGTTACCAAAATATTAGTATTGCCGTAAATCCTTATCAACTATGCGCCATGAACTGCCAACTAAAAGTGATCCCAATGCTAATTAAGCTCAAAATAAATCTAAAATTAATGATTGGAATTATTCTGGTTATTGCTGCATTTGCCGGATCACTTTTATGGCAGACCCACGCCGATCTACTGCCGCTGCCGAATTCACTCACCCTGGCGACCGCCGGGCTGCGTAAGGTGCAGATCGTTGATCGCAACCATGTCCCGCTGACGGTAACCTACCAGAACCGCTGGAATATCCATGACTATTTGCCGTTGCACGAAATTCCCGGGGTTCTCCAGCAGGCCTTTGTGATGTCCGAGGACCAGCGGTTTTTGCGACACGGCGGGGTCGACTGGACAGCCCGCCTGCATGCGCTGTGGCAAAACCTTTGCGCATTGCAATCGATAAGGGGCGCCAGCACCATCAGTGAGCAGGTGATCCGGATGTGGCATCCCCGACCGCGTACCCCCTGGTCGCGCTGGCTTGAAGGTCTGGAGGCCGCCCGTCTTGAAAAGGTTTTTTCCAAAGGCGAAATCCTTGAATTTTATCTCAATCAGGTTCCTTACGCCGGCCAACGCCGGGGAGTGATGCAGGCCGCGCACTATTATTTTGACCGTGATCCAGACACCCTGAGCACGGCAGAAATGCTGGCCCTGGTGGTGATGGTCCGGGCGCCCTCGCGTCTGGATGTCCGCCAAAAACCGGAGGCACTGTTGCGATCGATTCGGCAACTTGCTGACCGACTATTGCATTATGGCGTCATCGATCAGGGACAGCATGCGACAATCAGCGCCGCCGACCTGCAAATCAGAGAAGCCACGCTCCCCGTGAGGGCTGATCACTTCGTTCAGTATATCTATCAGCTGCAACCACCGGCGGATTATCGGCCTGAGGGCCGGCTGCGAACCACCCTCGATGCCGGCCTCCAGTTTGTCACTCAAACCATTTTGGATCATCGCCTCAAAGATTTAAAAGATCGCGGTGCCCGAAACGGAGCGGTCTTGATCGTTGATCATCAGCAAAACGAGATCCTGGCCTGGGTCAACAGCGGGGCCCACCTGGCTGATATGCCGGCCAGCTGGATTGATGCGGTGACCACCCCGCGCCAACCGGGCTCGACCCTCAAGCCGCTGCTATATGCCCTGGCACTGGAAAAAGGCTGGACCGCCGCCACCATGGTGGATGATTATCCGCTGTCCGAGCCTGTCGGCCACGGGCTGCACGCCTATCACAATTACAGCCGTATGAATTACGGGCCGCTGCGGGTACGGGAGGCGCTGGGCAATTCCTTGAACATTCCGGCGGTGCGGACTATCCAGTTTGTGGGGGTCGATAATTTTTTAGCTTGTCTGCATGCGCTGGAGGTCCGCAGCCTGCAGCAGCACCCGGATTTTTATGGCGACGGCCTGGCTTTAGGCAATGGCGAGATCACCCTGCTGGAGCTGGTGCGGGCCTATGCAGTTCTGGCCCGGCAGGGAATTTACCGCTCACTGAAATATTTGATGACCGAAGAATCACGTTCGCAGCCGACCCGCCGGATATTCTCAGCTGAAACCGCATCACTGATCGGCAATATCCTGTCGGATCCGGCAGCCCGTCGGCTGGAGTTCGGCAACGGCAGCCTGTTGCAGTTTCCGGTGCAAACGGCGGTCAAGACCGGAACTTCCAGTGATTACCGCGATGCCTGGGCCGTCGGATTTAACTATAGATTTACCGTCGGTGTCTGGATCGGCAACCTGGACCATCATGCCACCGACGGCATTACCGGATCCAATGGCCCGGCGCTGATATTGCGTTCGGTCTTTGCCGAGCTTAATCGCCATCGAGACACGCGCCCGCTCTATTTAAGCCCGCGGCTGGTCCGAACTGAGATTTGCCGGGACAACGGATTGCCGGCCGATGGCCGCTGTGCCAGTCTCAGTGAGTGGTTTGTATCCGGAACCGTGCCCCAAAAAACAGTCCGGCCCACTTGGGAAGCAATCTCCGTTTACTTCCAACATCCCACCCAGGGTATGCAACTGGCCATGGATCCCCGAATTCCGGATGACCAGGAGGCCTTCGTGTTCAAATTAGCCAATCTGCCGGACGGTGCGGCGGTTGACTGGTATGTCGACGATAAGATGCTTGCCGCCGCATCAACCGGAGCCTATTTGTGGCCGTTGCAGCGCGGCGCGCATTCGGTTCGGGCCCTGATACGATCGCAAGACTCCGGGCAGATTCAGGTTACGCCGGACGTGAACTTTACGGTGAAATAACTTGATTCAAGATTGAAAGTCAAACAAATGAAATTTAAGATTTCCTTGACTTGACGCTGGACTTTGATGGTATTTATAATTTTTCCAGAGTCGTGATTATACATTTACGCATCTGCAGTTCTGAAATTTTGCATTTTCCGATCATCATTCAGCAGGGGCTGATTATGAAGCAAATAGACATTGAGGAATACCTGAATGAACGCGTCTTAGCCCATATTGACTACTGCGACGATGTCGCTTACAGTTACAGAACCAAATATCATCTGATCGAGTGGGTCCTCATCATCGTTGCGTGCCTGACGCCCATATTTGTAATACTGAATTTTATTCTTGCACAGGATAATTTGGCAAAATGGATTCCGGTTGCGAGTTCAACAGTCGTGGCCATTTTAACGGGTGGCTTGAAAACATTTCGGTATGAAGATAATTGGAGAAAATACAGTGAATTGGCAGAATTACTGAAAAAGGAAAAGTACCAGTTTATGACAGGCGCCGGCATCTACAAATCTTCGAGTAATCCGGAATCGGTATTTGTTGAGGCCGTCGAGACCATCATTGGGAAGATTTAAGATGGAAATGGGCTTGTCAATTTGGATAAATTATATATGAAAAATTATGACCCACATCCTGGAGCACTCTCCCGGAAAAAGAGAGTCATATTTACAATTATCACGATTAGCTGTTCGCTATTACTAAGCATATGGATGGCTAATACAATATTGCGTAAAGTAGAAAAGTATCGAGCGAAAAGATATTTAAACTATGGCGATGCGTTAAGTAAAGAAGGTCTGGGTCCCGGAGGACTACTCAAAGCAGGCTTTGAAGGCATGGTGCATGATGGATATGGTGGTGCTGTCAAATGGAAAAATAATAGTCAAGGATTTCGTTATAACAAAGATGCATCGCTGACGCCACCGCCCGGAGTATTGCGGATCCTGTCCTTAGGCGATTCCTTTACAGCCGGTATGCGCATTGACCAAGCTGATACTTTCTCAAAACTTATAGAAGACTGGAGTACGAAGAGTCTTGCGCCGACTGAGGTTCTCATCTCCATGATAGAACATCCCGATAGCGGTCTTAATTATTTGCGCCAATATGGATATAAATGGTCGCCTCACATAGTCATGTTGGGAATAACATTGGGAAATGACATCGCTCAATCTTACGTTTCGCGCAATCCAACGAGTATTGGCTTCTGGCATGGCCTTGAAAAAATTGATATTCCTGATCGTTGTTTTCTTCAACGAAGCGCTATAAAGACAGCTATCATCAAGAAGCTGTATGACTTGAGTCGCTCCAGACTTTCAAAAGCTATTTTCAAACCATCGGATGACATCAGCAATTACTATGGCCGCAAAGAGAAGCTAAAACTCTTTGATGCGACCAATGGACTTGGAATGTATATCAAGAATCCACCGCACGAAATTGAAGATGCTTATCAACGATTATTTAAAATCTTATTGGAATATAAAGAATTCTGTGGCAAGCATAATATCAAATTTGTTGTGCTTATTTTTCCTCAACGGTTTCAGGTTCAACCTGGTGACTGGAGGGCTACCGTCACAGCAGACAACCTGAATCCAGCGGCTTTTGATCTCATGCAGCCCAATGAATTCATCCGCAATTTTTGTCTGAGTGAATCGATACCATGCATTGATCCGACCGAAGCAATGAAACGGTATCACCAGGATACGGGACAGAATCTTTATCTGCCTGGAGGTGATATGCATTGGAGTCGAATAGGCAACAGGGCCTGGTTTCTTGGCGCTCAGGCAGACTTAAAAATTGTTTTGCAGAAGGCTTTAGAGCCTCCTTTGTCAAAAGCAGGTTCCAGATATTATTCGGTATTTACAAATCAGATGGAAATGAAAATAAATTGACGATCGCAGAATATAGTTGAATTTGAAAACCTTCAATTTTTGAACTTAACTGATTTCATAAACTCAACAGAGGAATCATTTTGATGAACCGCAGGAAAGAAGGTGCCTTCGTATTAGGGATATCTTGCTTTTATCATGACAGCGCCGCTTGTCTTTTGCAAGGCGGCAATATCGTTGCGGCAGCTCAGGAAGAGCGTTTTTCCCGGAAAAAACACGATCCAAGATTCCCTAAAAGAGCTGTTAAATATTGTCTCGAAGAAGCCGGAATTACAATCAATGACATCGACCATCTGGCTTATTATGACAAACCCCTGTTGACTTTTGAGCGTCTCTTGATGAGTTATCTGACGAGTGCTCCCAAAGGTCTGCGCTCATGGCTGCAGGCTATGCCCTCATGGCTGGGACAAAAGCTCCACATACCGCGGGTGGTTAAAAAAGAGACCGGCTATGAAGGGGATGTCCTTTACACCGAACACCATGAAGCGCATGCGGCCTCCGCTTTTTACATGTCACCGTATGAAAAGGCGGCAATTTTGACTGTCGATGGGGTAGGCGAGTGGGCCACGGCCAGCTATGGATACGGCCAGGGCAATAAAATTACCTTGCTTAAAGAACTTCATTTCCCCGACTCCCTGGGATTGCTTTATTCCGCGTTTACCTATTTCACCGGTTTCAGGGTCAATTCCGGCGAATATAAGCTCATGGGATTGGCCCCTTATGGACAGCCGCTGTATAGCGATCTAATCTTATCGGAATTGATTGACCTTAAAACAGACGGCTCCATCCGTTTAAATCAGTCTTATTTTGATTATCTGGGCGGGTTGCGTATGACTAATAGACGTTTTTCAAAGCTTTTCGGCGGACTGCCAAGAGAACCCGAGACCGAAATAACACAAAGGGAGATGGACATTGCGGCGAGCATTCAGGTGGTGGCCGAAAAGATCATTCTCAGAATGGTCAGCCACGTTTATAATGAAACCAAACTTGACAGTCTATGCCTGGCCGGTGGCGTTGCTCTGAACTGCGTAGCCAATGGTCGAATTATACGGGAAGGTCCCTTTAAAAATGTCTGGATCCAACCGGCCGCCGGTGATGCCGGCGGCGCCTTAGGGGCCGCTCTTTCGGTCTGGCACCGTTATCTGGGTCACCAACGACCGAATCCCAGCGGGGTTGACCGCCAGAAAGGATCCTATCTGGGGCCGGCGTACACCAATCAGGAGGTAAAAGTCTTTCTTGAACGCAACCGCTATCCTTTTCATGAGCTCGATAAGGATGTCAGGGCTCGAACCATTGGTGAACAGATCGCCCGGGGAAAGATCGTCGGTTACATGGCCGGGCGCATGGAGTTTGGGCCAAGAGCCCTCGGCGCCCGGAGCATTCTGGGTGATCCCAGGCAAAAGGACACCCAAACCGTAATGAACCTGAAAATAAAATATCGCGAATCATTTCGGCCATTTGCACCAACGGTATTAGAAGACAAAGCTGATCGGTATTTTGATATCGACCGGCCCAGCCCGTATATGCTTCTGGTGGCGGACGTTAAAAAGGATAGACGCCTCCCGCAGCCATCTAAGGATGGACTGACGATGTTAGAACGCCTGAAGGTGAATAGAAGCGATATCCCGGCGGTAACGCATTTGGATTATTCTGCCCGGCTGCAGTCGGTCAATCAAATAGACAAACCGGATTATTATGAGGTCATTGCTGAATTTGAAAAATTAACCGGCTGTGCTGTAATCGTGAATACCAGTTTCAATGTCCGCGGTGAGCCGATCATTTGTACCCCGGAAGATGCCTATCGGTGTTTTATGCGAACCGAAATTGATGTACTGGTCATAGAGGATTGTATCCTATATAAATCAGAACAGCCCACATGGCAGGAAGGTGAGAACTGGAGAGATGAACTCGAACTTGACTAATCCAGCAGAAATAAGAAAATTTGGTGTCATTGGGTCTATATTTTTTGGCACCCTTTTCGCGGTTTCAGTTTGGCGGGATAGGATATCGGCGGCATACTTTTTCGGCCTTTTAGCGGTTCTTTCAATCGGATTTATTTTGTTGCCCGTTCAACTCAAACCGGTTTATGCGGTTTGGCTTAAAATTGCCCATTTTATTGGCTCAAAGGTAACTATTGTGATTCTTACCGTTTTGTTTTATTTTGTGATCACACCGGCAGCACTAATAAAAAGAATATTTGGCGGTCGTCCGTTACCGGTAAAACCCGATCCGAACGCAACCACTTACTGGGTGACCCGGCTCGAACCGGCACAACCCAAGGAGCGTTTTCCCAAGCGTTATTAGTCGAGGAGAGCTATGGCAAATCAATCTTTAATCTCAGAATTCTGGGAGTTTTTAAAATATAGAAAACGGTATTGGCTGCTTCCCATTTTAATTATGCTGGGGCTGGCAAGCGCTTTGATTGTTTTTGTCGAAAGCAGTGCAATCGCACCTTTTATCTACGCGCTGTTTTAATTTGCCATAAACGGCGACGACAATTAAAATACATCAGATTAAGACCAAGTATTTGCGATACCTCTGTGATTGGTTTTTGTTTATCGGGGCTATCCTCTGTTACTTTGGCTATGAACTTTGAGCTATCACCTGTGAGCTTATTTATCCGGCACCTGCAATTGAGCGACTTTGACGTTACCCGGTATGACCGGGCAGTTACCGCCGTCTGTCGGGGATAAGATCCGGCCGAATGATAAACATCATAATTCCGGCAAAAACAACGACCAATGCGGCAACGTAAAAGGCCGGAGCCAAGCCTATGGTTTCGATGATTAATCCGAGAAGAATCGGACTGATCAGGCCGGCGAGCATGATGGCCGTGAAACGCAATCCCATGGCAAGACCGGATTGATTCGGGTCTGCCAGATCGGCGACCATGACCATCGACAGCGGTTGGGTCATGCCGAATCCGAGTCCGAATATCGATATCAGAACAGCAAATCCTGCCACTGAAACCATCGACGGAATCAGCCCGACGGCCACGATGATGGCCAGCATGGACACTGCCAGTATCTGCTTTCGATTGTATATATCCAGCAATCGGCCAAATATGAGTCTGATGGATGTCGACATGACCGCAAAAATAGAAATCATCATTCCCACGGTGAACTCCGTTAAACCTTCAGCACGGAGCAGGACTGGCAAAAATGAAGATCGCAGGCCGGCGGCAAAAATAATCGCAAATGTAAAAATCAGGGTCATCAGCACCTTTGGATTCATGGCCAGCAATCCGGCCTGCCGGGCATCTTGAACCGGATCATATGAGGACCGGGTCGGAAGGGATTCCCTGGTATTTTTCAGGCCCAATAAAATTAATCCGGCGCTCGATAATGCCAGAACCACCCCAAAAGCAGCCGGGTAATCGAAGCGATCGACCAGAATTCCTCCCAGGATTGGTCCCACGCCCTGACCGGCGGCAGCGCCGAAGCTAAGCCAACCAAATCCTTTCTCGCGCCGCGCAGCATCCGGCAACCGTGAAATAAATGCCTGGCTGGCAACAACATGCAGTAAAAAGGCAATACCAGCGATCAATTGAGCTACAATGAGCTTTTCAACCGTGTCCGTTTGTAACAATATTACCGCATTTGTAATATTGCAGATGACACCCACCAACAGCAGCCGTTTGACGCCAAAACGATCGACCAGTCCACCCAGGGGGATTGATAGAAATACGGCGATCAGGCTAAACGCGCCGACGATAAATCCAATGGTCGTTGGGCCGGCTCCCATTTGTTCAGCCAGCAATGGGATAAACGGAAAAATAATGCCGTGGCGAGTAAAATGCAGACCAAAGGCGATCAGGATTAACCACATATTAATCTCAAGTTAGGGGCTTTTCCCCAATTGGAATTCCGAAATGATGCAATATTGGAAAATTGGGTTCTGGCATACTGGATTGTCGGGATAATGGTCCGCTGGAACGCTAAAATTAAAATTGGATATTCTCCTTTTCCCGCGACAGTTCGTTAAGGGGTCGGCTAACTAACTGCTTCGGCGATTGCTTCGAAAGCAAGCGTCAACAAAATGTCTGTATCGTCATTAACCGGCTCCTCCTGAGCAGACACCTTGGCGATGACAACCTCTCTGTGGGGGTCGATCCACAGCCATTGCCCATGAATGCCGATACCGCAGAAAGCCCCGGACGCATTGCCGGTCTGATACCATTTGCTGCGGTAGCGACCTTTGGGGAACAGATCGAAAAAGTCGCCTTTTTCCCAGGGGCCACTGTCGCCGGCGTGCTTTATGTCTTCCACCCACCCACCTGGCAGGATATTGTTGCCTCTCAGGCGCATTATTTCTCCAAAACGTGCCAAATCGCGCGGAAGTGCACAAATTCCTCCCGCCGTGCGCGGCGCACCTTCAGCGTCGACGGTTACAAAGGCGTCGGCCTCGGCCCCCATTGGCTTCCAAATCAGGGCGCTAAACATGCTGCTGAAATTTCGGCCCGAAACGCGCTCCAACACCCAGCCGAGAAAGTCTGAGTTGGGTGAAAGGTATTTAAACACTTCTCCATGTGGTCCCGGCGCCCGCGAGACGGTCGCCAACAAGCCGTGCAGGGTGCCGGGATCTTTGCCGGGCAGGGGCGGATCCCATAGCGTGGCGCGGCGATAACGACCGTAATCGCCTGATTGGTCAAGGTATTCCTCAGAGAACGAACTGCTGACCGTCATGTCGAGCACATGGCGAAGTGTACAGTCGCAGTAAGCCGATTCTGCAACCTCCGGGACATATTTGATGACCAGACTCTCAGGATCGAGCAATCCCTGATCAACCAAAATTCCCGCCATTGCACCGGTCAGGGACTTGCTGACCGAAAATAAAATATGAGGGGTTGTACCATCATAACCCTGACTATACCGTTCAGCGACGAGCCGCCCCCCCCGAAGTACGACCAGGCCCCGGGTGCAGGTCGCGTCAAGCACTTGCGGAAGCTGTCGCTCCCGCCCGTGTTGATCTTTAAACACTATTGTGTAAAGGGATTGCGGCTCAGTTGCAAACTCCCACGCACGTTCAGGCGCCTCAATCCGGGAAACCGGAATGAGTTTGTCTACACTATGAAACGACTGCGTGCTGTGCGGTGCCGTTCGCCAGTTGGCGAGTGTAACCGAGGTATCCATATCGTTCTCAAAAAAGAGCAGATTCAGGTGAAAAACATAAAACAGGAGGATCCGGTAGCCGGATCCTCCTGGGTTTCATAAACTTATCGTCTCAATTTGCATAGCTGCGGGACATTACTTGGTCAGTTCCGTCCAGATGGCGGTGTAGTATTCGGTGGCCTCTTTGGAACACGCCGGAAGGAAAACGCCGGCATTCTTCAACTCGTCAGGAACATTCAGCTCCGGAGCGGTTTTCATATCTTCGGGCATAAACTTTTCAGAGCCGATGATGCCGTTGGCATAACGGGCAAAGCTGGAAATCAGTGCTGCATTTTCCGGTTCCATGATAAAGTTCATAAACAGCTTGGCATTGTCGACGTTTTTCGCGTCTTTCAGCACCACGACATTATCCATCCATATCGGGAAGCCCTCACGAGGGTAACCGAATTTGATGGAAGGTTTTGCCAAACGTGCCCGGAAGACGGCGCCGTTCCAATAGGTGGCCGCGGCAAAATCACCGCGCGGCATTTTTTCCACCAGGCCATAATCCATGGAAATCCATTTCGGCTTGGCGGCCATCAACACATCACGCGCCTTTTTCAGCGCCGCCTTGTCGGTTGTGCAGGGCTGGCTGCCGACATACATCAATGCGAGCCCCAGAACATCGCCCATTTCGGGCGCTATGTTGATCTTGCCGGCAAGCTCCGGCGGCGGGTCAAAAACGATCGAAGCGGTGTTGATATCGCCGTTATAAACCTCGGTGTCAACAGCGATGCCAACCGTTCCCCACTGCCACGGGACACTGTAGTGGCGACCCGGGTCCCACGATGGATTGCGCCATTCGGGGGCGACATTCTTGAAGTTTTCCATCTTATCCGGGCGAACCTCAAGCGCCAGGTCCTCTGCGATGAAAATTTTTACATAAGTGGCTGAAGGTACAACAATATCGAACCCGTGCCCGCCGGCTTTAACCTTTGCCAGTGCAGTGGAGTTTGAGTCATAGTCGGTGATAGTCACCTTGACGTCGTATTTTGCTTCAAATTTTTTTATCAGTTCGGGGTTGGTATAGTTACCCCAGTTGTACATGTTCAATTGACCGGCGGCCTGTGCAATGCCTGAAAAGGCCAGTACGGTCGCTGCAACAATAGCAAAAACCATTTTTTTATTCATTTGAAAGCTCCTTTGCTATGGTTAAGGTTCAACTCCGTAATATCTCAAGTAATATAAGGGCTTATATTATTTGAGGTGATGAGAAAATCTTAACACAAAATGCATACCTCCTTTCTTTAGGATTAAAGTCGGGAAGGGAACCCACCTGGATATTTTAATCCATCTCTTCCTCGACGTCCCGACGATCTACTTCCCGAATTTTTTGTCGACAACAAAGAACAGACCTACCACCGATATCGAAAGGCCAACCAAAACGGTTGAGATGGCGTTGATTTCCGGTGAAACCACACGCCGAAGCTGGCCCAGCATATACGTCGGCAAGGTTTCCTGTCCGGATGATTTAACGAATTCGGTTATGACGACGTCATCTAATGAGATCACAAATGCCAGCATCGCACCGGCGATGATGCCGGGCCAAAGCAGAGGCAATGTTATGCGCCAGAAGGTTTTCCAGGGGGTGGCGTAAAGATCTGCAGCCGCTGTTTCCAGCATCAGGTTCATCCCTTCCAGCCTGGCCCGGATTGGCAGGTAGGCAAACGGGATGCAAAAAGCAGTATGGGCTGAAACCAGATAAATCATTCCCTGAATACCCGTTGCCGCCTTAATCATTGCAAACAGGGTCAGCAGCGCCACGGCGGTAACGATTTCCGGCACCATCAGGGGCTGGTTGATCATCACGTAAATCGCCGTTAAACCCGGAAAAGGCCGCGTGCGTGTTGTTCCCAGCGCGGCCATGGTTGCCAGTATGGTCGAATAGATCGAAGCCTGCAACGCCAGAACCAGTGAACGCACCGCCGCGTCCTGCACGGCTTCGTTATGCCAGGCCGAAACATACCATTGCAGAGAGAACCCTTCCCAGATGGAAATATATCTACCGGCGTTAAACGAATAAATAACCAGAGTCGCAATTGGCGCATAAAGCATTACAAAACATAGGATGGCGATAATGCCGAAGCCCGGCTGTTTTTTCAGGGAAAAAGGTTTCTGCATATTTGTTGTGGCAATCATAACCGGCTACCGGAGTTACTTTGCGTTGTGCGCACATAAATTAACAGGGCGATCATGACGATGCCCAGCAGGGTGATGGAAAGCGCCGCGCCAAGCGGCCAGTTGCGTCCCGCACCAAACTGCAGCTCAATCAGGTTACCGAGCATCATTTTTTTGCCGCCACCCAGCACCCGCGGAGTTACAAATGCCCCTAGTGACGGAATGAAAACGAGAATAGACCCGGCAATGATCCCCGGCTTGACCAAAGGAATAATCACCCGGTGAAGAACTTTATTGCGGGAGGCGTAAAGATCATAGGCTGCCTCAACCAGGTTAAAGTCCAGACGCTCCATTGAGGCATACAACGGCAATACCATCAATGGTAGATAAACATATGTCATGCCGACCATAATTGCAAAATCGGTGTAAAGCATCTGGATCGGTCCATCGATGACCCCAAACCGTTGCAGGCCGATGTTGATAAGTCCCTCATTGCGAATCACTTCCAGGATCGCAAATGTACGGATCAACAGGTTTGTCCAAAATGGAATAGTGATTAATAACAACCAGATATTGCGGGTTTTGCGGGGCCGTGTGGCGATGAAATAAGCGGTTGGAAAGCCGATTATCAGCGTGGTCGCCGTCGTGAAAAACGAAAGCTTGATTGATCGCCAGAGGATAATCAGGTGGGCATCAGCCAAGGCCATCGTCCCATCAAAAATATCGCGATGGAAAACCACGTTGAACCAGGCATCGGTGGAAAACTTCCAAACCACACCGCCATATTCGCCGGAGCTGAGAAACGAATACACCAGCACAATCAAGAGCGGCCCGGAGGCCGCAAAGGCCAGGACCAACAAGGCCGGAGTGCTTAATAGCCAGCTCTTTCGAGTTCGCTCTCGTTGTGCATCCTCAACCAGATTGGACACTGCCGCCGTATTTTCCAATTCAGTCCCTCAGCACTTGCACAGAATTAGGTTTGAAAGCAATACTGACCGGTTGGCCGACCCTGAATGCTTCCGTATCTTCTAATTGGTTCTGCCTGCGCGACACAAACATCGTCTCATCCGGTAAGCGGATATGATAAAGGGTATCCGTGCCGAAATAAACAATGTTTTCAAGCACGCCCTGTAAGTCACCTTCTCCACCGGATTCAGCAATAAGCAGTGAATATTCGGGGCGAATTACGGCAGTCACGCTGCCGTTCGGCACCATGTCTTCAGGTAGCTCCACACGGACTTCTTTGCCGGATGACAGCTTTAACCGGGCGTTTCGACCTGCAGCCGAGAGCACATCAGCAGAGAGAAAATTGGTGCTGCCGATAAAATCAGCCACAAAGCGTTCGAGCGGATGGTTGTATATCTGGCGGGGTGTTCCGACCTGAAGAATTCGGCCGGCGTCCATCACCGCAATCCGGTCAGACATGGTCAGGGCTTCTTCCTGATCATGCGTGACAAAAATAAAGGTGATTCCCGTTTCATGCTGCAAACGCTTCAGCTCGATCTGCATTTCCTTGCGCAGCTTGTAGTCAAGGGCCGCCAGGGGTTCATCAAGCAACAAAACCTCCGGCTTTGGGGCCAGGGCCCTGGCCAGCGCCACGCGCTGCTGCTGCCCGCCGGATATCTGGTCTGTGTAGCGGTTGCGAAGCTCCTCCATTTTAACCAGCGCCAGCATTTCGCTGACAGTTGCTTTAACATGGCTTTTTGGTTTACCCAACATCTCCAGCCCGAAGGAAATATTTTGAGCGACGGTCATATGCGGAAACAGCGCATAACTTTGAAATACGGTATTGATCGAACGCCGATAGGGCGGCAGGTGTGAGATGTCCCGGCCGTGGAGCATAATCACGCCTGCGGTAGGGTGGTCAAATCCGGCAATCAGCCGTAAAAGTGTCGTCTTGCCGCACCCCGAGGGTCCCAACAAAGTGAAAAACTCATTTTTTTGAATGGCGACAGACACGTCATCAAGGGCCAAAACCTTATCTTTGCCAACGCCAAAAACTTTGGTAACTCGCTCAGCATAGATTGCTGCCTCCAATGATTTTTCAGAGGCCTCTTGTGCAATTTCCGGCTTTTTTGCCAATCAAATACCTCATCGTTACCTATTTACGTTAAATTCCATGCATTAGCGCCAAACCCGCACCCGCTGCAGCATTTACTCGGTCCCGCATGCGTATTCGACGCTATCAATTTGTCTTTTTTAAGTCAAGGCGTTCCTTCGTTAAATTTCAGTCAGTCACGGCTTCCACCTTTCAAATCTTAAATTTGGAAAATGGACTCACTTGCGGCACGTCTATCTCATTTTGTTAAAGGATCCAGAAGATTCGGATTGACCTCAAAAGAATATATTTGATATCTGGTAATATGATTGAGATTTCAGATGGCCCTCCTTGCCAATCAGGCTGCGACGGACAGGCAGGTATCAGGCGGATAGAAGAAAAGGAGACGAATGATGAGTCAACAAAATATTGGTGTTTTACATCCCGGCCTGATGGGAATCTGTGTTGCGGCAACCGTTCAGAACAGCGGTCATAAGGTGTTTTGGGCCTCTGAAGGGCGCAGCCGGCAAACCCGGCAGCGAGCCGAGAAATTTAATCTGTCCGATGCGGGCAGCCTGGCAGCCCTGTGTGAAATCTGCTCGGTCATCATCAGTGTTTGTCCGCCCCACGCCGCGGAAGCAATGGCCCAAGAGGTGCTGACTCACTCGTTTCAAGGGGTTTACCTGGATGCCAACGCAATTTCGCCCCAACGGACGATTCGTATCGGGCAATCCATGAGTCGGGCCGGGGTGAATTTTGTCGACGGAGGCATTATCGGTGCGCCGGTGTGGGAACGCGGAAAGACATGGCTGTATCTGTCCGGTGAGAAGGCGCCGGAAGCTGCGCTTTTTTTCTCGGCAGGTCCGATGGAGACCAGCGTCGTCGGCGGTGGCATCGGCAAAGCTTCGGCGTTGAAAATGTGCTATGCTGCCTATAACAAGGGGACGACAGCCCTGCTGTGTGGGATTTTAGCAACAGCGGAAGTACTGGGAGTGCGGGAAGCGCTTGAAACCCAATGGTCGCGGGACTGGACCGGCTTCGGCGAACAGGCGGAAGAGAGGGTGCGAAAGGTCACTGCCAAAGCCTGGCGATTCGCCGGTGAGATGGCTGAAATAGCGGCCACCTTTCGCGAGGCAGGCTTGCCGGGTGAGTTTCACGCCGCGGCGGAGATGATCTACCGGCGCCTTGCCGGATTCAAAAATGCCCCTGCGACGCCTGCTTTGGAAGAAGTGCTCGGGAAACTGGTTCAAACACCTGAAAAATGATAAAATTTAAAAGCAGTGGTCAAAGGAAGTTTAAATCGCAAGGGAGAACATATGACTGACAAGCTGAACGTGGCGGCTATAAACGGAAAAAACGAAGTCAACCAGAAAACCCTTTCCGGCAGCGAGAGTATCGCCAGGGCGGTGGTCGACGCCGGTACCAGGGTGGCGGCCTCCTACCCCGGGGGACCGGTAACGAAGATTGTCGAAAAATTGATCGATCTTGCCGCTTCCAGCGATCTTTATGTAGAGTGGTCCAACTGCGAAAAAGTAGCGTTTGAGGTGGCCCTGGGCTGCTCGCTGGCCGGTCGCAGGGCGGTGCTCGCCGCCAAGCATGTCGGCATCAACCATATATTAGATCCCTTGATGACCGTCAATCTGACCGGCAGCGGCGCGGGGCTGGTGATCCTGGCCGGTGACGATCCGGGCTCTTTTGGCTCCCAGAACGAACAGGACAGCCGACTTTTGGGCGCATTTGCCGAGATTCCCATTTTAGAGCCGGCCACCCCCGAACAGGGCTATTGGATGACGCGTCAGGCCTTCCGCTTGTCGGAAGCCCGTCGTCTGCCGGTCATGGTCAGATTTGTGGCCGATTATACGGCCGACACCGCACCCGTTGCCACGCAGCCCCGGGCCCCGGCGGCCCGCGCTGTGTTCAGCCGTAAATTTCGCTGGTCAGCCCTGCCGTCCCTGGTGGTTGAAGATCACGCCGCGCTGCATCAAAAGCTGAAGCAAATTGCCGAATCCTTCGATCATCCACCGTATCAGGACTTTAATCGCAGCGAGGGCAGCGGCACCAAAGGCATCATTGCTGCCGGTCACATGGCGGCCAGATTGCGGCAGTATGCGCCGCATTCCGATCTCAGTGTTTTCGAGCTGGGAACCATTTTCCCGCTGCCCGAGAAGCAGATCAGCGCTTTTTTTAAAGGGGTTGACCGGGTATATGTCCTCGAGGAAGTCGAACCGTTTGTCGAAAATCTGGTCAGGTCACTGGCCCAGCGGCAAGGGTTGAAGGTAAAAATTTATGGCAAGACCACCGGTCATGTCCCCTGGGAGGGGGACATCCACCCGGCAAAGGTTGCGCGCCTGCTGACGGAAGAACTCGGTCAGACGGTGAGCGAGACCTCGCTGCCGCCGCCGCGGACCTATCCGAGTCTTCAGCCCTTTGGTGACGGGTGCTCCTACACGCCCTTTTTTAAAACCCTGCAGCAGATGATCGTTGACCGGCAGATACCCAAACCGATCGTGGTCGGTGAGACCGGCTGCCTGGTCAGACTCAACAATCCGCCTTTTGAAATGCTGGATGTCAAATACTCGATGGGGTCCAGCATCGGCCTGGCCTGCGGTCTGTGGCGCAGCGGCGTTGAAGACAGGATTCTGGCCGTGGCGGGGGACTCCGTTTTTTTTCACACCGCCATCAACGGCCTGGTCAATGCCGCCCATCACCAGGCCGATATCGTCGTGGCGATCATGGACAACGAGACGGTTGCCTTAACCGGTTTTCAGGACCGCATCGGGGGCGGCACCACGGCTATGGGGGAGCCGGTTCGGCCGATTTACCCTGAAAAAGTGGCCGCGGCCATGGGTATCGAAAATGTCTACACGCTGGATGCCTTTGATGAAAAGGCCATCCGGCAAACCCTGCAGGAAGTTTTTTCCCGCAATGGACTGTCGTTTGTGGTGGTGCGCGGCCGATGCCCGTTTATCGAGACCAGAAAGTGTCGGGCCATGGGGATGACTGGAGGAAACGACGCCGTTGAAAAATAGAGCTTACACACAATGCTGGATATTGAGGTTTCAGGTTCACGTGTCAGAAAAAAAAAACAGGGTTTCATGAAGTTTGATACAAGGTTTCGGCCATTGGAAATTACGGTTATGTCCGTCTCCTGTCATCTGTTTTCTGACTTCTGTTTTCTGACACCTGAAACCTTTATTATGTTTTAAGCAGATAAAAACCAAGGGGGTAGATATTATGCGCAACGACATCAAGAAGATTGCCTGCATTGGATCCGGGATGATCGGGCAGGGCTGGGCGACTTTGTTTGCAGCTGCCGGCTACAGCGTTATGATGCAGGATATCAGTGAGGATAAACTGAAAAATGCCCTCACGCAAGCGAATTTAAACTTGCAGCACCTGGCAGACAACGGCCGTCTTCCAAGCGCCACGGCCGCCGGCGCTTATCAGCTGATTCGGACCACCCTGAGCCTGGACGAAGCGGTCAAGGACGCGGATTACATCCTGGAATCCGTCCCGGATAAATATGCTGCCAAAAAGCCCGTCTTTAAAGAAATGGACGCGCTGGCGCCGCCCGACACGATTCTTGCCAGCAGCAGTTCCGGCCTGCTGATGAGTGAGATTCAAACCGCCGTCACCCGACCGGAGCGCTGTGTCCTGGTCCATCCCTTTCTGCCCGTCCATTTGTTGCCCCTGGTGGAGGTCGTCGGTGGTGAACAGACGGTTCCGGAGACGGTGGAGATTACTTGCCGTTTGATGGAGAAAATCGGCAAAGCCCCGGTGCGGCTCAAAAAAGAGGTTTCCGGCTACATCGTCAACCGGCTTCAGGCCGCCGTTTTGCGCGAGGCCATGGATCTGGTGGCAAGCGGTGTTGCCAGTGCGGAAGAGGTGGATCAGGCCTTTTGTACCGGCATGGGAATGCGGGATCCTTTCATCGGTCCGCTATTACGGGCCCATCTGGCCGGCAACGGCATCGAAAGCTTTGTAGAGCACTATGCCGAATCCTACAGGCTGCGCTGGGAATCAATGGCCACCTGGAACGCGATCCCTTCCCAGGTCAGAGATACGGTTGTTCACAGCGTCAATCAGATGCCGATTGTGCGCGACAATTCGCTGGAAGAAATTAAATCCTGGCGCGATAAGATGCTGATGGAGATATTAAAGCTGGATCGGACGCTTGGATGACGGAGGTATTTGAAGTCGGAATTCGGAAGGGGGAAAAGAAAGAGGTCGGGAAGTTGGGAAGGGGAGAAGGTGCGATTAAGCCGGACCCGCAGTCGTCCTAAAAAAGGGGACTTCCGTCCCATCATGCTTGCGTAGGATTTATGTCATAGCCAAATTGAATATTTAGGCAATTTGATCGATTTAAATCGAAGTGACAGAGCGAAGCGATACCATAAATCTTCAATAATCAATCTTCAATCTTCAATTCCGGTTTGGCCGGGTTGCAGCCCCAGGTCCACAGGTTGGCAAGCGTGTATGGGGCGCATTTGGCCGTGCCGGTGGTCCCGCCGGTAAAGCGCAGCACACTGATATGCTCGAATGCATTATCGGCAGTAAACTCTTCCTCAACCTCTGAGGGTTCGGCCTGCTGCACCAGATCCCAGAAGTCGTAAACCCCAGGCCGGGATTTTTCAGGGGGATCCATGACTACCATGGTTATCTTGCCGGCTTGCAGATGTTCGTAAAGCAGGGGCAGCAGTTTTGCTTCGAGAAAAACGAGCCCGGGTGCAACATGGTTGATACGGCTGACCTGTTCGTCGACTGAATCACGCACATCGATCCACACGGCGCCCACCGGGCTTTTGAGCATCCAGGGGTGAAACAGGGCCATGTTGTCGTTGGCCAGAATCGTGGCGTAAAAATCCCCCTGCTTGAGACGAAAGCGGTTTTTCAGGACATTACTGAGCCGGTTGGTGAGCTCGTGCATCCGGGCGTAGCTGAATTGACGGTCCCGTTCGACATTGATGACGGCGGGCATGTCGGCGAATTTCAAAGCATTCTGCTGCAATATCCTGCCCATATTCACCAACATGCTATAATTTTCCTTCTAAATCGTAATAGAAGACCTGACTGACCAGATCGGTCAGATATTATCTGCCTTCTAAAATCACAAATTACAAGCACCAAAAAACAAATAAATCACAATATACAATATTCAATGATCAAAAAATCCCCTCTCCGAGCCGTAGGGTCTCCGAGCCGGAGGCCTTACCCCATTAAAATAGGGGAATAAGTTTCGAATTTCGGATTTAGGTCATTGAAATTTATTTGTTATTTATGATTTGAATTTTGGAATTTGCAGACCTCTTTACTCCTGGATGCAGGCAACTACCCCGGTGCGGCAAGACTATACATAGATCATCAATCTTTAATTCGTTGGTCTGCTGTCAGGACCCGGAAGACGATCACCAGCACCAGGGTCCACCCGATCAGAATCAGTAAAAAAATATTATAATGGGTGACGCCCAGATGAAGCCATTTGAGGAACATCAGCAGGGCGGCCGTTATAGCCAGAAGCAGCCACTGAATCATGCGTTGCAGGCTCATGCCGGTGCCTCCATTATGAGTTTGCGATGACCGGCACGGTGCGTGAGCGTAAAGCCGATCAGCAGCATCCAGGCCATAAGATGGGTCAGCCAGTTGGGCAGATTGAGGTTCAGGCCAATGCCGGCAAGATTCAGGCCGGGAACAAAAAACAACACCGCACAGAAGCCCATCAGGATTCGGGCAGGCCAGTCGACCTTGTCGATACACCAGCCTTCGGTGGTGATGGTCAGAGCATAAATCCCGGCAAAACCTCCGGCGATGCTCAACAGAATCTCATTCCAGCTTCCGACAAAGACCATTCCCGGGGCATATACGAAAACAAAAGGCAGAATATATTTGGCGATTCCCAACCGCAGGGAATGAAATCCGGTCTGCATGGGGTTGGAGCCGGCAATGCCTGCGGCGGCAAAGGATGCCAGGGCCACCGGCGGCGTGATGGCCGAGACCAGACCAAAGTAAAAAGCAAAAAAATGGGCGGCAATCGGCTCAACGCCCATTTTGGTCAGGGCCGGTATCACCAAGGCTGCCAGGGTGATGTAGACGGCGGTCGTGGTGAGCCCCATGCCCAGTATAAGGGAGGCTATCATGGTCAAAATCAGCGCGATCGGCAGGATGCCGCCGGCCGTCGAGACAATCAGGGTGGTGAATTTAAGGCCCAGGCCGGATACGAACACGCAACCGATGATAATGCCCGCAGCCGCGCAGGCTACGGAGACCGCCACTGCCATCTGGGCCCCTTCTTCAAGGGCACTGAGGATACCCACCGGGCTCATGCGGGTTTCCGGGCGCAGGAAACTTAGCACCAGAATCGAGATGATGGCCCAGAAGGCCGCAAACATGGGCGTGTATCCGATAATCAGCAGGATGATGATGATGGCGATGGAGAGAAACAGCTGGCCGCCCCGCTTGACCTCTTCTTTGAAGCTGGGCAGCTCGGCTGCCGAGATCGTTGCCAGCTTGCGTTTACGCGCTTCGAAATGAACCATGACAAAAATTGAAAAAAAATAAATCAGGGCCGGGAACAGACCGGCAAGGGCCACCTGCAGGTAGGGCAGATTGAGAAACTCGGCGATCACGAATGCCGCCGCCCCCATCACCGGCGGCATGATCTGACCGCCGGATGAGGCGCAGGCTTCCACGGCACCGGCAAAATAGGGCCGATATCCGATGCGCTTCATCAGCGGGATGGTAAAGCTGCCGGTGGTGACCACATTGGCCACGGCCGAGCCCGAAACCGAGGCCATCAGACATGAGCTGACCACCGAAGCCTTGGCCGGCCCCCCGACCTTGCTTCCCGTAAGAGCCAGGGCGACATTGATGAAAAAACGGCCGGCCCCCGACCTGACCAGGATCGCCCCGAAAAGGATGAACAGGAAAATGTAAGTGGCCATGACCATCAGGGGAATGCTGTAGATGCCGTTTTCCCGCATAAAAAGGTAATCGATCATGGTGAACCAGGAACTGGGAGGACCGTAGAATATGCCGAAAAAGTGATCCGATAAGGCGGTTTGCAGCAAAAAGAAGCCGGCAATAATCACCATGGCCCAGCCCACCGCCCGCCGGGTGGCCTCGAGCAGCAGGATCAACATCACAGTGCCGGCATAAATATCCCACTGACTCAGATCACCGCGGCGGAAGATGAATGCATCCAGGTCCCAGAGGGTGTAAACCTGCACGGCCAGCATCATAAAGGCACACAGCAGATCCACCGCAAACCAGGCGTTTTTAGGATCCTTCCAATGTTTGCGGCCCAGCGGCCGCATCAAAAAGCACAGGATCAACACAAAGGCCAGGTGGGTCGAGCGGAAAGCATGGGCCTCCAGGGAACCGGCGTAAGCCACAAAGAGATGATAGATGCTCAGCGTTATCGACAAAAAACAGACGGCCAATTCCAGAGGGTAGTGAAATACGCCCTTTTTCTGCCTGATCAGCCACTCCAGAACACTTTCTTTTTTTTCTTCCTGGTATTCAAGTTTTTGAGCTTCAGCAGTCAAATTCAGCCTTTCTCGATCCTTTTCACTATTGGTTGTTAATCTATCGTCTGTTTGTTGCGATAAAACGCGTAACAGTTTAGTCGCGGCTGATGCTGGATGCTGGTTTCTGGATACTCGATGTAAAATGGATGTGATCCTTAATTTTTATCCGGCATCAAGTATCCAGTATCTTGCCCATCGGAGCACAATTGGCCATATCCACGATGATGCATTTTGGACTTTCAGCGCGCTATTACTTCACATACCCCATCTCTTTATAGTAGCGCATGGCACCGGGATGCACGGGAATGCGGGCTCCCAGCAGGGCGTTTTCGGGTTTGGAGTCTTCGATGGCCTGTTTTTTAACCTCGGCCAGATCGGGCCAGTTGGCATACAGGGTTTTGACGATGTTATAAGCCAGGTCATCGGAGACATCCTTGTGAATCACAATGGCCGTTACGGTGCCGACGGCCGGCACATCGGCTGCCAGGCCTTTATAGGCACCCGCCGGGATCACGGTTGCCATCAGGCCGGGTTCCATTTCAAGAATTTTGTCCATGTGTTCCTTGTCGACGGGCAAAAAACGCACACCCGGCTGAAAGTTCAAATCGATAATAGTGGATTGGGGACAGGAGGTCACTGCCATGTAGCAGTCGCTGTGGCCGTCTTTCATGAGGGCGGCCGAATCGCTGTAGCCCACGTAGCTGACTGACCCGCCGTTTTTCTTGATGTTGTCAAACGTGATGTCATAAGCTTTTAGGACCAGTTCGGCGATGACGGTCCCCGAAAAACCCACCTTGCCGGGGACGATGCGCTTGTCCTTGAGGTCGGCCACGGTATTGATCTTGCTGGATTTGGGTACTGCCATCTGAAAAACGCCGGGATACAGCGACATCAGGTGCCGCAGGTTGGTGTTTTTCTTGTCGAACTTACCCCTGCCGTTGTAAGCGTTGTAGGCCGTGTGGGTGTAGGTCCAGCCCAGATCGGCGCGGCCGCCGTTGACGGCCTTGCAGTTGCCCACGCCGCCGCCGGGACCGTTGGATGATGAGATTCCCGTGGCTTTTTCCACAATACCCATCATGGCCGAGCCCAGGGGGTACCAGGACCCGCCTTCAGGGCCGGAAAACATGCGCAGAAATTTTTGTTCCGCCTGAGGCGCTGAGGTGATCAGAAAGATGGATACCATGACCATGACCAACACGATAAAACCTTTTCGATTCATTTTTTCTCCTTCCAACATTACAGTGTTATTATGGATCTACCCGATTATCATCATGGTAGAGTGATGTTATGTTAAAGGCCCGGGGCAACAAATCGTTCCGTTTTATCGTAGACCAGAGTATCTAAATTTCAGGAATTTCTATCCGTCATTTCTTGGGCGGATTGTGCAATTTTGCCATTTTTCGGATACATCCGGACTCTGTAATAGCTGATTGAAAAGGGCTTTGTCAAGCAAACTAAGATTCATTGTCTCGACTGAAAAGGGATTTGTGACGGGATTAGGTTGATTGCCCCGGTTAAATTCGATATGCGTGTTTTCTTCGAATAATCTAACTGATATAATTGCAAAACTATGTACAAAATAGATAAGCCCTTTAATCTAATCAACTTAATCAACCAATCAACCTATTAAACACCAGTTCGCTGGAGGATAGATGTCAGCTGAAGTTGATATTGCAATAGTCGGTGCCGGGGTGATCGGCTGCGCGGTTGCCAGAGAGATGGCGCAGGCCGGCCGGGAAATTTTTGTCTTTGAGAAAAATTCCGGTATCACGCGCGGTGAAAACCAGTCTTCACGAAACTCCGGCGTGATACATGCCGGACTTTACTACGACCGGTCCATGCGCCCCCTCAAGGCCGGCCTCTGCGCTGAAGGCAACACTCTGCTGTACCGCTTTTGCGAGCAGCACGGGGTGCCTTTTCGCCAAACCGGAAAACTGGTTGTGGCCGCCAACGAAGCGGAGACCGCTGTGCTGGATACCTATCGCGCAAGGGCCGAAGAAAATGGCGTCCCCGTGCAACCGGTGACGGGTGCCCGGGCCTGTGAACTCGAGCCCTGGGTACGGGCTGCGTCCGCGCTGCTGCTGCCGACATCCGGGATCATCAACCCCACGGTCCTGGTACACAAACTGCACCTTTTAGCCGTGGACAACGGGGCCCAGTTTTTAAACGGCACCCGGGTGGCCGGCATCATGGCTCGTCCAGAAGGTCTGGAGGTTGAGATCGAATACCGCGACGGCGCCCGGGATACTTTTTTGACCAAACAGCTGATAAACGCCGCCGGGTTGTATGCCGATGAAGTGGCCCGCATGGTGCAGCCCGCTTCAACCTATCAGATTGACCCGGCCAGAAGCGAGACCATGAAATTTTATCGCACTAAAAGGGCAGATCTCATGCTGCAGGGGATGAATGTTTATCCCACACCCACTCAATATACCACCCCCCAGGGTACTTATTTTTCGGTCGGAGTGCATCTGACACCCACCTTGACAATGGACGACACCGGAAAGAGCGCCATCGGACCGGAGGTTACCGTGGGTCCGCTGAGCCGGCCGGCACAACACAAGGAGGAATACGGCGGCGCGTACCAGTTGCCGGAGGTCTTTCTCAATCGGGTCCGGTCCTTTTTTCCCGGTCTGCAGGAGCAAGATCTGATACCCCACCAAACCGGCATCCAGGCCCGTATGGCCGGCCATCAGGACTGGGTAATCGAGTTCAGCCGCGGCGAAAGGCGTTGCCTCAATCTGCTGGGCATCGACAGTCCCGGATTGACCGGCAGCCTGGCCATAGCCAAATACGTCAGAAAACTGCGGGCTTCCTGAAAATGGGGTTATGTTACTTGATATTTGTTATCGGTTATTGGATTCAGGTTACAGTGGAATGAAGAATGATCAGCCTCAGGCGATCGAATGACGAATTAAGGAATTGTGTCGATAATGAAAAAACAACAAATCAAGACCCGGTTGCGGAACATTCTATCCCTTGCACCGCGATTACATGATATTATAGTATCTTCCGCTACCGTCGAGGAAAAAAAGGACGATGATTACACTTGGTTGTCCGACATATTGGCGGAAACCTATAAAGACAACTTCAATATTAAGCCTTTGGAATATATCCTGGTGCATGATGCCATTACCGTTTTTCGAAGGTTCCTTTCGGATCGCAGTGAAAAGTTGGCCGGTTACAGTTTTATAGGATAACTGGCCACCTTGTCGACGGCTTCAAACGATGAAGTTTTAGAACTCCCCACAGCCGGTTTTTTTGCGGAACTGGAACGCCTGGTAAGAGGCATCATGGGCACAACCGGTATTTACGCTGCCAAACCGCCGGCCTTCATCAAACACGATGGTCCCAAAGCAGCCCGGATGCGTTCGGCTGATCTCTCCCGCATGGCACGTGCGTCGCAAAAATTTATGAACACCTACACCAGCGGACTCGAAAACGATGCGGTCCGGCGTCGCAGCCGGAACCAGGCACGCATCATCAACTTTTTTGGGGTAACCGACTTGGAGTGGAGAAAGTGGGAATGGCATCTTAAAAATACCATTCGGGATGCCGACACTCTTAGAAAACTGGTCAAATTAACCGATGAAGAATACAAGTCTGTCCAACGTGCCCGGGATTTGAAAATACCCTTCGCCAACACCTATCTCTATTAAGGATGTCCCTATTTACGACTACTTGAAACAGCTGAAATCAGACGGCCAGGATATTTCCGCTTACCGTATTATCTGGTACTATTATTAATCAGCAGGCTCTTTATCGCTGATTTTCGTATCTATTCAAAATATTCGCGGGCTACCGCTTTAGGCTCATACGGACAGCACCAGCTTGCCCTTTACCTGGCCGGTTTCCAGCAGCGCATGGGCCCGGCTGATGGTCTCTTCCGACAGTTGGCCCAGGTCCGTCGCTTTCGGTAGAATTATCTTTTGTTCCTCAACCAGGGCGGCCAGGCTGCTCATGATGCGGGGGTAGACAGACCAATCCTGCGGTCCGCCGTTGCGGGCTCTGGCACTCAACGCCACAAAATGATAGGTTCCTGATTTGGCGAAAAACGGACTGATGTCGGCACGCCAGATGTTAAAATCGAAATCGGGCGGCTCCTCAACGATGCTGACAATTCGGCCGTCAAAGGCGGCGGCTTCAAAACAAAGCTTTTTCATGTCCCCGCCCACAAAATCAAAGGCAACCGATACACCCCGGCCGCCGGTCAATTCCCGCAGCCGGTCTTTGATTTCCTGCCGGCTGAGTTCCTTGTAGCGCAAAACGTGGTCGGCAGCGACCCCCATGGTGTTGACCAGATGATCAACGCTTTCATCACCGCCGGCGGTCGCCATGATCGAAGCAGCTCCGCCAAACCGGATCAGGGGCAGGGCAAAACTGCCGACTCCGCCGGCTCCACCGGCTACAAACACGGTGTCTGCGCTTTGGATTTTTGCCTTGTTCACCACCGCATCATAGGCCGTCATCCCGGCGACTCCCAGGCAGGCGGCCTGTTGAAATGTTAACCCCTTGGGTTTGCGGCACACAAACGGTGCCGGTGTGCTGACATACTGAGCATAGGCGCCGTTGCTGCGGGGGCCGAACAAGACTGCGAAGACCTCGTCACCGGATTTAAACTCGGTAACGCCCGCTCCGACGGTCTCAACCGTGCCGGCCACATCACGCCCCAAAACATCCGGCAGCGGAATCGGAAGATGACCGGCACGCATTTTGTAATCGACCGGATTGACGGATATGGCCTGGATACGGATGAGTACTTCACCTGGTTTTACCTGCGGATCCGGCCATTCCTGCCAGCGAAAGCTTTCCGGTCCGCCAAAAGTCTCTGTAACCATTGCTTTCATGATGTTGCCCTCCCCGATAACGTTAATTGCTATTCGTTAATCGTTATTCGAAGTTGATTGATGGCCTTATATTATAGAGATAGGATTATAAGGTCAATATTGAGATTCAATAGGTTAAGAATCCGACGTTTTTATTGACACAACCGAACCATAAATCGCAACCTTAATTGCAAATTGACAGTTTATTCAAAAGATTAAAAACCTATCTCATTTTTTTTACAATCATTTAGGGTTGTAATTTGTTCTATAAATATTTAAGAATGTTGGTTGATAGAACATTCGGCCGATTAATTAGTTTCCATCCGGAAATGGCCCTTTTTCCGATGAGCTGCGTTCTCCGCGGGTTTACGGTTCGACGTACGAACAGTACGCCTCGCCGTAAACCCTTGTGCGGCCTTGCTCCTTGAAAAAAATTGCTCATTTCCAAATTGGAAACTTAATTGTGCCCTTTTAATATTCTGATGGGCACTAATTAATCTTGATGTTCCCGTAATAAGTCTAAACTTCATATAATACTGGATCCCGGCGAAGATCGGAATCAAGCGATTCAACACCTACTGGATGCCGGATCAAGTCCGGCATGACGAATTCGGGACTTTTTGCGAGATTGTCAATCCTAAACAATATGGGATAGGTTTTCAATTTAAAATCAATCCATGAAGGAAGGCATCCCATCACATAAATTTCACACAAATTTGCTATGCGGGCATAAGGGAGGGCGGAACCATGGAACTTTTTGATCTCAAGGGAAAAATTGCAATTGTCACTGGTGGCAACCGGGGAATCGGTTTTGCCGTTGCGCGTGGTCTGGCCAAAGCCGGGGCCGCGGTGGTCATTGCCAACCGCAATGCCGATGCCGGTCAGAAGGCGGCTGAAATAATCCGCAATAACGGTTCCAGGGCAACCGCCATACCGACGGATGTTTCCAGCAAATCGTCGGTGCAAAGCCTGGTCGACGCCGTGTTGCAGGAGTTCAGCTGCATCGATATCCTGGTTAACAGTGCCGGGGTCATCGACCGGGGACGGGTTGAGGATTTCACCGAAGCGCAGTATGACTACATCATGGACATCAATCTGAAGGGTCTTTTCTTCTGCTGCCAGCTGGTCGGAAAACAAATGCTTAAACAGGGCCGGGGCAAGATTATCAACATATCATCCAATGTTTCGGAAGTCATCCAGGCCGGACGGGTGGTCTACGCGGCCTCCAAGGCGGGTGTCTCCCATCTGACTCGTGGTTTGGCCCTGGAGTGGGCCAAACACCACATCAATGTTAACGCCATCGGCCCCGGCCCGACCATTACCGAGCTTAACAGAAAATACTTCGAAGACAACCCGGCGGATCTGCAGGAACGCATCGACTCCATCCCCATGGCACGTGTCGGTGATCCGCAGGACCTGGTCGGGGCAGCCATATTCCTGGCCTCCGAAGCATCAAACTATGTCACCGGGCAGACCTTGCTGGTGGACGGGGGATCAACTATCTGGTAAGGCTATCTCTAAACCGGATCTGCCGCCAGCCAGTTTGAGTCACTCAGGGTTTCAGGCAGCGGATTCTGGATTTGGTTTTCAAGCTGGTGGAAGTATCGTCAAATCAGGGAGGATAAACTAAGATGACTTTTTACAGACTCATTCGACCAAACCAGGCGCCGATTCGGTCATTGTCCGGCACCCACCTGCGGCTGATTGTCATGATACTTGCTTTTTGTTTATGGCTCCCGACGCTTTCTACAGCAGCCCAGCAAACTGGGCAGGAGGAATCTCTGCCGCTAATTGAAAAGTGGCGGGGTGATTTTGACGGCATGGCCGAGCGGCGTGAGATCCGGGCGCTGGTGGTTTACAGCAGAACATTCTATTTTTTGGATAAAGGAAAGCAGCGGGGAGCCTCCTATGAACTGCTCAAGGAGTTTGAAAAATTCGTCAATAAGAAGCTCAAGGCCAAGACCTTGAAGGTCAGGATTATTTTCATCCCCGTCACGCGGGACCAGCTGATTCCCTGGCTGGTTGAGGGTCGCGGGGATATTGCGGCCGCCAATCTGACCATTACCCCCCTGCGGCAGAAGCAGGTCGACTTTTCCGATCCATGGATCCCGGACGTCCAAGAACTGCTGGTCACCGGACCGTCCGCACCGCCGGTCAAAAACCTGGATGATCTGGCCGGCAAAGAGATTCATGTGCGCCCATCCAGCAGCTACTACGAAAGCCTGGTGCAGTTGAACCAATCATTTCAAAAGACCGGCAAACATAAAATGAAACTGGTTGCAGCCGATGAAATATTCCAGGATGAGGATTTGGCGGAGATGGTCAATGCCGGTCTGATTCCGATGATCATCATGGACAGCCACAAGGCGCAGTTCTGGGGTCAGATTTTTGACAACATTAAAGTGCATCCGGACATCGCCGTGAGAACCCGCGGTGAGATTGCCTGGGCCTTTCGCAAGAACAGCCCCAAGCTCAAGGCCATGGTCAATGAGTTCTTCAAGGGCCACAAAAAAGGCACCTTGATGGGCAATATTCTCCTGAAACGCTACCTGCGTGATACCAAATACGTTAAAAACTCCACCACGCAGAACGATATGGAAAAATTCAGGAGCATGGTGGCTCTATTTGAAAAATACGCCGGCCAGTACGACTTTGATTATTTGATGATCGGCGCCCAGGCCTATCAGGAATCCGGTCTCGATCAAAGCAAACGCAGTCCGGCCGGGGCTGTCGGCGTGATGCAGCTATTGCCGTCCACTGCGGCCGATCCCAATGTCGGCATCCCCGATATTGAAAAGCTGGACAAGAACATTCACGCCGGGACCAAGTATCTGCGGTTCATCGTCGACCGCTACTTTAAAGACGAGCAGATGGACGATGTCAACAAGATGCTTTTTGCCTTTGCCGCATACAACGCCGGTCCGGCGCGCGTGAGCGGACTGCGGAACAAAGCCGCTAAAATTGGATTAGACCCCAACGTCTGGTTTCACAACGTGGAGGTGGTTGCCGCCAGGGAGATCGGCCGCGAAACCGTTCAATACGTGAGCAATATCTACAAATACTACATCGTCTACCGCAGGCTGGTCGATCAGAGAGAGATAAGGGAGCGGCTATTGAAAGGCAAATCCGAATAGAAAGCGACTGGAAAACTGGAAATATGAAAAAAATTATAAAAGCACGCATTGGATTGACGACCGGATTTCCCTTCTAAATACTCAATACCCCTTGGTTAAATCCACCAAATTTATCATCTTACCCGAGCGATTGACGTAGACCGGCAGGTTATGCCGGATAATATCCAGTGCGCGGTGGAGGTATTGCGGTGAAACGCCGGCGATGTGCGGGGTGAGAATCACGTTGTCCAGATGCCACAGGGGGCTGTCTTCAGGCAATGGCTCCTGTTCGTAGACATCGCTGACCAGGGCACGGATCGTTTTAGTCCGGAGGGCATCGATCAGGTCGGCCTGATTGACGGTGGATCCTCGCCCCAGGTTGATGAAACAGGCTGACTCGCGCATCGAACCGAATAATTTTTTATCAATCAGACCCGCGGTTGTTGGGGTCCCCGGCAAGAGATTGATCACATAGTCACTTTGCTTAAAGACTTCTGCCATCTCGGCCGGTCCGTAAACACGATCGACCCCTGCAAGCGGCTGGGCGTTGTTTTTAACCCCGATGACCCGCATGCCCAGAGCCGACGCCTTGCGCGCGATTTCCTGCCCGATGCTGCCCAGTCCGATAATGCCTGCAACGCGACCGTGGATCTCATCTTGCGACACCGAGCGGTCCCATTTTGCTTTGAGCTGGTTGCTGAATATTTGATGAAAATTGCGGGCCAGATTGATCATTGCCGCAATGGCATATTCCGCAATGTATATTTTATGAATCCCCCGGCCGCAGGTCAGCATAATACCCTGATCTTTGATCTGACTTAAGGGCAAAAAATCGACCCCGGCGGTCAGAGCCTGAATCCATTTCAGCTTCGGGGCAAGTTGAATCATTTCTGCATCCGGGCGGGCAAACAGCGTAATCAAAATTTCCGTCTGCGGGAGACAGGATATTAAGTCATCTCGCTTTGGGCAGATATTGATTTTGACTTTATCTGAAATTTTGCTCAGGGAGGCGATGAAATTTTCAGGTGGATCGAAGTAGACCGCTGACTGAATCATGAGGCAGATTCTCCATTATTCAAATTTAAAGGTATCGTAAAAAGTCGAATTTACCGTTTTTCCTGGATTCCCGTCTGCGCGGGAATGACAAAAAAACGAAAAATAGCAGTTAGTTACAAAAACCGTCATACCCGCGAAGGCGGGTATCCAGACATTAGAACGACTTTTTACGATATCATCAACCTTTGAACCCTTGAACTCTGAAGATTTAGAAAATTACCGTTTTTCTGTCACCACTCTTTGGTTCGGCGGCTCTGTGTCAAAGATATGAATTTTTTCCATGTTCACGGCCAACTCTATTTCCTGGTTGCGTTGGGCCCTGGTTCTGGGATCCACCCGGGCCGTCAGGTTGTATTCTCCGCTGGCCACATCGAGCTGGACTTCGGCACCCAGCGTCTCCACTACTTCAACCATGGCTTTAAAAGTATCGGTGATGGAGCTGGCATCAGCGAAAGCACTATCCTGGATGTGCTCGGGACGAATGCCCAGAATTACTTCCAAATTTCCGTGGTTTTGAATATATGAAACTTTATTTTCAGGTATGAGCAGTCTGAAGCTTTTTGTTTCAACATAGGTTTTCGAGTTTTCAGCAACGATTCTGGCCGGCAGGAAGTTCATTCCGGGACTGCCGATGAATCCCCCGACAAATTTATTGACCGGATATTCATAAATTTCCATTGGCGGGCCGACCTGCTGTATGAAGCCGTCTTTCATAATCACAATCTTGGTGCCCATGGTCATGGCTTCGACCTGGTCATGGGTGACATAGATGATGGTCGTGTTTAATTGATCGTGCAGTTTGGAGAGTTCCACCCGCATCTGCCCCCGCAGCTTGGCATCAAGGTTGCTCAGTGGTTCATCGAAGAGAAATACGGCGGGCTTGCGCACGATGGAACGCCCTACGGCCACCCGCTGGCGCTGTCCGCCGGACAACTCCCTGGGTTTGCGCTCCAGAAGGTTTTGGATTCCAAGTATCTCTGCGGCTTCCTTGACCCGCTGATCGATCTCGGCCTTGGGATGTTTTCTAAGCTTCAGCCCGAAGGCCATATTCTGATAAACGGTCATGTGCGGATACAGCGCATAGTCCTGAAAGACCATGGCGATGCGGCGATCCCGCGGCGGCAGGTCATTGACCAGCTTATCTCCGATGTAGATGCTGCCGTCGGTCAATTCTTCCAGTCCCGCGATCATCCGCAGGGTCGTTGATTTGCCGCAGCCGGATGGCCCGAGCAGCACCAGAAATTCTTTATCCTCGACTTCCAGGTCGAAGCCGGCAACCGCCTCAACTTTGCCGAAGTTTTTACAGACATTTGATAGGGTTACTTTCGCCACAATCTACCTCCCAAACCATTGCAGTATAATATTTACTTAATCGATCCCCGGGTCAGCCCGGCAATATAGTAATCCATGAGAAAGGCAAACAGAATCACCACCGGCACGGATGCCAGCAGTGCCCCCGACATGAGTTCGCCCCAGAAATAGACGTCGCCTCTAATCAAGGTGGTATAAATGCCGTTGGTCAATACCTTCTCTTCATCGCGGTAAAGGAATGCCAGCGGATACAGGAACTGGGCCCATGAGACCGTAAAAGCGAACAGGGTTGCCGCGATCAATCCCGGGGCGGCCACCGGTAAAAAAACCCTTGTGAGCATCTGGATGTAGGTGGCACCGTCCACAAAGGCGGCCTCATCCAGGGCTTTGGGTATGGCCGTAAAATAGCCGATCAGGATCCAGGTGCAGAACGGAACCGTCAATGTGGGGTAAAGAAACAACAGACACCATTTGGAGTTCAGCAGACCCAGAATACCGACTACCTTGTAGAACGGGATGAATAAGAGGGCGGGTGGTACGAGATAGGTACAAAATATGCCGACCCCGAAATAGCGTGAACCGAAAAACCGCAGCCGTGAAATGGCATAGGCACCGAGGATGCTGATCACCATGGTAATCACCGTCACGACGACCGAAATTTGAAGCGTATTCCAGAACCATTTCACGTACCGGGTTTCAAATAAAATATATTTATAATGGGCCAGCGTCGGTGCCGAATTGATGATCAACGGTATACCCTTGAGACTCGAGATCTCCGTATCCGGTTTAAACGAGGTTATCAGCATCCAATACAATGGAAACAGGAAGAAAACCAGAAATGGAATCAGCGCCAGATAGGAGTATGTAATCTTCCTTTTCCTCTGCCGGGCCAGCGAAAGTTTCATTCCTCACCTCGCGCGATGTTGCGCAGAATAAAAAAGGCTGCAACGCCCAGAACCGGGAACATGAAAAGGGCAACCGCCGATCCCAGGGGCAGGTTTCCGGTCTCGATGCCGACATTAAAGGCATAGGTTCCAAACAGATGGGTGGTGTAGCGGGGGCCGCCGCGGGTCAGGATGCGAACGATATCAAAATTGGCAAAGGTGACAATGGTGGAAAACATCACCGTGATGCCGATGAGTTTGCTCAGCATGGGAAAGGTCACATATATGAAGCGCTGCAGGGCGGTAGCGCCGTCAATCTGGGCGGCTTCATAAAGGCTTTCCGGAATCGATTTGAGTCCGGCCAGGTACATGATCATGAAAAACGGGGTGCCGTACCAGATGTTGGTTACAATACACGCGGCCCGGGCCCAGTAGGGATCGGCCAGCCAGGGCTTGGCGGTTCCGCCCAACTGGACGATGATCCAGTTGATGGCGCTGTGGGTCGGTTCAAAGATCCACCACCATCCCATGGAACTCAGTGCCAGCGGCATGACCCATGGTATCAGGGAGACGCCGCGCCAGATGCGCTGACCCCCGATCGGCAAATTATTGAGGATCAGCGCCAGGATCAGTCCCAGGCTGGCCTTGAAAAAAACGGCAATCAGGGTAAAGCGGAATGAATTTCCCGTTACCAGCCAAAAGGTGTCATATTTTAAGAGTCTTAGATAATTTTGCAGACCCACGAACTTGGTCTCGGCTTTGTTTTCGAAGCTGAGCCACACGGAGTAGACAAAGGGGTAGACCACCAGACCGACAACCAGCACGACCAGCGGCAGCACCATCCAATACGCGGCATAGCGTCTGGATCTCATTTTGCTGAAAATACCGGCCGACGGCCTTCGGTTTACCGTGGATGCAATGGTGACCATGTGAGGGTTCCTTATTCGCTTTTGGCCCTGGAAAATGGGGGAGGTTGTGCCTCCCCCGGAATAAAACGGGTCATGGGTTTACCCGATCATCTCGAGTTCCTGAGCGCACCACTTCATGGCATCCTTGGGGGTCATTTCACCCGTCGTGGCTTTGGCGACCATGACAGCCAGGATGCTGCGGCCGTAAATGGCGTTGCCGGCAAGGGGGTGGGCCGGATAGCCGCCCACCACCAGTTTTTCGTCACCGCGGATCACGTAGTTGTATATGGTCCCCGCCGGCGGCCCCTCATCCACCCACACCGGGTTGTCATACATGGGCTTGAGCTGGGGCATGTCGTAGCCCTGGCCAGCTTGGAGTATCTTGTACTGCTGCGGCTTTTCCAGCAGGTAAATCAGAAGGTCCTTGGCCGCTTTTTTCTCCTTGCACCAATCCCACAAAATAAAGTTGTAAAAAAGGGCTCCCCGGAAGTGTCCGGCGGGTCCGCGGGGTGTGTCATGGTGCCACATCTGTGCTGCATTTTCGGGCTGGGTCCGTTTGGCCACGCTCCAGGCGCTGGGTGGGTTCTGAATCGCGGAGCCTTTGCCCGAACCAATCCAGCGGTTGTTGGACGCATCGTCCCAGCCGTAGACATCCTTGGGCATGTACTGGGTCAGCTCTTTCATAAATTCAAGGGCGGCCAGGGTCCCGTCGGATTCGATCAAGATGTTGCCCTCCCTGTCCATGGGCTGGGAACCGAAGGACAACAGGAGCGGACCGAGCCAATCCATGGCATCACTGGTTTCGCTGATGGCGCCGCCGAACGGATAACCGGCGGCATAAAGTTTTTTGGCCGCCTGCAGGAATGCATCATAGGTCCAGCCGTCAACTTTTGCTTTATCACGCTTGCTGACGTCGGCCGGAAAAATGTCCATCAAATCGATGCCGGCATATTTCTGGAAGTAATCCAGCCGTGAGACCAGGGGATAGCTGTGAGAGCCCATAGGGGCGGGAAGGGCATACCAGGCCTTGTCCTCCGGCGAATAGGACAGATAGGTGCCGAGGGAGTCGAAATTTCCGTATTTTTTTTGCAGAAAATCCGCGACATCATTCAGCGGTTCGCATTGCTTGTAAAAAGCCCAGGAATCAAAGGGACCCAGCGCCATGATGTCATGTCCGGTGCCGGACCGCGACTCGGCCGCCGCAATCGTGCGAATATCCCTGACCTGGGGGCCGATGAGGTCGATCTTCACTTCGACATTGTTCTGTTTCGCCCAATCATTGATAATGGCCGTGTGAACTTCGGCCGCGCCGGGGATCCAATGGTTCCACAATGCAATGTTGAGACTCGGTTTGGCGGTAAACGCCTTGCGCACAATACCGGGTGCCGCCATTGTACCCGCAACGGCAGCCGTTCCGGCTGCCATTCCTTTCATAAACTGCCTTCTGGTGATTTTTGCCATTTGTAATCCCTCCTCTTGGTTTAGGTGATTGGATAAAGTTTCTCACCTTCTGTGGATGTCTATGCCACTGAAGGCCGGCGATGGCGGTGCGAAGGTTTGTTCCATCGCTTACGAGAAACCTGTGAGGGTACGGAAAAAAACCACTGCATGGTAAACAGTTCAATATGTGCTGCATGGGCCGGGTTCAGTGCCCGGGTCCCTGCCATATACCGATCGATGTAAATTTAATGATCAGAAAGAAGTTCTACAGCCCCCTTAAAGGTGTCCATAGAAATTAAACGGCTGTCAGACTACAAAAAAGGCCGAAGATTGGATACGAATCAAAAAGTACACTCATATTGCCTCGAAAATTAAAAGTTGCCTAAGATCGCAAATTAACGAATGGACCTATACATATCGAGTGTCAGATTGTTTTCGATTTTTGATGCAGATCGTACGATGATATCTACCGGAATTTATTGACGCGGTCAACAAAAATTACTCGAAAATAAATATCCAATCATATATGGTATTAAAGTGGGTTCTCGTGTCATGTTCAGGAGGCTTGACCCATTTGAACAGGGGCAGGTTTTTGTTCCCGACAGGAACTTTTAAACTATTCCGTATGCGTTAAAACAAAGGAGGCAACCTATGAAAAAGCGGTCGAAAACAATAATTGCGTTTTTATTACTGACCGGATCGGCCCTCTGGTTTTTTTCAACGGATGGGGCGGGGCAGACTGCCGGCTCGGATAATGTGGATCAGCTTATTCAGGAATTGAAAAATGAGTCATGGCAGATCCGATGGAATGCTGCGGCCGCGCTGGGTGAAACCAAAGACCCACGTGCCATCGGACCGCTGGGTACCGCCTTGCAGGATGAGAATTCCTATGTTCGCATGACCGCAGTCCGGTCTCTGGGAATGATCGAAGATCCACGTGTTATTGCTCCGTTGATTCAGGCGCTAAAGGATGAAAGCCACGGTGTGCAGAAGAATGCCTTACTATCGCTCAAGGCGCGAACCGGCCATGATTTTGGCAAAGACCCTGAGGCGTGGCAGAAATGGTGGGAGCAGAATAAATAGGATGGGAATGGTTTAGGGTTCAGGGTTCAAAGGTGGAGGATAAAGGACAAAGGTTAAAGGATAAAGGTTTCAGGTGTCAGCGGCCGGGCTGACACCTGAAACATGAAAACTTGGAGGCGTATCCTACTCACCACCCGAACTTCCCAGCCTTCCAGCTTCCCAGCCATCCTGCCCCTAATATAAAAACTCATACCTGTCAAACTTGCCGTCCGGCCTTTCATCCACGACAACCGAGTCCACAACTTTACCAAAGTCGTAAAATACGATGTCCGGACCGGGATTTTCGGAAAAGCTGGCTAAAATTTCACTTGGCTTATCCCACATCCAAAGACCCAGGCGATCATCCAGCGATTTTCTTTCAGCGGCGCTTTTGCCTTTGAGATCTTTTTTTGTGACCAGTTTGTATTTTAAACCGACCTGGAAGGCATTGTTATGGGGGTCATGATCAAAAAAACTGCCGTTGATGCAGTAGGGCAAAAGTACATATTCCGGTTCTCCGTTTTGGTCTTCATCAAGGAATACGGCCGTTACCCGCTGATTTTCGGTCGGGATGATCGGTCGCATTTTGGCTTCAGGTCTCCGGGCATCATGGAGTTCATCAGCATTTTTCAGTTTTTTAAACAGACCCTCGACAAATGCTCTATCTCTTCCCTTATTAAAGGAAAACCGGATATCAATATCACCATCCTCGAATTCATATATGGTTACGACATGCTCCCGCTCTTTTTTTGATAATGTATTTAATATCAGCGCGATGGGATAGGATTTCTTTATTTCATCCAGACAGGTGACTTCGGGCCGGTCGGTCGATTTTCGGTTTTCTTTTATAAAAAACCCGCTCCCGCAAACCGGCGAAGATTCCCGACCGGGATATTTCGGGTTGCGGATGATTTGCCTGCTGTAGGGGTTATACTCCCGGAAGTTATCTTCGGTGATGCCATAAGCAATATGATAAACCTGAAATGAATATGAGCTGGCAGTATCACTGCCTTGCTCCAATCTTTTAACAGGGGTGCCTTTCAGTCGAAAATCTTTATCCTCATAGGTTGCTTTAAATTTTTTATATTGTTCGATTTTGTCCTGCAGGATGGAATCCGTTGCGGGGAATTCCGAATCGCTGATTGCAGTGTGAGCCGGCTCAACCATGAAGCAACTGCCGGTCAGAAGAAATATGAATGCTGCGATCGCCAATGCTTTGAATATTTTTTGAGATTTGTGATTTGGAATGGTTTTAATCAACATTTAGATACCGTTAACCTTTGTGATTCTTGTCTATAATTAAAACATTGATCCTGCGGGACCGGGAGCCTCGCAGACCCCGCTCCGTGGGGGCGAAAGATAGCTAACTCGTAAATGCTGCAATATACGAGCCATTTCGTCGGATGAAATGGCTCGTATATTATCGGGGCTTAAAAATGTAATGATTTCAGAAGAATAAAGGCCGATTTGAAAAGGCGGGAATAT
>Ga0210062_1000007_pt1 | contig 59468 bp, 51 predicted proteins | sample Muzzi_CordA_D2_FD_185528 | JGI IMG/M metagenome (GOLD analysis project Ga0210062, IMG submission 185528) | Wetland microbial communities from San Francisco Bay, California, USA, that impact long-term carbon sequestration - Muzzi_CordA_D2 (SPAdes) | ecosystem: Environmental > Aquatic > Marine >...
ATTGCAGTTTGCATGACGCGTTCGACGATTTTGCCGGCCTGCTGCATGTAAGCGATTTCCTGCGGCGATTTGACGATCCGCACCCAGGACACCAGCAGATTGGCATCCTCAAATTTGGCATCGGGCAGACTTTTTTGCAGCTCGACATAGCCGCGAGCGCTAAAGTAGTAGGCATCCATCTCCAAACCGATGGTTTGGCCGCCCCAGCCCCGGCGCTTGATCTCATCGGCAACGAAATTCATGGGGTGTCTGACCGGCGACTGGACGTAATGATCGGGGTAGCCGACAATGTTTTCGGGCTGTAAAAAAGTGGTGTGCCGCGCACCGTTGACATCCATGCCGCGGCCGATCCAGACCGGCTCTTGCGCCGCGCCGGCGACCACCACCACCTGGGGGACGTAAAAGGACCAGCCGTCGTAACCGGTCAGATAGTTCATGTTGGCCGGATCGGCAACCGCCAGGACATCGATACCGGCCTCCGCCATGCGAATCTTGGTCTTGCTGATCCGTTCATGGTATTCTTCGGTTTCAAATAATGCCATTTTGCCCACCTTTCTTTTCTATAGTGAGGCCGCAAGCCGCCGTTTGCCGTCATTCTATCCACGCAGTCCGGCAGCGCCTTTTTTGATTCTGGCGAGCGCCTCCTGCAAACTCTCGACAGATGCGGCAAAACTTACCCGCACATACCCCTCCCCTCTTTTACCGAAAATACTGCCCGGCACCACGGCGACCTTGTGCTCCCGGACCAGATACTTGGCAAAGTCCCATGAACTCAATCCGCAGCCGGATATGTTCGGAAATGCATAGAAAGTGGATTCCGGCCGGATGCACGATATGCCGTCAATGGCGTTCAGGGCTTCATGAACGATTTTTCTTCGGCGGTCGTATTCGGCCACCATCTCCCGCACACAGTCCTGGGGGGCGGTAATGGCTGCCAGAGCAGCGCGTTGGGCGACGGCAGTGACCCCCGAAACCATATGCTCCATAAGCTTTTCCATCTCATCGATCAGGACCTTGGGCGCGACCGCATACCCCACCCGCCAGCCGGTCATGGCATAGGACTTGGACAGGGTGTAAGCGGAAATGGTTCTTTCCTTCATGCCTTCGAATGCCGCGATGCTGACATGCTTTCTGCCGTCAAAAAGAATATGCTCATAAGGTTCGTCTGAGAGCACGTACAGGTCGTGATCCCGGGCGATACGGGCGATTTCAGCCAGAATATCGGCGTCGAACATGGCGCCGGTGGGATTGGAGGGCGAGTTGAGAATGATGAGTTTGGTGCCGGGTGACACAGCGGCTTTGATGTCGGCCGGATCGACTTTAAACAGATTTTTCTCGTAAGCCGGCACCGGCACCGGCACCCCGCCGAAAAGCCTGATCTGTGAATAATAATCGTAACCGGGATCGATGAGGATGACTTCCTGGCCGGGTTCCACCAGGTGCAACATGGTGTTGAAGATGACCTGCATGGCCCCCACGGCAACGAAAATTTCCGAAGTCGGGTCGGCGACGATGTTGTTTTCGGTCTTGAGTTTGTTTGCGATGGCCTCTCTTAAATCGTTAAACCCTTTGGCCGGCGGATAGCGGGTGAAACCCTGGTCCAGCGCTTCTTTAGCCGCGTCTCGAATAAACGCCGGCGTATCAAAATCCGGCTGTCCGATACCAAGATTGATTACACCCGGGATTTCATCCGCCAAAGCGAACATCACCCGAATTCCCGACCATTCCACCTCATGACTTCTTTTTGCCAGCGCTTTTTCCATATTCATCCGTATTTCCTGAAGGTAAGCAAATTATCCATAAAAGTGTTTAATTTGGGAACTTTTAACTTTAAGTCATTTTCGAACGATGGAGTAATGGAGTGTTGGAGTAATGCTGAAGGAATTGGAATATCTTTTTCAATACTCCGATACTCCATCACTCCAGTGCTCCACGTTCAAAGCATTGGAGACCTTCCGGCAACCTGTTATTCCCCAAATACTCATGAAAACCATCATCTACTATACCGCCGGCAAGACCAGATCAGCGGGTCCTTTCGACGACACTTTCAGCTCCGGTGCATGCCGCTGCATGATCTCCTGCACGATGGAGGCAATTTTTACCTTTTCGCGAATGAGCCCCTGATGCCATTCCTCGGTAACCCATGGCTTGTAGATATCACTTTCCGAAGTGCCGGGCTCGAACTTGAAATAACAGGGTGAGGCGATCCGGGCGATTTCAGGAGCCTCGTAAGCCCTGAACATTCCGCCGAATGAGTCGACGATGATGATGTAGACATCCAGAGTAATGTCGACGGTTTTGCGAATGCCGCCTAGAATCGGCAGGGAGACATCCGAGGACGGGTTCAGGGAGTTGGCGCCCATCGATTCTATTACCCTGGCGCCGGCCGCACTGCAGTACCCGCCGAAGACCGAGAACTTGAAGATGGTCTCCGGAGGAATGATGCCCTCCTGGCGCATTTTGTTCAGCAAATAGAGAACCCCTTCGTCGTAAACCAGAAATCCCCGGTGACCGGCCTCTATGCTGCGCATAATATCGGCGATGTGGTAGGAAATATGATCCGATCCGCGCAGCCTGAACGCCTGCATAGCACCTTCGGCAGTCGCGCTTTCCCTGGCCCCGACATCCCAGCCCTTGCGATGGCCGACGGTCATCACCACCTCGATCTTTTCCTCACGGGCCATCTGAGCCATGGCCCTGAGCTCCCCGGCGTCACAGTAGGTCGAACCGCCGACGGCGGCGATGACGCGGTGGACGGCCAGATTTCTTTTGCGCGATTCATCGATCATGGCTTCCATGGTTGACGCCCGTTCGACACCGGCAATTTCGATCCGGTAATTGGCGCCGTCGGGAAACGTCTTTTGGGATGTTGGCAGTTCATAAGCATCCCGACCGGGAATGCCTTCTTTTTCCATGAAATTGCGAATTTTGTTCAACACTTCTGACATGACAACAACTCCTTATTTATTGATACCATTGATGGTTTGGTTGACAGGGAAGTATCCCCGATGGTCGCTGCGCCTGATTCCCGATGCAAAAAGGTAAGGTCGCCACAGCGAGACCGGGTTACGAGCATTATTTGCGTCCCAGCGCTTCGTTTAATTTATTCAGCTCGCCTTCGACCATTTTGTAGCTGTGTTTATCTTGCGGAAATTCACCCCGGCGCGCCTCTTCGACATAGGCCGTAAAAGCGTTGATGGTTTTTTCCGCCAGATTTTCATACTTCTTAACGAATTTCGGGGTAAACGCCTGAAAGATTCCCAAAACGTCACTGCAAATCATCAGCTGTCCGTCGGCCTCGATACCGGCACCGATGCTGTACACCGGTATGGTCAGGTTTTCACGGATGATGCCGCACACTTCCGGCGGAACGGCCTCAACCAGAAGGGCATAGGCACCGGACGCCTCGATGGCCTTGGCATCCTCGACCAGTTCCAGCGCGGTTTCCTTCGTACGCCCCTGGGCTTTAAATCCACCGAGTTGTCCGGAACTTTGCGGAGTTAACCCGATGTGGCCCATCACCAGCATCCCGGCATTGGCAATGGCCAATATCTGGGGGCAGACGCGCCGGCCGCCTTCCAGTTTGACGGCGTCCACGTTGGCCTCTTTATGAAACCGGCCGGCATTGCGCACCGCCTCCGGGACGCTGACCTGATAGGATAAAAACGGCATGTCCCCGATAATGAAGGTGCCGGCGGCGCCCCGGCGCACCGCCTCGCAGTGATAAATACACTGGTCCATGGTCACCGGGACGGTCCCCTCGTAGCCATAGACACACATCCCCAGTGAATCCCCGACCAGGATCATGTCCATGCCCGCCTGTTCGGCAAACTGGGCGGTCCAATAATCATAGGCGGTAATCCAGACGGCCGTCTGACCGTCCGCTTTCATTTTCAGTAAATCGAAACGCGATAATTTTTTCTTGGCCATGGCAATAATCCTTTCATATTGGCTCTACATTGTCTTAATTTATCTTAATTTAGCCGACAGCCGCTGACAGACATCTCTGATTATTTGTTGGACCCGCGAGATGGTTTTTTCGGTCATGCGACTGGACGGTGCAGATACACTCAAGGCATACCGGGCGTATCCGGTATGATCGAAAATGGGGGCGGCGACGCATCGCAAACCGGCCGACAGTTCTTCATCGTCAACGGCGTATCCCTGCTGCAGGACCTTGATCAGCTCCTGCCGGAATTTTTTCTTCAACGTAATCGTTTTGGGACCGTGAGGCACCAATTTGACGTTCTTCAAATAGGCCTCAAGCTCATCCGGGGGAAGGTACGCCAGTATTGATTTGCCTAGAGCCGTGCAGTAGGCCGGGGCCAGTGATCCGAGCGGCGTGTCCATGCGCAGGATTTCGGGACTGTCGATTTTATCCAGATGCAGAACCTTTTGTCCCCTCCAACAGCCCAGGTTGACGGTCTCATTGAATGCCCGTGAAAGCTCCTGCATATAACTGCGGGCTTCAGTGCGGATTTCAAATCGATTGGCCACCTTCATTCCCATTTCCATGATTTTAAATGTCAGATGGTAGCGGTTGTTCTCGTTTTTTTCGACGTAACCCAGATCGCGCAAGGTGGCCAAAAAGCGGTGACTGGCCGCGCGATTAAATCCCAGTTGGGCGGCAACGGCGGAGACGGTCAGGCCGTTTTGGTCGGAGAGCAGCTCCAGTACCCGCATGCCTTTCTCCAGGGATGCAATTTGGTAATATTTCGTTTTCGTGGCAGTCATGGTATCGGGATGAGATCAAAACAAAATGTTCACAATGTGTGACGATTATTTACAATGTATGATTTATCCAACTATGCCATGCCTGTCAAGACCTTTTTTAGTGTTCGATCCGAACCGAACCAAGGGCTCGCAAAGCGACAGAATAATTGCCGCAAAACCATTTTTTTAGTGAGTCTTCGGAATCGATGGCCGGTAGATCGATCTCATGGTCGACTGTGATTGATCCAAATCTTTACGTCGGCAGGGGTTATTATATCAAGGTGTTCACTATGTGTGACGATATGTATTTTTTCTTGACTACCGCCGTTAAAATTGTTTAGAAAGGGTCAGGCTTTCGGCGATCCGCTCAAGGGGTGGATCGCAGGGCCGGCATTTGAAATCCAATCATCAGAGTGCGGGGGGTGCAGAAATGCTTTATTTTGAAAGATCAGAATTTCAGAGTCGGGTGCGCAACGTCAAGGAAGCCATGTATCATCAGGGTCTCGAAGTGCTGTTGGTCAGTGATCCGGCCAACATGAATTACCTGACCGGCTACGACGGCTGGTCCTTTTACGTTCACCAGGGCGTCATCGTCGCCCTCGATCAGGACGAGCCCATCTGGTTCGGACGTCAACAGGACGGCAACGGCGCCCGCCTGACGAGCTGGCTCTCACCGGAAAATATTTACGGGTATGCCGATCACTACGTCCAGTCGAATCTAAGACATCCCATGGACTTTGTCGCGCAGCTGCTCGAGACCAACAAGTGGGACAAACGCAACCTGGGCGTCGAGATGGACAATTACTATTTTACGGCCATGTGCCTGGAACAGCTCCGAGACCACCTGCCGCAAGCCCGAATCAGCAATGCGAATTGCCTGGTCAACTGGGTGCGCGTGATCAAATCCGAGCCGGAGATCGCCTATATGAAGATGGCAGCGCGCATTGTCGAAAACGTCATGCAAACCGCCGTTGAAGCCATTGCCCCCGGTGTGCGGGAGGGAGATGCGGCGGCCAAAGTCCTGCAGGCCCAGATCAGCGGAACCGATGATTTTACCGGCGACTACAGTGCCATCATGCCCATCATGCCGTCCGGGGTTCGAACCTCATCGGCCCATCTTTCCTGGACCGACCGCAAGTATGAGAGCGGCGAAATCGTGCTGCTGGAATTGTCCGGCTGCAAACACCGCTACCATGCGCCGTTGTCGCGCACCGTCATGATTGGAACGCCGCCCCGAAAACTGGAGGATATCGCCGGCGTGGTCATCGATGGGCTGAACCAGACCATTGAATTCATCAAGCCGGGTGTGACAGCCGAGGAGGTCGAGCAAAAGTGGCGCTCGGCCATCGCAGGCAGCCGCGTGGTCAAAGAGTCCCGCATCGGTTATTCCTATGGTTTGAATTATCCGCCGGACTGGGGCGAGCATACCATCAGCCTGCGGCCGGGTGACAAGAATGTTCTCCAGCCCGGCATGACCCTGCATGTCATGCCCGGGATCTGGCTAGATCAATTTGGGTTCGAGTGCAGCGAGCCGATCCGGGTGACGCCGACCGGCTGCGAGCCGTTTGTGAAATTTGACCGACGGTTGTTTGTGAAATAAAAAGGAGCTGCGATGAACGTAATTGTATTAACCGAATCTGAATTAAGGCAGGTCGTTAAGGTGGACCAGCAGGCCGTTGCGGCAATTGAGGATGCGTTCACCTGGTTGGCCGAGGGTAAAGTCGCCATGCCGCCGATCATGCATATCGAAGTACCCGAATACGAGGGTGACGTGGATATCAAGACCGCCTATGTCAGCGGTCTGGATCGGTTTGCCGTTAAAATCGGGGCCGGTTTTTTTCAAAATTTCAAGCTGGGACTGCCCAACAGTCCGGCCATGATGGTTGTGATCAGCGCCAAAACCGGCGTGGTCGAGGCTATTTTGCTGGATAATGCCTATCTGACCGATGTCCGGACCGGTGCCGCCGGAGCGGTGGCCGCCAGGCACCTGGCACCCTCGGAAGTGACCACCGCCGGCGTTATCGGCGCCGGCGCCCAGGGCCGCTACCAGATGATGGGCCTGAAAACCGTCCGCGATTTCAAACGGCTGCTGGTCTATGATATGGATGAAAGCCGTGTCAAACAATACGTCGCAGAAATGGAATCTATCCTGGATGCAGAGATCCTGCCTGCCGCAGGGGCCGAAGATGTCATTCGCTCCAGTCAGGCTGTGGTCACTTGCACGCCCTCGCGGCAGCCGTACATTGAAGCCGCATGGCTTCACCCCGGCTTGCATATTACCGCCATGGGAGCAGATCTGCCGGGTAAACAGGAGCTGGAAGCCGCGGTCGTCGCCCGGGCCGATATCCTCGTTTGCGACCGCAGGACCCAGAGCTTTAAGATGGGCGAATTTCAGCACGCGTTTGAAGCCGGCCTCATTTCAGCAGCTTCCCCGGTTATCGAGCTGGGTGAAATTACCGCCGGGCATCAACCCGGCCGTCAAAATGACGACCAAATTACCATCTGCGACCTGTCGGGCACCGGCGTCCAGGACACCGCCATCGCCCATTTGGCCGTCGAGCAGGCTGCCCGGAGGAGTTTCGGAATGGAAATCGAAATGGGCATTGGGCACCTTTAAGGGGAGTTTCTTCCAATTTTTGCAGTAACCTCCCGGATGGTTTTCGTTTCACGACGTTACTCAATGCATCGGTGTCAAAGAGATACATCACAAATTAACCTTTCTATCGGTCTCTTCATTTCGGGCTTGGTAAATATCCTCTACCATCTCGTCGATAAGAGGATCCATTTGGGCCAGAGCACCTTTGGCACGAATCAGTCCTTCGCCACCGGGTGCTTCATCAAAAGGAGCAACCACGGCAACCGCTTTTCCTTTTTTGGTAATAGTGAATTTCTCCCCTCTGAAAAGGACACGGTTAATGATTTCGGAAAATTTCGATTTGGCTTCTGTTAGGGTAATACCTTTCCAATCACATCCATCGCCCGGGCCACCAATTCTCTGTCCGCCTGGGTCCCCATGTGACCTAAACGGAAGACTTTGTTCGTCAGCGGGCCGTAACTTCCGGCAACCACCAATCCGTATTGGCGCAGGTTGGCATCAAATTCCTGCCAGGAAATGTTAGATGGCACGTTGACTGCTGTGACTGTGGGGGCAGGTACTGCGTCGGAAGCCGGGAAAAGTGTCAAACCCATTTCATTGATATAATTGCGACAATACTGCGCAACTTCTGCGTGGCGGGAGAAGCTGTTGGTTAACCCTTCTTTTAAAATCATCTCTGCACCGGCATTGAGTCCGGCAACTCCGTGCCAGTTGGGGGTACAGGGAAAATAATGCTCGACCTGCGCCGTGCGAAACGGCTTCAAGGCGGAATAACCGGCATAGTCAACCTGATCAATGATTTCCCAGGCAGCTTGACTGACCGATAAAAAAGCCATGTCCGGCAGTGATGACAGGCATTTCTGCGATCCGCCAAGACACAGATCAATATTCCATTCATCCGTCAATACCGGCGCCCCGCCGATACTGGAAACAGCGTCCACATAGAGCAAGGGGACACCCAGCTCTTTTTTAGCAATACCAAGTTCCGCAATCGGGTTCAACGTGCCGGACGGAGTTTCACAATGAACCACGGTAATCATTTTCGGGTTGAATGTCTCAACCAATTTCTTGATTTCATCCATATCCGAAATGGTTTCACTATACGGCAGACTGATCTTGCGGACCTCGGCGCCGAAGGATGCGGCCATATCCCCGATACCATCACCAAACACACCGGTGGCGATGGACAGCACCCGATCGCCTGGAGCCAGGCAGCTTTTCAGGGCACCCCACAGCGCGAGCATACCTTCTCCGGATTGAATGACGACCTGGTTTTGAGTGCTTAAAATCGTTTTCAGGTTGGCTTCGGTCTGGTTATACAGTTCGAGAAATTCGGGTTCCATATCGGCCGAGCCATAATTAATTTGATAGGCTTCCAGGACTTCCCGGGCTACTTTTACCGGTCCCGGCACCATCGGGATGGGATAGGTTTTCATGTTTTTTCCCTTAAATTTCGGTAATGATAAATGTGAGTGATTGATTAAATCTACAAACCGTGGTTTACTTCACGCATTTTTTTGCCGTATACACGACTTAAATAGTGCACCAAATTACAAGACGGCCAAAAAATATCAGAAAAAAGCTCTAGGGTAAAGGACCTAACACAAAATCATTTTTCCCTGAGAGGCGATCCGACTAATTTTGTCACGTTCTCAACAAACCAAACTTGATGCCGAATCACAATCAGGAACCGGTGAAGCGGGGCATCCGGCGGCCATCATCAGCGCACGCAGTAGAAAATATATAATTATTGCTGCGCTGCTGGCGCTGTTTCTGGGCGCCCTGGATGCGCTGGTAATGTCCGCCGCCATGCCTACCATTGTTGCCGATCTGGGTGGGCTGCATCTTTACAGTTGGGTATATTCGGCCTATTTTCTTGCCCGGGCGGTGTCTCTGCCGGTGTTCGGCAAGCTGGCCGATATTTTCAGATCCCGCCGACTCTACGTAGTTTCGATCTGTATCTTTTTGCTGGGTTCGATTCTGGCGGGACTGGCCCATAGCATGATGCAGCTGATTTTGTCCCGCGTCCTTCAGGGAATCGGCGCCGGCGGGAACTTTGCCCTGGTATATATCGTACTGGCCGATATCTCTTCACCCGAGGAGCGCGGCAAGACGCTGTCCCTGGGAAGCTTTATCTGGGGGTTGGCCAGTGTCCTGGGTCCGACCTTCGGCGGTTTTGTGGTAACATACTTTTCCTGGCGCTGGATTTTTTTTGTCAATGTGCCTCTGGGACTGTTTTCCCTGCTGGGTATCGCCCTTTATTTAGTTGAGGTGCGTGAAAAAAAGAAAGGGGCGGCCATCGACTATTGGGGTGCGTTAACCCTTTCAACTGCCATCCTGGGACTTTTGACCGTTTTTTTGTTGGCCGGCCGCTCATACGATTGGATATCCCCTCAAATCGTGGGTCTGTCAATTCTTGCGATTGCTGCGGGCATTGCATTTTATTTTGCCGAAAAAAGAGCCCGGGAACCGATACTGTCCCTGGATTTTTTCGGCAGCAGGGGGTTTAGTGTCGGCAATGGATCGGCATTTCTGGCCAGCTTTACGGTTTTTTCCCTGTTTGCCTACAGTCCATTATTTATTCAGGGTGCTTTGGGCAAGACGCCGATGCAGATGAGTGTGGCGATGCTGTCGTTGAGCCTGGGATGGTCGGTCGGTGCCCTGACCTGCGGCCAGATTGTCAACCGATTCGGCCAGAAACCATCGACGGTCTTCGGCGCTCTGTGCCTGGCCGGTGGCGGCGGTATTATGATCACATTTTCGACGGCCACCTCTTTAACGGCCTGTTCCATTGTTTTGGGATTTGTTGGAATCGGTATGGGGTTTGTTTCGATGGCGACCCTGCTTGTGGTTCAGGACAGCCTTGATGTGTCGGATCTGGGGGTTGCGACTTCCTCGCATCAATTTGCCAGAACCCTGGGAGGGACCATCGGCGTCGGCATATCCGGAAGCTTCGTGACGATAACACTGGCCAATGCTATGGAATCGTTGATGAGTGCCGGTTTGAGCAATTTGCCGCCGTCAGTGAGCACCGAGCTAAAACACAGTATTGAAAATATATTCCGCCCGGAAGTCCAGGCCCTGCTGCCCCCGGATATTCAACAGACAATGCAGGCGGCGGTAGCCCGGGGCGTTTCGATGGTGTTCTGGATAACATTTTTTGCTTCCCTCTTATGTCTGATTTTAAGCTTGCTTATTCCGGTTAAAAAAAAATGAAAATAGCTTAGCGTTTATGGTTGCCGACCGCTTGTTGACAAACAGGTAAAAAACCGCAATTTATTAAGCAATCCATACAGCAATTCATCAAAAAAGGAGCAATATCATGATCGTTGCTAATGAAAAAGATGTGCATCCGATAGTACTGGAAAGTCCGGAGGTGAAAGAAGCCGCCATTAAAGCGCTGATTTCACCCAAGGAGGGCTGGGAAGGCTATGTCCTGCGGGTGATCGAGCTGGGTGAAGGCGGATATTCGCCCAAGCATACCCATGATTGGCCCCACATCAATTATATCCTCGAAGGCAGTGGATCATTGCACATTAACGGAAAAGATACTCCCGTTGAAGCCGGATCCTATGCCTATGTCCCGGCCGGCAGTTTACACCAATACAAGAACGAAGGCAGCGGGAAGTTCAGATTTATTTGTATTGTGCCGGAAGAAGGGCACGTAACTTAGCCGTTAGCGGAGGGATATCAAAATATCATGCTGTGATTTCAGAGATGCGCTCTTTCGAACAGATGCTCGATACCGGTTACTCGATGCTGGATAAAATAGGAATTCTATCTCAATTTTGATTTTGGTTAAGCCGGCTTGTATATTTACTTTTTGCGTCTTAGCGTCTTAGCGTGAGACGATATTTGGTTGTAGTGTACTCCGGTCTGTGCGCTTTTAACTTTAGGTCATTTTACTCAGATTTTCGGCTCGTTTGATGGCACTGTCGATGGCCTCCATCAGGGCGGCTTTGAAGGCGTATTTTTCCAGTGTGAACAGGCTTTCAATGGAAATCCCTCCCGGGGTGCTGGCTTCGGTCAGCAGCTCGTGGGGCGTTGCATTGCGTTGTTGCCACACCGCCATGGACCCGACAATGGTTTGCGATACGATTTTGGTGGCGGTCTCGTGATTGATGCCGGACCGAATGCCGGCATCGACCAGCGATTGAAAGAGCATGTACGTAATGACGGGACTGCTTAGCGCCATCACGGCGTTGACCAGATCTTCCCGAATGACAACATGGTCACCGAGGCAGGCAAAAAGCTCAAAAATATCAATTTTCTGATCTTCAGTGACATATGGATTAAAGGCTAAGGCCGCAATGCCCCGGCCGACCTGGCTGGGTGGATTGGGCAAGGCCCTGACGACCGGCAAGCGTTCTCCCAATACTTTATAAGTGTCCATCGTAATTCCGGCGGCCACCGTGATGATGACTTTGCCCTGCGGAAATCCTATTTTTCTGAACTCTTTTACCACCTCATCAACAATATTTGGCAGCACATTGATAAACACAAAATCTGCCGTGTTGACCGCTTCCTGATTGTCCTCCGCAATTGAGATGCCGTATTGATTCTGAAGTTTTGCTAGTTTTTCTTGGTCCGGGTCACTGGCAATCAGGCGGCGCGGGACAATTTTATCAGCCTTTGTCAAATTGGAGACAATAATTTCGGTGATATGACCGGCTCCAATAAATGCGATGCTACGTTTTTTTATGGACATAAAAAACCTCTTTTGATTTTAAGATTGTCTGCGTTCGTATAACTAATCCATCGCGCAAAATATTATATTTAATTCGTGGCCTTTTTCAGGCTGTATTCAAGCAGATTATCTAATTTGTTTTCCAGCCTGGGGCATGGCACAAAATCCAATTCTTTTATATTTTTGGAAACATCTACCGGTAATGCCTGATCCTCAACCTTTTGATTCAGGACACCTCCCATAACCACCGGGATGTTAATTTTCTGTTGCGCCATTTCCTCTTTGAGGCGCCGGGCGTAATCCAATGCCATTCCGTTGTGGGTGCTGATCAGGATCGCCTCTGCGTTTTTATCACGGGCTGCCGCAACCACCTGATCCGGATTGGTTTCAGCTCCCAAGTTGATCATCTCGGCACCGGCTTCCGCAAGCAGCTGATGGATTACCATGATGGCGTGTTCGTGGACATCGGTCGATGCAATCAAAATTCGACGGCCCTGCAGCATGTCTTTGGATCTGGAGCTGGAAAAGATATTACGGTATTTTTCAACATACGCATTGGATAATTCAGACACGTCCGTTGGAACAACGGGCTGCCTGCCGCGCGCATAGGCTGAATTGAGCTTGCCGGCGCCAAACATCTCCTCAAAGATGGCCGGTCCGAGTTTCTTGAGCACGTAAAGCAATTGGATCGGATCATCCACATCCACCCCGGCTTCTTTTAAACCGGCCAGAGCGTTGTCGAAAACCATTTTTCCGGCGGATACAATTTTATCTGAGAAGGCATAGGCTTTACTAAAATCCATGTGCGGCTTCAATCGGCGGGCCGCCTGCTCAATCCGGCGGCCGAATATCTGGGCCTCGGCGATTTCCTCGGCTGAAGGGATCCGCAGGGCCTCGGTGACCGGCAGCGGTAAAACGGCATGTCCCGTCGGACATTGCAACTGGGCCATGATGTCCCACAGCAAATATTCACTGACCAGACCGCGATTGATATTGTCATCTGCCTCAAAAGACAGCGTGTCGCCATAAATCATGGAACCGATGCATTGGTGATCATGGATTTCATGGAGGGCAAAAACCCAACCGGACCGCTTCACCGGATCGGTGGTCAGCCCGCCGATGCAATGGGCCAGCTTCGCGCCCAGAAGATCTGCGACGATGTATTTTTCCAGATACGCCCATCCGGCCACCGTGGCACAATCACAAAAAAGGGCACCATAACCGTCCTCAAGGTAGGAGTGCATCAGGGTACCATGCTCGCGCAAGGCCCCCATAATGGAAATGGCCTTGACGGTTTCAACCGTTGTTGCAACGCTGTCCCGCCACATGGGAACTTCGTGGGAAAAATACTGCGATAAATTGCCTATGGTGGTGACCCCGGCTTTGAGTGCATTTAGCGTGTTTTCCACGGCGGCTGGAAATCCGATCATAAAATCGCCCATGTGGGGCTGGATCGGTGCAGCTTGACCGATCTGCAGCCAATCCTGATCGCTTTCCAGCATGGGGCCTGTCTCAGGCGGGGTGCTCCCGCGGTAATCTTGGGGCAATCCCATCCGCCGGTCCAGGCAGATGCCTGCTCGATCGACGACATGGCCGCACTCCCGGGTGGTGTTATACAAATAGACCAATGCCTCGGCGGTTGCTTTCCATGAACTCAGACCGATATGGGCGTGAAATGTGATTTTGTTGTCTTTGATGCACTGCTTTTTATATTCCAGCTCAGAACCAACACCCATTTTATCAAAAAATGCCGTTCGACCGATTTTTAGATCATTGGCGACAGAAATGCCTTCTTTTGCAACTGATATCCCTAGCGGCAGATCAACATCCAGTATCTTCCGGACTTTTTGGCTGAATTCAGAAAAATTCATTAGATAGCGACTCGCCCCTTTAATTTACCATGCCGGGAAATCCACTATTTTGTAAAGAAAAAAATGCGGTTGGTTGGCAATTGGTTTTTTTAGAAAACACTATCGGCTTCAGAAAAGCCGCTGGACGGCAAAGCTGCCGGTTTGGTCGAAGACCAAATCCCCTTTAACTCCCCTTTAGAAAAGGAGAGGACGATAACTTTTTTTGGTAGCTGCGTATAATTTAAAAATGTTGTGGGAGCGGTTTCCAACCGCGATGAACTCGGTCGGTCCACCATCTAAAATCGTGGTCGGAAACCACTCCCACCAGGCATTAACTTCAACCTAAAAATAACCCTGAATAAGATATAATTTCATTTAAGGATAAGGCTGTGGTAGGCGGGAGTTACGAAAATCAATCTGAGGTTTGATGATAATCGATCCCGAGTTTTAGGCAAAGAACTGCTATCGGATTCGATGCAGAGAACCCAAACTAAGGCTTTGAATTTTTAATTTAGCGGTATATTTAAGATCACTAATTAATTGAGTAAACACCAGAAACCAGACAACTCGCAACGGACATTGCGCGTTCGCGCTAAATTAAACCCACTCCTCCTGGAGCACTTCACCCTGAACGCCGACAACCACATACTTGATGGGCACTTTTCTGTCGGCCTTCTGGGCCGCTTCACGGGCCAATCCCAACAGGCCCATACAACAGGGGACCTGCATAATCAGAACGGTGAGGGTGTTAATATTGGCATCATCGATCCAGGCCTTAATTTTTTCCTGATAAATATCCTGACCCGAGTCCAGCTTGGGACAGGCGATGGCCAGGGATTTATCTTTTAAATATTCGCGATGGAAATCACCCAGGGCATAGGCCACACAGTCTGCCGTCAGCAGCACGTCGGCATTCTGATAGTAGGGTGCCGTCGGTGAGATCAGATGCATTTGAATCGGCCACTGTCTGAGCTGGGAGTTGATTTTTCCAACCGTCTGCTGCGAGTCAGCTGCTTCTGGTGCGCTGAAGTTCATCATTTTTGATCCGGGACATCCTTCAAATCCAGCCATTTTCATATCCTCCTAAATGTTAAACTGTTTTTCCAATTCAGTGACAAATTTTTCGTATTTTTCAGACGAAAAGCCCATCTGCTGATCCACCTGATTGAACTTCGAAAAAAGTTCGCCGACCTGGGTGGTGGAAAGGTTGCGATCCATCCAGGGATACAAAATCTCATCTTCTTTTTTGATGTGCTCGGTAAGCAGCTCGCGGTAGGCCATCAGGTGTTCGCCGAGTGTCGTCTTATCTTTGCGTTCAAGGGCTTCCAGCATGGCTTTGACATGTTCCCGCCCGGTTGTGTGGTCTGCGTACATGACCTGCAGGATCTCTGAGTTTTCGTCAAAATATTTAAAGAGAATGTCTTCCTCTTTGGCATGGTGGTATCGGTCGGCATAGGAGCGTATCATGTCGATGCCGTCGACAATCAGCTGCCGGCCTGCTTCTGATTCCAGATCGAGATTTTCGACCACCGCCGGAATCAATGCAATCCAGCGTTTGATTAAAACGTGCTCGTCCACCAGCTTTTTCATCGGCGGAGAATATTTTACCTCTTCTTTGACAGCCGGCGCTTTCTTTTCGCTTTCAGGAATCTTGATATCCTGTCCCGGGAAAATTATTGCCGCGATTTTGTGCATTAATTCCTGCTCCTGTTCCGCCGGCAGGTTGTGGATGTCGACAATGTCCTTAAGCAGGCAGACGCCGACGCTGCATGGGCCGCAGCCGATACCGTATTCATCCAGGATTTTTTCCACCTCAGGGTACTGGTCGATGACTTCCTTGATGCCTTTGTTTAAATAACCTTCCATGGTGAACTCCCTTGTGATTTTTTGGCAGCTTGAGTTTGGAGGGTATGATATCGACAATTAAGCCGTTCAGCCATGACTTAAGTCAAAAATTTTCTGATAGCGCATTTGGTGGATTATCCGATATTATGCAAATTGATGAAACCGGCAGCGACGTCCAGGTTATATCAGGGTCGAATGGGAGGCTGGTTAGAGTTTAGAGGCAGGTCTATTAACGTCTTTCATGTTGGATCCATGTTTTTACTTTTCCAAAGGGATATTTTTCAAGGATACCGAAATGTGGCAGTTTCTTTATTTTCAGTTTTGAGAAAACCGGCGTATAAATGCCGCAAAGAAACTTTGTTAAATTTGCATCGCTGAACTGATCTCCCACAGCTTGTATAAATTCAATCGTAATCTCGCTGAATTTAAAATTTGAAAGCGGCTTTAATTCGGTGGTATTTGGCAGAACCGCTTTTCCGCTTGTACAGAATGAACAATGGCCGCAGCGTTCCTTTTCAATATTTTCCCCGAAATATCCGGCCAGTTGTCTGCTGATGCAGGCGTCGCCTTCAAAAAAATCTACCATGTTATGGATTCGTTGAATCTCAACGCGTTCCTTTCTTTTAAACAACGCATCCATTTTTCCAGCCATGTCATCGAGATCAAATGCCTGGGTTAGAATATCATATACATCAACGGCCTGTTTGGATTGGAGTTCGATCCAGCCTTTCTCATCAAAGTATTCCAGGGCCGCGATAATTCGCTGCCGGTCCGTCTGGTAACTGTTCTGGATGGCGGGGATATCGGCAGAGGTCCAAATTTTGCGGGTCTGGCAATGATCCATGATTGCAGCCACAAACTTTTTGCGTTCCCCTTCGAAACTGTTAATGATCGTGGTGGGCTCCGTGTTGAATTTGAACGAATATTCCTCAAAATAAGTCAGCTTGGGTCGAATCACTTTTTCCAGCGCCAGATAGACCAGCAAGGTTTTTAACGGCAGAATTCGGATATTCAGGTCGTTTGACAGCGCGGTCATTTTTATTTCCCAGACAAAGCCCTTATTTTCTTTGATGGTCTGCAGCAATTGACGGATCGAAGACTTCTCCGGCGTATCGCCGTAAATAAAATTTTCCAAAACATGAATGTTGTCCCGGTTGGCCAGCACTTCGCATAACGCAGGCCTGCCGTCCCGCCCGGAACGTCCGATTTCCTGGCTGTAGTTTTCAATGGATTTGGGCAGATCGTAATGAATGATTCTGCGGATGTCCTTCTTGTCGATCCCCATGCCGAAGGCGATGGTTGCTGCGATGCAGGCCAGAGACCCATCCATGAAGTTGTTTTGGATTTCCTCCCGTTTTTCGTTTTGCATGCCGGCATGATAAGGATGCGCGTTGATATTATTGGCGCATAGGAATTCTGCGACGTCCTCGGCTGTCTTCTGCAGGGTGACATAGACAATGGTCGGATCCTGGGGGGCTTCGCGGATTCTTTGCAGCAGGCGCTCCTTTTTTTCAGATGCGGCCGTCGGTGTCACCTGCAGAAAAAGATTGTCGCGATAAAATCCGGTCACAAACACATTTTCTCTGAGAATATCGAATTTGGCGCACATATCGTCTCTTACCTGCTCAGTTGCAGTGGCGGTCAGCAGAAGCGTCTGTGCTATTTTGAATTCCTTCTGGTAATCCGGCAGCTTCAGATATTCGGGCCGAAAATTATGTCCCCACTCCGAGATGCAGTGCGCTTCATCAACGACCAAAAGAGAGACCTTCATCTTTTCCAGATGAGAGCGAAACCGTTCATTTTTAAACCGTTCGACGGCAATCATCAGGATTTTTAATTGGCCGCTTTTGGCGTGCTCGAGAATGGCATTGTATTCGTTTTTTTCAAGGGTCGAATCCAGGCGCGCGGCCGGAATGTTGTTGGCCAGCAGAAAGTCCAGCTGGTCTTTCATCAGAGACAGCAGGGGCGACACCACCAGGGTCAGGCCGGGCAGCAACATGGCCGGCAGCTGATAACAAAGCGATTTTCCGGCGCCGGTGGGGAAAATGGCTGCCGCGGATTGATGCTCCAGCACCTTACTGATGACTGCTTCCTGGCCTTTTAAAAATGTATTGAACCCGAAATGTTTCTGCAGCTGCTGCTTTAGCATGCGATGACCTCCTTTAGTTTTTCTCTCAATAAAGGATTGATCCCGGGTTTGCAAGTCAGCCGGGGAATTTTTCAGGCTCGGCTTCTCGCCCTGAGCCGTGAGCGATAAAGCTTTTCGGTGAAACCGCCCTGTTCTAGAAATTTTTTCTCCAATTGCCGCAATTGCTGGTCCAGCAGGAAGTTGGTCTGATGAATGAGGCAGAGCATCGCATTGGCGGCAACTTCGGGGGAAGCTCCCTCAATATAGGCCTTATAGGTCATATAGGACCTATTGCTCGCATAAGCGAGCCTTCTGATCATCTGGGCCAGCGGGTGGTTTTTGCCCCAGACCGGCAGGTTGCGCTGGCGCAGGAAATCCTGGTAGTCCAGCAGTAGTTCTTCAAGACTGGCGCGGGCTACACCGACCAGTTTCAACTCGGTCTTTTTGGACGTGCCGGAGGCCATGCTGCCTTCGGCGATGTTTTGCTTGCCGCTGCGGGCGGCCTGCACCATTTGGTCATGGGTGCGGGAGCGGCGGCTGATCCAGCGGTCGCAGAATTCCGTGGTGGCGTCATAAACAATTTCGGACATTTGATACGACTTGAGTTCGCGAAACCCGCCGTGAGGATCGATAAAACCGTCAGGCTGATTCATAATGATGCTCCTGTGAAGTAGCGGCAATAATGGGTTGCGCCTCTATTGATACGGTTTCTGCTGAACTCGACTCAGATTTGAATGATTTTTTGGAACTTGTGGCCACACGTTCGCTTACCGCCCATTTGATCTTTTCGGCAATGTTTTTTCCGATACCGTCCACGGTTTGCAAATCGTCAATGCCGGCAGAAATGACGGCCTCAACACTGCCGAAACGGTCCAGAAGTTTATCCGCCCTATCACGGCCGACGCCAGGCAATCCCTGCAAAATATAACGTTGCCTGTAGCGTAACCCTTTAGGCTGATAGCCGTGCCGTTGCGCTCCGCCGCCGGCCATCGATTCTATCTGGCGGGCGATAAAGATAATTAATTTAGCGGTTTCAGCAGGGGTCCTGGATCGCAGGACCGGTATACCCATTATCAAGGAAACGGTAATCAGTGCGCCTTGCATGGCCTCCCTGGTCACTCCAATGTCAACCGAGTCGCCGGCCGTGCCCTCCAGAATCAATACGCCCTGAGACTTGGAATTTGCAAGGCGAACCATCTGGTTGAAAAGCCTGCCGTCAACTATCGATATTGCAAAATCCTTTAGTGTCTTTCTTTCTGCAATCACACGATTGTTAATCTGGTAATCGCCGATAGAAAGCCGTCGAATATCTACTTCAACATTCTCGATATCCAAGAGTGATTCAATGACTGCGCCTTTGCGTTCGCGGTCGTCGGCAGTGATGTTTAAGGTGACCTTATTTTGAAACATATCAGCTTCTTTCTTTCTGTATCAATCGCTATCTAAAAGTTTTTTGCGAGAATAATTTTATTTATTTTTATAGCAAAACAAATGCCAAGAAAGTATCTAAGCCTTGATTCAATATCTGAGGGCAACTAATATCAATCTAACCATTTAAATTTTAATAATATCTTGATTTTATCGGAAAAGGATTTATTTCGATATTTTAGAGGGAGAGAAACTAAATCGAGTACGGTTAGGTAATTTTAATAAAATATATTATTTCGTTATAAAAATATTTATGTTTGAATTTTCTTTTGGATTCCGTCCCCTGAACCTGTGCCCATGAGTGATGATGCCATATCAACGCAATTCCCTCTCCAGGCACGCCAGAAGCTCTAAGCAGGTCATGATCGCAGCCACGGCCACTCCGAGATGTATCGTCTGGCCGTCAGGGTGTTGTGCACGATTCCGAAAATTATGGATTGCATCTATCAGGACGTAGGTGTCCTTTGAGGTTGCATTCGCTTTGGCATCGAAGTTCCGACTGCTTCCGGTAAGCAACCCCAAAAGACGAATCTGGCTTAGCGGGTCCGTCGGAACATCCCAGCAATTGGCTTGCATCATGTGCTGAACCAGCCTGTTCCCGGTACGAGGGCCAGTTGTCCAGTAAGTGACAACTTCCCGCGGCACAGACCTCCCCACGCCGAATTCGCGCTGCCAGATCAAATTCAGCGCACAATCTCTGATTCCCGTTAGGTTATTAAGGCAATCGTCAGGATAGCCAGGAATGTCATCAATGGCTCTTTCAACAAGACGATACAAGCGTTCATCGAAACGGGAGATATGAGCCAGACGACGTTCAAGCAGGTTGCGAATGTTGATTTGGTAGTCATTCCATGATCCGAAAAGCCGTGCCATGCTTCCGGAATCCTTACCTGTGCCCTGAACGTGCTCTTGGAGAATACGGCATGAAGCCGTCAGTTTGTTGTCCACCTGCCGAGCGAAAGCCTTCTCGATCAGGCAGTTTCGTTCATCTCTCCCCGCTTCTGCGAATTGATCCTCACCGCGATCAACAAGGTGAATGTATAGATCCTTCGCACCAGCAGGGCAATCCTGCCATACGGCACCTATCACATGGGAAAGATGTTCGAGTGTTTTTCTCGCACCCCGGTTGACGGCCTCGTTGTCAACCTGACCACTCGGAATGTCGGCAACAATCTGATTTAAAACGCCGAGAAAAAGCGGCGGTAGCCCCGCGGACCAGTTGATCAGTTCTGTTTTTGCCCCTGGCTGGAAGCTGTGCGCCGATAGTAAACCGATGATCGCCTCCCGGTCCTCCTGGTCGAATGCATCAATGCGCACCGGACTCATGTCGAAGATATTCCAAAATGGGCTGGTGATGGCATCTTGACTGCGGATCAATTCACTCAATGGTTTTCGGGACGCCGTGATGATCTTGTGTTTTTTGCCATAAAAGACCGTCCGCATCTGGTCCCACAGGTGCCCCGACAGCTTTCCCTGTCCCAAAGGCTTGTCAAACCCGTCCCAAAGCATTAGGATCGCCCGGCCCTCTTCATCAAGGTAATCCGCCACTTCCGACAGATTGCTGAAAGAGTGCTCCTCAAGGTGCCTACGATATTCGGAGGTTTCTTTCGTCGATCGGGCCAAACTGTCACGCAGAATATCGCAAAGCCGGGCTATAAAAGCTTCATCCGATGCCGGCGCAACATGACCCAGATGCCAATACAGCACGAACTCGAAGGGCGATGCTTCATTGGCGACGCGTTGGGCCAGGGCATTCATAATAACGGTTTTTCCCATGAATCGCGGCCCAATTATAGACAGGTTGCTCGGCGTGGGTTTCGTCAAATCGTTCCATATGCGCTGCATGATCCTGGTTCGGCCCAACAAAGGCGGTATTTCTGTACCCAATATGGGGAATCGTGGATTACTCATGTTGATCCTCCGTTTCAAGCCTCGCCTTGCGTTTGATGACTCCAAAGTCTTTTAATGCCTTTCTTTCATCAATCAAACGGCTATTAATCTGATAATCACCCATGAAAAGCCGCCGGATGCATACTTCAACGTTTCCGATATCCATGAGCGGCATTATAACCTCGCTCCTATGCTCGCGGTCGTCGGCAATGATATGAATTGAATCGTTATTTTTTTGCATATCAGCTTTCTTTAGTCTGGATCGGTTGGCTATACTTATTTTGCAAATTCTAAGAACTTTTTACCTGATTGCTATTCAGAACAGCCTTCACATCCTTAACAACATACTCCCATTTAACTTTCTCCCGGGTACTGTAAAGCAATTGCCTGTGGCAATTGCGAAGTCGCTCGCCTGAGCTGCACGGACATCTCTCATGGCCTTTAGGACGGTTTTTTCTTGCTAGAAGCTTCATAAATCCGATAATAGACTGCTTGTTATTCATTGAGAGTAGCTCTGCATAATATTCAATGATTCCTTCAGAATAATGAGACCGCTGGCCCCATGAAGGGGGTTTCTGGTGAGCATCGTAATAGGTCTGCCAAACGAGGAATGGGGCCGCAAAATTTTCCAAAAAATTAGCGATATCCGATTTCTTTAACCATCGAGTCATTAAGTCCGCATAAACGCCAAGGCACGCCGAACCATCACTCAAAATATGACGATCGATTACCCCGACAGGTAATTTGGGATCGTTGCAGAAAAGGACAGGAGGCTGCTTGGGATATCTGTCAGGTAAAAGGATGCAAATTCCGTATTCTATCTGATCCTCAGAGTCTGGAATGGAGATTCCGTATGTCCCATGTATAACCACGGATTCATGCTCTAAAAGACTTACCTGATTTAGTCTATAATCTGGACCGGCAATGATCATTCCCATCAAAGGTGCGGCAGAAACCAATGTCCCTCTTTCTTCTCGAAACAACCTTGGATTCGACTTATACCATGGGGTCATTAACGATACCCCCAGGGTTTTGAGGGGTTTTTAGCCGCATAGATCGTGGCGAGTTTGGCTGCAGCCTCCTTTTTTTGGCTGCTATCATTCTCTTTTTCGACGGCAGGAAAGCGATCTCCGAATTGTTTCCGCCAAGTTTTGGATGCCTCGTGGCGATCGTCGGTATCAATAGCCTCGGCCGCGGCATCGGCGGCATTCGATATCGACTCTTGAAATCGTGTTTTCTGGGTCGCGGTTAAGCGGGCAGTAAGCTCCTCTCCAGCGTCCACAGGATTATACACACTAAAAGCAAATCTTACGGCATTGGAAATGGCTCTAATAGTGTTTGCAAACGCGATGTCATCTCTCTGATCGGCACGATAATAATTGCATACCAGCACTGTCAGTATCAGTCCGTTGGGCATAACTCCCAATCGGCCAGATTGAAAATCCGCCCACGCTTTTAGGCAGCGTACCATTTTACGAAGTTGCTCACCATGATTCTTAACTTGACCTCTAAACCAATTCGTAAGGGCCAGGGGATCGCTGCGATGCCATCCTTTCTCCCCTTTTTCGGCCAGCAGATAATTCGCTATATATTCACCGTATGACGGCAGATCCACATGATAATCCCCTGCATAGCGAACCCGCACACATGTTCGTTTATCAATTGGCTTTTCGCTGGTATGCCCGTCGGTTGCTTGGACTAACCATTGGTGAACTGTCGCTGGTGTCGGCCATTGGCTTTTGTTGCTGGAGTCCAAATGCTGCAAGTAAACCCCGTCATCGATATCGAATTCTCCGCTGAGTGGATTGACCGATGTACCCATGGCATAGGACCCCTGCCCTTGAAACTTGGGGACGATCAGTTTTAGCGTTTCATGGAAATGTTTGCGAATTTTATCACGAAGAGCGTTGCGCGCCCTTCTTAGAGAATCTTTTTTGCTGAATGTTAACGTAATACGGTCATGGAATGTGTTGAATTCACGCTGTAAATCAGCCATTTTCCCCATCTCCTTTTATTTGTTCTGTTTTCTTTTCAGATGAAGTCTTGCTTTCCGGATGGTCAGGACAAGTCCAAGCTAGGATGAGAAGAGATATCGCTACAAAGCACAGCCATACGCACAGTGTTGAAAAATGATCGTTCCATTTACTATTTATTCGTTTATATGCCGTCGGAAGGAGAGAATCATCTTTGAGATAAATGCCGGTTTCATACATGCCCAAAGCCTGCTCGCTTTTAACCATTGCTTTCCGATTGCGTTGAAACCCTTTCCGCAAACCCAGAATAAAGACCCCTGCTCCCGTCCAGAGGGTCGCTATCAGAAGTGTCAGGGCGATACGTTGGCTAAAAGCCAGTGTTTGATGGCTGATAAGCAGCCATGCGAGACCGATTGCCATTCCCGAAAGCCCTATGGTAAATTTGGTGCTTCGTTCCCGCATTTTATGGGCAGCAGAGTAACGCTCCTGCAACTGCACCAGCGTAGCCTGAATTATTTGATCGTCTTTCAATTGAAACATTGTTCTTGAAGCCTCTGCATATGGATTTTGCGAAGAAACAATTTGTTTATGACTTAGAGCAAAAGAGGTGCCAAAAACGTAATAACACACCGGACTAATATATTAAGTTGCCCGAATATTCAGTAACCATCTTATATTAAACTATATTTTTGTTTAAAATGGAAAGTGGTTTGTTTCGATAGTGGGCTAAATAGGGGAACCGAGAGAGTAAGATTAAATTGTGTCGGATAAAATATATTATTTTATAATAAGAAATATTATGTTTGAATTTACCTCGAGGTGTAATTTTTCGAAGGGATATTTGGTTGGAATGAAGGTACAGAGGTATGTCGACTGTGTCAAAAGCCCATAATATTGCAGCCTGCGGGGTTATGAAAATTCAAACAGAAAATCCCGGATTTCACATAGGCTGCCATCCGTTTGAAGATTACCTGTAATCAGCCATTCGATCCATTCATCAAGAATCACTAACGCTCTTTCACTTAAGCGGTAATTTGTAAGCTCTATGGAATTTTGGTTTCTTGGGATCGGTTGCAAATGATCCAAGCGCATTATCGACTCTGCCGGTCCTGAATCTATGGGCAATTTTTCCCATACAAACTGCGGGTATTCACAATGCCGAACCCTTGTTAAAAAGATTGGATTAAATCCGGATCGTCTTTCACTTTCCTCAGCTCCGTAGTATGGCGCAACAATAATCGTCGGGTATGTCTGCCAATTCGGCTTGTTCCGAACTAATTCCTTTTGAATCCAAGGCCCTCCGCCACTGATTATCAAAGCCGGGCGTTTTTTTGCCAAATATACTGCGCGGACTTCGTTTCTTTTTTGTGGCAGTGAAGGGATGGGAAGTTTCGGGTAGCGGATAACACTCTTTATATCAAGGGGTTCGATCCGAACTTTGGCAACTTTATGTTGGGTTGGATCATCCGCTCTTTCTATCGGAATCAGCGTACATGGCATTTGCCCCACATGCGGGATAAAAGCCAATACGAGGCGGCCGCGGTAGTACTCGTGCCCTTCGCATTCTTCCCACCAGATGTGTTCTGGTTCTATTATTCCTTGTACGCTGTCATCAGGATAAGTCTGGATCATATCTCGCTTTTGACTTCCACATTTTGTCGGAAATATCCGCTGTGTATTCGCCGGGTTCCAAAGGCTCTTCTGAGCTTGAGTTCAACCATTTTATCCCATCAAAAAAAATTTCATCATAACGAGGCGGAGCAGCACTTGCGATCAGCCGGTTCTGCTTTTCATCCAGGCGTGCATTAATTCTTTTTTTCAAATCCAGCAATGCTGATTTTCGTTTCTTTTTTTGCCTCACCGTTGGTTCTTTTAAAGCAATTCCGGCTTGGGCTGGTTCTGCAGAAATGGTCTCGTTGCTCATAATATTAAAATTTAGAAATTCATCGGGAGCCGCGGTCACCATTGGTTTCGTGCGGTATACAAAATCCAGGAGCGCTGCCGTGTCTGAGCCAAATCGCCTGACATCTCGTTGAATGCATCCCATGACAATCAGGTCAAGTTGGTTGCCCAATGTATCAAACAAATCGTCATCACTTTTGGTCCAACGAATCACATCTTTTTCGTCGTGAGGATTTGGTATTATTCTCTTCTCTGCTCCAATAGCCATGAGGGCAGGTTCGATTCTCTGATAAACTTCCTCCGCCCATGGGCCAAAGTGGTAGAACCGCCATGGAATGCCCGTGTAGAGTTGACCATCGTGCCTTTTAGCGTATTCAAGATCCGCCAAATAAACGTATTTGATCAAGTGGATCATCCCTAGTTCACGATCCCACCCGGAACCTTGACCAGCCGCCACAAGGGCATACTGCAGAAGCAAGTCAATTTTTTCTATATTAATTTTAGCCAACTTTAGGACCTTGATTGTGGTTTCAGGACATACGCTAAGTTAGGAAATCCATTCTCTCTTACAAATTTTTTGGCCCCTTAATAGGTGCTGTTGATGATCGATACATTTTAATATATCGGGTCAGGCTATAATACCATTTTAAGACAGGCTTTACAAAATTGGCTAAAAGATTTTTGTCTAAGAAAAGGTGGGAAAAGCTAGGGTATAGAAAAAGCTATGGTTTTATTTTTGCACAGAGCCCACCATCTTAGGCGAGTTTCTTCAGCGATACGGCTGATTTCGACTTTTTCCGGACCGGAACCATCCCAAATATCTAAGCCGATTCCAAACCGAACTCCACCAACGTCGGTCAAAATATAACGATCATGCAATTCGTCACGTGGCCAGATGAAAAAATTTACTTTGATTCCATCAGAAAGATCGCCGGCAATATGGTTTGAGCATAAAACTTGAAGGTGGTTGGGGCTAACATAATCTCCCAAGTGAAAATCGACCCTTCCAATAGAAGGGCTGAAAGTACGTCCGGAAAGAAACTCCACCAATTTTATTAGGAACCGCCGCCAACGGTACTTGTCAGGGGCGAAATTTCTGTCAATAAGAATCACCTCTCTGGCGCAATCGAGCATAGGACGAATCGCCTGAATCATTTCCGCTTCATTTCTTTCCACCTCTGAATCCAACGGAACTGTCCATCTTTTATCATCGATAAAATCCTTATCGCAAGAAATAATGCACTCCTCATTTCCATTGTAACAATCGGTAAGTATGGCTTTAAAAGGACGGTCCACATGTGCGGCAACTGCGTGGTCCAGCCAGGATTTTTCTCCAACAGCGGGCGCGTAATTTCTCCGGTGAAGTGCCTTGCGGGACAGTTTTTCAACGGCAACAACCAATCTTTTTTTCATCACTTGGCCGTTGTCGGAAGCTTTAATTTGCTGTCGAGCCAGTCGCATCCATCTCTTTCGTGGAATATCCGACAAGAGTCTTCCCTCGCCGTTTCCGAATGATTGGAGAAAAAGCTGCAAATCTCTATAATCCGTGCAGAGGCTCGGGGAGACCGCAAACTCAAATATCATCAGTAGAGCAATTCCTCCTCCCGCTCCTCGAAAAAGCCTTTAGGCCATAGATCAATGAATTCACCGTCTTCACTGATACGGATGGGCAGCGCTGAAACACCGGTTTCACCTTGCTCGACATAGTAAACCGCCAATTCGTTTGGCGTGAGCGGATCTTTGCCCGGCGGCAAGCTGCCTTCGTCGGTTTCCCGAATCCGCCGCAGGAATCTCAGCATCAGGTGCTCGCTGTGGGTTTCAAGCAGAAAACAGACCTGAGACTCATGGCTCCGCGATATAAACAGATCGCCCAGGGCAACTTGAAGGGCTGGATGGATGTGAAGCTCGGGCTGTTCGATGGCAAGTATGCCTTCTTTGATATGCAGGGCGCCGATGATAACCGGCAGCGTCTGCGAAATGCCGATGCCCACATCCTGGGGCATCAGCTCGATGCCGGTTTTTTCCTCGCGAATGGCCACACGGCTTTTGATGGGTATCTCTTTCATCCGGGTTTGGATCATATCCATTTCTTCCAGACCGACACCCTCATAGATAAATACGGATATAGGGTCGTCCTCGGCTATTTCGCGGAAGCGTTTGACTTCGATGCTGTAGCCGGCATTCAGCCGGTCCGCCTGGTTCAGCCAGCGGTTCACCCGCTCAACAAATCCTTTCTCAGCGGTGTATAAGATATCCCAACCCTTCAGGCCGGAAGACCAGCGGGAGGGGTCGGGTGATTTTTCCGGTGTGAAGTTGCGGGGCGGGATTTCACGGATAGGACCGATGTAGCACATTTTTTTTAACCCATCCCGAACCAGCTCGCCCGGTCCGACTATCAGCGCACTCAAGCAAATCAAAAAATTGCCCTCATCGATCAAATCTGTATCGTCAGTCCAGACAGGACCGTGAAATTGCAGGGCTTTGCCCCACTGGGGCATGGCAGTACCCGCTCCGGCGATTCCGATGGGTTGGGTCATTCCCGCAATCCCTTTTTCCATTTTGAAATTTGTCAAAAGTGCAGGCAATATCGGTCCAAGTTTTTCAAATTCCTCTTCGCCGGTGGATTCTTCGGCAAGATACCGTTTAATGATGTCTATCGCCTCGTCTTTGCTGATATTTTCCAGGAATACCGGGTTTAAGGGATTGATGTACGATAAGAACACCTGCTTGCCGTCATCCGTAGTTTCAATGGTAGCGAGACGGGCGCCGTTTATATTTACTCTATATTGAGAAAGTACGGGTCGGCTCAATTGGTGATTCCATCTAATGGAAATCTCCACCTCAGCTGATAAGGTCCGCATGGGGATTTCCGCTATCTGTTTTTCTGAAAAAAGAGAAAGCCCCATGTCTTCATAACCGTCAAAATATTGGGGTAGGTCTTCATCCTGAAGATCAAGATTTATTTTGAGGAGGATCGGTTTGGATACGTCGTGATTGTAAACCAGGGTTTCAAAACCGCCCAGATCAACCGCCTTGCCGCCGATGGACGTTCTGTCGGGATCGAGGTTACCGCGTTCGAAGATTTCAAGGGCATAGTGTAGGGCCTGAACGATGGTGCTTTTGCCGGCGCTGTTGGGGCCGAAGAGTAGAGTTATCGGTTTGAAGTCGACGCGAACCGGCTCCTTTATGCCTTTGAAGTTTTCGATGGTGATGGACGAAATTGGCATTAAAGCTCTCCGTGAAAAGCTCGTTGGCTCAACGAACTGAAAAGACTTGATTGAGTATTCATATCGGATTCGCACTTAATAATTATTTGATAGGTTTTTTGCCTTATTGCTAAATACTCTCGCTGAAAATCGATAGGTGGTAAAGGGATCTGAGCATCTTTCAAAATATTAGGATTCAAAAAAGAATAAGCATTCTCTTTTTGGTTTACCCGGAGTGCGCTAATACGCTTTGGAAATTTTACAAACAAATCAACAAAGACATCTGGTAAAAGTTTAGAGTTATCCAAAGCCACCCGAATGAGATTCGTCCCTATAATTGAATTTTCAACGGTTGGCATAGCAACGCACATTCTACCAACCGTTCCGGCGCGGGAGATCAAAATATCACCGCTTTGAACTTTGTAGTTTTTTAGCTGTTTGAATTTTTTTTCATCGATAAATAGTGAGGTTTGTTCTCGAAATCTACCATTTTCAACGCTCTCAATTCCCCACACTGGAATTCCCGAAGCAATATATTCATATTTTTTGAGCGAACTACCAAAAGGTCCTGTCCGAATACCAGCCTTTTCACTAGACAATAAGTTCTTGATTTTTTTTACAGGGAATTTCTTAGGGTTCACCGCAGGATCTCCAAACATATCCAAAAACACCGACCGCAAGAACTTATCGGCGAGTTGGATCGCCTTGCGGCGTTTGCGGCGGATGGCATCGGCCTTGTCGAGGATGGCGGCGATGCGTTTTTGCTCTGAGAGGAGAGGCAAGGCAATTACGGTGTCATATATATAGTCTCTATTAATGCCAGGAATAGAAGTAGTTATTGTATGCTTTTTTAAATTTGATCTTCGCAGAAAGTAATAAAGATATCTTAAATCAAGCTTTGTCGGTTCTATAATCTCTGTATAAAACGCAGTATCAATAGTCCAACCACCGCAGGGGGCAAAAGCCACTTCCCCGACAGATCCTTTCCTTCCAATAATTATCGTTGGTTTCTCTGTCAGAGTTTTATCATGTTTTCCAACCTTCCCACTTGAGCCGAAAACATCCCAGCATCCTGATTGTATTCGATCTGCTTCTTTAAGGGCTTTACCATAGTGCACCTTAATAAGTTCCCTTAATGGAAGTTTCTGGCAACTCATCCCAACATCCCTCCCAATTCCTCCATGTCAGCCAAAATCTCACTCTCCAGCTCCTTCATCCGTCCCAATATCGCCTTGGGAGGATCATACTTCTCTTTCTTATACGGGATCTCTTTATACCGGTTGATCGACAAATCGTATTTCTTTTCCCGAATCTCTTGTACCGGCACAAAAAACGCCTTGACTGTGCGATCGTTATCCTTCTTGGGATCTCGCTGCTTCCAGCGTTTGATCAGATAGGGAAGATCATTCTTATCCGGTGTCGGTTCCCGTTTATCATCCAACGAAAATCCGTCGAACTCCACGTCGTAGTAAAACACGTTTTCCGTTTTGCCGCCCTTGGTAAAGACAATGATGGCCGTGGAAACACCGGCGTAGGGTTTGAACACGCCGGAGGGCAGGGAGATGACGGCTTCGAGCTGATTTTCGTCCACCAGCATTTTGCGTAAGGCCACATGGGCCTTGGAAGAGCCGAAAAGGACCCCGTCCGGCACAACCGTCGCCGAACGGCCGCCCAGCTTGAGCATGCGCAGAATCAGGGTGACGAAGAGAAGTTCGGTTTTTTTGGTTTTGACTTTGCTGAGCAGGGAGGCATGCACGTCTTCGTAATCCAGGCTACCCTTGAAGGGCGGGTTGGCCAGGATGACATCGAAATGGTCGGCGGCCAGCTCCGGGAAGCGTTCCGGAAGAGTGTTGCTCAGGGTGTCCTGGTAATGGATGTCCGGGGCGTCAATGCCGTGGAGCAGCAGGTTCATGGCGGAGATGCGCAGCATGGTCACATCGAAATCGAAACCATTGAACATGCGGTGTTGGATGTGCTCTTTGTAAGGAACCAGCTTGTCGCCGGTAAAGGTTTTGCTGCCGTCTTCATTGGCAATGACCGCTTGAGGCGATGTGTGGGTCTCCAGCAGGTATTCCATGGCGGAAATCAAAAAGCCGGCCGTTCCGCAGGCCGGATCGCCGATGGTCTCGTCAGGCCGGGGATCGACGAGCTCTACCATTTTGCGGATGATGTGCCGGGGGGTGCGAAATTGGCCGTTGATGCCTGCCGTGGTGAGCTTGCTGAGCAGGTATTCGTACAGGTCTCCCTTGGTGTCGCCCTCGGTTAAAGGCAGCTTGTCGATCATGTTGACGGCCGACACCAGCAGATTGGGCTTTTGGATCATCAGCTGGGCGTCTTTCATGTATTCGGCCAGCGCGCCGCCGTTTAGCACAACCTCCCTGAAATGGGGAAACACCTTGTCTCGTACCAGTCGCAGCATTTCAGCCGCCGGCGTGACGTTTCTGAATTGGGACCACCGCAGGTTTTGTTTGCCTTCCGGAAAAATCCGGTTGAAATCTTTTCCTGTCCGCTTGGCCTTTTTTTCCTCGCGGGTTTCGCGAATATCCAGCAGGCGGGCGAACATCAGAAACGAAATCTGTTCGATCACCATCAGCGGGTTGGTGATGCCGCCGGTCCAAAATTCGGTCCAAAGTTTATCCACCTGGTTTCTGAGTTCTCGATTGATCATATGACTATACGGCTCCTGTTTTTAAATTAACCGCAGACTCACGCGGACGACCGCAGACAAATAACTAAGATCATGTTTATGTTTACAAATATAGTTTTTTATTTATAGGCCAATTTTTTTAGGTCAGATAGTCAAAACGTCCGCGTCTTTCTGCGTCTGTCTGCGGTTAATTAATCAGCTTTTTGGTCTTTAATCGCTTCCTGCCCTTTTTTTGTCGTGCGGTATTTCTGTTTCGGGTTATTTGGGCGCTTGGGATCAGTCATTTCAAGCAGCCCCATTTCGAGCAACGGTGAAATGATCCCTCGTCGGAACTTGGTGCGATCCGAACGATTGAATATTTGCATCAGCTCGAATATTGATAAAGGTTTTTTGCATTTTATCAGTAAGTTAACTTGGTTCCTATTTAAAGTTAACTTGGTGCCTACTTGGTGCCTACTTGGTGCCAGCTTGGTGCCTACTTGGTCCCTACTTGGTGCCGGCTTGGTCCCTTCGATTCCTGTTTTACGGAACTGCACCTGAAAGGTCTGACCTGCTTCTTTCAAGACGAGTTGGATTTCGGGGTAGTTGGAGAGTTCAGCGTGCATTTTTCGGATGCCGCTGCCCCAGGCTTCGATGAGCTTCAGATCCTTAAAGATAGGCGCAAGGACACGATTGCGGATTTCGCTGCGGCCGGTTCCGAGCTCTTCCACCGATAAGGCATCCGGCAGGGGTCCCGGACTGGTGATTTCCAGCATGTCGTCGTAAATGGCGACCTTGATGTCGCTGCCGAGAATGGCATAATCGCGGTGGATGACGGCATTTATGAGAGCCTCCCGGATTGCCTCCAGCGGGTATTCCCATCGGTCTTTTCTGTAGATTTCGCCGATGGTGGCGCCGAGGGCGATATTTTTCTTGATGAAAGCTATACAGGGTTCGACGTTCTCATGGATTGGGCCTTCAATGGTCGCCTGGTCGAGAAAAATACGCCTGTCTGTTCCTTTAAAGCGGGCGCATTCGATCTTGGCGTAGGGGAAAAACTTTTTGAGGGCAGGTGACTCGGAAAGGAGCAAAGCCGCGTTGGTCGGGCACTGGCGGCCTTGCTCCTTTTGAAACAGCCCCATATTGATGAGCTGGGTTTTACCGATATTGCGGCCGGTTTGGGCTTTGAACGCTTTCTTGAGGTGGGATAAATCCACATCTTCAGCCGGACAGCCGTAGGCCGTGAGTGCATCGAATGATACTTTGCGTCTCTGGCGCTCGAGTGCTTCGATGGTTTCCGCAGAGGCCTTGCGGTTGGATGCACCGACCCGGATATAGACTTCTTTCGGACGGCCGGACTTTTTAATTCCGTACGGTTTTTGGGCGCCGGGATAAATTTCCACTACCAGGAGCGATTTGTTTTCAACGGATTGAAAGTAAATTTCCGGAACAATGCTCGGCGCACAAAGATCGAAGATGCAGGAGGTGATCCGCTGCTCGGTTTTAAAGAGCTGATCCTCTGGGATGCCGATGATTTGCCGGGGTGAATCTTTGACGCCGAATACAATCCTGCCGCCGGCGCCGTTGGCAAACGCGGCGGCTGTTTGGGCAACCTTGTCCCCTTTTGGAAATGTCTCTTTGAATTCCAGTCGGCGGGATTCGGGCTGATCGAGAAATGCCGGCCAGTTCTTATTGGATTGCGTCATCGCTGCTGTTCCTTGATGGGGTATCTGATATCGTTGAGCTTCGTCTAATTCCTTATTTAACCGCAGACTCACGCGGACCCTCGCGGACGAATAAAAAGTCTGCGAAATTCTGCGTGTGTCTGAGGTAAATTAATCATCTCTTTCAGCCCCTGGCATACCGGTTTGAGGCTGGAATGAAGCAATGATTCCGATGAGCTCGTCGATTACTTTTTCATCCATAAAAACCCCGTCCAAACCGTCGCTGTGAACATTGGTGAAGGGCGGCTCGTAAAGGTCTTCGATTTCAATAGCCCCGTAACGGCTGATATGATTTTTGAGCAGGTTGAGAAAACTCATCTGATTGGCCGTCAAACCGGGGTGGGAAAAAATAAAATCGGCAAAGCGCGCGTTGACCGCATCCGCGTCCATTCCGATAATGCTGCGGATGGCGTGATCGAGCGGTTCGGCCGTTTCTTCGAAAAATTCCCGCAAAATTTCATGGTCGACGTCCGGGTTTTGGGTGAGAACCAGGGATGTCAGGGCTTTCAGGTCTGCTTCGCTGACCGGCTCGCCGGCCTTGATTTTCTGCAACGTGGGATTTTGATCGAACACTTTGAGCAGCACGGCTTGAACCTGTTTGCGGTATCCGGGCATGTCGGCAAATTTGAGTTGCGTCGGAAGCTGCTGAAATTTTTCCTGGCCGTCATGCACATCGATATACTTGGGCTGCGGCGGTTCATAGGTTGCTTTGACCATATATTTCATGATGCTGCGCAGATCCCGGCGCACGGTTTCCAGACCTTCGATGGTCGCTACAGTCCAGAACTCGGCACTTTTAACCGATTTGATGGATTCGGCTTTGTCCCGGACCGGATTCAAGTGCATCTGGAGGCGACTGATCTGGTCGAGAAGATGCGATTTGAAGTCATCAAACCGGCCTGACTTTTTGAGCAGTGCAATCTGCAGCTCGGTCATCAGCAAATCAAAGCGGTAGGCCGGGGTTTGGCCCCGGATATCGGCCCACTGCATCAAAGGCGCCATTTGTTTGCGCAGGGTCAGCTCAACGGCCGGGTCAAACCGGTGGAGGATCTCCGGCTTGGAAACGCTTCGTTTTTCACGCCATTTTTCCCGCACGCTGATGGTCTCCTCCGATAGCCGGTCGAGATCCTCTTTAACCAATGCGATCACTAAGTCAAATGCCGCCGGTTGGCTTTGGTCCAGGGCCGTTCGGGCCAGATCCAGGCGGGCTTCGAACAGCTGCTGCATCAACGATTTTGAAACCGACGGCTCGGCTTTTTTGTATTGCTTGTCGAAAAATTCGAAATTGCCCCAGTGATCGAAAATTCTGAAATGGGTTTTGTTTTTACCCGGCCCGAACAAAGCCGGACAAAGCCGGGTGCCGCGGCCGATCATCTGCTCGAACTTGACGATGGACCGGATCGGTTTGGCGAATGCCAAATTGACGATTTCGGGCACATCGATTCCGGTGTCCAGCATATCGACGGACACCGCGATTTTCGGATCACTATCCGGCGCGCTTTTAAAGTCGTCGATCACCTGCTCGGCCCGCGGGTCGTAGTTGTCGATGACCCGGCAGAACTTGCCGCCATACTGGGGAAACATCTCGTTGAAGACCTCCGCCAGCAGCACGGCGTGGTTGTGGTTGCGGGCAAAGATGATGGATTTGCCCGGATACTGGCCGGTGTCGTCCCGTATGCCGTTTTCCATCAGGTTGCGAATGATGGCCCGGTTGGTATCGCGGTTGAAAATCTGCTTGTCGATCTGGTGGTTTTCGTAGTCGAAGTCCGCCGGATCTTCACCTTCCTCTTCGAGCTGGCGCTTTTGGTCTGCCGTCAGGTCTTTGTACCTGATCCCCTCCCGCAGAAACCGGGTGGTGTGGGTGTAGACTTCGTAAGGGACAAGAAACCCTTCCGCAACCGCCTGATCCAGCGGATAATATGCCGTCGGCATCCGGTCATCACTATCGAACATCTTGAAGGTGTTCCTGGAGATAAAATCCACCGGCGTGGCGGTCAGCCCCACCTGCAGGCAGTCGAAATACCGGAACATATCCCGGTAGCGGTTGTAGATGCTGCGGTGGGATTCGTCTGCGATCATCAGATCGTAAAAGCCGACATCGAAGGTCTGATAGATTCGTTTCATGGCCGGGTAGGTGGCCAGGTAAATCCGCTTGTCCCGGTCTTTGGCTGTGCCGGCGGTGACGACCGTCATGGGTTCGGACAAATAATCATTGTAGGCGTTTTTAGCCTGTTTGCGGAGCTCTTTGCGATCGCATAAAAACAGCACCCGTTTGACCCAGCTTGCGCGGTTCAGCAAATCGGTAAGGGCAATGGCCACACGGGTCTTGCCGGTGCCGGTGGCCTGGACCAACAGCCCCTTGCGGTGGCTTTTGGTGAACTTTTCGGTGAGCCGTTTAATGGCTTCGACCTGATAGATCCGATCGACGATTTCGGGTTTCGGCGAGATCGTCTCCAGGGAGAGGCGGTTTTCCCGTTTGTAAATAAGATATTGCAGGCTGTCCTTTGAATAAAAGCCGTAGATTTTTCTGGGCGGATAGCCGCAGCCGTCATCCCAGATGAAGATATCAAAGCCGTTGGTGTAAAAGACTACCGGCCGCCGGCCGTGCATCCTTTCCAATCCGTCCGCATAGAGCTTGGCCTGCTGCTGGCCCAACTCGGCGCTGACGGCGGTTTTCTTGGCTTCGATAACCGCCAGGGGCTGCCCATTGTCGTCCCAAAGCACATAATCCGCATCGCCGATACCTGTTTTAGTGGGCTGATGTTGGATTTCTTCTTCCTGGGTCACTTCGCCGGTGTTGACGCCGTTGACACCGACATCCCAGCCGACGGCAGCCAATTCGGTATCGATCAGCCGTTTGCGAGTGGCAGCCTCGTCAAAGCCCAACGCATCTGCGGCGTTTTTGCCGATGGACAGCAGCCGCTGGAGCTCCTCCACTTTTTTTTCGGTCACGCGGGTTTTGACCCTGGCGGCTTTCAGTTCGGCTAACAGCGACTGCATCTCCGATTCTTTGGCAGCAAGGGCTTCTTGAATGCGCTGTTTATCCCGTTTTAATTCCGCCGCTGTTTTTTCAAGACGATCCAATTTTGCCGGCGCCTGATAGGCCGGGCAGTCGCTTTTTTGGCCGCCGTTTAGTATAAAAAACCAGCAGCCGAGGTGAAAAGCATCTTCAAGCAACTCAGATGCGTTGAACCGCGCAATGGATTCACCGTGGGCGGCCTTGTTGCCGGCGAGGCGAATGCTGTGAAGCGCGTTTAACACAACCGATGGGACGGATTGCTTGAATTCGTCGGTATTAAGGAGTTCGATCAGGGGATCCGAATCAGGCTTGGGTAGGCTATGCTCATCATAAAACCGGTGGACCATTGCCTCGATATAGCTTCGCAGCTTCACCAGGGCACCGGTGGGATCCGGCCACACGTATTGTTCTGCGAACCCCCCAAGGCTTGAAAGCTCCGGCCATCTGCCTCGAAGAAATTCAAAATTTTTGGATTTCATGATGATCCCATTCATGAACCTGAAATAGAGCAACAGCCGTGCCAGATCAGGTTACATGGTATTTTTTGGTCCAGTTTGAAAACGTCTGGTAGCTGGGCAGACCGACCAGTTCGGCGGCCATGGTCTTGTTTCCGTTGGCTTCGTGCAGCGCGCGGTTCAAATAGTGCTGCGCCAATATTTCCATTAATTTTGGCAGGTTAATTCCGTCTCCCAGCGGCTTGTGCAGCAGCGACTCGTTGGTGGAATTGACCATCGGAAGCATGGCTTCGCGAATATCTTCCAACTCGATCGTCGTACCGGTGGACCAAATGGCCACGCGCCGCAACGTGTTTTGAAGCTCCCGCACATTGCCCGGCCAGTCGTATTGAAGCATAAGATTTTTTGCGCTGGAAGAAATTTTCTTGTGCTTATAGCCGGGTTCGGCAACACTCTCGGTGTTGATCTGCTCCAGAATGCTTTCAATCAGCAGCCCGACATCCCCGGTGCGCTCCTTCATCGGCGGCAGTTTTAAGACGGCCACTGCAATGCGATAAAAAAGATCCGGCCGGAAGCGGCCTTCCGCCATTTCTTTAATCAGATCTCTGTTCGTGGCAGCTATCACGCGCACATCAAAGGGGATTGATTTTGAAGCTCCCACGCGGGTCAATTCTTTCTCCTGCAAGGCCCTTAAGAGTTTTACCTGGGCCGGCAAGGACAGTTCGCCGATTTCGTCCAGAAACAGCGTGCCTGTGTGGGCGGCTTCGAAATAGCCTGTGCGCTGCTTGTCCGCCCCGGTAAAGGCCCCTTTTTCATGGCCGAACAACTCGGATTCGACCAATTCTGAAGGGATCGCGCCGCAATTGACGGCAACAAATTGGTTGTCCCTGCGGGGGCCGGCATTGTGAATCGCACGCGCCAGCAGCTCTTTGCCGGTCCCTGAATCCCCTTCGATAAGCACGGGCACCGAGCGCGGCGCAACCAGCCGGGCCTTGGCAATAACCCGTTTCATTGTTTGGCTGCGATGGATGATACTTTCAAACTCCGGGGCTTCCGGCGCAAGACCGGCGGTCAGTTTCTCCAGTCTTTGATCCGGTTTGCGCAGCAGATCCGGAATAAATTCAGCCGAAAGATCAAATGGCACCGATGCGACCTTCACGCCGCCTTTGATTGAAGATTCGATAAGAGTGGCAGGGTAGCGCGTTTTGGCGATGATGATCCAGACCGCGGCCATGGCGGGCGTGCCGGGGCTGAGGTGATATGTCAATTCGACATCGTTTTCTTGGGATTCAAGCGTATCTGCGATAACCCCGACGGCGGCTTCATAGATATCGCCAAAATGGGTCGGGCTGGACAGACTGGCTTTCTTTGTCTGGATTTGGGCTGGAGTGAAGGTATTTAACCACTTTACGTAATTTTCACAATCCGGGTCCGGTACATCATAAATCAGGGTTATTTCTTGAAATGAACGTTCCGATACCGCCTGGGCGATGGGGCCTAAACCAAGATTCTTTTCTCCCCGTGAGGCTTTTAAATCGGTAAAACCGATCCATGAAAACAGAATTGATTCCATAACAGAATCAAATACAAAAATATTTATTTTTTTACAAGAAATTTTATCTTCAGGCCTTAATTGATTTAATAGAACTGTTGTTGGGGAGATAATTTCGGAATCGTGCTCGCTCTTATTACGTCCAAAGCATACCCGTATTCCAAAAACATGTCCTCAAAGACGGAATTTATGGTCATGTTATCTAAATATACGATATGTCGATCTCACGGGCATGACTTTAAAACGTGTCGAAATTTAATGATTTTATCGTCATGTTTTTTAAACATGTCGTCGGCATCGACACGTTATTTTGAAAGAATCTCATAAAGCTTTGTGTTAAGGTAAAGGTTCTCCTTTCCAACCTTTTGGGAACTCAGAATGCCTATCTCCTCTAATCTCTTAAGATAATCCGCAGCCGCCTGTCTTTTTGCGATCCCGGCATCCACTAAAAATTGACCTTTAGTATAAGGCTGGTGGAAAAGAAGCTCGATGAGATCCTTGGAATAGACCCGACTGGGAAGTTTTTCTCTTGTTATTTCAATTGTTTTTATCAGAAGCTCACGGATCGCGAGAATTTTATCCCTTGTATGGCGGGCGGTCTGTTCAACCGCGTCAAGTATATAGAGGATCCACGGCTCCCACCGCTGATGCTCTGTTACATCGCGCAGCAGACGGTAATAATCCGCTTTCCGTTCGATGATATATTTGCTCAGGTAAAGGACCGGCAGTTCCAGAAGATGCTGGCTTGTGAGGTAAAGAATGTTCAGTATCCGGCCGGTGCGCCCGTTGCCGTCCGAAAAAGGGTGGATGGCCTCAAATTGATAGTGGATCAAGGCGAGTCTAATCAGGGGATCAACCATGTCTTCGGCGTGAATGTAGTCCTCAAGATTTTTAAGTTTTTTCCTGATAACGCTTTCGCCTTCCGGCGGGGTGAACACCACCTCTCCGGTTGCCGCGTTGGCCACCTTTGTTCCGGGTGTATTGCGGATGCCGGCTTGGTTGGCCCTGATGGTTTGGACGATTCGAATAAAGAGGTTGGTTGTAAGGAGGGGACGGTCCTTCAGGCTGCGGAATCCTTCCCAGAGGGCCTCCCGGTATCTTAAGACTTCTTTTGTGGCAGGGTCTATTTGAGTCGTCTTGGCGCTGAAGGCCCGAAATAGCGCATCATGGGTTGTGAGGATGTTCTCAATTTCGGAGCTTGCCTTGGCTTCCTGTAAAATGATGGAGTTAACTAAAATGGCCTGATTGGGAATGGTTTCGCCTATCCCCTTCAGCTCCGCCAATGCCCTGCCTGCGAAAATGGCCTTTTTAAGGGTTACCATGGTTTCGATCTCCGCTTTTGGAGGGAGCAGGGGCAGGTCATTAAAGGGTTTATCCGGAGAAAATGCCATTTTATTCTTCCCCTGTAAGTTTCTCAGTGGCTTTCAAATCGGAATTCGCACGGAGGGTATCGGCACTGCTCCGCAGGTCGTCTTCGGGCTGTTTCAGTTCTTGAGGTTTCATAATCTCCATTTATTCAGAGAGGCGATTCATAGTCAATAGCCTGTATTCGTGAGAAAACATGAAATTATCGATTTAGTGGGGACTGCCTATAGTGTATATTTCTGTAAAATCCTGTATTCTGGGTTTTACCAAATGAAATGGATAGATAAGATAGCGACAAAGAAGGGAAAAGGTCAAACGATTTTCGGTTTGTGCCAATAATGAGGTTTTGTGAGAGAGGTGCTACTTGGACCGTGTCATTGCTTAATAACTCTGGCCACAACTCTGGCTGTGGCTCTGCGCCCCCGACTCTGCCCTGACCCTGCTTGGTTCCTACTTGGTGCATACTTGGTGCCAGCTTGGTGCCAACCTTGCAATGGGATGTTCCTTTAAATGTCTTTTAGCTTGTTACGTTCGATAATCAACCTGTCAGGCCTTTATTCTTAAGCCGTTTAAGAAAATTCGTTTTCCGGCGGTGCTTTTCGGAGATCGTTTGCAGCTTCACATTAAAGGCCTTTTCCTTTCCAGTCGTTTTATTGAGATCGCACAGATCAACCAGTAGCTTTACCGCTTCATCGTATTTGGCCGGCTGCTTTGTAATGATAAGATCGTTCACATTTTTCCAAACGCTCTCTTCACGGCCGGCAAGGCTTTCCAAGTATTGTTCCCGGGCAAGCGATTCTTCTTTTTTTTTCCGCGCCCGTTCTTTGGCTTTTTGTTCGGTAACTCGACGTTTTCTTTCTTCGGCGATTGTTTCTGCTCTTGAGAGCAGTTCCTGAACGCTGCGCAGGGGCTTGTTTATTGTTGAATTGGCCGTCGTCGAAACTGTACGCAGAAATCGTTGCTTTAATTCAGCCCCGAGATGAGGGTTGGGCGCTTCGACCAAATGCAGCAATATCTCGTCTTTTTCATTTGCCGGAAGATTATGGATCCAGGTTTTCAAGGCTTCGGGTGCAGTTTGCTGAGCTTCAGAATCGCTGTTTTCAGAGGCAGCAGCGATTAAGTCGTCATCGATTCGCATAAAGTCGACAAGGCTTTTCAACGGCACATTGAGATCAGCAATATTTGGCGGAACAGGCGGCTCAAACTCATCGTCTTCCATTTCTTCCATCTGGACGCAAAAGAGCCAGGCCAGATAGAGCGCGCGATAGTCGCCCTGTAAGATGTCTGCTCGCAATGATATCAGGGATGACAACCACCCCTCGCCTTCCTCCCATTCATAGTCATCGGTTTCTGAAGTAAACTCGAAAATTATATGATCCCCTTTTTCATGGATAACTGCACTTTCACCTGGACAGTATTTTCTGGATAGATCGACGTCGACTAAATGTCGCGGCAGCTTGAGCATGAACCAGTGAGTTCCCCAGTTGGCTACATATAAGAAGGCATCAAAATATTTTTCCACCAGCTTCAATGGAGTGCCTTTAAAATCACCCCAATGGTATTCGTTTACAAAGCTTGTGGGAGTGATCCGCGCCCGTGTTGACAGGTCTCTGAGAGCCTGCATGTCTTTTTCGGTCAACGGTTTATCAACCGCTTGGAATTCATAATATTGATATTCGCTCATAGTTTCCGAGTCCTTATTTGAAAGGGATAAACATAACCAACACTCTCAGAAAAATTCCTATTCGTCATAATTTTCTTGAAAATATTCAGGAAAATTGATGCTTTAAAACCTCGATAAAATAGGGCTCGATTTTGTCGATTCGGTCGATGATTTTGTCCGGGTTGTCGAGATAGTCCTTTTCGTGAAGAAATCGATAGAAAAGTTTCAGGGCCGGCAGCCAGAGAATATATTCCGGGGGGGTGACCACCATTTTAAGGATGAGGAAGCCTTCAAAAAATTCTGTCCAGTACCGATCTGTAACTGTTTTGAGAGTAACCACATTATCATGCATATAGCCGTATACGAAATCAAAAAAGATATAGGGGCAACCGGCCAAATCCTCTGCCTGCTCATCCACCCCCTTGACAATCAGCCACTGCCGGAACCGCCCTTCGCATTTGTCCTTGACCTCGGTCAATAGCGATTCATACTGTTTGTAATCGGCATGATCCATCACCAGGGTATCAAGCTGTCTCAGTCTGTCGATGGCATCCTGGTCATCAGTATTCGGTGGTATTAGCTGATCGGAAATGTCTAGTTTGCCGTAATCATACGGCCGGATGATATGCCGGACCTCTTTTCGAATGAACATAAAGGGTGCGGGTGGTTTGGGCTGGATTTCTTCGGGAAACAGATACTGGTACCTTGCGACCATTCTTTTTACCAAATTTTGGACTTCCTCTTTGTTCAAACCCAATTCATATTTGACCCCTTTAACGATCTCCTTTTCGAGCCTTTGATCGACCTTTCCGTCTCGCACGTTGAGCGCATAGTTCCAGAACAACCCTGAGAGTTGAAGGGCGGCCTCCATTGCTTTCTCGTTTTTGGTCTGCTTCATCAGGGGCGCGCCGTATTCCATGATCGCCTGGGAAAACGGAATCGAACGAAACCCCTCGGGAGCCCCCAGATCGGGCACCCCGGGCCTTTCGATAACCGCCGGCCCGGATGTGTCTCCACCACCACCTTTGACCAGCCGCAATTTGCGCTTCTTCGCCTTTTGCTGTTTCGCCTTCTGCCGTCTTTTAGAAATCTTGGTCTTGTTTTTTTTCCCGGCCATCGGGACCTCCTATCCGTAAGCCCCTGTCCTCTCTTTTCATGTCCAAACCATACCCATATCAAAAAACATGTCCCTAAATAGGATATTTATGGACATGTTATCCAAAAATACAATATGTCGATTTCAGGGACACGACGTTAATCCGTGTCGAAATATAATCACTATAATGCTAAAAATAAAAGGGGAAACGAATTCAAATGAAAGAATTCTTTGGCGCGGCCATCCAGGGAGCGCATAATCGGGAGGAAAGGGCGACGGTTCACAGGCTGATCATCGATGCCATCAAGAACTGCCGTTGTGAGGTTATCAGTGAACACACTACCGGCAAGGATTACGATGCCACGGCACGCTTGCTGGAGAAAACCCTTGGCACTTTACCCCCGCAAGGCCCGGAACGGACGGTGCTGATTCGCAATAAAATGATCGAATTTATCGAGGGCGACATCGACGCGGCCGTATTTGAGGTGTCCACACCCAGCCTGGGAACGGGCATCGAGATCGCCCATGCCTATTTGCGCCCCAGGCTCGGCCTGCCGGCCATCCCGGTATTTGCCCTTTATCAGAAAGACTACTGGCCCAACAACCTGTCGACCATGATTTGCGGGATCACAACAGATGAAATCCCTGATTTTGTGGTCAAGGAATATGATGAACCTGGCAATGCCGGAGATTTTATACCGGAATTGCTCCGGGCTTGGAAAATTGATTTTTTATTGAACCGGGAGATATGAATGAAAATCTTTTACACCGACACCTTTGCGATTCCGCTTCCCGCAAAGCATAGCTTCCCAAAAGACAAATATCATTTGCTGAGGATGCGGATTTCAGAGCAGTTGGGTGATCAGCCGGTTGATTTGCAGATTCCGGAACCCGCATCCGATGAAAATATTCTGCGCGTCCATGATTCGGAGTATGTTCGCCGGCTGATAAACGGTGAATTAACGGACAAGGAGATCCGGCGTATCGGATTGCCGTGGTCACCGCAGATTGTGCGACGGACGCGCTATTCGGTCGGGGCGACCATCGCCGCCTGCCGGGCGGCTCTGGATGAGGGCGTGGCCGTCAATCTTGGAGGCGGCACCCACCATGCCTTCCGGGATCACGGGCAGGGATACTGCTGGCTGAATGACACTGCGATTGCATCCCGAGCCATGCAGGCGGAAGATCTTGTCAGAAATGTATTGATATTAGACTGTGATGTTCACCAGGGCAACGGCACGGCCGCCATCCTCAAAGACGACCCCACCATCTTCACCTTTTCTATCCACGGTAAAAACAATTTCCCCTATCACAAAGAAACCAGCGACCTGGATGTCGAGCTGGAAGACGGCACCGATGATGCCGCTTATCTTGAAGCCCTTGATAAGGGAATCATCAGGTCCCTGGAAACTTTTACCGCCGATTTAGTGATTTACCTGGCCGGGGCCGATCCTTACAAAGACGACCGCTTCGGCCGGCTTGCATTAACAAAAGCGGGGCTGGCGCAAAGGGATCGCCTGGTTTTTGAGCATCTTGCCAACACCGGCCTTCCGGCAGCGGTCACCATGGCTGGCGGCTATGCGCGCAACGTGCAGGATGCCGTTGACATAAATTTTCAAACCATTCAGTCGGCCCTGGATTTTAAAAGATTATCATCGTGAAGATCGCGGCTAAACCTTCGACAAGCTCAGGTGGGCAAGCCGCTGCCATATTCTAATAACAAATAACCAATAACAATTATCGCTTTCCTAACACGGCTTCCATTCATCCTCTATATAATCATTTTAGACACCTTTTTTTGCATTTCATCGCCTTTCCCTCGCAGAATTCTTGCTTTGCAATTATGCTTGTAATCAAGTGAATCCATGTAAATGTACTGCGAAGCATTTAATTCATCCTCAAAGGAGGTATCAATGAAAATCTTAGCCCTTAATTCAAGTCCCCGAGGCGACGGCCAGAGTAAGACCGGAATTATGTTAAATTCTCTGGTAGAAGGGATGCGTGAAGCCGGTGCCGATGTGGAGGTCGTGTCTTTGAGCAAAAAGACCATAAAGCCCTGTGCCGGATGCTTCAGTTGCTGGACTAAAACTCCGGGAAAATGCATCCATAAAGATGACATGACCCGGGAGCTGTTTCCCCGCTGGCTGGAATCCGATATGGTTGTCTACGCTTCCCCACTCTATCACTACACCGTAAATTCCACGATGAAAGCCTTCATCGAACGGACGCTTCCGGTGCTTGAACCGTTTTTTATTCCAACTGAAAGCCGGACCTATCATCCGCTGCGCTCCCAGGCACCCAGGGTGGTGATTTTATCCGTGGCCGGATTCCCGGAAACTTCTGTGTTTGATCAGCTGTCATCCTGGGTAAATTTTGTATTCGGCAGCAGCAGCATTTACAAAGGGGCGTTGGTGGCAGAGATCTATCGACCCGCGGCAGAGGCCCTGACGGTTCCATATTATAAGGATATCGCCAGAGACGTCCTGTCGGCAACCCATGCGGCCGGTCAGGAACTTGTTGCCGCCCAGACCATTTCTAAAGAAACCATGTCTAAAATCACCCGGCCAATGGTGTCCAACCCTGATGACTTTCTGGAACTTGGCAACCTGATGTGGAAAACCTGCATCGCCGAGGAGGTCACTCCGAAAGAGTTTGTTGCCAAAGGCCTTGTCCCGCGGGCCGATTCAGCCCGCTCCTATCTGGCGCTAATGCAATCGGCATTTAATGCCGATGCCGCCGGGAATACGAATGCCCGGCTGCAATTTAATTTCTCAGGAGACATTGAGGATGCCTGCTATTTATCCATCCATAGGGGGACAATCACCGGTGCTATCGGCACGGTGGATCAAGCCGACCTTACGGTGAATGCGCCTTTTGAGATCTGGATGGACATTATGACAAAGAAAGCAGACGGTCAGCAAATGTTTATGGAGCAAAAATACACAGTAGAAGGTGATTTAGGGTTGCTAATGCAAATGAATCAGTTCTTTGGGCAGGACTAGGATATTGGCGGCCAACTACACGCTAACCGGTCGATTGCGGTTAATCCGGGATAGGAGGAAAAATGAAAAGAATAACCAGCAGATACTTATTGGCAGTTGCTTTCTTGGCCTTTTTGGTCATTGCCCCGTCACGGGTGTTCAGTGAGTCCACAGGCAAGTTAGTTATAGATATCAGCGGTTTTCCCAGCTCCGACGGGTTCGCAATGGTGGCCTTGAATAACTCAGAAGAATCTTACAACGGTGGGGAGAGCAAGGCCATCGCCAAAACAAAGGTCAGGGTGGTAGACCAAAAAGCCCAGGTTATTTTCACAAATCTGCCCTACGGCAGCTACGGGGTTTCTCTTTATCACGATGAAAACGCAAACGGTACGATGGACAAAAATGCAATGGGGATTCCAAAGGAAGCTTACGGTTTCTCCAACAACGCCAAGGGGTTTTTCGGAAAACCAAATTATAAGGATGTCATGTTTCAATTGAATTCGGCTGAGATGCAAATTGTCATTAACCTCGATTAGATAGCTGCTTATAGGTTCAGGGCTCAGAGTTTCAAGGGTTCAAGGTTTAGCCCAATAGATGGCTGCGAAAGCGGCCAGTTTAATCGGAAAAGGAACTTCAGCCATGCTGCTTATCATTCAAAATTAAAAAAGCGAATCTTGAAAAATTACTGCTGAATGAATCCGGAAACCTTGGTTCTTAGATAGGAGGCAAACCATGTATCAGAATTATAACGGCCGGATGACGCGACGTGGATTCATGCATTTGATGCTTATGGCCGGCGCTGCTGCGGCCGTGGACTGGACCCGGATTGAAGCCCTGGCCGCTGATTTCAAAAACAAGGGGGATTCTCCCGTCGTTGTAATCGGAGCCGGTCTGGGGGGATTGGTGTCGGCCGCTTATCTGGCCAAGCACGGCTTCCCGGTTACGCTGCTCGAACAGCACGAGCTGCCAGGGGGATATGCCACTTCTTTTGATCGCGCTGAAGGCAAATTCACCTTTGATGTTTCCCTGCACGCCACGGTGGCTGAAAACGGGATCCCGCAAAAGGTGCTGTCCGAAATTGGTATCTGGGATAAACTCAAGGTCGTGTATACGCCCGAGTTTTGTCGCGTCATCTCTTCGGATTATGATTTAACCCTGCCTGCCAAAGATCCTGAAAAGATAAAAAAATTACTCGGTGACAGCTTTCCGGATGAAAAAAAAGGCATAAACGCCGTTATTAACGATATGGTGCAGGTGCAGAAGGAAATGGCAGGGCATGCCGGCAGGAATTCGACCATGGACCGGCTTGAGAACCTGACCCTGGCCGACTGGCTTGCCACCCATGTCAAACGCCCTGAAGTCAGAGGCCTTTTATCTGCTTTTTGCGGCTATTACGGGTTGCCGCCCTCCCGGCTGAACGCGTTATTCTATGCGATAGCGACCGGCCAATACCTTGTCACCGGTGGCCAATACTTTAAAACGCGCTCCCAGGATCTCAGCAATACCATCATGGACGCCGTCATCGAAAAAGGCCTATGTCAGGGAAAAAGATCGTTTGACCCAAATTTTGATAAAAAAAGCCGAGGACCGTGTAATTCCGAACCTGACTTCCATGATCGACGTCATGGAAGCGGCAACACCGTTGACCAACATCCGCTTTACCGGCAATTATCATGGCGCTATATACGGGTTTGATCGCCAGGGAGCCCGGATGAACCTATTGGACGTTCGTACGCCGATCAGGGGGCTTTACCTGGCCAGCGCCTGGTCCCACGGCGGCGGATACACCCCGACAATGATGGCGGGCCGCCATGCCGTGCAGGCATTTATGGAGGATTGGGGAAGTTAAGGTTCAGGGTTCAAGGGTTCAGGGTTCAGAGGTTCAAAGTTCAATGGTTTAAAGTTTAAAAGATTCTAATCTAGTGATTAAGGGAAAGGCTTTTCATTATGGACGAATACACATCGCGACAGTATAATAACGAAGAAGTTAGCCGAATCATTCGGCGGGCGCTGAAACTCAAGCAGGCGGATACGATCAGCCATCAAGACCTGATCGAAACCGCACTTGAAATCGGAATAGATGCCAAAATCCTTGAGACTGCAATTGAACAGGAGCAGCTGGAATTTAAAAAGGAGAAAATCCGCCGAGCCCGGTTGAAACGACGCAAGGTGGGGTTTTACTCGCATCTGAGCAGCTATTTAATTGTCAATGCCGCTTTGCTGCTGATTAATAATTTTACTCCCGGGCTCTGGTGGTTTCAATGGTCGGTTCTCGGCTGGGGAATCGGGTTGGCATTTCATTTTAAGGCCTTATTTTTTCCCCATGGAAAAAGATTTGAAAAGGGAATAAGATCTGAGCATCATCGGGCCGGTTTTATGACATGCCGCCACCGGCGGTTTCATCAAGCACGAACCCATCCATGATGAGCACGGCCGACGAATGAAAGAAACCCTAAATGTTCAAACTTTGAACGCAGATCAAAAGCAAGACCCGTTGAAGAACGCATCTAATTGGTTATCCTCGGTATGGTTATGAAATCCGCCAAAGAACAGCTCACCATGAAAGCGGCCATCAAATTTTTGTTATATACCGTCGGCTTTGATACCCTGATTGCAATTTTTTTAACGGGCATAAAATTTGGCGGCGGATTTTTAATCAACTTTATCATTTCGCAGTGTATCGGTTTGTCCATTTGCACCTGTGTTTTAATTGCCCATCTTTTTTTTGAAAAGGCCGGTCCGCTTTTTAAAGCCATTCTGATGGCGGCGGCCCTGATTATCGGCAGCCTCGGCGGATCATATCTGGGATCGGTCGTATCGGGTATGAGCCCTGATATTCTTTTTGAAAAACACGGTCTTCTTCAACTGCTGTTTCTCGGCGTGATGTTTGGGTCTATCATTACCTATTTCTTCAGTTCCCGGGAGCAGATTGCGGAGTCACAGGCCCGGATCCAGGAAGAGAAAATAAAAAGGCTCACCAGTGAGAAAAAAGCGGCGGAGGCAAATCTCAAAATGCTTCAGGCCCAGATCGAGCCGCATTTTCTATTCAATACCCTTTCCAACGTTTTGAGCCTGCTGGATACCAACCCCCAAAAGGGTAAATCCATGCTGGTTGATTTCATTCAATATCTACGGGCCTCCCTTTCAAAAATCAGGGAGGAGCAGGCAAACCTGGGACAGGAAATGGATATGATCCGGGCCTATCTTGGCATCTTTAAAGTTCGGATGGGCGACAGATTGAAATATAAAATCGACCTGCCCAAACATCTCTCAGCGGTTTCCTTTCCGCCCATGTTGATCCAGCCTCTGGTGGAAAACGCCATCAAACACGGTCTGGAACCCAAAGTTGACGGCGGTGAAATCCTGATCAGCGGCATAGAAAAAGACGGCCTGCTTCGATTGGCGGTCGTCGATAGCGGCGGTGGTTTCATAGAAGGACGAGAATCCGGCATGGGACTGTCCAACATCCGGGAGCGGTTGCAATCTTTGTATGGTGAAAGCGGCCGTTTAATTCTAGAGGAAAATCAGCCCCACGGCTTAAAAGCCACAATCGAGGTGCCGTATGGCAAACCCTAAAGCCATTATCGCCGATGATGAAGAGCAGCTGAGAATCTACTTGAAATCCAAGTTGGCTGACATCTGGCCGGAGCTCATCATATGCGGTGAGGCGCAAAACGGGCTCGCGGCCTTGAAATTGATTGAATCGTGTCGACCGGCGATTGCCTTTCTGGATATCAAGATGCCCGGATTAACCGGGATTGAAGTCGCCCAACAAATCAATACGGATTGCCGGGTGGTTTTTATTACGGCCTTCGATCAGTATGCGATTGAAGCCTTTGAAAACGAAGCCGTCGACTATATCTTGAAGCCGGTTACCGATAAAAGACTCAAAAAAACAATCAATAGATTAAAAAAGCAAATATCCGGTATTCTCGATCCACCCGCCGATTTTTCCCAAACCATGGATCGCTTAATGGCTGCCCTGAATGATAAGCAATCCCCCGGATATTTAAAATGGATCAGGGTCCGGCATGGCGAAGAGGTGAGGCTGATTGCCAGCGATGATGTTTACTATTTCAAGGCTGAAGACAAATATACGGTGGTCAGGACACGCGCAGGTGAATCGCTGATCAAAAAGAGCATTCGGCAATTATCCGAGGAACTGGATCCGGATCAATTCTGGCGCATCCACCGGGGGACGATCATCAGCGTTGACCGGATTGCCAGGGTCAGCCGGTCGTTTGCCGGTCGGCTGATCATTTCGCTTAAAGATCTGCCGGAGACCCTGACGGTGAGCCGATCCTATGCGCAGCTGTTCAAACATATGTGAATGAGGTTCGAGGTTCCGGGTTCAGCGGTTCAAGGTTGAAGGCTCAACGCTCAAAGATTAAAGCTGAAAACATACCTTTTGGGAAATCTTTATTAAATCATTATTCCAGGGGTTCAAACATTGCCATAAAAGGCCTGAACACAGGCGGTTCGTAGACAATACGCATCCCCCTGATTTTTATGTCGCTTTTTTAACCCCTGTACAGTAGCCGGCCAAATCGGGATCATTGGTGATCACACCATCAACCCGCATTTCTATCATCCTGGTATAGTCCTCGAACGTGTCGACATTATAGGGGAACACTTTTATGGCAGCGGCATGCATCTGTTTGACCTGGTTGCCAGTCACCACCCGCTGATCCGGATGCCAGGAAAAAACCTTTAAGCGGGTGCACATTTGAACCGTTTTTTCATCGGCGGGATTCTCTGAGATAAACGCGATGGCCGGAGCTTGCTTCATGGAAGCGATCTGCTCCAGAAACTTGACGTTAAAGCTGGAGATGATGACGCTGTCGACCAGCTGTTTTTGCCGCAACAGTTCGACGACCTGCTTTTCGATGGCATCCGGCGGATGATGGGATTCATAGGCGTCTGATTTTATTTCAATATTTACGTAGGCCCGGCCGTTAACCTGATCCAGCACTTCGCTCAATGCCGGCAATTGCTGATCGGCAAATTGCGCATCAAACCAGCTGCCGGCATCCAGCTGCTGCAGCTCTGCCAGCGTAAAATCGGCCACAGACCCCTTTCCGTTCGTCGTGCGTTCAAGGGTCGCATCGTGAATGACCACCACTTTGCGGTCGCGGCTGAGCATAACATCCAGTTCGATCATGACAGCCCCGGCGTCTATTGCAGCTTGAAACGCCGCGAGGGTGTTCTCGGGATATTTGGCGGGATACCCCCTGTGACCGATAATCCAGGCCGGGTTGAATTTTTTGTTTAATTTAATATTGATCATGCGCATCAGGGCTCCTTTGATTTTATTTTTTATCCAGTGTATTGCGAACTATATTCAGCATCTGCTGCAGTTCGAAAGGCTTGCCGATGAATCCCCTGGCCTTTGCCTCAAGTTCTTTTTGGGTGGACCCGTCAACGGAATAGCCACTGGCAATAATTACCCTGGCCGACGGATCCTTTTCAAGTATCTGGTCAAGACAGTTTTTGCCGCCGATTCCCGGCATGATCAGGTCCAGAATAACCAGGGCGATTTGCGCTGCGTGCTCCCCGTAAATTTGCACGGCTGTCTCTCCGTCCGGGGCCGTCAACACAGTGTAACCGAATCTGGTCAGCAGACGCCGGCCGAGATCACGCAAATAATCTTCATCATCGACCAGCAGGATGGTCTCATTTCCTTGAGGAAATTGCTCCGACTCGGTGTGTCGTTGCGGCTGATCGAGGCTTGGCTCTTCAATTGCCGGAAAATAAACTCTGAATGTTGTTCCCTGGCCGGGCGCACTGTTACAGGTGATGTGCCCGCCATGATTTTTTACAATCCCATAGACCATCGCCAATCCCAGCCCCGTTCCGCCCCCCTTTTTTTTAGTGGTAAAAAAGGGTTCAAAAATGTGTTCCAGGGTTTGCTTATCCATCCCCTTGCCGTTATCGGCGATGCTCAACATGACATATTCTCCCGGGACAGCGTCAACATGCATTTTACAGTAGTTTTCGTCCAGAATGGTGTTCCGGCAGTCAATAACCAGTTTGCCGCCATCAGGCATGGCATCCCTAGCATTGATGCATAAATTCATCATCATCTGCTCAATCTGGACCGAATCGGCATTGATGATTTTGAGATCGTCTGCCAGATATGTTTCAATGGCGATCATTTTGGGTATGGTTCTTTCCAGCAATTGTTCCAACTGCCTGACTTCCTGATTAAGATTGAGCGGACGAAGCCTGCTTTCTACCTTACGGCTGAAGGTCAAAAGCTGCTTGGTGAGTTCACTGGATCTTTGTGTGGCGGATTCGATCTGTTTCAGTAGTTTTAAATCAGGGTGCCCCTTTTCTTTTTCATAAATTAAAATTTGGGTGTAACCCAGAATACCCTGCAGTGAATTATTGAAATCATGCGCGATACCGCCGGCCAATGTACCGATGGCCTCCATTTTTTGGGCCTGCAGGAGTTGATCTTGAAGTTTCTTTCTTTCTTCATCCGATGCCTTGCGATCGGTTATATCCCTCGTAATCCCAATAATGCCAAAGGAGGATAGCCAATTGATGTACAAAACCCTCGCGGTGGTCTCAACCCAAACCGTGGACCCGTTCTGATGGAGTAACTCTAACTCGCCCCGTGTAATTTGAGATGAATCGATTTGGCTTTTTTCCAATCTTGTGTTGAGGGTTTTTTGGGCGAGCTCCAGAGACTCTGCCGTCAACAATTGATCGAGTTCCAGCTCCGTCATTTCTTCAGGCGTATAGCCCATGATTCTTTCCACGGAAGGGCTGACATAGACAAATCGCAAGTCGTTTGGGTCCAGGATCCAGATCATGTCGACGACATTTTCGGCTAACAGCCGAAACCTTTCTTCGCTGTCACGCAACGCGTTTTCGCGCTGCGCCAGTTGTTCCAGGTTGTGTTGCAACGCGCGATTGCTTTCCATTAAGGAACGCTCGCTTTTGCGGGCCCGTTTCAGCGCCTTGTTGAGCCCGGTGGTGGTTAATGTCAGAAACACGGCTGTCAGGATAAACATACCGGTTGACTCCAGTGCCACCTCATAGGGCCCGTCCAGCTGAAAACTCATCAGGCCGATCTGCTCAGCATGGGCGAGTATCCAGATAGACAGCGTGCTCAAGGCAGCAATTCCGATACTCACCCGCCAGCCAAGCAACAAGCTGACAAGTACCATAATCGTTATATAAATAATGGCGGCTGATCCATGCACCCCGTCTGAAGTAAAGGCCTGAAACGTTATATTGCACCAGATGAATGCGACAAATGCAAATCCGGCTGATTTTACATAACCGTTGCGGATCAACAAGAGCAGGCCCATCGCAACTGCGATGATAAACGTGTTGGCCGCAAAGGCATAGGGACCTAAGTCATGGGATTTTCCGGTTATCAGCCAGGTAATGATCAGAACACTCACCACCGTAACCACCGACCACAGGATAATACTGAGAATCATCGCAACCCGGGTTTTTTCTTCGTCTTCAAAAACCGGCGGTGTCATCATTCTTTTGATTCGGGAGTAAATTGTATCCGAAACGGTCTGATTTTGTTTCATTATTTATAACTATTTCCCGATGCGTTGGCCACTTTCTCTTTCAAACAAATGCAGTTTTGGGGCAGGAATAACGAGAGGTAAGATGGTATGCTTTTCGATCTGCTGCACATCAGGCAGACGTAGTGTTAAAGATTTTTTATCATCTCCGAAGTGACCATGGACCAGCGTGTCGGCCCCCAGAAGCTCTACATGATCCACCCGAAGCTGCATGACGCCCTGTTTTTCTTCGGCCAGTTCAAAATGTTCGGGCCGAATTCCTAAAATAACGTCTTTTCCGCCATGAGCAGCAACACCGCCATTGGCAAGCGGCAGATTGACACCGCCCGGCAATTGAGCCGATTTGCCGTCAGCGCTGAGTCGCACGTCGATAAAATTCATGGCCGGAGAACCGATAAATCCGGCGACAAATTTAGTCGCCGGGCGCTCATAAACGTCCAGCGGGGATCCTATCTGGGCGGCATAACCGTTGTCCATGACGACTAGTCGGTCACCAAGGGTCATGGCTTCGACCTGATCATGGGTTACGTAGACGCTGGTAATTTTAAGGTCTTCGTGCAGTTTTCTGATTTCAAGGCGCATCTGTACCCGCAGTTTGGCGTCCAGGTTGCTGAGGGGTTCGTCAAATAGAAACACCTTTGGTTCGCGCACGATACACCTACCCATTGCGACCCGCTGCCGCTGTCCGCCGGAAAGCTGACGGGGTTTACGATTCAGAAATTCGGTCAACTCCAGTATCTTTGCGGCATTGCGGACCCTCAGGTCGATGTCGGCCTTGGGCATGCGGCGGATTCTTAGTCCGTAAGCCATGTTTTTATAAACCGTCATGTGGGGGTAGAGGGCGTAATTTTGAAATACCATAGCTATGTCGCGGTCAGCCGGTTCCAGCTGGTTGACGATCTCACCATTGATTGCAATTTCACCTGCCGTTATAACTTCAAGACCGGCGATCATGCGCAGCACCGTGGATTTGCCGCAACCGGACGGCCCCAAAATAACGATAAATTCACCGTCTTTAATTTTACAGCTGATGCCGTGAATAACTTCTGTTTTGCCGAACGATTTGTAGACATCTTTTAAATTAACATCGGCCATGAGTATATCTTTCAACGAGTTTGAAGTATTTAATACATCATATCAGTTTCAAATCTAAGTCTTTCGTTAAGTTTCTTAAAGTTATTGATTATACGTTATCGGTGATTAGATCTAAAGGAATACTGTCAAATTTTAATATTGATCTATTCTGGATCTGTTATATCGAGTTATAATCAACCTCCATTAACTAATAACGTATAACAAATAACGATCATTTTTCTGTTTCCGTCATACCTTTCACAAACTGCTTCTGCATAAAGATTACCACCAGCACCGGCGGGATCATGGCCAGCATGGCCGATGCCATGATAATATTCCATTCAGCCTGTGTATCTCCGGCATCCAGCATGCGTTTGATGCCGATCAGCAGCGTATAGTAGCTTTCGTCATTTGTAATCAGCAGCGGCCAGAGATATTGATTCCACCCATAAATGAACAGAATTACAAAAAGGGCGGCAATCGAGGTGCGCGACATGGGCAGCAGAATATCGAAGAAAAATCGCAGCGGTCCGCCGCCGTCGATGCGATGGGCCTCACAAAGCTCATCGGGAATGGTCATAAAAAACTGGCGAAACAAGAAAGTGGCCGTCGCCGAGGCGATCAAAGGAAAGATCAGTCCTGAGTATGAATCAAGCATTTTTAAATCGGCTGCGACCTTATAGGTGGGTAAAATTCGCACCTCGATCGGCAGCATCAGGGTGATAAAAATCATCCAGAAAAAGAACATTCGGAAACGAAACTTAAAATAGACAATAGCGAAGGCGGCCAGCAGTGAAATAAAAATCTTGCCGAAAGTAATTCCCAGCGCCATGATCAGGCTGTTGAGCATCATGGTGCCGACGGTGGCCCCCACATCCCGCGGACCCACCGAAAGCGCCCGGGTATAATTTTCGATCAGGCGGCCACCCGGCAGCAGCGGTAACGAGGATGTGATGTCATCCAGGCTATGGGTAGAGGCGACAAAGGTAATGTAAATGGGAAATGCGATAATCAGGCACCCGCCGATCAAGACAGTATGGGTAAGAAAGGTTAGCCATGGGCGATGTTCTACCATCGGTGACTCCTTCGCCGTCTTAGCATTGAATTAACTTTTTTCTTCGGTTTTTCAAGGACCATCTATAGCCTTAATTACATCATTTTTCAGGGCGGATAGATTAATAGTGCACTTTTCTTTCGATGTAGCGAAACTGAATCACGGTCAGGGAAATAACCACAATCATCAAAATGACCGACTGGGCGGCGGATCCTCCCTGGTCCAGACTCAGAAAGCCGTCGCTATAGACCTTATATACCATGATGTTGGTGGCCCCGTTCGGCCCGCCTTCAGTGATGGCATGAATGACTCCAAAGGTGTCGAAAAAGGCGTAAACAATATTCATGACGACTAAAAAAAAGGTTGTGGGTGACAGCAACGGAAAGGCGATGGTCCAGAAGCGCCTGGCCGGGGAGGCACCGTCAATAGCGGCGGCCTCGATGAAAGATTTGGGTATGGCCTGAAGTCCCGCCAGAAAAAATAAAAAATTATAGGAGATTTCCCGCCAGGCGGCTGCCATGATCACCAGCAGCATTGCCTGGCCGCCGTTCAGCGTATAATTCCAATCAATTCCCATGGCTTTAAGGAAAAAGGCGATCATGCCCACCGTCGGATTGAAGAGAAAATACCACAAAACCGCGGCCAATACCGGCGCGACCGCATAGGGCCAGATAAGAAAGGTTTTGTAGGTGGTGGCCGCGCGAACGGCCCGGTCGGCCATGACAGCCAGCAGTAATGCCGTCGACATGGCAATGGCTGCCACCGAGAAGCTGAAAATAGCAGTCACATAAATGGAATTGAGATAAATGTCATCGGTAAAGATGTAGACAAAGTTTGCCAGACCCACAAATTCCGATGAGAGGCCGAATGGATCTTCCTGCATGAAAGACTGATAGAGCGCCTGGGAAGCCGGCCAGATAAAAAAGACGATGGTGATAATGATTTGGGGCGCCACCAGAAGGTAGGGCAAAAATTTATGTTTGAAGACGACGCGCTTATCCATTGGATCGACTTTAAAGTTGATTGGTTGATTGGTTGATCTGTTGAATAGGGCAATTTCTTCCCATTAGTTTATATTTAAGATAAAGATATGAAAAAGTCACTCAAGCCGGACTCATTCAATTATTGAATGAGTCCGGCACTTTTTTTAATATAGAAAGCCTGTTTATCTATGCCTGGAAACAGTGTCGGCCGAGCTTTTTCCAGAACCCGGTTCCAGGAATCGAATCTACTTGTGAGCAGCTTCGAACTTGCGCAGCAGTTTGTTGCCGTCTGCAACCGCTTCGTTCAGCCCTTCCTGCGCGGTTTTCTTGCCGGCGAAGATCGCTTCGAGTTCGTTGTAATTGATGTCTCGCACCTGCGGAAAGTTGCCGAATCGTATTCCTTTCGAGTTGGCGGTCGGTTTGTGCAGAGTCATTTGCTTCAGCGCGGTTTCCATCCCCGGATTTTCCTGGTAAAAACCCAGCCCCTTTGTCAGGTAATAGGCGTCCGTGGTGATCGGTAAGTACCCGGTATCCTGATGCCATTGAGACTGAACCGAAGGCGACGAGAGGTAGGTGAAAAATGTGGCAACCCCTTTGTACTCATCGGCCGGATGACCCCGTAATACCCACAGACTGGCACCGCCGATAATCGTATTTTGAGGCGCTCCCGGTACACCCGGCCAGTAAGGCAGCATGCTGGAGCGAAATTCAAATTTGCAGTTTGCCTTAAACCGCGCATAGCCGGCGGAAGATTCAGTGATCATCGCGACTTCGCCGGTTTCAAATTTGGGATCCCCCAGGTTGCGGCGTCCGCCATAAACGAAAATCTTGTCTTTTTGCCAGTCCGCCAGCTGTTGGATGTGCTTGACGTGCAGCGGGCTGTTGTAAACGAACTTGGTACCCAGGCCGCCAAAACCGTTTTCTTCGGTCCCCATGGGGACATTGTGCCAGGCGCTGAAATTCTCGAACTGGATCCAGGAAATCCAGGCGGTTGTAAAGCCCCCCCCGTAGCCGGCTGCGACCAATTTCTTGGAGTATTCACCGACTTCGGGCCAGGTTGTGGGCGGCTTGTCCGGATCCAGGCCGGCCTTATTAAAAGCCTCTACATTGTACCACAGAATCGGCGTGGAGCTGTTGAAAGGCATGGACAACATTTTGCCGTCGGTAGTGGTGTAATAGCTGGTTACGGTCGGCAGGTAGGCATCCGGGTCAAATGGAAGGCCCGATTCCGCCATCACTTCGTAAACCGGCTTAATGGCGCCTTTGGCTGCCATCATGGTGGCGGTTCCTACGTCAAAAACCTGCAGAATATGCGGCGGGTTTTTTGCGCGGAAAGCTGCGATACCGGCGGTCATGGTGTCCGCATAATTTCCCTTATAGGTTGGCACCAGCTTATACATATTTTGGGACTTGTTGAAGCCTTCCGCGATACCGACGACTAATTCACCCAGCCGGCCGCCGTGGGCATGCCACCAGTTGATGGTAATCTGTTCGGCCAGGACACTGGCGGGGAAAATTACCAGCAGGGATAGTGCAGCGATCAATAACCATTTAGGAAGTTTCATGATTGGATCCTCCTTTCTGCAATTAAGATTGGTGTTTCGATCCAGGCCTAAAACTACGACCTGAACCTGTTAATATCAATACCCAGACAGGCTTTATGTTTCGAAAAGAGGTGGACGGTGAATTAGGTTTTGATAAGAATTTTGTTAAAGGTTGCCAACTCATCCAGTTAACCCGTTATCAAGAGTAAATTTATCGGGTTGCGAAGTATAACCAAACGCCTGGTCGAAATAAACCAACGGGGGACGGTAACATCTTCTTTTGCACAGCTGACAGATGGCGACGGCAGAAAACAATAAACAGAATATATGCCGAATAGTCAAGAAAATCCTCAAAAAATTTTATTTTTATGATACGAAAATGAGTAATAAAAATTACTGCGGCAAAGAATAAAACCTCATATTCAGGAAACTATTGATGGCGCCCCCAAAAAAGATGATCGGTTGTTCCATGGTTAAAGCGATATTAGCCTTGTCAATAATTCTGGCGGCATTCTCAGCGGCGGCCATTGATCAGAGCAGCCGGCCGTCGGGCAACGCACAACCGGCTAAAAAGATATTAATCATCGGTCACCGCGGTGCGGCCGGCCTGGCCCCTGAAAATACATTAACGGCTTTTAAAAAGGCCTGCGAATTGGGCGTGGATGCCGTCGAGCTGGATGTTTTATTAACTGCGGACAGCTCCATCGCGGTGCATCACGATTACGCCTTGAACCCGGAAACGACCCGCAAGGCGAATGGTGATTGGCTGAGCCGGCCCGGCCCGGCGATCAAGGATTTAACCCTGGCACAGCTAAAGAATTACGACGTTGGTCGCCTCAAACCCAATACTCGGTATTCGCGGCGTTATCCCGAGCAGCAGCCTGCAGACGGAGAACGAATTCCAGACCTTGGTGAAGTCATATCGCTGCTTGAAGCAACGTGCGGTGCGGCAACCCAGCTCTGGGTTGAAATCAAGACCGATCCGGAAAAACCACATCTCACTCCGGCACCTGAGTTGGTGACCGATGCCGTGGTGCAGCTTTTGCAAAAGCAAAATTTGGCCGAACGGGCCCGCATCCTCTCCTTTGACTGGCGAGCCTTAGCCCATGTGCAGAAAATTGCTTCCGGGATTCCGGCTGTCCATTTATCCCATGTCGGCGGGCGATTCAATACGATCAAACCCGGTCAACCCGGAGCTTCGCCATGGATGGCCGGACTCGACATCGATGATTTTAGGGGGTCGATTCCCCGCGCCGTCAAAGCGGCCGGTGGAAAGTACTGGGCACCGCATTATCGATACATCACCGATGCGCTGCTGGAAGAAGCCCATCAGCTGGGGCTCAAGGTTTATGTGTGGACCGTTGATTCACGCAGTGAAATGGTTCGCCTGATAGAGATGGGGGTGGATGGAATTATCACCAATCGCCCCGATATTCTCCGATCCGTTGTGATAGGACCCTAATTGCTGTGTGTATATGATCTTGATAGACTCCGGGAGAAGTAGTTCTTATATGACATTACAAACCCAAATCTCAATATTGATGAACTCGTAAAAAGCCAAATTTCCCCTCCCCTGGCGGCCTCCGGCTCGTAGAGCCTACGGCTCGGAAAGGAGGGGATTAAGGGGAGGGGGGATATAACAGGCTGAAATGTCTTCTTATTCACCCTCATCCCACCCCTCTCCCATCAAGGGAGAGGGAGATTTTTTACTTTTTTTATAACATCAATCAATTACTTTTTTAAATAGCGAAGTCACTGGATAAGCCCTGCCTTTTCTTGACACGTCAAACGGCCTCCCTTATATTGCGCGTTGAACTATTTGCGCAGCTCAACCAACTCAATTAACCCAATCAACCAATCAACGAATTAAGCCGGGGTGGATGAATATGCAAAAAACAATGCTATTAGCCGTTGTGGTAATTTCCCTTATCTTCGTCGGTTGCACAGCGCCCAAGATCCGACTTTTTCCAAGCCAGGCCGATCCTCTCAAAGAGTTCACATTAGAGGGCGAGGCTGATCAAAAAATCCTGGTTATTCCGGTTCGCGGTATTATATCGGATGCTCCCCACGAGGGTTTTGTCAGCACGCGGCCGAGTCTGGTGCAGGAAGTTGTTTCTCAGCTTAGGCTCGCCCAAGACGATAAAAAGGTTAAAGCGGTTGTATTAAAAATCGATTCACCCGGCGGGTCCGTGACGGCCAGCGATATTCTTTTTAACGAAATCTTAACTTTTAAACAGCAAACCGGAGCCAAGGTCGTTGTCGCCATGATGGGGATCGCAGCCTCCGGTGGCTATTATATTTCCCTACCGGCCGACTATATTTTTGCTCATCCCACAACATTAACCGGCTCCGTCGGGGTTATTTTTCTGCGGCCGAAAGTGATCGGCCTGATGGAGAAGATCGGCGTGGGGGTAGAAGTGAATAAGTCCGGCATCAACAAAGACATGGGGATGCCTTACCGGCCGGCAACTGCGGAAGAGGAAAAAATATTGCAGGCCATGACCGATCAGTTGGGAGTACGATTTGTCGATTTAGCGGCAAAATATCGCAATTTCAGCCCGGCG